>Ga0123329_1003488_pt1 | contig 12977 bp, 10 predicted proteins | sample BioC12SIPDNA_FD_89703 | JGI IMG/M metagenome (GOLD analysis project Ga0123329, IMG submission 89703) | Anaerobic biogas reactor microbial communites from Washington, USA - Biogas_R1_B C12 SIP DNA | ecosystem: Engineered > Bioreactor > Anaerobic > Unclassified | place: Washington, USA | collected... | reverse complement strand
ATCGCGCAAACGGAACAAGAGACAGCGGGTGGGGGGGTCAGCGCGCGTTCCCGGTGAGTTCCCCGGGAGTTGGACGGGGCGGGTGCACGATACATAACACGAGGAGGACCGCAAGGTCTTCTTTCCCGAGGTGGCTGTGGCGGGGAGCCGGCGTCGTGGGGATGCCGCTCGATCCCGCGCAGGGCGCCTGAACGGTTGCGGAACAGGACGATGAGGTCTGCGGGTTGCGTTGGGCGACGAGGTTAGCTTCCCTCGTGACGCATTGGGCCGTTACGCCCGGCGAGACTGACGCTGGACCTGTCGTCCTGTTCCGACCGTGTCCTGGGGGTACCGTGATCGCGGGGGTACGGTGATCGCGGGATCAGTACTGAGCCACGACGCGTTGGAAGTGCAACCGGACCTCGCGGTCCACGACGCGCCGCACACCCTCGACCAGGCACCGCGGCTCGTTGTCTTCCTGCCCGATCCGGATGATGTCATCCAGTTTCATGCCGGGTGGGGTCGTGAAGGTGGACTGGAAGATGATCTGATTTCCGGCATCCAGTTCGGGCACGACGAAGTGGCATGTGGCGCCGTAGGTGAGCATGCGGCTGGCGAACGCATCGTGATAGGGTCGCGCACCGGGGAAGCTCGGCAGCAGTCCGTGGTGCAGGTTGATGATGCGCCCGCCCGCGTAGGCCCAGCAGGTCGCGGGGGGCAGAATGCGCATGTAGCGGGCGAGCACGACGTAGTCGGTTTCGTACTCGTCCAGCAGTGCCAGCATCTGGTCGTCATGGGGGTTGCCCTGTTCGTCCGCCGTCAGATGCCAGGGGACGTGGAACTGTTCGGCCAGTCCGCGGCAGGCCGGGCGGTTACCCATCATCACGGCGATGTCGGCGGCCAGCCGCCCGTCGCGGACGGCGCGCAGCAGCGCCAGGGGAGGCTCCGTGCGGTGGGTGGTCCAGAGGGCCAGACGCGGGCGCTGCGCGCGGAGTTCGGGGGACCAGACGCGAATGGCCAGGTTCGTGCGCTGGCCGATCTGCTCCATGGCCTCGCCCAGTTCCGCGTACTTGCCGGCGGGCAGTGCGATCCGCAGCAGCATGGCAAACAGCGCGGCCGAGTCGTGATTGTACATCTGGATTTCTTCGATATTGGCCCCCTGCCCGGTCACGAAATGGACGATCGGGTCGGCCAGCCCCACGTTGTCGGGCCCCAGAGCGGTGATAATGGTTTCCATCGCGTATTCTGCGTCAACTGGTCAAGCGTGACCCTGTCTGATACCCTTAACTGATTAGCCAAATATAGGCTCTGCCGCCGCGGCCGGCCGCTGGTCGGGCTGCGATTTGGCCCTCTCCCCGGACCCCGTTTATCGCACATATCCGTCATGACCGAGCCGATTCCCCAGCAGACCTCCCGCGCGCAGCTCCAGCCTGGCGAAGTGCTGTGCGATTACTGCACCGGCCGCTGCTGCCGGTACTTTGCCCTTCCGATCGATGCGCCGACGGAGCAGGCCGATTTCGAGTATATCCGGTGGTATCTGCTGCATGACCGCGCGACGGTGTTCACGGAGGACGGCCAGTGGTACCTGCTGGTCCACACCACGTGCAAGCATCTGCAGCCGGACAACCGCTGCGGGATCTACGCCACGCGGCCGCAGATCTGCCGCGAGTACTCGACCGATGCCTGTGAGTACGACGACGACTTCACGTACGAACGGTACTTTGAAACACCGGAGCAGATCAGCGAGTATGCGGAGGCGGTCCTGCAGAAGCCCGGCCAGGAGGTCCGCAGTCCGCGACCCGCGTTGCTCCCCGTATTGAATTGAACTTCCGGCAGAAGGCGCCCCACCGTGTCCCTCATCACTCCGCGCACGCTGAAAGGCTTTCGCGACTACGTACCAAGCTCCATGATGCCGCGCGAGCGGCTGATCGAGACGGCCAAACGCGTTTACCGGTCGTACGGCTTCAGTCCGATTGACACGCCGGCGCTCGAGTACCTGGAAGTGCTTCAAGGCAAGGGCAGCGACGAGACCGATCGCCAGCTATATCAGTTTGTCGATCATGGTGGGCGCGCGGTAGGGCTGCGGTTCGATCTGACGGTGCCCCTGGCGCGGTTCGTGGCCCAGCATGCGTCCGAGCTGGGGATGCCCTTCAAGCGGTACCATGTCGCCACCGTCTGGCGCGGCGAGAACACGCAGCGGGGCCGGTACCGGGAGTTCATGCAGTGTGACTTCGACACGATCGGGACCCAGAGCGTAGTGGCCGACATCGAAACAGCGCTCGTGATCCACGACCTGATGCTGGCCATCGGCTTCGACCAGTTCACGATCTGCGTCAACAACCGCCTGGTCCTCAACGGCCTGCTCGAAAAGCTCGGCCTGGCGGCCCAGGCGACCGCTATCCTGCGGGCGCTCGACAAGCTCGCCAAAATCGGCGCGGAGAACGTGCTCGAGGAGATGCAGCAGCAGGCGCAGGCGACCCGCGCGCAGGCCCAGCAGGTGCTCCAGCTGGCCGCCCTGCGCGGCACGGCCGATGAGGTGCTGCAGCAGCTCGACACCATCCTGGCGGGCAGCGCGAACGGTGCGGCCGGCGCCGAGAGCCTGCGGCAGGTGCTCTCCGGGGTACGGGCGGCCGGTGTGCCGGACACGCGCGTGAAGCTCGATCTGTCCATCGCCCGCGGGCTCGACTACTACACCGGCACCATCTTCGAGACCTACCTGGGCCCGCTCCCCACGATCGGCAGCGTCTGCTCGGGCGGCCGCTACGACAATCTCGCCGGGCTGTTCACGAAACAGCATCTGCCGGGCATCGGCGCCTCGCTCGGACTCGACCGGCTGCTGGCCGCGATGGAAGAGCTGGGCATGGTCGAGAAGGTAGCCACGCCGGCCTCGGTGCTCCTTACCTATTTCGCCCCGGATCACCTGCCGGCCTACCTCCAGCTGGCCGCTCAGCTGCGTGCGGCCGGGCTGCGCGTCGAGCTGTACCCGGAAGCCAAACGGTTGGGCCAGCAACTCAAGTACGCCGACCAGCGCGGATTCCGCGTGGCGCTGGTGGCCGGTGACGACGAATGGGCACGGCGGACCTGCCAGGTCAAGGATCTGCGTACCGGCGAGAGCCAGGAGGTGAATCTGGACCCGGACGCCGAGCCGGTCGCCCAGGCAATCCATGCGATTCTCAGCAGCGATCTGCCGGCGCCGGAGGAGCACTGACAAGCGCCCGACTCGCGTTTGGCAGTCCGGCCGCGGTGGATTACAATAAGCACCCGGCGCGACCCGTGTCGCCGCGCCTGCCACCCGTGCCCGCATCAACCCCGACTGTCGCCGATATCATGATGTCACAGCCACCCGCGCTCCGCCGCCACCTGCTGGTGATCGTCCTGTCCGCTCTCCTGCTCGCCACGCACACGGCACCGGCCGCCGCCGCGGTCCCCGCGGCGCTGGCATTGCCGGTGCTGTGCGGCAAGAGTTGGATGATCGGTTACGCGCTGCTGTTCCTCGGCATACTGCTCGGCATGCTCGCGCTGCTGATCCCTTCCATGCGCAAGGTGCTGCGCAAGAAGGACTGAGCACGAGGCGGCCGGCCCGGCCTAGGCCGCGGACCGCATCCGCTTCGTGTAGTAGCGGCCGATCTGGCCGACCACCGCCGCCTGCTGGGCTTCGGTCAGCTCCGGATAGATCGGCAGACTGAGCACTTCGTTGGCCGCCCGTTCCGTCTCCGGCAGACTGCCAACCTGGTACCCCAGCGGCTCAAAACACTCCTGCAGATGCAGCGGCACCGGATAGTAGATCTCGCTGCCAATGTTGGCCTTCGCCAGGTAGGCGCGCAGCGCGTCGCGCTGGCCGTCCGGCACGCGGATCGTGTACTGATTCCAGACGTGACACTGCTTCCTGGTCGTCGTCGGCAAGACCAGCTGCCGGTCGAGCGTGGCCGCCGTGAACAGCTCGTCATAGCGCGCGGCGTTCCGCGCCCGCGCCTGGTTCCACGCGTCGAGCTGCTGCAGCTTCACGTTCAGCACGGCCGCTTGGATCGAATCCAGACGGCTGTTGATGCCGACCACCTGGTGATAGTAACGCGGCTCCATGCCGTGCGCCGCGTACAGGGCCAGACGATTGGCCAGTTTTTCGTCCCGGGTCGTCAGCATGCCACCGTCACCCATCCCGCCGAGATTCTTCGTGGGATAGAAACTGAAGCAGCCGACGTGCCCCCAGGACCCGGCCGGCCGGCCCTGATAACTGGCGCCGATCGATTGGGCCGCATCTTCCACGACGTACAGGTCGTGCTGCTGGGCAATCCGGTTGATCTCGTCCATCGCCACGCATTGCCCGAACAGATGGACCGGAATGATCGCCCGCGTGGCACGTGTGATCGACGCCTCCACCTGCTCCGGATCCATGTTGAACGTCACCGGGTCGATGTCGACGAAGACCGGCTGCGCTCCCACACGCCACACGCAGCTGGCCGTCGCGAAAAACGTGAAACTCGGCACGATGACCTCGTCGCCAGGGCCGATCCCGAACGCCATCATGGCCAGCAGCAATGCATCGCTGCCCGATGCACAGCTGACGGCGCGCGGCACCTCGCACCGCCGCGCCACCTCGGCCTCCAACTGCCGACAGTCCGGTCCGTGCAGGAACCGGCCGGAATCCACCACGCGCGCGATCGCCGCCAGAATCTCGTCACGCAGCGGCGCATTGCCGCCCACGACGTCCAACAAGGGAACCGATACGGGAGTGGTGCCTGAGAGATGCTGCGATGCGTTCATGTCGATACCCTTGCCTCCTTGCCTAGGTGCTCGCGGCGCATCGCCCAACTGCCCACCCGCGCCTGGGTTGCGCCAGATTGGGGGCCAGCATAGATTTCCCTGGCAAACGGGTCAAGATCGGAAGCACCGCCCCCCAGCTAGCACCGGACGCTGTCATCCCTGAGCGCGCGAGAGGAGAAAGTAGAGAGGAGACCGCAGGAGCGAGGAACCATCGGTCCTATCGCGGTCCCCCGTTCCCACCACGTAATCCAAGGCCGTCAGGTGCCGCCATGTCGATTGAACTTCCGCGGATGGGCCCATCCATGGCATGGATTTGCCCACTACAACTGGCTCAGAATGACCGAGCCTTTCACCGTCCCAGCTTACTTGTTAGCCGTGCCGAAGCGCCATGGTGTGACGTTGCTCGCGAGGCGGCCGCGTGACGATGGATGCGGCGAGTGACGCGAGCGCGTCACACCCTACGGATACTCAGACCCGATAGCAGGCCTTCGCGTTATCGTGAAACAGCTTCCGCCGCTCGACCTCCGGCCGCTTCTGGACGATTTCATGGAGTGCGGCGATCCACTGGCCGAGTTCCGCGCCGGCGCGGCACACGGGCCAGTCGCCGCCGAACACGACGCGGTCCGGGCCGAACGAGTCGAGGCAGTGATTGACGATCGGCGCCAGGTCGTCGGGAGTCCACTCGGGTTTCGGAGCCTGGGCCACGATGCCGCTGATCTTGCAGATCGTGTTGGGAGCCTGGGCGAGATCGGCCATCGCGCGGCGCCAGAGGTCCGGATCATGGGAGGGAGCGGCACCACCGCGCCGCGCGGCGGGAAGGAACGCTTTCGGGTCCGCATTGCCGCAGTGGTCGACGATGAAACGTGTTTCGGGACAGCGCGTGACGAGTTCCACCGCGTCGGGCAACTCGCCGGGCCGCACGCAGATGTCGAAGCTGAGCCCCAGTTCGCCGAGGAGCTTCATGGACGCGACAAACGATTCCTGCAGGCAGTACCCGCGAGGCGTATCGCCGTGGAGGACCTGGCGGACGCCGCGCACATAGGGGTTGTGGACGTGGGTGCGGATGTAGTCGGCGAAGGAAGGTTCGCCCGGTCGGCCCCCAATCACGGCGGCCACGGTCGGATACTTGCCGCTGCGGCACAGTTCAGTGATCACTTCCACCTCTGCCGCATGGTCGTCCGGCGCGACATTGATCTCCATGTAGATGGCCTGCACGACGTTCCAGTCTCGCGTCGCCTCGAGGTAGTCGTCGATCCAGTAGCTCCGGCCGAGCAGGCCTTTTCCTTTTTCCAGCCACGGCACGCGCTGGCGATCGAGATCCCACAGATGCTGATGCGTGTCGAGGATGGGCAGCGGGTCAGCGGCCGCCGGCGCGGCGGCGGCGCGACCGAGTGTCCGTGTAGACTCCCACAGGCCGCCGGCCAGGAGGGCGGCGGCGACGCGGCGGTGAAACTCACGGCGTTGCATGGTGTCAGTAGCTCCTCTTGGGGTATCCTTCCGCGATTGCTGGAACTTCTCCCGGTCTTCCGCAGTAATCGAACTCGCAGGTCTGGCCAATCACAATCGGGCCGGAGCCGATCAGCAGGATTATTCGCAGGCCGTCACGTCGTGGCACGCTGACGGGTCCTCGTGCGGTGAAGATCCTGCAGTCTGTAATAATTAACACCGCCCTGGAAAACCTGGCAAGGGGATACGGCAGACCCGCCCGGTTGCCTGGACGCTGCTGCCTAGACACTGTGCACCGTCAACCAGGTCGCGTTGACAGTGCTCAACACCCTGCTTAGTATGGACTTATGTTTTTTCTGCCGGGGTGTGTGTACAGCGGCGCAGCGTGAGCTGCCCGTCTTCCGGTCAACTTGTTGGTCAGGCGCTGTGACCCGCGCCAGTTCCCCTCATGGTAAACGAGCGCTGCGTGACAAGTCCTTCTCGTTCGGGAGTGTTTGGAACATCCACCGACCAGCGGGTCGACCGGTTCACGGAGAGCGTGAGCTTCGACCAGCGGCTCTATGCCCACGACATCGCCGGTTCGATCGCCCATGCCCAGATGCTGGCCGACGTGGAGCTGATATCGCGAGATGAATGCCAGCAGTTGGTCGTGACGCTCGAGGCGATCCGCCAGGAGTTGGAGGCGGGCACGCTCCCGTTGCGTGTGGAGTTGGAGGATATCCACATGCACATCGAGCAGGCGCTCATCGAGCGGCTGGGGGATGTGGGGCGGAAGTTGCACACGGGGCGCAGCCGCAATGATCAGGTGAGTACGGCCACGCGGCTGTGGGTGCGGGACGCTGTTGATCGGGTCGATCAACGACTGGTCGCGCTGCAGCGGGCATTTGTTGGCCGGTGCGAATCGGATGGTGATGTGGTCCTGCCGGCTTACACGCATCTGCAGCGAGCGCAGCCGGTACTGGCCGCGCACTACTGGCTGGCCTACTGCGAGAAGTTCGAGCGTGATCGGCAGCGCCTCGCGGACTGCCGTCGCCGGGTGAATGCCTGCTCACTCGGGACAGCCGCGGTGGCGGGCAGCTCGCTCCGCATCGACCGCGAGAATGTAGCGCGGCGATTGGGCTTCGAGACGATCCTGGCCAACAGCATCGACGCTTCGAGCGACCGGGATTTCGTGCTGGAACCCCTGTTCGTCCTGTCCCTGATCGCGTGCCATTTGAGTACGTGGGCCGAGGAGTGGATCCTGTGGTCGACGGCGGAATTCGGGTTCCTGCGGCTGCCCCACGAGTTCTGCACCGGCTCGTCGATCATGCCGCAGAAAGTGAACCCCGACGTGCTGGAACTGACGCGCGGCAAGACGGCCCGCGTCATTGGCGATCTGCAGACCCTCCTGGTGCTCGTCAAGGGCCTGCCGTTGGCGTACAACCGTGATCTGCAGGAAGACAAACGCCCGTTGTTTGACGCGTTCGACACCGTGGAAGCCTGCCTGGAGCTGGCCGAACCGCTGGTGCACGGTGCTCAGCTCGATCGCTCGGCCATCCAGAGCCGACTCGAGCGCGGCTATCTGGACGCCACCACGCTGATGGAGTTCTTCATCCAGCGCGGGGTGGCCCAGCGACGCGCTCATCACTTCGTGGGCCAGCTGGTCGCCAAAGCGATGGAACAAGGTCTGCAGCTGGCCGAATTGCCGCTGGCCGAATTCCAGCAGCTCGATCCGACACTCGACTCGACCGTCTACAACGTGCTGGGCGCCGCCCACGCCGTGGCCGCTTTTGTTTCGTATGGTTCCACTGCCCCGCACCAGGTGGCGCAGCAAGTACAACACTGGAAGAAGCAGCTCGCATGAACAGCCAATATGCACCTCTGCGGAACCACCTGTCCTGGATCTTCATCCTGGCGCTGCTGCTGGTCACAGCGCGGGGCGCGGCGCAGGATGGCGCGGCGGGCCCAGCTCCGCCGGCGGCCCCTGCGGCCGCGGAGCAGGCAGCGTCAGAGCCGGCGGCCGGAGACGAGGGGACGGCAGCCGAGCAGCCCCAGGAAGAGGCGCTCCCGCCCGAAACCGACCCCTTCGTGCTGTCGGTGTTGGAGGTCAAGCCCACCACTCCCGTGCACTGGCTGCAGGACATCCGAACTTTGATCCAGCTGAACCGGCCGGCGCTGGCCAAGCAGTACCTGGAGCAGTTCGCCGCGTCGCTGCCCGCGGCCAGCGAACTGGTGGAACTCCACACGCGCTTCGGGTCGGCGTTCTTCCTGGAGCTGTCGACTCAGGAGGCGCTGCAGCCGGCAGGCAAGGAGGTGGCTGATGCGGTCCTGCAGGCGACCGACGCGCGGAGGCGGGACGTGGAGCGGCTGGCCGGTCTGGTGGATCGCCTGGCGGGAGCGGACGCCGCTGCCCGGCGGCTGGCGATGTCCGATCTGGTGCAGGCCGGGCCGGTAGCGATTCCTGTCCTGGTCGAGGCACTGGCCGATCCCACGCGGGCCGCCACGCATGCGGCGGTGCAGCGAACTCTGGCGGCGATCGGCCCGAGTGCGGTCCCCCCGTTGACCGCCGCGCTGGCATCGCCGGACCCGGCCGTACAGGTGGCGGTGGCGAGCGTGCTGGGCGAACTCAAATCGCGCGAGGCGGTACCGTACCTGCTGGCTCCGGCCTGGAAGCAAGAGGGCGACCCGGCGGTACGGGACGCGGCCCAGCAGGCGCTCCAGGCACTCATCGGCTCCGTCCCGTCGCGCGGCGAAGCGGTGTCGTATCTGACGCAGCGGATCGAAGCGTTCCTGGCCGGGGCCACGCCGGGGGCGGTCGATGCGCGCGGCCTGGTGGCGTTGTGGACCTGGGATGCGGCGCAACAGCGACTGGTGACACGCGACTGGTCCGAGGCCGATGCGGCCTTCGTGAAGGCCGGCGAGTTGGCCGCGCTGCGCTATCTGGTCGACCCGGCGGTGGAGGAGTCCCGGATCGTGTACCTGGTCACGGCGCTGGAGTTGGCCAAGCGGGAAGCCGGCTATGACCGGGCGTTGAACGCGGCCGACGCGCCGATCGTCGCCAACGCGGCGCAGGGGGGCGCCGACCTCCTGGAGCGTGTGTTGGACCGGGCGTTGAAGATCCAGTCTTACGGGGCGGCGATCGCGGCGATCGATCTGCTGGGCGATCTGCAGGACAGCACCCTGGTGGAAAGTGCCGACGGCCAGCCGCGCCTGCTGGTCCGGGCCTTGCTCGACCCGCACCGCCGCATCCAGTTTGCGGCCGCCCAGGCGATCCTGAAGTGCGATCCGCGGCGGTCATATCCGGGCAGCAGCTTCTTGCCGGAGGTGCTGGGACACTTGTCGGCGTCGGGGGGGCGCTTGCGCGTGTTGATCGGCGATCCCCGGGCGGAGCTAGCGCGCACGCTCGCCGGGTACTTCACGGAACTGGGATATGAGTCCGACGCCGAATTCGCCGGCCGCGCGGTGGCGCTGCGCGCATTCACCAGCCCGGACTATGCGTTCGTCCTGCTGAGCGATGCGATCGACCAGCCACCGTTTGCGGAGCTGGTGCAGGTGCTGCGGCGCGATCCCCGGACGGCCGACCTGCCGATCGGCATCATGGCGCGCGACATACACACCGCGGCGGCGCGGCGGCTGGCCACTCGGGACCCGTTGACCGTGGTGTTGGCGCCGCCGCAAACGCGCGAGGACCTGATTGCCGACACGCAGCAACTGATCGCCGCGGCGGGGCGGCAATGGGTGCCGGAGGAGCAACGGTTACGGGCCGCCACCTGGGCCCTCGATGCGGTGGCCCGCCTGGCGGCCGATTCCGACACGTATGGTTTCTACGACCTGATGCGACTGGACGGGCGGATGCAGCAGGCGCTGCTCTATCCCCCCTTCGCTGTGTCGGCCAGCCGCGTGCTCGGCCTGCTGGGTTCCCCCGGCGCGCAGCAGGCGCTGGTCGAGTTCGCCAGCAACGATCTGCAGCCGCTCTCGGCGCGGCAGGCGGCGGCCGAGGCCTTGCGCGTCGCGGTCACGCGCCGCGGCCTGCGGCTCTCCCGCACCCAACTGCAGCAGCAATACGACTTGTACAATGCCAGCGAGGGGTTGGATCGTGGCACCCAGGAGGTCCTGGCGTCCATTCTCGACACGGTCGAAGCGCCGACCCGCCAGGCAGATCCCTCCCAGACGGACGATTAAATCAACGCTGGTTCAACAGAACCATGGGCAGTTATCTCCCGCGCACAGCACACGAATCCGGGCCACCCATTCCCGGCATCATCGGATCCAGCCCGGCGATGGAAGAGGTGTATCGGATCACGCGCCGCGTGGCCCGCAGCAACGCCTCGGTGCTGCTGCTCGGCGAGACCGGCACCGGCAAGGAGCTGATCGCCGCCGCGATTCACCATCTGAGCAATCGGGCCACCGGCCCCTTCGTCCGCGTCAACTGCGGGGCGTTGAGCGAGAGTCTGCTGGAGAGCGAGCTGTTCGGGCACGTGCACGGCGCGTTCACCGGCGCGATCAAGAACCGGACCGGGCGCTTCGAGGCCGCCCACACCGGCACCATCTTCCTGGATGAAATCAACTCCACCTCGCGCATGCTGCAGGTCAAACTGCTGCGCGTGTTGCAGGAACGCGAGTTCGAGCGGGTGGGTGACACCCAGACCATTCAGGTCGATGTGCGGGTCATCGCCGCCAGCAACCGGAATCTGCTGCAGATGGTCGACGACGACGGTTTCCGGGAAGACCTCTACTGGCGGCTGAACGTCGTGCCGATCGAGATTCCGCCGCTGCGGCACCGCCGCGAGGACATTCCGGAACTGGTCGCGCACTTCCTCAACCACTACAGTGAACTGAATGACCGGTACGTGGTGCACATCCAGCGCGAGGCGCTCGATGCATTGCAAAACTACCATTGGCCAGGTAATGTGCGCGAACTGCAGAACTATGCGGAACGTGCCGTGGTCATGGCGGACGGCGATGAGTTGACGCTGGATCTGCTGCCGCCGGCGGTCGTCGGCCGGGAGCAGCCGCGGAAGTTGGAGCGCGGCATCGACTTCGAGACGCTGACCTACGAAGTAGTCCAACAGGGTCTGTCGACCGCGGCGCCGGACGAAGATAGGCTGCACGCGAAGATCGTCAACCGGGTGGAGCGGGAATTGATCGTCCAGGTGATGCTCTCGTGCAATAATGTGCAGACGAAGGCGGCCGCCCGCCTGGGCATCAACCGCAACACACTCCACAAGAAACTCAAGGAATATGACCTCGAGACACCTCTGTGATTGTTGGACGCTATGACATGTTATCCGGGATAACCATCACCTGTTTTGCGTCCAGTTACGCGATCACCCTGGCGCTGGAGGTGTCCCGGCTGTTCTTCCGGGTGCCGGTCCGCTGGATCCTGATGATCGTGTTCGCCGCGGCCGGGCTGCTGGCGCACACGATATACTTGTCGACGTTGACGCGTCAGGAGCTGCAGACGGCCAACGTGACGCCGCTGGCCAGCTGGTACGACTGGTGCCTGCTGGCGGCCTGGATCCTGGCGGCCGCCTATCTGGCGATGGCCGTCCGCCGACCGGCGACCACGGTCGGGATCTTCCTGTTGCCGCTGGTGCTGGCCCTGATCGGCACGGCCCATGCCGTGCGGCTGTTGCCGCCGTTTGCCCGGGCACAGGCGTTGAGCTACTGGGCGCTGCTGCACGGCATCGCGCTGATGCTGGCGACGGCGGTCACCGCGCTCGGATTCGCCGGGGGGGTGATGTATCTGCTGCAATCGTATCGGCTCAAGCGCAAGCTCCCACCGCGGCCCGGCTTCCGTCTGCCGCCGCTCGAGTGGTTACAGCGCATCAATCGGCGGTCGTTGCTGTGGTCGACGTGCCTGCTGGGCCTGGGCCTGCTGGCCGGTCTGGCCCTGAACCTGATCCGCCACTCCGATCGCGACGGGAGGGTGGTCTGGATCGACCCGGTCATCCTCGGATCCGGCGTGCTGTTTCTGTGGATGGCCTTCTCGCTGTTGTGCGAGTCGTTCTGCCGGCCGGCCAGGGAGGGGCGCAGGGTAGCCTACGTGACGCTGACCAGTTTCGTGTTCCTCGGATTCGTCCTCTGCCTCGTGCTGCTGGGGCAGCACGGGATCGCGCGCCCCCCGGACGACGCGCTTTCCACGCCCGCGGCGCCAACTCGGGCAGCGGACCGCACACCTTCTCCGCAGTGGGGGAGGTAGCCGATGAATCTCCATCTGGTGGGATGCAGCCACCGCAGTGCGTCCGTGGACATCCGCGAGCGTCTGGCGTTCAGCCGTATGCAGACCGAGGCTGCGCTGCGGGCCCTGCGCACTGCCTACCCAACGGTAGAAGCCGTGCTGTTGTCCACCTGCAATCGCGTGGAGCTGTACGTGGCGGCGGACGGCGCGGGCGATCTGCCCAGCCATCCGCAACTCGTCCGCTTCCTGGCCAACTTCCAGGGACTGGACGACCGCGATGTGCTGGGGCACATGTACCAGTACTCTGGCGCGGACGTGGTGCGGCATCTCTTCGCGGTGGCGTCGAGTCTGGACAGCATGGTGGTGGGAGAGGCGCAGATTCTCTCACAGGTGAAGCAGGCGTTTGCCGTCGCCCAGGAGCAGCAGCTGACCGGCCCGGTCACGCACCTCGCCTTTGAGGCGGCCAACCGGGCGGCCAAACGTGTGGCCACCGAAACCGACATCAACCGGCGGCGGGTGAGCATTCCGAGCGTGGCGGTGGCGGACTTTGCCAAACAGCTGTTCGAGACGTTTCACGACAAGCATGTGTTGTTGCTCGGCGCCGGCGAGATGGGGGAAGAAACGCTGCGCT
>Ga0123329_1003485_pt1 | contig 12988 bp, 8 predicted proteins | sample BioC12SIPDNA_FD_89703 | JGI IMG/M metagenome (GOLD analysis project Ga0123329, IMG submission 89703) | Anaerobic biogas reactor microbial communites from Washington, USA - Biogas_R1_B C12 SIP DNA | ecosystem: Engineered > Bioreactor > Anaerobic > Unclassified | place: Washington, USA | collected... | reverse complement strand
GATCACCCTGTCGCCAACCACAGCGGCGGGCGACTGAATCGGCTGCTCGGCCTGGAACGACCACAGAACCTCTCCCGTGGCGGCGTCGAACGCGCGGAAGTCGCCCTCGTAGCTGCCCACCAGCACGCGATTGCCGACGACATGAGGCGACGACGTGATCGTTCCGGCCTCGCGACAGTGCCACAGAATCTCGCCGCTGTCAAGCGCGAGAGCGTAGAGGCCGGCCCACTCCGTGCCGACGTAGACGCGGCCGTCCACCACTGCGGCGGTCGAGGAGATCGGGCCCTCAAGATCCTTCCGCCATGCCACGTGTAGCGTCCGAGGCAGGGACGACTCGGCCACGCCCGTGCAAGCCGCGTTTCCTCGAAAACACGGCCAAGCCCCCACAGCGGGAACCGACTCGGGGCCCGTGTACGGGTGCAGCACCGGCTCGGGAATGGACGACACGTTGTCGGACGTCGGGGAGATTCCGCTGTGCCCCAGAAGAATGGCCAGCACGATGAGCATGACACACACCGGACCGACGTACCAGTGGGCGCGCAACGGACAAGCGCGGCCGCAGGAAGGTCGCTGGGGCTCAGGCGACGGAGGGTTGCTCACGATGGCCTCCTTACTCGGAACGTATCGCGGCCAGCAGGTCGGGCCCCACCGCCCGCTGCGTGACAAGAACACAGGCTGCAATCGCCAGGGCCATGATGCCGGCCATTGTACCGCCAAGCTGGAGCCACGGCACATCGGCCTTCGCCTGGACCATGTGCGGCGCGGCAGCGAGGAGACCCGCCACGGTCCCGATGGCCAGACCGGCGGCTATCAGCACCACGGTCTCGGCCGCCACGAGGCGCACGACCTGCCGTCGCGTGAACCCCAGGGCAAGCATCAGGCCCAGTTCGCCTCGACGCTCGACGATGTTCCTGAGCAGCACGGTTGCGACGGCGAACGTCCCGAGTACCAGCCCCAGGCCGCCAAGGGCCTGAAATGCCGCGAGGTACGTATTCTGAACGCCGGCATAAGCCGACAGCACGTCAGCCGTGCGGCGAACCTCGATGCCCGCGTCCTCCAGGCCCTCGCGGAGCGCGGCCATCACATGCGCCTGCCGTTGGGGAGCTGCCTCCACAAGAAAACGCCGGTAGCCGCCGCCGTCGCCGAAGAATCGCGTCAGGTTCCGCTCGGACATCAGCAGCTCGCTCTGCCACAGGCTTCCCCGGAGCAGGCCGACGATACGCAGAGTCACGGGACCGTTGGCCCCCGGCACCGTGATCGTCCGGTTGAGCCCTGACTTGAGAATCCATCGGACGCTGGCTTCGTCGCCGACGACGGGCACGGAACCGTCGTCCAGTGTGCCATCGAGGAGCCGCCAGGGGTCCCCTTCACCGTGGTGCGGGACGGTTTGCGAGAACGCAAAGCCGCCGCGCTCAATAAATGCGGGCGGCAAGCCCACGATCCTCGGCGATTGCGGCTGCTGGAGGTTCAGGCAACTGGCGTCGTCACCGTCACTCACGCGGAAGGACAGGACGGTGGTCCCCTGGAAGGCGGCCTCGTCGCCGAATCCCGCCGCCTGCCTGCCGGCCGCCGTGGCAAGGTCCACGTGGATCGGCAACTCGGTGTCGGCCATGATCGCGAAGCCGCCCGCCCCGCCGCTACGTGAGGACGTGTCGAGCTGCGTTGGGTCGATCCGGTTGGCCGCTACCGTAACGATGGTGAAGGCGGCGCTGGCCAGCAGGGCGGTTGTCAGGGCACTGCGAGTCCTGCGGCGTCTGGCCCCGCGCAGGGCAAGACTCTCCAGCGAAAGACCTTGGCCCGCGCGGGGGTGTGACGGACGCTCCCCGGCGAGCAGAGCCACCGTTCCTGCCAGCATCGCAACGAGCATCAGCCCCCCGATCGCGAAAAACGCGGTCGGCGGCTCCATGGCCTTGCCGAAGAGGGCGACGCAGAGTACGACCGCCGCGGCGGCCAAGGCCACCGACGCGATGAGCATCGGCACACGGCGTCCGTGCCGCAGGTTTTCAGCGGCCTGAAGCCCTCGCCACCCAGTGAGAAGCGACACGGCCGTCTTGCGGCGAAGCACCCACAGAGCCCACACAACGGCCGCCATGGCAAGGATCAGTCCCACGGCGGCGCCGATCACCAGGCTCGTCGCCGTCACGTGCAGCTCCAGGGCAAACGGCCCAAGCAGGCCGACCCACCGCGTCCTCAGCGCCCACAGGATTCCGGCCGCATAGGCCACCGCCAGTGGAATGCCCGCGAACACCGCGACAACGGCGAGAGTGCCCCCCTCGGCCAGAAATGTTCGTGCCACGGTGCCAGGGGCAAATCCCGTGGCCAGCATGATCCCGGCATCGCGGGTCCGCGTCTCGACCGAGAGCCGCAGCAGCAACCCCACCAGCAACCCGGCGGCCAGAACCAGGAAACTGCTCAGCCCCAGAAAGAGCGACGCGAAATCGCTGGATCCCTCGGCCGCTCGCAGCGACTCGGCGCGAACCGGGCGAAACGTCAGGCCGACGTCCTGCGGCTTCAAGGCTCTCCGCAAGGCCGCCGCGTACACCTCCAGGGGCGCGACGCCCTGCTCCGGGCTGTCGGCGGCAATCCGCACCGAGGTGACCCACGGCGACTCGACCTGCCCCGTGCGGCTCCACAGGTCCTGCGCCGTCTGCGGGGAGATGAACGCCTTGGGCGCGGCACCGTGCTCCTGCCAGTACACCTCGTCCTTCGGCCGAATGCGCCCGAGGTCCAACGGAAACGGAGGCTTCCATTGCCGCATCGACGTGGCATCGGTGATGCCTTGGAACTGCGGAATCAAGTCGTCGCCGGCCGCCGGACCGACCATGGCGACGATCCCGCGGACCACGAAACGGCGCGAGTCGGTGTTGAGCGTGGCATCGGCGCCGATGCGATAGAAGCTGATGGCGACGGCATCACCCGCCTTTGCTCCCAGATCGGCCGCCGCCCATGTATTGAGCAGGATGCCCTCGGGCCCCAGGTTCATGTCAACCGGGACTCCGTCTTCCCCCACAAGCGCGATGCCACCTGCTTCCCCGTCCTCATCATCCGCAAGGGCGGCGATGGTGGAGTACGGAATGCCGCCCTCGTCGGATTCGGCATCAGCCTTGGCGATGGTGTTGGCGAGGTAGATCGAGGTTCGGGCAGCCCGATAGCCACAGCCACGCGCCGCCTCGCGCGCGGCGGCAACCTGCCGCGAGGAAAGCACCGTGTTGAGACTTTCAACTGAAATCACGTGACGATCCGCCCGCTGCACAAGGCGTACTCCGCAGTCTTCGGGCGTGACAGCGCCGGCGAGCATGGCGCTCAGGCGTCCGGCCTCCGCGTCGTCCCCGCGACCGCTGTTCGCGTGGACAAGCAGCACATTGGCCTGCCCTGCCCGATCGATGCGGCGCGCGAACCAGTCGTAGGCGACATACACATTCCGCGGCCGCGGGCGGTCGCTTCGCAGAGAGAAGCCGCCGAGCCCTTCGTCGGGCACGATCCGCGCGATCACCAGGCTGACCCGTTCGACGGTCTCGTTCAGGCTGCGACGACCGAACAGGCTGGCCGAAGGCGCCGTTGCCGCCCGGGCGAGGCTGAGGATGAGCGTGTCGCCCGTTCGCAGGGACAACTCGTCGGCGAGCGTCTGATTCACGGCGGCGTGTCGGTCGTCCAGGGCCAGCGCTGGCCCCCGACCGAGCATCGGCGCCTCGGAAGGGTTGACAGCCCAGACCGAAACGTGGGGCAGGCGCACCGATGACGTCGGCGTGGTGGCAGCAGCGTCCAGCGCCAGTACGGCTGCAACCTCTCCGAACTCCGCCGAGAAGCCATTCTGAGCACGGAGATCCTCTGCCAGGGCGGCTCTGAAGAAGCCCGGAGCCGTCAGCGCGAAGTCGGCGCGCCCCAGGCGCCGCAACGCCAGGTGGCGAAGGCTGCCCGTGAACGAGTCGCCCACCAGGAGCGACCCGATGACCACAGCCACACCCACGGCCGCGCCGGCCACGACGGCGGCGTGCGTGCGGCGGTAGTGCCAAAGGCTGCGAAGAAGGAACCTCGCCAGGGTCACGCGCAGACCTCCATGCGGCATGTCACGGCTGATGAACGGGGGACAGGCGGCCGTCGCGAAGCTCCAGGCATCGCGAGAAACGCCTCGCCAGTTCGAGATTATGCGTTACAACAATCAGCATCACGTGACGCTCGGCGGCCACCTCGCAGAACAGGTCGGCCACGGGCGACGCCGTGGCACGATCCAGATTGCCCGTCGGCTCGTCGCACAGGAGCAGCGACGGATCGTTGACCAGGGCCCGCGCCACGGCCACGCGCTGTCGCTCGCCGCCGGACAGCCGTTGCGGGAAGTCGTTCTCACGCCCCTCCAGTCCAACACGAGACAGCAGATCGGCAGCCCGCCGCAATCCGTTCACGGCGTCGTTCGAAGCCACGGTCGGAAGGGCCACATTCTCGATGGCAGTACACTGCGGGAGCAGATGGTGATCCTGAAACACGAACCCCACCCTCTTGCGTCGAAATTCAGCCAGGCGGTCGCCTTCGAGGGCGGCAACGTCCACGTCGCCCAATCGCACCGTTCCCGACGTCGGCCGGTCCAGCGAGCCGATGATATTCAGCAGCGTGCTCTTGCCGCAGCCGGACGCCCCGACAATGGCAACGGTCTCGCCGGGCTCCACGCCGAGGTCCACGCCGCTCAGGACGCCATGCGGCCCGGCCGGCGACGAATACGTCTTGCACAACTGGCTGACCCTCAGGACGCCCGCTTCCGTCGATGCATCTGTCATGGCCCTCGTGCTCCCCAAACCCCTCGGAACGTGCGGCCCGCGCGCATGGACGTCTCGGGGAAGCAGGGGCAGGATGCCCCTGCCACTCACGGGCAAGATGCCCCTGCCACGGTACGGCCCCCAAAACGTCATCCCGCGCGGTCACCTTATCGAAGCGACCATGTCTGCCAGCAGCGACAGGGCGGCCACGCCGTAAAACGTGTACTCAACGTCGGCCCTGCCGCCGGCGGCCACCGGGCGAAAGCCTCCTCCGGGCTCCTCCGCGCCCCGGAGGAACCGCCCAAGCGGTCCAAGCTTCAGCATCCCGGTCCGCCCGATGGTGGCCAAGGCATAGAGCCCCGTGAACGTCGAAAGGAGATCGGCAGCCCCCGCGATCGGGTGCGCCGCCAGGCCTCCCTCCGGCCGCTGAAGAGAAGCGAGAAAAGCGGCACTGCCGCCGGCCGTCGCCTCATCCATGGCCTCCGCGCCCGACAGAAAGCAGATGGCGGCCGCCGTGGGGCTGGCCTGCCCCACCGGGGCCCCGGGGTGCCCTGCGAAGCCGCCGTCGGACGTCGAGCAGGCCCGCACCGCGTCAACGGCCCTGTCCCTGTCGGGCATCGGCTGCCCGATCAGGTCGTAGCACATGGAGGCCAGGAAGGCGTAGTACGGACTCGACGCGCCCCCGGGCACGAGAGTCACTGCCCCGTCGGCCGTGCGGCACGCGGCCAGCAGACCACTCGCCTCATCCCGCCACAAGCGCCTCCGGCACTCCTCCAGGGGCACAAGCCCGACGGCTTCCAGAAAATGGAGACTCTGCCACACGTCCAGGCACTCCACCACACTCGTCATAGGCCGGCGCCACGCCTTCAACCATCCCGCAGCCGATGCCCACGCCGGAGCCGCCGGGGGAAGGCCCAACACCATCAGCGCATGCAGGGCAAACCGTGTGTAGTACGGATCGGCCTCACCGTCGGGACCGGCAAACCCTCCGCTGCGGCCCTGTGCCGCGAGAAGGTAGTCCGTATGCCGACGACAGAAGGAGCCGCCCAGTGCCACCGCTCCGGCACGCAGCCGCTGGTCGATCATGACAGAGAGCGGCGGCCTGCGGTTGGATTCGGTGGGCCGGACGGATTCGGTCATGGCATCGCTTCCGCGCCGAAGGGCAGCCTCTCAGAACTCGTGATCTCTCAGGACAACGCGCGTCAGGAACCGCATCAGATGACGCAGCGCCGGCCGTCGCACCTGATCGGCAATCTCCATCGCCCGGGTGCGGCACTTGTCCGCCAGGCGTCCGGCCTTCTCCGTCGCGCCGCATTGCTGATAGAGCTGCCGCACCTCGTCCACCAGGCCTCGCCGGCTGAGGGCATCGCCGGGACGGAACAGTTCCTCCAGCCTGTCGGCCACCCCGTCGGCCGAGGCAAACGCCAGGAGAATGGTCGGCCGCCGCGCGACGATGTCCTGCCCAGGCAGACGATGGTTGTCGTCGCTGGGACTGAGATCGTCCAGGTCGTCGAGCACTTGATACGCCACACCGAGATGGCGGCAGAACGCATCCACCAGTGCCGCGTCGCCGGCCAGGGGCCCCGCCAGCCGCATGCCGGCATACATGGCAGCCGCAAAGGCCGGAACCGTCTTCAGGGCGTAGAGGGTGAGCACCTGATCGGCGTCGGCGCCGCGAGCCTGATCGCCCGTCAGCAGGAGTTCGGTCCCCTGCCCCCGGCAGAGTTTCAGGTGTGCCGACGACAGTGCCGCAAGGACATCGGCCACACACTCAGCCCCAAGGGCCTCCGCCTGCGCCGCCACGAGGCGATAACCCAGGCCGACAAGGTAATCGCCCGTGTTGATGGCCGTCGCCTCGCCGTAGCGGGCGTGCAGCGTCGGCTCGCCGTAGCGGTATGTGTCCCGGTCCTCCACGTCGTCGTGAACCAGAGACGCCTTGTGAAACGCCTCCAACGCCACCGCAACGGAGGCCACCGGTTCAGTCACGACGGCATCGACGGCCGCCCGGTTCAGGCCCTTCTCGTCCAGTCCGCGCAGGGCGGCGTAGGCGGCCAGCGTGATGAACGGCCGGAAACGCTTGCCGCCCCGGGCCAGCCAGTTGCGTGCGATACTCTCTGCGCGGGGCTGCGAGAAGTCTTCGATCTCCGGCCCCGAGCCTGCCGCCGACAGCAGCCGATCCAGACTCTCTGGCAGGAACAGGTCCGACGCCTTCTGGAGCACGGTCACATAGCCCGCAACCGTGTACTGGTGATCTGTGACGTGCAACGAGAGTATCTCGCGGATTCGCTCGAGGTCGGCCACCGTGTCGCGGCAGCCGTCGCGGAGCAGCGGCACCCCCGCATACGGCACGCCAAGCTGGTAGACCGTCTGGAAGCACTTCTCGAGCGAATCCAGACAGGCGACGCCGAGAATGGCTTCCACGCGGCCGGCCGCAAGCGCCTGCACCACCGCCGGCGTTCCTTCGGCCACAAGCGTCTGATAGCCCAGCGCCCGAGCCTCGGCAAGCAGCCTGCCGATGGAGCAGGATCCGCACAGGCGGCACTTCAGCCCTGTGGCATCGTAGGAGGCCGTGCAGGTGTCCGCGTGGCGCAGGCAGTGAGGAAGCAGAAGCAGACGCCGCGAGAACGCCGTCGCGGCAAACGGGCCGCGGCATATCTCTGTGCCGATGGCCACCATGGCGAAATCACGCCACTCGCGGTCCAGGCCAAGACGTTCCAGAACGATGCCGGCCAGATTCTCCAGGCGTGCGCGATCCGGCAACCGTTCCATCTCGGCTTCGGCAGCGAGGTCGCGTGCGGCGGCCTCGATCCGCCGCCGCAGGGCCTCATCGCCCGGAAGCCCGCGGCCCTTTCCGCCGGTCCGAACGCCCGGATCGCCTGAGGCTGCATCGAATGTGTGTCCCATAGGGATCATCCGCGGCAACTGCCTGAACCGTACGGCACGACCGTCGTTCCTTGGGCCATTTCGGGCCAGTGCGACATCGCACGACCGAGGGCGGCCACCACAAAGATTATAGGATAAATGCGCTCCGAATACCAAAGGCTCGTGAAATAGAGGCCTATGGGCGCCGGCCGGTCCAAGCCGCCCTGCTGGACGCTCTGGACCAGGAACTCGCAGCCGCGACGCACCGCCCGCGATTCGTCGGCTCCGGACGCCCACGTGCACAACGCCTCGACGGCAAGGGCCGTCTCTTCCACACTCGACGGCACGCCGCGTTGCCCTCCCCAGCCGCCGTCGTCGTTCTGCGATGCCACGAGGAAGGCTGCCCCGCGACGCGCCGGCCCTGCGTCGGACATGCCGAGGTCGCGGTATGCGGCCAGAACCCGGGCCGTGCCGTAAACGCGGTTGCAGCCATCGGGAACCGCCTGGTTGCCGAACCACAGGGCGGTCCATGCCCCATCGTCGCCCTGAACACTGGCCAGGTGGGCCATCGCTCGCCGCACGGCTCGGTCGTACGGCAGTTCGCGCATCCGGCCCTCCCAGGCGTGAAGGGCCCGGACCGCATGTGCCGTCAGGTCCGCCCCGCTGCGGTCGAAGGGCAGCTTGCCCCATCCGCGGCAGAACGTCGGCCAGCCGCCATCGTCGTTTTGAAGGTCCATGAGCCAGCGCAGGCCGCCTTCTGCCGCCGCGTCGGCCTGCGACGACTGCCACCCGGCCAGAGCCAGAAGGGCGCCCGACGTGTCGTCGGCGTCGGGGACGCCTCCGGGCAGATTCGTCCACGGCCACCCCCCAGGCGCCGACTCGGTGAACGGATGCACCTGACGGCACTGGCCGCGTGCCAGAAACTCGAGACTCGCCTCGACAGGCGCGCCTGCCCCTGCGGGCCCGGCCCGCAGCGCGTTGATCGCCAGCGACGTCAGCCACAGAGACAGGTTGCTGTCGATGGGCCATGCACCGTTGTCGCGGACCGTTCGCTCAAGAAACTCGATCGCCTTGACCGTGACAGGATGGTCGGGGCGTCCGGCCCCCGCCAGACTCATCGCCACGAAGGCCGTCAGGGGAACCGCCTCGATGAAGCCTCCGGAACTGGGTTGTATGGCCTGCAGCCGACGCAAGGTCGGCGCCATGGCCCGGTTGCGAACGGCCCTGAGCAGCGGGTTTCTTGTGGGCCGTTTCACGTGCAGCAACTGGCCGATGGCGATGAGCGCGGGCAAGGCATAGCTGACAACATGAATCCGGAGCCGCCGCAGCCAGCGATGCGACAACCGCGCCAACTCGAACGGCAGCCGCGGAATGGCCGACCACTCGGCCTGCCCGGCCAGGGCGCAATTGACAAGAATCGGCACGGCGAACGTGCGGTCCTTGCCGTAGAACCGGGTGACCGCGCGGGCCCGGTCGGCCATGGTCGTCCCGGCCCGCTCCGCGAGCCACGCTTCCGCGCGAGCCACGGAGGCCGCTCCGTCACACTCCGCACCGGCCAGCGCGAGGGCGGCACGGGTGAGCATGGTCGTGGCAAGGTTGCTCGGGCTATCGGTGGTGTCGCCCCAGCCTCCGTCGCTGTTCTGGTGGGCGACGAGCCACGCGGCTCCGGCCCGGATTCGCGAGGTCGATGCGTCACGGGCCGCAAGACACAGGGCACTGACGGCTACAGCCGTCGACAGCGCCGAGTCGGACAGCCGCCCGGGCCAACAGCCATCCGCGGCACGCTCCGCCAGCAAACGTTCCACGGCGCAGCGATACGTCGCCGACATGCGGCCGAACAGGTCGTCCGCCGCCGATGCCCCTCCGTCGGCCGCACAGCCGCCGCCCTTCCCCGTAACCGTCGTGCGTTCACTCATACACTATCCAGCCGGTCCAGCCGGTCAATAAGCCTGTCGAGCTCGTCACGAGGCTCGCCGGGATGCGGGGCTGAGTTCCGTAACTCGGGGTCGGGTGCCTCGGACTCGTCCCCGCCGCCATCCTGCCGCGAACATACCGCACGCTCGACCTCGGCAGCGGCAAGACCGCCGACAGCCTCGCCATGATCGTCTTGGGTCTTCTGCTCCGGAGTCTCTGGGCTCGCATCGCTTCCGGCGATCACGGGATCGGCCTCATAGTGCGGGAACATGATCGCCTGGGCCGGGCATATGCGGCTACAGGCCGGGCAACCGGGCTTGCACTGGTCCGGGTTGGCCGCCACCACCCGATCGCCGGGGCCAAGCTCGTAGACGCCGAACAGGCAGAAATCCAGGCACTGCCGACAGCCGACGCATCGCGAGTAGTCCACCACCGGATACCACCGCGACGGAACCAAGCCATCCATGTATTCCACCGCGTTCGAGCCCGTCCCCGGCTCAACGATGGCTCCCTCGGCCAGCGACTCGGCAAAGGCCTCCGGCGACAGTCGCTCATCCACTCGGACCACGCGACCGACGCACTCCACGTCGCACCCCAGAGCCGCCAGGGTCCAACGGGCCGGACGCGCGTGCATCCAGGCGGCCACAGCGACACGGCCGCCCAGTGACGCCATGCGCCTGGCGACAGGGTGATCGGGGGTCAGATAGTAGAGGTGGGGCGCCACGAGCACGGGACATCGGGTTCTGTCGCCGAGCCACCGGATAACGGCGTCCTCGAAGCGGCGCATGTCACCGCTCCCATCCGCACTGCGTGAAACAACGATCGCATCGGGCCGTTCCATCATCCCTCCCTGCCAGGCGCGGACACGGAAGCGTTTTCTTCATTGTAGCGCCGGGAGGGCGACGGTCAAGGCGCATGGACAGGCCGGAGTGAGCCGGGCTGATGATGTGAGAGGCCCCGGGACCTCAGTGCGGCCTGGATTCCTTGGCCGCCTGGTGACGAGCGATCTTGCCGCCGACCATGTAAATGACGTCCTCGGCGATGTTGGTCGCATGGTCGGCAATGCGTTCCAGGTGCCGCGCCACGGCCAGGACATTCAGCCGCCCCGGAGGCAGGCGGCCCTCGCCGACAATCTCGGCTCGGACGATCTCGTAGACCCGGCGGTTCAGCGCGTCCACGCGGTCATCTTCATCGCATACGCGCCGCGCCAGGTCGCCGTCCATGCGGATCAGGGCATCGATCCCATGCGTGAGCATGGCCTGCGTCAGACGCACCATCTCGGGGATTTCCTCGGGCACGTCGCCGCATTTCTCGTCGCGGCACGAAATCGCCCGCTCCGCGATGTTGGCCGCCAGGTCGCCGACACGCTCCAGGTCGTTGTTCATCTTTAACGCCACCACGATGAACCGCAGGTCGACTGCCACAGGCTGGTGGAGGGCGAGTATCTTCAGGCATTCTTCCTCGATGTCGATCTCCAGCAGATCGATACGTTCGTCGTCGGCAATAACCGCAGCGGCCATCTCGGTGTCACCCGTGGCGAACGCTGTGGCCGCGCGGCTCAGGCTCTCCTCCACCATGCCGCACAGGTGCAGGAGTTTGTCCTTCAGCTTCTCGACCTCACGCTGGAAATGGACAGTCATCCTCTTGGCTCCTCTCGCATCGGGCGGCCCGCCGACGGCCTACCCAAACCTTCCCGTAATATAGTCTTCCGTCCGCTTCTCCGATGGATTCGTGAACACGTCGCGCGTGGACCCGAACTCGATCAGGGCCCCCTCGTAGAAGAAGGCCGTCATGTCAGACACACGCGCCGCCTGCTGCATGTTGTGCGTCACGATGACAATCGTGTAGTCGCCCCGGAGTTCCTCGATCAGATCCTCGATGCGGGCCGTGGATCGCGGGTCCAGGGCCGAGCACGGCTCGTCCATGAGGATCACCTCCGGCTCGACGGCCAGGGCCCGCGCCAGGCATAGCCGCTGCTGCTGGCCGCCCGACAGGCCCACGGCATTGTCACCGAGACGATCCTTGACCTCGTCCCACAAGGCTGCCGCCGTGAGGCTGTGCTCGACGATCCCCTGGAGCCGCGCGCGGTCCCGAATGCCCTGGAGCCGCGGTCCGTAGGCCACGTTGTCGAAGATGCTCTTGGGGAACGGATTGGGGCGCTGAAACACCATGCCCACCCGCGTCCTGAGGGCCACCACGTCCAGCCGCGGGGCGTACACGTCCTGACCGTCCAGGGTGAGCAGCCCCTCGGCTCTGCACCCAGGAATCAGGTCGTTCATGCGGTTGATCGCACGCAGGAAGGTGCTCTTGCCGCAGCCGCTCGGCCCGATGATCGCCGTGACCTGCCCCGTGGGAATGGCGATGCAGACATTCTTCACGGCCTGGTTCTGCCCGTAATAGATCGAGAACTCCTCGGCCGTCACGTGGGCGGCGGAGGCCCCCTGCCCCGGGATCGCTGCGTCGGCGGCACGTGGCGCGTCGCGCCTGCCCGGTCCGTCCTGTCTGGTGCTGCCCATCGGTCGTTGCAGGGTGAATGCGTCCACCGGATCGTCCTCCTCCTATCCCCTGAGCTTGCGCGAGATTCTGGCTCGAAGCAGAATCGCCGCGACATTCAACAAGAGCACCAGGCCCACCAGCACCAGCACCATGCCGTACTGCACATGCCGGATTTCCTCGATCGCCTGGTTCTCCGAACAGAGGTTGTAGATGTTCCACGGCAGCGCCGGCGTCGGCTGCTGATGAAGTTCCGTCAGCGACGGCACCTTGCCCAGGGCCACCGCCGCTGTGAAGATGATCGGGGCCGTCTCCCCTGCGGCCCGACCCATGCTGATGATGATCCCCGTAAGAATGCCCGGCAGCGACGCAGGCAGAATCACCGTGACCACGGTGCGCCATCGCGTCGCCCCAAGGCTCAGCGCCGCCTCCTTGTACGAGTGCGGCACGGCCCGAATCGCCTCCTCCGCCGCCCGGATGATCGTCGGCAGCACCAGCAGCGCCAGCGTCAGTGAGCCCGCCAGCACCGTCTTGCTGCGCGAGATGCCGAGCACCTGGTTGAACAGGTGCAGGTCGAACAACGTGTTCAGAAAGAACGCCAGGCCGAACAGGCCGAAGACGATGCTCGGCACGCCGGCGAGCGTGCTGACAAAGGTCCGCAGCAGGCTGACGATGCGGCTGCTGCCGGCGTATTCGACCAGGTAGATGGCCGTGACGACGCCCATGGGCACGGCGAAGAGCATGGCCCCGACGGTCAGGTAGATCGTTCCCAGCAGTGCGGGCCAGATGCCGCCGAAGATGTTGGCGTCCACCGGTTCGTCGGTCAGGAACCGCCAGTTCAGCGTCCATTCCGGCCGCAACATCGCCTCGGCATGGGCCGGCAGGTAATCGAAGAGTTCCTCGAGCTTCGTGCCGCGGAACTTCTCGACGCGCGGCGTCAGAACCTTCTTGCCCAACTGCGTCGGGTCGCT
>Ga0123329_1003484_pt1 | contig 12991 bp, 12 predicted proteins | sample BioC12SIPDNA_FD_89703 | JGI IMG/M metagenome (GOLD analysis project Ga0123329, IMG submission 89703) | Anaerobic biogas reactor microbial communites from Washington, USA - Biogas_R1_B C12 SIP DNA | ecosystem: Engineered > Bioreactor > Anaerobic > Unclassified | place: Washington, USA | collected... | reverse complement strand
CGTCGATGAGCGCTCACTGCGCTGGGAGGGTATTCCCGGTTATCTGAGCGGCGCCTATCCGGGGTTCCTCTTTCCCTTGCAGCCAGCCCACCGGTGGCAGGGGCAGACGCTGGACGCGATTGCGGATGACCGCACCCCACCGGCGACAGGGCCGTTCCGCATCGTGGCGTGGGAGTCGGGCCGCGAGGTTAGGCTCGAACCCAACCGCCACTACAGCGGCCCGGCACCCCTCCTGGAGGAAATCACGATTCGCTTCCCTGTGACTACGCCAGACTCCTGGCACGAGCTGGTGGCTAATGGTACCTGTGACATTGTGCTGCCGACTCCGGCAAACCAGACGTCGTGGCAGCCCTGGGCACGGCTTGCAGCAGCTGGAGAGGTCACGATGTGGGCCGATGTTGCGCCCACAGTGTTGCGGCTCGATATGAACGCGGAGCCCGAGCCCGCGCCGGACCAGCCCCTCGACACCGAACGGACCTCGCCGCTGCAGGATCCTCAGGTCCGGCGAGCACTCGCAGGGTGTGTGAGCCGCCAGCAACTGACCCAGGCACTGCCTGCCGAAGCCCTCGCCGCAGCCAGCGGTTTCATCCCACCCAACCATCCCTCCTACATCGAACGCACAACACTCGCGTTCAACCCGCAGGCCAGTGGTAGGCTCCTGGACTCGCTTGGGTGGCAGGACCAGGATGGGAATGGCGTGCGTGAGGCTGAGTCGGTGCCAGGCTTTGCCGATGGCGAGCCGCTGAGCCTGACCCTGCACTTCATCCCCCAGATCTTCACCCTTGCGGCGCACGTCGCAGCGGATCTGGAGAGCTGTGGCGCCGACATTGAACTGCAGCCGATGGATGCGCGGCAGCTCTACGCGGGTAGTGGGGCAAGCCCGCTCTTCGGAGGCTGGTTCGAGCTGGCCCTCCTCGGTTGGCAAGCCACGGTGCCCGAGGTCTGCGGGGGCTGGCTGAGCAACCGCATCCCCACAGCCGAAAACGGTTGGCAGGGGGAGAACTTCGGGAGGTTCGACTCGGAGGAGTATGACGCTGCGTGTATGCAGGCGCTGTCGGCACTCGATGCCACAGCACAGGCAGCCGCCCTCAGCGCAGCACAGGACGCACTCGATGAAGCGTTGCCGACCTTCTTCCTGGCCTGGCGTCCCGTATGGTTCGTGGCACGCCCCAATCTCCAGGGTGTCCGCCCCGATGCTTCAGCCTACGGCACGTTGTGGAACAGCGAGGCGCTGACGATCGCGGAAGATTAGGGGCGGCGCCTTTCCTACCCGCTCAGATCGAGCTCAGCCTGCCACTCGGCCAGGACCGCCTCGTGCGCCGCGACGATGGCGGCCTGCGTTGCATCGAACAGCACCCCGCCACCAATCCAATCGTTGCCCTGGCGGGTAACGGCTTCCTTCAAGTAACCCCGCAACTGGTCGATCGTAAAGCTGGGATCTTCAGACCGGCGAGCCTGGAGATGCGCGACCATCGAGGCATAGGTCTCCTCATAGCGCATCGCGATGACATCTTCAGCGCCCAAGCGACTCGTCTCCCTGCCTAGCTTTGTCCGCCACACGCCTCATGAAGCGCGCCTGGTCGATCACATAGCGCTCGTGCTCAGCCTCTCCCACCTTCTCCACGCCGTCCCAGGCTTCGACGTGGAAGCGCAAGCGCTTTCCGTCCACCGCCGTCAGTTCTGCACGCACACGCACCTGCATCCCCACTGGCGTTGCCGCGAGGTGCCGCATCTCGACAAGCGTGCCCACCGCCGTCTGCCCTTCGTCGAGGTAGGGCGCGATGGCAGCCTGTGCCGCTCCCTCCATCAGGGCAATCAGGTGCGGCGTGCTCAGGACCGGAACGAGGCCGCTCCCATAGGCAGCTGCCGTATCCCCTGCACCAACAACGTGGTCGATCTCCGCGCTCAAACCGGGCTCGATCATCGACAACCACCCCCTCAAACGATATCCAGCGATCGTGCGTTCCCGGAAAATACCGGTACGCGGGACCGGTACCCTCGGTCTACGGCACCGTTCGCGTCAACATGGGCACGATGAATCCGAAAAGACACCACAAGTCCAGTGAGGCCATCGCCAACAGCCCCCCAGCAACGACCACGCCGTGCCACTTCGGCGGCACAAAGGCGAGCGCAAAGAGCCCGAGCGCAGCCGCGCCGAGCATCGCCATCGGCCATGCCGGGAGATCCCCGCGAATCAGGCCGATAGCGGCCAAAGCGACGACCATGACCAACAGGACCAACGCAGTGCCCACAGCTAGCTGTCGACCCGCCAGCCGTCGCCACCCAAGCGCAGCGCCCAGGGCCATGGCCGGCAGCGCCGGGAAGAGATAGCGTCCCTGATGCTGTACAAAGGTCAGGTTGTAGCCCACGAGCATCGTCACGGTGATCAGGGCCGCGGCCCCGAGCAGGATCCAGCCATCGCGCTCACGGGCATCCCCGCCGACATCCCCCTTACGCCCCACCACATCCAGAAGGGCCCACGCGGCTCCGTAGACCGTCAGTGCCGTAAAGATCGCCAGGCCCTGATAGATCCGAACGTCCAGCACGACGCCCATCCAGCCAAACTGTCCCCAGAACGACCGAAACAGCGTCCAGATGCCCTCGCGGAGAAACGGGAAGAGGCCCTGCGCCGCGATCCAATCGGCGGTGCGCGGCTGGCCCACAACCACGAGATCGTGGCGCATCAGCCCCAATAGGTCGGGCCAGCCATAGACCGTGACGTTGCGGAGCCACCAAAGCCCGCCAAGCAGTCCGGCAGGGAGCAGGATGGCAGCGAGTTGGCGCCCCCCCCATGTCCAAGCCATACCCGCCCGGCGGACGCGTAAGGCCACCAACAAGATTGCCAGCGGCAGCACACCATAACCCGTCGTCTTGGTCAAGAGCAAGGCCCCGGCGACAAGGCCCAGGGCCCACGCTGGCGTCGCCCCCCGAAGATAACGGAGACCGAGCACCAACCAGAGCCACAAAAGTGGCATGACGAGGGCATCGTTGTTGATCGACGCCATGATCGCCACGACCTGGGGGACAAACGCGACCAAACCCCCACCCAGCCAGGCAAGCGCCGGCTCGCCAGGCCTGAACTCGCGCAGAAGCAGAAACAGCGTCGCGATCCCGGTCCCCCCCAGAAACAAGGAGAAGAGGCGCAGGCTCAGGACATCGCCGTCTGAGATCCGGTAGACCGGCGTGGCGAGCAGATAGTAGAGCGGGGGTTGGTGGTCCTCGTACTCCAACGACGCGATCGATAGATCAGGTGGGAATGCCTCCGAGGTGAGGCGACCGAGATAATCCTGGTCATAATCGCCCATCTCCATCACCGGAATGCCCTCACCCGTCGCCAGGGAGCGGATGTAGTTGTAGTGTGCCGGTTCATCGGGTGCTTGCCAGGCTGGGGTCCCCGCGGCGTAGAGGCTGCCAATGATGAGGAAGGCTGCAAGGATCGCGATGGCGGGCCAGTTCGTTCTCAATGGACCTCCCCTACGTGTGCGGTGCTCAGGCCAGCCGGACTCCCTTGAGAGTCTCCAACAGCTTCTGCATCAGGAAGATACCTGCGAAGACAGGCAAGTCAACCAACAGCGTGCTTGCACCCAGGAGCACAACCCACCGGACCGCAATGGTGAGGAACCGCCCCGCGCTCTCATAGACCACGGCCTCCAACCCTGCGTAGATGAGGAGGCCAGCGACGACGGCGCCCACCACAGCAAGAGCCGGCCACGCGTGCACATCGGAACGACTGGGTAACATCGTGTTCACGATAGCGAAGACCATGGAGACCCACAACCAGACATCGGGCGCCCGGAGGGCCGGTACGAACGCCTTGAACCCCGACACCCAGTCCCCGGAAGAGACTGCACCAATGATCTCGGGCGTACCGAAGACGAAGTGCCCGATAAGGATCACGGCTACGCTGCCCAGCACCATAGGTGCGGCGCCAATGAGACTGGCACGCAGGAAATCGGTCTCCTGAACCGCCACAAATCCCAATTGAACGCGCTTATTCCCCCGGCTGGGCAGCAACTTCATGCGCCCGATCTTGACACCCAGCAACCTGGCCATCAGCGCGTGACTCAGCTCGTGCAGCGCAACGCCGGGAAACAGAACGATTGCATAGAGCCAGAGCGCCAACTCCTCGTCCCCGGTCAGCAGGAACATCACGCCTTGGAGGTGACGGTGCAGCCAGCGATCAGCCACCAACAGCAGACCCAGCACCGCCAGAAACTGCACCAGCAGAGTCAGCACAGGACCAATCGGATTCATCTTGGAGACCTCTAGCCTCTCCCAGTGTATCGCAATTCAAAAAACACATTATCCCAAACGATATCCCATATATCCCAAACCAGCGCGGATAAACGGTTGCGTTCCAGCGCAGTTGCGCTATGCTTGTTGGGATATGTCCGACGTCCAGACACCACAATCCGTCGCCCAGACGAGTTACGAGGTCCACACCCCCGTCTTCCAAGGTCCTCTGGACTTGCTGCTGCGGCTGATCGAGAAGAACGAGCTCGATATCACCAAAGTCGCCCTGGCCCAGGTGACCGATGAATTCCTGGAGCAGGTCGATCGCATGCGCGCCGCCAGCCAGATCGACATTATCGCAGAGTTTCTCGCAGTCGCTGCCAAGCTGCTCTGGATCAAGTCCAAGGCGTTGCTGCCCAAACCCCCCGCATCGGCCCGGGAAGTCGACGAAGAAGAGGACGTGGGCGACGAGCTGGTGCGCCAACTTCGCGCCTACCGGCAGTATCGCGAGGCCGCCGGCTGGCTACGTGAGCGCGATCACGTGGGACTACGCTCCTACGTCCGCGGGAGCTACCAGCCGCGCCCTATCCGCGTCACGCTGGACCTGGCGGGCGTCGACCTACAGATGTTGCACGAGGCGGCGGAGCTTGCCCTGACCCCTGTCGAGCCCCCACGCCCCGAACGGGCGATCCAACGCCCGCGCATCTCCATTGTCGAACAGGTGACGATCATCCGGGAGCGGCTGCTGCGCTGGGCCAGGGTCAGCTTTCGCAAGCTGTTGAGCGACAAGCCCACGCGACTCGAGGCAATCGTCACGCTCCAGGCGGTGCTCGAGCTGATCAAGCAAGAGGCCGTATCCGCACAACAGGACGAGCCCTTTGGCGACATCACCATTCAGGCAACGATCCCTCCCGAGCGCATCTCACTCGCCGGAAGCGCGCAGGAAGACGCTACAGCCACTGCGGCCTGACTTCCCGAAACCTGGACGCACCTTGTGACGTAGTAGAAGTGCATTCCCTATAGTGAACGGGAGGTCGACAATGAAACTGCTTATCCGCTGGGCGATTACCGCCCTATCGCTGTTTGCTGCTGCCTGGGTGGTCCCGGGCATTCACGTGGACGACAGTCGTGGCTGGGTCGTCTACGCAGCAATGGCCGTGATCCTGAGCCTGGTCAATGCCCTGATCCGCCCGCTGCTCAAGATGCTCACGTGCCCCCTGATCGTGCTCACGCTAGGATTGTTCACGCTGGTTGTGAACGCGATCTCGATGCTGATCGCCTCCACGATCGCCAACAACCTCTTCAAGGTGGGGTTCTATATCGATGGGTTCTGGCCCGCGTTCTGGGGTGCGCTCATCGTGAGTGTGGTCAGCGTGATCTTGAGCATCTTCGTGAGTGACGACGACAAGAAGGATCGCCGCCACTAACTCGATCTCGAGCTTGCCAGCCGGCTTCGCAGTGTTATGATGGCACTACGATAACACTTGGAGCTGAGCCATGATCAACATCCGGCGCATCACCCTGACCGCACTGATGGCGGCCCTGATCTTTGTGCTGACCACGGTGCCGCGGATCCCCGTCCCGGCGACGGGGGGGTACGTGCATCTGGGGGATGCGGGCATCGCATTCGCCGCGGTCGCGTTTGGGCCGTGGGTGGCGATGGCCGCCGGTGGCCTGGGCACGGCACTGGCCGATCTGCTCGGATTTCCGCAATGGGCGATCTTCTCGCTGCTGGTCCACGGTCTCCAGGGACTCGCGATGGGGCGGATCCTCCATAGAGGTCTGAGCTGGGCACGCGCGTTGATTGCCGCTGTGGTCAGCATCGCGATCGTCGTCGGGGGCTATTTCCTGGCGGGCGTGATCCTGCAGGGGGCGGCGCTAGCAGCGCTGGAAATCGTGCCCAACGCCATCCAGGCCCTGAGCGGGAGCATCATCGGCCTGCCCCTTTACTGGGCCGTGCGACGGGCGTACCCGCCCCTGGAGAGTTACAGCGACAGAACCGTCTGAGGACAAGCAGTGACCATGTATGCGGAGGAGGGCCCGTGGCCTCCTCCGCCTTTTTCTGAGCCCCAACTATGATTCGTGCACACGACGTCACGTTCGCCTACGCCACCCGCCTGCCCGGGGAGTCCTCCCGGCCGGTCCTGACCGGCTGCTCACTTGATCTGGGCACGGGCGAGGCGCTCGCCGTCATGGGCCCGACGGGCGCGGGCAAGAGCACGCTGAGCTATGTCCTCGCTGGACTTGCGCCGCGCCATACCGGCGGCACGCTCTCGGGATCGGTGAGCATTGCCGGGCGCGACCTCCGCAACGGTCCGCCCGAGATCGGCAGCGTGGGCCTACTCTTCCAAGATGCAGCCACACAGCTCTTCACCACGACCGTGGAAGACGAGGTTGCGTGGGGCCTCGAAGCGATGGGGCTGGCCTCTGAGGAAATCGGACGGCGGGTCGAGGCATCGCTCACAGCCTTCGAGCTGACCACCGTGAGACGTCGTGCCCCGTGGGCACTCTCCGGCGGCCAGCAGAAGCGGCTCGCGCTCGCAGCGCTCTGGGCGATGCGGCCCAACGCACTGCTCCTCGACGAGCCGTTAGGCGGGCTTGACCCTGAAGGACGTGCCGAAGTCCTCGCCGCCGTCAGTAGCCTGCGTGAGGCCGGTACGACGCTGCTCATCATGACACTCCATTCCGAGACTGCGCGCCAGGCCGGGGCCTTCGCGCTGCTGTCAGACGGGCAATTATCACCCGCAATGCCCTGGGAAGCCCTCGTCGAGCAGGAGGCGGCCCTCATCCAGACGGGGCTCCTCTTCCCCTCCCGGTTGTGGCCCGATCTCGGTCCACGCGGCGCCGTCGCCGGCAGCATCCCCGCCATCGAGGTCAAGGGTGTGCATTTCGGCTACCCGGGTGAGGCTGAGGTGCTCCATGGGATCGACCTCACCATTCCCCAAGGGCAGTTTGTGGCTCTGGTGGGGCGCAACGGTGCCGGCAAGAGCACCGTCGTGCGCCATCTCAACGGCCTCCTGCGCCCCAGGAGCGGTACTGTGAGCATCCTGGGCCAGCCCCTGGCAGGGCGTGCCGCGGGCACGATCGCCAGACAGGTGGGCTTCCTCTTCCAACGACCCGAGCAGCAGCTCTTCTCGCCCACGGTACGGGACGAGATTGCCTACGGACCCACGCGGCTAGGCCTGAGCAACGTTCAGACGGGGGTCGACCGCGTGCTCGAGCGATTCGGGCTGCAGGACGTTGCAGACGTGCCGCCCGCGCTCCTTGGCTATGGCGCACAGCGCACCGTCACCTTGGCCGTGCTCGCAGCGCTGGCCACGCCCATCATCGTCCTCGACGAGCCCACGGTCGGGTTGGACGGGCGCGGCCTTGCACAACTCCTGGCCTGGTTGACGGAACTCCGCGAGCAGGGCGTGACGATTGTGCTGGTGACCCACGACCTCGACCTGGCTGCGCGCGCCGACCGCACGATTACGCTCGACGCCGGGGCTATCATCGCAGATGGCCCGCCCGCAGCCGTAGTTGGCGGTGACGCATGACCGTTACGTTCGACACCTACGTGCCTGGCAGCTCGTTGCTCCACCAGCTCGACCCGCGGGTCAAGCTATGGGCGACGCTGCTGGGCTTCATGGCGGCGTTCATGCTGCGAGGACTCGGGGCGCAAGCACTCTTTCTGGCCGGTATTCACCTTATGCTCGTGGCGGCGGGAGTCCCCTGGCACAGGCTCGGGGGACTGTGGCGACAGATGGCGATCTTGGTCATCCTGATCTTAGTGTTGCAGCCGTTTCTGCGCCCTGTGGGGCATGAGATTTTCGCCCTGGGGCCGCTGCAGCTCACGGTAGGGGGCATGCTCGACGCCATGCGATTGGCCCTGCGGGCGCTGGGGATTGCTTTCGTCGTCGCCGCGCTGCTCTACACCACCGCGCAGCCGGCACTGGTCAGCGCTATGGTTCGGCTAGGGCTCCCCTACCCATGGGGCCTCACCGTCAGCCTGACCTTGCGCTTTCTTCCCGCCATTCAGGATCTCTACCACACCGTGCGCGACGCACAGGCGGCACGGGGTTGGGTTGCCGAGGGCCCGCTCTTCCGGCGGCTCAAAGAGCACCTCCCAGTCCTCGTTGCCGTCATGATCGGCACCCTGCGGATGAGCGATCAGCTCACGCTTGCACTTGCCGCACGGGGCCTGGAGACCACGCGCCAGCGCACCACGTGGCGCGCCCTCCGGATGCGGCAGCTAGATTGGGGCGTCGCGCTCGGGGCCACGCTCGCGTTCTGCCTCCTCGCCTGGTGGCAATTCGCGAACTGACCTTCGCGTCGCGCAACGGACGCGGCAGGGCCACGAGCCAGCCACAGCACCTGAGACGCGTGCCAGGATTGCTCCGGCCCTATCCTGTGCTATACTGCGTCGCGAGCGGGACATGCATAGGGTATCCACACTCCGTCTATGACGTATCAAACGACGTTGATCTACAATCCCACGGCCGGCCCATGGGATATGACGCGCCCGCTCAAGCGCCTCGCCTCCTACCTCGCCCGTAGCGGCTGGCAGATCGAGATTGTCCAGACCGAGCAACCGGGCGATGCTCTGACCCACGCACGCGAGGCGGCACGGCGCGGCGCAGACTGTGTCCTGCTTGCCGGCGGAGACGGGACAATCAACGAGGCCGTCAATGGCCTCTGCGATACGGCGACGACGCTCGGAATGGTCCCCGTCGGCACGGGCAACGTCCTCGCGCACCAGCTCCATATGCCGGCCCTGACAGCGGTCACGATCAAGGAGGTTGGCGATTCCCTGCTCAAGAGCCGGACCCAGCGCGTCGACGTAGGCGTCGCCAACGAGCGTCGTTTCATCAGTTGGGGAGGGTTGGGGCTGGACGCGGAGATTGCGGCCCAGATGGAGCCGCGCCCGCGCGCGCTCAAGCGCTTTCGAACGCTGCCCTACATCATCACGGGGTTCACCGTCGCCTCCGAGTACCGTGGTGTGCGGACCCGTTTCGTCATCGAGGACCGCACCCTCCGCACGCGCACGCTGCTTGCCGTAGCAAGTAATATCCAGCTCTACGCCAACTTCTTCCAGATCGCGCCGCACGCGCGTATGGACGATGGCCTTCTGGACATCTTCGTCTTCAGAGGGATGGGCTTCGCCTATGCCCTACGGGCTCTGGTACAGTCGATCAGGGGGCGCCACCTGAACGACCCGCATGTCATGCACGTCCTGGCTGCCAAGATGGACGTCGAGACGGCGACGCCCGTGGCCGTCCACCTGGACGGCGATCCATTCGGTTCTACGCCCGCGAGCTTCTCCCTGCAGCCCCTGTCGCTGCGGTTGCTTGTGCCACCCAACGCGCCGGAGAGCCTGTTCAGCCGGCCACCGGAAGATCTCTAGACTCGGGAGCCCACCACGCCATCGATGATCGATTGCCATACGCACACGACCCATTCACCCGACGGCACCGCCTCCATGAGCACGATGCTGCGATCAGCCCAGAGGTTAGGGCTTGCGGGGATCACCTTCACCGAGCACGCCGAATGGTATCCTGGCGACGAGGCCTACGGATACCTCGACCTGGATGCCTACTTCGCGGAGCTCGAGACGACACGCGCGTGCTGTGCCGACGGAACACGGCTCCTTGCAGGGATCGAGCTTGGCAATCCGCACGAATTCCCCGAAGAGGCCGCAGCGCTCCTCGCGCGCTATCCCTTCGACCTCGTCATCGGCTCTGTCCACTGGCTCGATAACCTCCCGGGATGGGAGCGGCCCATCTTCGAGCAGGGGATCGAGGCGACCTACCAACGCTACTTCGAGGAGGTCGTGAAGATGGTGGGTTCCGCCGACTTCGACATCCTGGGACATCTGGACCTCGTCCGGCGCGATTCGTGGGACCTCTTCCACGAGGCATTGCCCCTGGACCCCTACTTGGCCCTCATCGACGCGATCCTCGAACAGCTCGTCGCCTCGGGAAGGGGGCTCGAGATCAACACCTCAGGACTGCGCAAGGGCCTGCCGGAACCCGTTCCCGGCTTACAGATCCTGACGCGCTACCGCGAGCTGGGAGGAGAGATCCTGGTGTTGGGGTCCGATGGGCACCGGCCCGAGCACATTGGATGGGGATTCGACACGGCTCGCGACCTGGCGCGCGCAGCGGGATTCGAGCGCGTCCCGCGGTTCAGCCAACGCAAGATTGCCGACTGGATCGATCTGTGACAGAATGAGACACAGGGAGAGTTCAAACGATGAATGAACCACCACTGATGACGGTCATCATTCCAGCCTACAACGAAGCCCACCGGCTCCCGCAGACACTTGCCCGGGTGCTGACCTTCGTCCAGGCGCGCCCCGAGAAGCTGGACGTGATCGTCGTCAACAACAACAGCCGCGACAAGACCCGGCAGGTCGCCGATGAGTTTGCCCGAGAGACGGACCTGCTACACGTGTTGGACCAACCCATTCAGGGCAAGGGAGCCGCGGTCCGCAAGGGCATCCTCGCGGCAACCGGGGACTACGCCTTCATCTGCGATGCCGATCTGGCCATGCCCATCGAGGAACTGCCACGATTCTTCCCGGCTACGCTCGGCAAGGCCTACGACATTGCCATTGGCTCGCGTGAGGTGAAGGGGGCGCAGCGCTTCGACGAGCCGGCCTACCGGCACCTGATGGGCCGTGTCTTCAACTTCGTCGTGCGCACGCTCGCTGTGCCCGGCATCCAGGACACCCAGTGCGGCTTCAAGGCGTTCCGCCGCGAGGTGGGACAAGCGATCTTCCGTGCGCAGAAGATCGACGGCTTCGCGTTCGATGTCGAGACCCTCGCGATCGCCCGCCGCTGGGGCTATGGGATCGAGGAGATCGGCATCCCGTGGACCTACGGGCCGGGGGGCAGCGTGCACCCGCTGCGTGACTCTTGGCGCATGTTCCGCGAAGTCGTGAAGATCCGGCGGAACGTGGCGTCGGGGCTCTACGACGACCGGCCTTCATCCTAGCAGAGGGCGGATCGCTGATCCGCCCAGCACCTCGTTGTGTAGGGATGTTCCCGCCGGATCTTCAATCCGGCGTCCGCATCCAGCAGGAACACCCCTACCGGTTGAACCTCTCGTTACGCTCCGCCGTCCCCGTCAATCGCCTCGAGCAGCTGTTCGACCTGATAGCCTGCCGTTTCCTCCGCAATCTGCAGCCGCTTCACCCACGCGTAGGTCGCTGACAGCACACTGTCGAGGCGCGTGTCCGCCGCAGGCGCCCGTAGCACGACAATGCACAGTAACCACCACAGCCACGCCTGGAAAGCCTCGCGGTTGAACCAGAGGACACCCTCGTAGCGATTCATGCCGAGGAAGGCCTGGACATCGCGATGGGAAAGCGCACGGCGCAGCATCGTCGCGAGGTCATCGGCCTTCGCCAGGGATTCCGGTTCACCCTCACCGACCATCCACTCCGATGCGGAGAGCACCATGCGCATCGCAGCAACCGCGCGCTCGCATCCATCGGACGCCACCCCAAGGTCCTCAAGCGCCTTGACGAGCGGCTGCCGCAGTAGCCACGCATCGAACCAGTCGCGGCTGAGCCCAGAAGCCGTACCGGCTCTCGCTGCGATATCCTCGAGGTCGCCCAAAGCGTAGGTGAACGACCACTCCAACAGCACGCCCCAGCGCGCCCAGTCGTCATCGTCCCAGTCGCGGAGCAAGAAGTCGATCGCCTTGATGGTCGTATCAGACACCGTGGTTTCCGCACGCGTCTTCAGGATGCTGGGCATCGCCAACACCCATGACAGACGCTCGACGGCCCGATCGGCGATCGCAGCATCAGCGGCGCCAGGGTCAACGGCGCTAGAGTCAGCGCTCGCGTCTGGGGCGGTATCCAGAACCATCTCGGCGTCCTCTTCAGAGGCGACTTCGGGCAGCGCCGCTTCCGCGAGCACAATGCGCGCACCCTGGACGACGTCGAGGACCTTCTGCCGCACTTCGGCAAGCATCCCTGCATCGATCGCCGCAGGCGTATCGGCGCGATGGCTCACCAGCCAGCGGAACGCAGGCGCGCTCACCAGCATCCGCAGCGGGATCAGCACCGGCGCCATCAGGAGTTCGCCCATCGCAGCGTCGATGCTCGGCACACCCTGCCCTCCAAGTTGGGAATGGAGCAGGCCATAGTGGTGCTCCACATCGTCCTCGACCTCACGGAAGTCCACGAAGACGCATACTTGATACGCATGAAGCGTCATATGCAGGCCGCGTTCGGTGAGGTCACGGCAGTTGCGGATGTATTCGAGCCCTGTGACGCTGTCGCGGAAGAGCAAATAGTGGTTGTCGTCGCCGGAAATGCCCAGGGCCTCAGCCAGTGGCTTCTGCACCAGCGTCTTGTTGCCCTCGGCATCCTTCACCGCATAGGCAGCGGACAGCCGCACCCACCCGTTCGTATCGCCATACCGGTTATTGTAAAAGACCAGCCCTCGCTCCTCGCCGAACCGGTTGGCATAGGCAAAGACGTTCTCATCCACACCGCCACCCGGCACGAAGAAGTCATAGAGGTAGTAATCATCGACACCCGCGAAGAGGTACCGCCGGTGGAGCAATGGGGCGATCTGCCGCTCATGGCGCTCCACAAGATTGCTATCGGGTACCTCGGTCCAATAGGCCTTGCGATACTCCATGCCGTACTTTTCTGCGTAGCCCTCGATCTGGCCGTGGCCAAACATCGGCAAGCCCGGCAGGGTCAACATCATCGTACAGACGCCAAAGTACTTATCACCCTTCCCGAACTGGTCGACCG
>Ga0123329_1003483_pt1 | contig 12991 bp, 8 predicted proteins | sample BioC12SIPDNA_FD_89703 | JGI IMG/M metagenome (GOLD analysis project Ga0123329, IMG submission 89703) | Anaerobic biogas reactor microbial communites from Washington, USA - Biogas_R1_B C12 SIP DNA | ecosystem: Engineered > Bioreactor > Anaerobic > Unclassified | place: Washington, USA | collected... | reverse complement strand
GCCGATCCCGCTCCTTCTGGCTCATCTCGATCCGGTCTCCCTCCATCCGCTCTCCTTCCACCCGAAGGAAAGCGGACATTTCTATCCGCCGAAGACCGGACATTACTATCCGCGTATGACATACAGAAAATTCCTGATGTCAACCGCAGATAGAAATGTCCGCTCCCACGATCGCGCCGCACGGAGCGCCTCCAGACGCCGGAAGGCGGGGGGGCCCCTCAAGGCTGCAGCCGTTCGACCGCGTCGGTGATGGCGTCGAAGTCCGATTCCAGGGACCGGTAGAGGTTCCGGAACAGCGGGTAGAACGCACGGTAGGCGCGCATGGCCGCCTCCTGCGGTTCGTGTCGCTCCACCACCGAGATGGCCTGCGTGCAGGCTTCCTCGACCGTGCTCCAGGTTCCGGCGCCGACGCCTGCCAGGAGGGCGGCGCCGTAGGCCGGGCCCTCGTCAGCGTTGATCGTGCAGACGGGCCGGCCGTAGACGTCGGCCTGGATCTGGCGCCAGAGCGGGCTGCGCGCGCCGCCGCCGGACAGGCGGATCTCCTCGGCCTCGACGCCCAGCTGGCGCATGATCTCCAGCGAGTCTTTCATGGCGTAGGCGGCGCCCTCCAGCACGCTGCGGACGATCTCGGGGCGGCCGTGTCGCGGCGTCAGGCCGACGAACGCGCCCCGGGCGTTCGGGTTCGCGTGCGGGGTCCGCTCGCCGGTCAGGTAGGGCAGGAAGATCAGCCCCTCGCATCCGGGCGGTGCCTGCGCCGCCCGCTCACAGAGCAGGTCGTAGGCGTTCGCACCGCGTTGCGCGGCGCGGCTCCTCTCGGGTTCGCCCAGGGCGCTGCGGAACCACTGCAGGGAGCCGCCCGCGCTCAGGACGACGCCCATCATGTGCCACTTGTCGGGCACGGCGTGGCAGAACGTGTGCAGGCGGCCCCGGCGGTCGGTCGCCACCTGGTCACTGAACGCGAACACGACGCCGCTGGTGCCGATCGTGGCGCTGAGGACGCCCGTGCGGACGATGCCGTTGCCGACGGCGCCGGCGGCCTGGTCTCCGGCACCTCCGACGATGGGCACGCCGGCGGGGATCCCGAGTGCGCGCCCGGCCGATTCGCTGACCGACGCGCTGACGGCCGGCGATTCGTAGCAGTCGGGCAGCAGCGCCCTGTCGATCCCGAGCGTCGCGAGCATCTCCTCGGACCAGCGGCGGTTGCGCACGTCCAGCAGCAGCGTCCCGCTGGCGTCGCTCACCTCCGTGGCGAATGTGCCGCTGAGGCGGAAGCGCACGTAGTCCTTCGGCAGAAGGACCTTCCTGCACCGGTCATAGTCGGCCGGTTCGTGCGTGCGGACCCACAGGAGCTTGGGCGCCGTGAAACCCGTCAGGGCGGGGTTGCACACCAGCTCCAGCAGGCGCTCCCGGCCGACCTTGTCGGTGATCTCGCGGCACTCGGCAGCGGTGCGCTGGTCGTTCCAGAGGATGGCCGGCCGGATGACCTCGCCCCGGCCGTCCAGCATGACCAGCCCGTGCATCTGCCCGCTCAGGCCGATGCCCGAGACCTCCTCGCCCCGGACGCCGGCCCGGGCGACGACGTCGCGGACCGAACGGCAGGTCGCCTGCCACCAGTCCTCCGGATGCTGCTCGCTCCAGAGCGGCCTCGGATTCGAGGACGGGTATTCGTTCGTCGCGGCGGCCAGCACTCGGCCCGATTCGTCGCACAGGAGGGCCTTGGCGCCTGTCGTGCTGACGTCGATCCCCATCAGATAGCCCATCGGACGGCCTCCCGTTGACGCTGAGAACCGCACTCCGGCCGACGCTCCGGGCAGTTGTCTACCATCATCGGTGTCGCGAAAGCAAGCCCACCGGCAGGAATGCGGCCTTGTGCTTTCCGATCGGCGGGGCGGCGCACTATGATGGCCGGAACGGATTGCGGAAGGGAGGCCGTGCGGAATGCGTCTGTTCTGGGCGACGGTGTGCATCGGCGTGCTGTGCGGATCCGCCTTCGCGGTGCCGCGGCTGGAGGTGGACGCGCACGGCGACGTCGTGCTCGCCGTGCCCGGCCGCCCGCCGGTGCAGGCCCACGTCTTTGCCCACTACGACGGCTGGGTCTGGCGCGGGGCGGGCCTGGTCGAACGCCGCCGCGAGGGCGCCTGGGAAGGCGCCATCACCAAGAGGGCGGAGGACGGGGACGGGGGCGTGGGGTTCCTCAAGACCGCACGGGAGATTCCCGGCGGCGTGCGACTGAACTACGAATTCACGCGCCGGGGCTCCATCGACCTGCGGCGCGGCGTCTTCCTGGCCTTCACGTTTCCCTACGCGGACTACGCGGATCGCGAAATCGCCTTCACGCACGCTCCCCCGGTCCGGATGGCCGGCCGGTTCGACGTCTCCAGCCGGGGCTGCAGCGTGCCGCTGACCGACCAGACCGCCCTGCACATCGAATGCGACGAGCCGACGCGCTTCATCTCCTGGATCGAGGAGGGGCGGAGCATTCACCTGAACGTGCGGCTGGTGCCGAGCGGATTTCGGGGCCGCGCACGGGGCGGCCTGTCGCTGCGGCTGGCCGAGCCCGTCGGCGTCGACCCGCGGTGGAGAACGCCGTCCTCGGCGCGGCCGCTCATGCTGCTCGGGGTGCGGGCGGAGCGGCGGGTCGTACGCCGCGGCGAGCCGGTGGAGTTCCTGGTGGACCTCGACGCGTCCTACGACAACCCGTTCGACCCCGAGCAGGTGGCCGTCGACGCGCGGGTGCGGACTCCCTCCGGCCGGACGGACGACGTGCCGGGCTTCTACTGGCAGGGCTTCCGGGCGCGATACGAGGGAGGGGAGGAACTGCTGACGCCCGAGGGCGACGGGGGTTGGCGGGTGCGCTACACGCCCCGCGAGACCGGCCGCCACCTGGTGACCGTCCGCGCGCGGGATGCCGGCGGCCGGGCCCTGGCCGAGCCGGTGGCGTTCGAGTGCAGAGACTCGGATTCTCCCGGATTTGTACACGTCGGCGACGCGCCCGACGGCGGGCCGCGCTACCTCGCCTTCGAGGCGGGGGAGACGTTCTTCGCCATCGGGCACAACGTGACCACCTACCGTGCGGACCTCCCGGACGTCTTCCGGCGCATGGCCGGCGCCGGCGAGAACTACACGCGGTTCTGGATGTGGTCCGCCGCCCTGGGGATCGAGTGGGGCCGACCGCTCGGCCACTACCGCATGGACGAGGCATGGCGACTCGACCGCGTCTTCGAGCTGGCCCGCCGGCACGGCATCTACGTCATGCTCTGCCTGGACACCCACCAGGACGTCATGGAGGGCTGGCGCGACAACCCCTACAACGCCGAGCGCGGCGGCCCGTGCCGGACGGTCATGGACTTCTTCCGCTCCGAGGCCGCCCGTGCCGCCTACCGCAACCGACTGCGCTACATCGTCGCCCGCTGGGGTCACCATCCGAACCTGCTCTGCTGGGAGTTCATCAACGAGGTCGAGGGGTTCGAAGGAGCGTCGCGAAACCGGCAGGACGTGGCCCGATGGCATGAGGAGATGGCGGGCGTCGTGGCCGACCTGGACGTGTTCGACCATCCGATCACCACGAGCCTGTGGACGACCGAGGGGTGGCCGGAGCTCTGGGATCTGCCGGCGATGGACATCGTGCAGAGCCACTGGTATGCCAACGATCCCCATGCGGACATGGCCCTCGAGGTCGCCGCGATCTGCGCACAGAAGCTCCGGGGGGACCCGGACAGGCCCCACCTGTTCGGCGAATACGGCGTGGACTCGTCCGGCGGGACGGACCGCTCCGATCCCGGCGGGGTGCACCTGCACAACGGCAACTGGGCGGCGCTGATGTCCGGGGCGGCCTCCAACCCCGTGAGCTGGTGGCATGAGGAGTACATCGATCCCCTGCGCCTCTACGGCGTCTACCGCGGGCTGGCCCGGTTCGTGGCCGGCGAGCCGCTGGCGGGCCGGTGCTGGCGGCCGATCCCGGCGCCCGCGGTGGAATACGTGGACCCCCGGCCGGTGGAGGGCCGGGACCTGGAGTTCTCGGGCCTCCGCGCCGGCTGGGACCGTTCCGTGCCCGAGGGGCTGCGGTTCGCGCTGCGGCGCGACGGCACCGTGGAGGGGCGGGATGAGCTTCCGCAGACGCTGCACGGCCGGGCGCAGCCGGACCTGACCTCCTCGCTGACGTTCGAGCTGGACTGCCGGGCGCCGACGCGTTTCTCCGTGCGAGTGGGCGAGGTCAGTATGGGGGCCGTGCTGCACTTCCACGTGGACGGACGGCGGGTGCGGACCGCCGACCTGCCCGCCGGGCCCGACCTGGGCCGCAGCAGCCGGTGGCGGGGGCGCTGGGGGATCTGGCAGACGCAGTACGACGAGTGGTTCGGCGTGGACGTGCCAGCAGGGCGCCACACCGTCCGGATCGAGAACACCGGAAAGGACTGGCTGGAGCTGCTCGCCCTGCGCGCCGACGGATACGTGACGCGTGAGCGCCCGCCGCTGCGTGTGCTGGGCATGGCCTCCGAAGACCGCCTGCTGCTCTGGGTTCAGAACGAGGAGCACACGTGGTTCAACGTGCGCGACGGCGTGCGCATCCGGCCCGCCGCGCCCAGCCGCATGGCGCTGGAGGGCCTGGCGGACGGGACCTGGAGCGTCCAGTGGTGGGACACGCGGCGCGGCCGTGTGACGCGCACCTCGTACCTGACCGTTCGGGAGGGCCGGGTGACGGTGGACCTGCCCGAGGTGCGCTGCGACCTGGCGCTGAAGCTGATCCGGCACGGCGGGCGCTGACGGCGCGGACGGATTCGCGACGGTGGACTTGATTCGCGAGCCGGTCGCACCTATACTGCCGCCGCGTCGGTGCTTTTTGTCGGGAGCGCGCATTTGACCTGGCGGGCATTCATCATCGGGCTTATCTGTGTCGTGGCCTTGTGCCTGCTGGTACCGGTCAACGACTACCGCATCGGCAACACCTTCCTCACCGGCAACCATTTCCCCGTCGGCGTGTTCTTCTTCCTCTTCGTGCTCACTCTGGGCGTCAACGGACTGCTGAAGCTGATCCGCCCGGCCCGGATGCTCCGCCAGGCCGAGCTGATGCTCATCTGGTGCATGATGATCGTGGCCGCGACGGTGCCGGGCAGCGGCCTGATGCGCCAGTTCCCGCCCATGCTGGCCTCGGCCCCGTACCTGGCTCAGAGGCCCGATCTGACCTGGGAGGACGACGTTCTGAAGAACGCGCCGCCCGGGATCCTCCTCAGCAACGACCCGAGGAGCCCGGCGGCGCGCAAGTTCTTCGAGGGCACGCCGCGGGGCGAGCCCGTGCGGGTGCCGTGGGGTCAGTGGGTCCGGCCGTTTGTGACGTGGGGCACGTATGTGGGGCTGTTCTACCTGGCCACGATCTTCCTGTGCGGGTTGCTGCGACGTCAGTGGGTGGATTCCGAACGGCTCTTCTTCGCCACGGCGCGCGTGCCCATGGAGTTCACCGAGGGCGTCCGGGAGGGGAAGTTCCTCCCGAAGGTGATGCGCAGCAAGGCGTTATGCATCGGGGCGGTCCTGACGATCCTGTTCGGCCTGTTGCGTCTGGCGCCGCTTCTGACCGGGGCCGACGCGGGCTGGCGGGTGGTGATCCCCATCCAGCAGATCCTCGAGGAGACGGCGCTCGACTACGTGCTCGTCAGCGACGGGAAGATCTATCCGCTGGCGATCGGGTTCGCCTTCCTGGTGCCCAGCGACGTGTCGCTGAGCGTCTGGTTCTTCTACGCGTTCATGTGTCTCCAGATCGTCATCGCGCAATCGATCGGCCGGCCGCTGGAGAGCGGTCGGTCGGGGCCGTTCCTGCTGTGGCAGCAGTCGGGCGCGTTCCTGGCGATGGCGGTCGGGATGCTGTACATGGCGCGGCGTTACCTTTGGGGCGTGGCGAAGATGGCGTTCGGCGGCCGAGGGCCGGACCAGAGCGAGGAGCCGATCCACGGCGGGCTGGCGTTCTGGGGGCTGCTGTTGTCCCTGGCGGGTCTGGTGGCGTGGAACCTGCATTTCGGGGTCTCGCTGGGTGCGGCGCTGGCGCTCGTGGCCCTGACGTTCTCCATCGTGCTGGTGCACATGCGGATGGTGGCGCAGGGCGGCCTGTTCTTCACCCAGCAGGGCTGGAGCCCCACCTGGTTCCTCCACCGCATCAGCGGCGGGCGCATCTTCGGCGCTTCGGCGGCCGTCGTCGCGTCTCTGCAGGGGGCGATGTTCATCTCCGACTCCCGCGAACTGCTCGGTCCGCACGCGATGAACGCCATGCGGATCTCGTCCCTGTTCGAACGGCGCAAGAAGCTGCTGCTGCCCATCATGCTCATCACGCTGGTGGTCGCCCTGGTGGCGGCGACCTACTCGACCATGCAGTGGGTCTACTACGATCGGGGGGTGCTGAACGTTCCGATCGGTGCGAGCCACCTCTACCATCAGGAGAACCGGTTCAACGGCATCAGCACGATGATCTCCCGGCCGCGCCAGGACGCCCGGTGCCTGTGGGGCGGGCTCACCTCGGGCGTGGTCGGGATGGGCATCCTGATGGCGTTGCGCGGCACGTTCTACTGGTGGCCGATCAGCCCGCTCGGGTTCGCCATCACGGTCTCATGGTGCACGCGTGAGTTATGGTTCTCGTTCTTCCTCGGGTGGCTCGCCAAGGCGCTGGTTCTGAAGTTCGGCGGCGGCCCTGTGCTGCGAGGCGCCCGGCAGCTCTTCCTCGGCGTCGTTCTGGGGGAGAGCTTGACGATCAGCGTCATTACATTCCTCGGCCTCCTGACCGGCCTGCGTACGGGCCCGATCTTCCTGCCCTACTGACGGCCCGGCCGGCGGCGCCCTACGTGCGGATCTGCGCCAGCAGCCGCCGGGCGTTGCCCGAGAGGATCTGCTCCTTGGCGTTTTCGGGGATCTGCGCCCCCAAGACCTTGCCGAGCTGGTGCGACATGTTCAGCGGCAGGTCGTCGGCGCCCCAGACGATGCGCTCCAGGGGCACGTTCTCGAACAGCGTCTCCACGGCCCGGTAGGTTGCGCTGCTGGTGCAGAGTTCCAGGTAGGCGTGTTCGACCTGCCCGGCGATCCGGATGTGGTGTTCGACCTGCTGCGCGCCCGCGTGGGCGAGCACGAAGTTGACGTCCGGGTAGCGCTCGGCCAGCACCGGCACGTCGTCCAGCCCCGCCTGGCCGCCGTAGGCGTGCAGAAGCACCGGCAGGCGCCGCTCGTTGGCGATCTCGAAGGCCGGGGCATAGCCGGGGTACACGTAGTCGTAGCCCATCAGCACCAGCATCTTGATTCCCGTGAAGCCCTGGGCCAGCCTGCGCTCGACCTCCGTGCGCACGGCCTGGGGGTCGCCCGGCCATACGTAGACGTAGCCGAGCAGCCGGTCGGGGTACTTCCGCATCGCCTGGTGCATCAGTTCGTTGCAGGCCTCCATCCGGAAGCCCGACCGGGCCAGCGAGCTGACCAGCGACGTCCGGACGCCCGACTGGTCCATGGCGCGCACCAGGTGGTCGGCGGGTTCCTCGCCCCACGGCACGGGGCCCATCATCAGGTGCGCGTGCATGTCCACGATGTCGTACTCGGCCAGCGACTCGCCGCGGCGGCCTTTCTCCAGCAGTGTCGTCATCGCTGTATCCCCCCCATCAGGCGGTCCAGATTGCCCGAGCCGATCAACTGCTTGTCGCCGTCGCCCAGGTCTGAATAGGTGAGCATGGTGATGCTCGCCATGGGTTCGGCGTAGGGGAAGCCCGTGCCGAACAGAAGGCGCTCCGCTCCGACGTGGCCGGCCATCGATTCCAGCCCGAGGTGGACGCTATAGGGGCTGCCGACCGAGAGGTAGACGTTCGGGAACGCCTTCATCAGCGACACGAGCGTGCGCTGCGAACGGTAGCCGAGGCGGTACATCACGAGGGGCAGCTCGGGGTAGCGGCTTGCCACGTCCGCGACCTGCTCGAAGTCGAGCGCCGAGTTGCGGCAGAGGGCCGGGATGCGGCGTTCCTGCAGCAGGCCCAGCAGCGTCCCGCAGCACCAGTCGGCCAGGCTCCACCCGTCGGCGCCCGGCCGCAGGACGACGGCGCCGCTGCCGTTGGCCAGCGCCAGGTCGATCTGCTCCGCCTCGGTCGGCACGTCGCCGTGGCCGGTGGGGAGCACGGTGGGGCAGGGGACGAGGGATGCGTTCGCTGCACACGTCTCGTAGAGCAGGGCGTTCGAGTAGACGGGGTTGCCGTCCATCTCGTCGAACTCCGTGCGCACGAGCGCGCGGGCGATGGACAGGCGGTCCATCTGTGCGAGCCATTCCTCCGGTGAGGGGACCCACGGGTGGCCGCGGCGGCCGCCTCCGAATCCCGTCTGCGCGTCAAGTAACTCGATCATCGCTCTGCGTCCTCCGTTGACGGCCGGCACCGGGCCGGCGCGGGGCCTCCCACGCTGCAGACTAATGCCCTTGGGCCGACAGGTCAACGCGCGAGGCGGCACTTGCGGGCACGGCGCGAGCGGGTATGCTCTCTTGTGCGGCGGGCAGCGACTCCTCAGTTCGGGAGAAGGGATGGGCAGACGGGAGGTCATCGGCCGGGTGATTCGGTTCCAGGTCGTGGCCTGGGTGGGCACTGTGGTCAACTTGGCCGTCCTCTACCTGCTGCACGGACGGCTGGGCGTGTCGCTGCCGGTGGCCGGCGCGGCGGCGATCGAGGTGGCCATCGTGCACAACTTCACGTGGTACTACTTCACCACGTGGCGAGACCGCGTCGCCCCGGGCGGGCGCGATTACTTCGGCCGCCTGTTGCGCTACAATGTGGTGACGGCGTCGATCGACTTCGTGGTGACGTTGGGAATGCTCTGGGTGCTCGTGGAGTTCGCCGGGGTGCATTACCTGGTGGCGGACCTGGCGGGGATGGTGGCCGCTCCGGTGGTCAAGTTCTTCGCCAACGAGTTCCTCCTGTTCAAGAGGGTGGCGGCCGATGACAAGCGAGCAGCCGAACGCGCGGCGCGAGATCAGGACCCTGACGGGGCCGTTTGAGGCGTACGTCCTCCCGCGGATGGCGGCGGCTCTTCCCCGGCGGGTCACGCCGGACCACCTGACGCTGCTCGGCATGGTCGCGGCGGTGCTGATCGTCGCCGGCTACTGCCTCACAAACCTGAGCCCCTGGTGGATGGTCCTGGCGAACGCGGGCCTGGTGGCGCACTGGTGGGCGGACAGTCTGGACGGCACTCTGGCCCGGGTGCGGAGGATCGAGCGGGAACGCTACGGCTACTTCGTCGATCACATCTGCGACGCCCTGAGCGCCCTGCTGATCTGCACGGGGCTGGGGCTGTCGCCCTACATGGACTTCCGGGTGGCGCAGTTGCTCGTCGTGGGCTACCTGATGATGAACATCTACGTGCATGTCGCCACATACGCGGAGGGGCGGTTCAAGCTCTCCTACGGCCGCTTCGGGCCCACTGAGGTACGCCTGGCCCTGTTCGCGGTCAACGTCGTCGTGCCGTTCTGGAACCCGCCGGTCCACACGCTTCTCGGCGTGCCCCTGCGCGCGCTCGACCTGGCGGGACTGGCCGTGACGGGCATCCTGCTGGCGGTCTTCCTCGTCTGCTCAATGCGCGACGCAAGGGAACTGGACCGTCGCGACCGGGCCGCCCGTGTCGGGGGCGGCCCGGACGGCGGCCGGTCGTAGTCGCGGCGCCTCAGCCCAGTGCCTCCATCATGCGGCCGGCCGTGCCGGACGCGCCGGTGAAGTACAGCACCGAGCCGGAGAGCGCCACCCGGTCTCCGGCGATCGGTCGGCCCACGATGTCCACGCATGCGGCGCCGCTCGGGACTCGGACGGTCGTCTCCCCGGCCGCCTGCCAAAGCACCAGCACTGCCTGCTCCTCGGTCTCGAAGCCGACGCAGTAGCCGTCGTCGCCCAGGCGCCGTTCGCCGACGAACCGCCGCATCTCGCCCATCATGCGTGCGTAGACGGACAGGGCGGGGAAGAGCCTGGCGGGGGTGCCGCCGTATTTGAAGAAGCAGCAGCCGTCGTGCGCGGTGTTCACGTGTCCGCCCACGCCGGCATGGAAGAAGAACCGCTCCGCTCCGCGCGCCGTCAGCAGCGCCAGGAGCCGGATCGTGTACTCCGCGCACTCCCGCTCGCCCGGCAGCGCCCGCTGGCCCAGCCAGGAGCCCCGCGGCGGCCACGACGGCTCGATGAGCGGCAGGTCCTCGCCGTAGTAAGACATCTCCGTGACCCAGATCGGCTTGCGGCCGCCGTGTTCGTCCATCTCCTGGAGCATGAGGTCGGTCTGCGGGATGAAGTGCTCCGGGGTCAGTTCGCCCCGCGCGGGGTACATGTGCAGCACGAACGCGTCGATGCAGTCCATGCGGCCGGCCTCGATCACCTCCTTGGTGAGCTTGCGCGGCGAGCTGCCGATACCGCCGATGACGATGCAGTCGGGGTCGGCCCGGTGCATGGCCGCGTAGGCCGGCCTCAGGAGCGCCACGTAGTCGGCCGGCTCGTAGCCGCCCTCGCCCTGGGGCAGGGCGTAGTGCGTGTAGATCGGTTCGTTCAGGAACTCCCAGACGCGCACGCGGTCCCTGTAGTGCCCGACCGCCCGCTCGACGAACTCGGCCAGCCGTGCGGGCCTTCTCGGCGCCCAGGCCAGATCGCGCGGCACGCGGCCCTTGCCGGCGGTCTCGGGGGGGGCCGTGGTGTTCCACTTCGTGGAAGGGTAGGGGGGCAGCAGGGCCATCAACTGCACGTCTTCGCGCACGATGCGGTCGATCTGGACGTCGCCCACGTCCCAGTGATACTCTCCGGGGGCCGGTTCCAGGTCATTCCACTTCAGCGACCAGTCCCTGTACCACGTAATTCCCGCCTTCTTCGCCTGCCGGGTCAGATACGGGTCGGCGAAAGCATGGTTGACGCCGAGCACGCTGTCTCGGGCCGTGGGGGGCGCCACGACGGCCATCCGCTGCCACCGGTCACCGACCAGCCCCGCGCCTTCGCAGCGGGCGTGCAGCCGGTAGTAGCCCTTCCAGTCGGACGGCAGGGCGACGGTCACCTCGGCCGTCGCCCGGGGTGCGACCTGCACGGACGCTGGCGGCAGATGCACCGGCCGGTCGAAGAAGTCCGTGACCTCGAACTCCATGTTTACTCGGGCCGCTTGGCCACCGGCGTTATGCGCGCGCAACGTCAGGGCGGCCTCCTCGCCTTCGACGAACACCCCGCCGTCCGCCGTCGGCTCCAGCCCGGCCTCCACGGGGCCGTGGGGCTCGTATTCGGACGCCCTGCTCCCGGCCTCGAGCTGGACGGCGTCTACGTCCACGACCGCGTCGAGGTCCACGTGGATGTCCACCGCGCGCATGAGGTCGGGGCCGACGGTCACGAACAGGTGGGGATTGGCCGGGCGGAAGGTGAACGTGTAGCGCCGCCACTCATCGGTCAGGGCGACGCGTCGGCGCAGGTCCTCGGGCCCTTCTCGGCGGCCCTGGCCCAGCAGGTCCTGCGTGCGCACGCCGAGCGTGGCCGTGGCGCCCGGCCGGTTGGCCCGCAGGGCGCACGAGAGGGTGTAGGCCCTGCCCGGCCGCACGGGGATCCACCCCAGGTTGGCCGCCAGGACCGTGCGGATGCGCATCGTCATCGGCTCGTAGTATCCCCAGTGGAACACGAGCGCATCGTCGGTGCCCATGGGGACGCGGAGGAAGCGGTTGCCGTCGACGCCGCCGGAGCCCTCGACGCGGCCCGGCAGCCGGTCCAGGTTGGCCCAGGAGATGGGCTCTCCGACGGCCGCCCAGCCGATCTTGCCCAGTTCGAACGATCCGTTCGGCACGAGGTTCCGGCCCGGTCCGGGGGGTGCGGTGTGGACGACGCGGACCTGTGCGGGGTCGAAGTCGGCGATGCGCACGTCCGTGAGGTACAGGGCGCCCGGTTCGCGGATCTGGAAGCGGAGGCGGCCCCGTTTGCCGACGGAGCGGTCGGCCCGGAACGGGACCCGCTGCTCGGCCCACCGGTCGGTCACCCAGAGGTGGTGATCCAGGCCGCAGGACGGGCCGTCCGGCCCGGCCGCGATGGTCACCGCAGCGGTCTGCTCCCTCAGTCCCTCGGCGCGCGTCCGGCAGACCAGCTCGTACCAGCGGCCCTTCTTCAGGCGCAGCCCGCCGGCCTGTTCCAGCGTCACGTAGCGGGAGGCGAACGGCCCCTCGCAGCGGCGGCACTCCAGGCGGACGCAGGGGCGGCCGTCGTCCCGGACCGCTCGGGCTTCGAAGTCGACGTACTCCGTATCGCCGGACGCCGTCCATGCGGCGGGCGTCCCCTCACGGGCCCGGGAGAAATCGCCGTTCTCGATCATGTTCCGCTCTCCGCCTGGTCTATCGGGCGAGTGCCGCACTGTCGCTCCGGGGCCTCCGGGGGGCGCTGAGGCACGCGGCCGGACGCGTTCGGACGGACTCAACCGCCGGCAGCGTAGCAGAGCGTCCGGCGCGGCGCAAGGCGGGGCGCGCGTGTCATACGCGAATAGTAACGTCCGGTCTTCGGCGGATAGAAATGTCCGCTTTCCTTCGGGTGGAAGGAGAGCGGATGGAGGGAGACCGGATCGAGATGAGCCAGAAGGAGCGGGATCGGCTCAAGATGATGGCGTCGGTGATGGAAGGCAAGAGGACTCAAGAGGAAGCGGTGAGGATTCTGCATCTTTCCGAGCGGCAGATCCGTCGCATCCAATGCGTGCTGGAAGCCGAAGGCGATTCAGGCATCGTGCACAAGCTCCGGGGACGGCCTTCGAATCATCGCATCGACTTGATCCATCGGGGCAAGGTCCTGGAGCACTACCAGGAGTGTCTGACGGGCTTCGGCCCCACCTTGGCGGCGGAGAAACTGCTTGCGCAAGGGCTGCCTGTGAGCGCCCGCACGCTGCACGGCTGGCTGGTGGACGAAGGGATCTGGAAGCCGCATCGCAGAAAGCACAGGCACCGCAGCCGCAGGGAGCGCAGGCCCTGTCGGGGAGAGCTCGTGCAGGCCGACGGCAGCCATCACGACTGGCTGGAAGG
>Ga0123329_1003477_pt1 | contig 13006 bp, 11 predicted proteins | sample BioC12SIPDNA_FD_89703 | JGI IMG/M metagenome (GOLD analysis project Ga0123329, IMG submission 89703) | Anaerobic biogas reactor microbial communites from Washington, USA - Biogas_R1_B C12 SIP DNA | ecosystem: Engineered > Bioreactor > Anaerobic > Unclassified | place: Washington, USA | collected... | reverse complement strand
CTCACCCAGCATGCGCTCGTACACCCGGACATAGAGACAGGCGGCGTTACTCGGCACGAAGTCCCGCGCCACCCGGGCCGCTCCCGCGAGGCCCATCTCCCGGCTGCGCTCCCTGTCCGTCAGGAGGGCCGCCGCGGCCGCGGCCAGGGCTTCCGGTGTGGCAGCCCCTTCCCTCCTCACCAAGATCCCCATCACACCCTGCTCCACCACCTCCGCCACACCACCCACATCCGTGGCCACCACCGGCAACCCCGTAGCCATGGCCTCCATGATGGAGAGCGGCAGCCCCTCGGAGACCGAAGTGAGCCAGTAGGCTGAGCAGCGGGCAAGAGCCGGCCATATGCTCTCCACGCGCCCGGTGAACGCCACCTGCCGCCCCAGGCCCATGGCGGCGGCTCGCGCCTCCAGCCTGGCCCGCTCCGGCCCGTCCCCCACGATAGCCACGCGCGCCTGGGGAAGCGCCTCCAGCAGAACGGCGGAAGCGTCCAGCATGAGATCGATGTCCTTGACGGGCACCATGCGCGCCACGGTTCCTATCCAGAGGGCGTCGGGGGTGTCTACGGCGCGCATCGCCGCGGGAAGACCGGCCACGGGCTCCAGAGACACACGGCCGGTGCCCATGTCTGTCAGGAGATCCCACTGTCGCCGATCCGGTCCGGGACGGGTGGGGTCCGGAGCCAGAGCCGGTCTGATCACCGGCATCCTGGCGGCCGGATAGCCCCGTCTCGCCAGACGCCTACGTAGGCTGGCGGATACACAGATCAGCTGATCCACCATAGGCAGCGTGGCCATGTCCAGTGCCGTGTAGGCCGTGCCGCGGGCGGAACTCTGGTAGTCGTGCGCCAAGTCGGAGTGGACGGTGGTGGCCAGCCTCCACGACGGGCGGAGCAAAGGGCGCAGCAGGCGCAGCGGGATGTTGGCCCGCGAGCCGTGCGTGTGCACGACGTCCCAGCGGGAACCCTTGAGCACGCGAGGAATGCTCCCCAGCATGGAGGGGTCGAAGGCACTGTGAACGGGCACGACCTCCACGTCCAGCCCCCGCTCCGCTGCCTGGTCGGCCAAGCCCCCGCCCCCGATGCACAGCAAGCGCAGCTCCACGTGGCTGCGCAGAGCCTCAAGCAGGGGAAGCAGATGGGTCATCACACCGCCGGTGTCCCCCCCTCCAATGACATGAACTATCCTCACATACTCCCTCCAGCCGTGTCCGCCCTCAGCCGCAGAGACACTGCCGATACCGGCCTTAGATCCCGGGCCAGCGGCAGCTCTGCCGCCGGCTCATCGGCGCAAGGAAGAGAGGACGCCAACCCGGCGAGGAACCAGAATCCTGCACCAACCGCCAGCGTCTCCCAAGAGCTCGTGAAGACGGCGGCAACCGTCACCGCCACGAACGCACCGAAGGCTCCAGCGCCCACCGACCGGAAGAACGGATCCTTCTGGGCCCGCCACGCGGCCACAATGCCCTTGGCGACGCGGGTCAGCATCCACAGGAAGACCAGAAGGAGTGGCAGCCCTCCCTCCGCTAGAAGTTGCAGGTAGAAGTTGTCAATCCACAGCCGCGAGTAGCCGGCGGTGACGGCACTGGTCCCGCCCAGTGTCCCCAAGCCCACGCCCCACCAGGGGTGATCGGCCAGCCGATGCAGCGCGATCTTCCACACGTACAGGCGCCCGTTCGCCTGGCTCAGCGTCAGGTAGTAGCTGCTGAAGCCGAAAAGCACACGGTCGATGAACTTCTGCGGCATGACGATGAGGCCCGCCACCGTCAGCACCGCCAGGCGCCCGATCCAGTGACGAAAGGCCAGCAACACCATAGCCGCTACCCCCGCCGCCAGGCCGAAATACGAGCCCCGGCTGAAAGTGACAGCAAGGGCCGCCAGCAACACCACCGTCACGCCGGCGGCCGTCACACGCCAGCGGCGGCGGATGTGCGACAGCGCCAAGGCCGCCGAGAGCAGCGTGCCCAGCAACAGGTAGTTGCCCAACCCGTTGGGGTTCTCCACTATGGAGTAGGCGCGCGTCCCGATGTCCTCGTGCGTGTCCACCCAGCCGGCAGGCATGGGAGCGCCGCTGACGTACTGATAGAGACCGTGCAAAGCCATCAGCACACAACCGGCCAGGAACACCGTCACTGCCGCCTTGACCCACCGCCTCTCTTTGGGGCACCAGGCGGCGGCGAGGTAGAAGAGGAACGGCTGAAAGGTAATACGGAGGGCGAACTGGGCCACGTTGTCCGGCACCTGATTGACCACCAGCGACGCCGCGGCCAGCACGACCCCCACCACCAGGGGGAGCAGCGCGGGAACGGAACGGAGAGATGAGCGCCCCAGGACCACGGCCGAGAACAGGACGGCCAGCAGAGCGCCCAGCAGCAAGGCTTCATCCCAGTATCCGCCTAGACCGGGGCCCAAGACGCGGCGCACCGCCCAGTCCACCCAGGGGAAGGCGGCCAACAGAGGCAACAGCGCCTCCGGTCGATAGAGCAAGAACACGCCGCCGACCGCCAATGCCACCAAGGCCCACATCAACAACGCCCCTGCGCCGTTCCGGGACGTCACGTAGGCCATGAGGGCGGCGGCGCCCAGCGCCGCCGCCGCGCTCACCCCCAGGCCGCGGGCCGACTCCCCACTCATCACCCCGGATGACGTCCCCAAGAAACCCACCTTCTGAGCCAGGCGCCCGCATAGGGAGGCCCGCGCCGCGCTGGGGAAAGCAGCCAACCCGGCCAGGCCCAAGCCGGCCAGGAGCAGCAGCCCAGCCGCCAACACGGTCAGCCATTCCCCACCTCTGAGCGCACCTACCGCCCACGCACCCGTGGTGCCTATCAGTCCCCCGCCCGCCGGCACCAGCCACCGACCTCCCGCCAGCCGTGAGCCATCCCAGGAGGCGCCCAGGACCCGCAGACCCCGGCCGAGCCAGGAATGCCCCAGCAGCGCGTGAAGAAAGTGGAACAAGCGGGTGAGCACACTCACGGCACGCGTTTCGCCGGCCGCAGCGGGTGGAGACCCGCCGGGGACAAGACCACCTTGGGTGGAAAGGAGAGTGAGCCGACTGCGATCTGTGGAAAGGAGCCGACTGCCCCCGAACCACGGCCCCATCCCGCGCAGCAACCCGCACGCCAGCCGCCGGCTTCCCGATACGCTCCAGGAGCGACTGAAGACCCGGCCTGCGGTCTCAGCGGCGCGCCCCGCCATCGAGACCGTCCAGATACTCAAGACTCGACCACCTCGATCCCCATGATGACGGTCTTGATGTCAAAGCCTTGCCCATGGACGGCCAATGCCTTGCCCACGCGCAACGTGACCCCACCCACAACGTAGGATTCAGGCAGAGCCTGTCCCACTCCCTGGATTGTGATGGACACGTCTGAATAGATCTCCGAAGCCCCCTTCTCCACGAGGTCACCGGCCGGGGGCGCCGGGGCATCAACGGGAAGCTCGCGTATCACATCCAAGGGTGTGGGCGTCACAGTCACAGATTCGATCTGCCCCAGTAGGGCGCCGCCCTCATCGTACACATCCTTCCCCTCGTCCAGAACCGACACGGTGGGAAAACGAACCTTCTCCATGGCCAAGGTGGTGACGATGGGCACCTCGGCAGCCGCCGGCTGTGAGAAGCGCACGAAAGCAAGGAGCACCAGAGCAACCACCACCAGGATGATCACCACATCCACAAGGCTGACTTTGCCGAGAAACCGGCCCTGCTTGTCTACAATTGAACTCATGCGGACTCTCCGTTGGCACGCGGAACGCGGATAATGGAGGCCCAAGGATTCTAGCCCAGACGGAAGACAGGAGCCATGCGCACTCTCTTTATCACCTTCGGAACACGGCCGGAAGCCATCAAGATGGCTCCTGTTGTCAAGGAGTTATCGCGAAGGGAACGATTCCGGGTCATCACCTGTGTCACCGCCCAACACCGGGAGATGCTGGACCAGGTCATCGAGACCTTCGGCATCCCCGTGGACTACGACTTGGATATCATGCGCCAGAGCCAGTCGCTCACCCATGTCACCACTGCAGTCCTGCAAGGGCTGGAGCCGCTGCTGGAAACGGAGCAGCCGCATATGGTCCTGGTGCACGGTGACACCACCACCACCTTCGCCGCAGCGGTGGCCGCCTTCTACCGCCAGATACCGGTGGCCCATGTAGAGGCCGGCTTGCGTACCGATAGCATCTACAATCCCTATCCTGAGGAGGCCAACCGCCGGCTGACGGACCGGCTGGCCGAGACCCTCCTGGCACCCACCGAGGCCGCCCGCCAGGCTCTGCTGGCCGAAGGGGCTCCCACCCAGAACATCATCGTCACCGGGAACACGGTGATTGACGCGTTGCTGGAGACGGCGGACACTCCGCTGCCGGAGTACGAGCCCCAGTTGCTGGCCGGCCTGACCAGACCCGGCCCTAAGGTGTTGGTGACGGTCCACCGCAGGGAGAGCTGGGGCATGCCCATGCAGTCCATAGCCCGCGCCATAGCCGCCAGTTGCCGCCGACACGAGGATCTCACCTTCATCTTCCCCATCCACCTCAACCCAGTGGTCCGCCAGACCTTCCGCTCCATACTTGGCACCGAGCCGGGGGTGGTCTTCGTCGAACCGCAGCCCTACCGCGCCTTCGTGCACCTGATGAAGGCCGTGGATCTTGTCATCACGGACTCGGGGGGAATCCAGGAAGAGGCTCCCGCCCTGGGCAAGCCGGTGCTGGTCATGCGTGATGTCACCGAGCGACCCGAGGGGTTGGAAGCAGGCACGGCGCGGCTGGTAGGTACTGATTCCCGTGCCATTGAGGAGTCCATCAGCGAGCTGATCACGGATCGGCCCGCCTACGAGGCCATGGCCAACGCCGTGAGTCCCTATGGCGACGGGAAGGCAGCAGTCAGGATTGCCGATCATTTGGAGCACTTCTTCGGCTTCCGCGCAGAGCCGGCGGAGGAGTTCATCTACACGCCCTGGCCCACGGAAGCCTGAGCCGGGAAAACCCCGGAAGCGCCGACCTCCTCAGCGGTGGCCGCGACGACCGCCGGGGCAGCACGACCCCGAGCGCAGCACAGGGGCGTGCTTCGGGCCCATTCTTACGACCGCTGCCCAGCTTGTCCACGGGCGATGAGGCCCGCGGCCGCCCCCGCCCCTACACCGTTATCAATGTTGACTGCCACCAACCCTGGAGTGCATGTCTGCAAGATGGACAGCAGTGCCGCCGTACCGGCCCCGCCCATGCCGTAGCCGGTGGAAGTGGGAAGCCCTATTACCGGGATATCCACCAGCCCGGCCACCACGGAGGGAAGTGCCCCTTCCATGCCCGCCGCCACCACCAAGACCTGTACCCCTTCGGCGACCATGTCCGCCAACGGCTCAAGCAGGCGGTGCACCCCCGCCACACCCACGTCGTGCGCACGAAGCACGCGGCAGCCCATATGCGTGGCCACCATCCCGGCTTCCTCCGCCGCCGACACGTCGGCCGTGCCGGCGCTGATGATCCCCACCACCCCCCGACCACTGGGCGGAACATAGCCAGCCGCGGCCGCTACCAGGGTGCCCGCCTGCTCGTGATAGGTACAGACGGCCGCCGTTGGGTTCTCTGCAACCGGCGCCCCGCCCAGCGCTCTCTCCACCAGCGCGGCACGGGCCGGAGTCACTCTGGCCGCCAGCGCCACCCCGCCGTCTCCCACGAAGGCCTGCACGATGGACACGAAGGCCTCGTCCGATTTCCCGGGGGAGAAGATGACCTCGGGCACCCCTTTGCGCGTGGCGCGACCCAGATCCAACCGGGCGAAATCATCCAATTGGTGAATCTGCAGTAGCGGAAAGAGAGAAAGGGCCTGGTCCACCGACATGGCACCGGTGCGAACCCCCTCCAGAAGCGACCGCACATCCGAAAACCCACCCGTGCGGCCCGGCATGCTCATGTCTCTGCGGATGGGCCGCCGAGGAAGTCAGCGTCCAAGGCAGCCGTGTCCAGGATCATCTCCACCAGTTCATCGTAGGAGATGCCCGCGTGGCGCGCCTGGGCCGGTAGGTCGGAGAGATCAGTCATGCCCGGCAACGTGTTGACCTCCGTGAACTGGGGCACACCCTCCTCATCCACCATGAAATCCACGCGCGCATAGCCGCGGCATCCCACGGCCTGGAACGCGAGGCAGGCGTACTCCCCGGCAGCCGCGTACGTGGCTGATTCCAGCCGAGCCGGGATGATGAACTCCGTCATGCCGTGTGTGTACTTCGCCTCGTAGTCATAGAACTCGTTCTTCGGCACCAGTTCCAGGATGGGCAGAGATATCACGCCGTCGGCGCCCTCGACCACCCCCACCGTGATCTCCTTACCCGGGACGAAACGCTCAATCATGATGCTTCCAAAGCAGTCCGCAGCCTCGCGGAGCACCCCCGGCAACTCCTCCGGCACGGTCACCTTGGCCACGCCCACGCTGGAGCCCTCCTGCACAGGCTTCACGATCACGGGGAGCCCGATTCCTGCGCCGCATCTCCGGGCGATGGCCTCAACATCGTCGCCCCGCCGGTAATCTATCCAGTCCGGAGTGGGCACGCCACTCTGCCGGCACACCTTCTTGCATGCCACCTTGTGCATAGCCAGAGCCGATGCCAGCACTCCCGACCCCGTGTAAGGCACAGCCAGCATCTCCAGGAGCCCTTGGACGGTGCCGTCCTCCCCGTAGCGCCCGTGAAGGGCCAGGAAGGCCACGTCCACTTGCGACTCTCGAAGTCGGCAGGCCACGTCCCGGCCTACATCTACACCCACGGCTTCATAGCCCAAACGGCGCAGCGCCTGCAGGCAGTTGGCACCCGAGCGCAGGGACACCTCTCGCTCGGAGGAAAGGCCTCCCAGCAGCACACCGATCTTCTTGTCACGAAATCTCGCCACAGCCGTACCCCTGGAAGGGACTGTAGCACAGGGGATGTGGGGCGCGCGACGGGAGCGCTACGAGGTGGCCAAGCGGGAGCCGGCGGCGGCGACCGGCCGCATGGCCACGTGTTGCCCCACCTCGGCCGCCCGGCGATCGGCAGCGAGAAGAAGGTCCTTGGGGGAGAGCCCGTCAAGCGGATAGGAGGAATAGCCCACCAGAGCTTCCAGCTTCTGCCCGTTCACGAGCCTTGCATTGGCCGCCTTCCGGGCCCTGGCCGCCACCGGCCCCGCTTCCTCCAGAGCCTGGCCCACCAAGATGAATGCGATGCGGTCCTCAGTGATGTGGTACCCGCGCGCGCCGGCACCCGCCTCGCGCTGGACCCGCCGGCTGAGCGCTCCCAACACCTGCCCGGCCGCCTCGGCCCCCATTAGGACCCGAACCTCCTGATAGCGCTGCAGTCGCACGACCAGCAGGCCAAAGGACTCCACCCGCTGCACGTAGAGCCCGCGCAGTTCCTCGACGAAGGCGGTACGCGACATGTGACCAGTGGAATCAGTCTCCAGCTCGACCGCCTTGCGCAGGCCCTTCTCCACGCGACCTTCCCTCCCCGCGGCTCCGGCAGATCGAATCGATGCCGCCAACCCGGCACACCAAAGAATCGACAGCGGCACGACCAGCCAGAATGATGCGCCCCACACCAGCAACGGCATCACCAAGGCCGCGTCGAAAAGACACAGGAGATAACCGAGAGAGGCGTCATTCGGGAAGACAACCGTGAGACGCAATGACCACAGCGAGTAGGCCACCAGCAGAACCGAGTAGAGAGCAACAAGAGCGCCTACTCTGAAACCGAAGGCCGGGGGACCGAGAACCGCCAGCAGGCCGAATACCACGATCCGGTACTTGGCTTTTTGACGTTCCGGCATTCCCGTGCGCCATCCTTACTCGTGTTCTTTCCGTAACCTTGATTGCAGCATACTGCCAATGCAACGGCGCTGCAATAGGTTTTGCTGAATTGCAGTAATGAAACGAACACGAAACGCGGCGGCGGGAAACCAGGGCGGCGGAACGGATGATTTCTTCAGAGGAGCAAGGGGTGCAGACAGTGGAGGATACCGGGATCGAACCGGCGACCTCCGCCTTGCAAGGGCGGCGCTCTCCCAGCTGAGCTAATCCCCCAAGGAAGAAAGAGTGGGCCTAAGTGGAGTCGAACCACCGACCTCATCCTTATCAGGGATGCGCTCTAACCAACTGAGCTATAGGCCCACGCGGGCTACGAAGTTTACCCTCAACGCCGCCGATGTCAAGCGAAACAGGTGTCCCCGCCCGCGCGCTGCGGTAAGCTTGGGTCAGACACCGCCCAGCGCGGAACGGTGGAGGTCACTGGTGGAAGGCTTCGAGAAAATGGTGGTATACGTCTTCCGTTTCGACGCCAACCGGTAGCCGATCGTCTTACTCCGAGTGGAGGAGGGGACGAGGTTCCTGCCCATCTGGATAGGCCAACCAGAGGCAGCAGCCATCCTCATGAAACTCCAGAACACGGAATTGCCGCGCCCCATGACCCACGATCTCATGACCAACATCCTCTCGAACCTATCCGCGCGCCTAGTGCGTGTGGTGGTGACCGAGCTCAAGGACAACACGTTCTATGCCCTTTTGCACTTGGAGGCGGGCGACCGGCAGATCAGCGTGGACTCGCGGCCCTCGGACGCCATCGCCCTTGCCGTCCGAACTGAGTCGCCCATCTTCGCCGCGCAGGAGCTGCTGGAGAGCAGTGGCATAGAGTTTGAGCAGGAACCCGAAGACACCGAGGAGATCGTTAAAGAGTTCCGCGACTTCCTGGAGCAGATCAGCCCGGAGGACTTTGTAGGTTAGCAGTCCTCTTTCCGCGCCACCTCTTTCTTGGTGAGGGCCAAGATCATCCGGAAGACCTCTTCCAGCCCTTCCCTTGAGATGGGGCCGCGGTTGGAACGCGACAGGTAGGTCATGACCCAGTCCTCCCGCGCCGGGTCAACGAAGCTGATGCTCTGGGATTCCTTGTACGTCTTCAGCTTGGCCACGAGTTGGATGCGTTTGTTGAGCGCTTCGAGTATCTTGAGATCATTGTCTGAGATCTGCTCACGGTATTGCTTGATGACGGCGTCGTCGGCGATCACGATTGTGTCACTCCTTTGCTCATAGCCCCAGAGAAGAAGGGAACATTATATATGTGCGAATCCCATGCGTATCTCATGCGTGACGGCAAGGCCGAGCTGTATATGGAAAATGTCATCTCGCTCGTGGCCGAGGATGGGTGGTTGCGGCTGACGGACCTGCTGGGAGACGAAGCCAGACTCGGCGCGCGTGTGCAGCAGATCGACTTCGCCGGCCACCGCATTCTACTGGAGCCGATGGCGGAGCCTCAAGACCTGCGCAAATTGCGCACGCCATCGCTCTGACCGGCTTCGAACTCCCGGCAGGCGGCAACGAACCGGGCCGCAGCCGAGCGGCAGGACGCGAAGTGGATGAGCAGGCGGCTGCACAGGAGCCGGGGGGTGGACGCGCCTTCGTATAGCCTGCGCGTCCACCCGTCCTGCGACAGACTCAGAGCGTAGCCCAGGGTGACCGGCTCCTCCAACAACTCCGTGTCCTGCACCACCCAGCCGGTGACTTCTTCTCCCTGTTCCAGCAGCACGTTGTCGCGCTCGGCACGGACCTGGAAATACGCCGGCTCATCGACCTCGTCCAGGATCTCCGCTTCCCCGGGCAGGATCCCGGCCATCTCGTGTGCCCGGCCAAAGGCATCGCGCACGCGGGAGAGAAGATAGGTCAAACCGCCGCCCATGGCCACGAAGGGGACCTTCTCCTCCAGTCTCTGGCGGAGGTCCTGCATCAGCACGCGATTGGCCGCTAATTCGCCGATCTCCTCCTGCCACAGATACCCGGCAATGATGATCCCGGCTGTGTGCTCGGGGCAGCCGGTGTCCGTCATCAGATCCAGGCGGCGTACGCGCGCACCGGCCGAGCGCAGCAGTTCGATGCAGTCGCGGCTCCAGGGCGTGAAACCTCTTCCCGCCGCCACCAGGACCAGCGGCCCCTCCCGCTCCCGAGGGCGCGAGGTCGGATGAGGGGGGAGGAACCCACGCTGTCCTGCTATGTTCTCCAGGATCCCCATGTTGATACGCTCGCGCACCAGGCTCATGAGGCTCCCCGCGGGAGGCCCGTCGGAAAGGCCGGCACGAGTGCCGTCCCAGGTCAGCGGGTCTCCCTGGAAGAAGCAGCCCACCACCGGCAGATCGGGCCGGCGAAGGACTCGCACCATCTCCTCCGCGTGGAGGCGGTCCCGCAATCCTGTGAGCAGCAACCCGGCCAGATTGATGTCTCTGGCGCGGATGCGCAATCCCTCCACCACGGCGCCGACCGTTGGGCCCCAGCCCCGGCAATCCAGGAGCAGCACCACCGGTGCGTCCAGCCGGATAGCAAGCTGTTCCGGCGTCCACACTCCGGCAGGACCGGGATCGAACAGGCCGTAGGCCGTGCAGAGCAAGGAGACATCCGCCCCGGCCACGGTCAGGGAGTAAAGATCCACCGCCGCCTGCATGCCGTACAGCCCGGGATCCAGGAAGGACGACCCCTCCCAACGGTCCCAGATGTGGCAGGGAGCAGGAACGCCCAGATGATGCAGGCGGGTATGCGTTTGGCTGCGGCCCGCGATCTCAGCCAAGACCGCGGCCACGCCCGAGGCAATACCTGTCCGGTGGGTAGGGGCGAGCAGGAGTCTGGGAAGGGACATTACCCTACACTCGGGTGACGCGGGCGCTGGTGAGCATGATCATGAGGACGTCCACCGGATTGATGTTCGCCAGAGAAGCGCAAAATCCTTACCGCCGGCTCGTCCGGCGCCGGTGGGCCCTCCGCCTTCCCAGGTGCTGGAGACCGTGCAGCGCTTCCTGGGCCCAGCCAGCTAGCGATTTCGGCTGATCAGCACCAAGCGCAGCAGGTTGAGCACGGCCATCATTGCGGCTGCCAGGTAGGTCAGCGCAGCGGCATTCAGCACGCTGCGGGCTGCGGGGATCTCGTCCGGGAGCAAGATGCTGTGGGATTCGAGGCCCGCCAACGCTCGGCGCGATGCATTGAGCTCCACGGGGATGGTGACCAGCGTGAAGAGCACGAACACTGAGAACAGCAGGATGCCGATGTTCATCATGAGCTCGTTGCGCCCGAAGACCAGGCCCAAGAAGAACAGGAAGAACCCCAGGTTGCTACCCAGAGAGGCCCCCTGCACCATCCAGCCACGGGCCCGGAGAAAGGCGTACCCCTCCGCGTCCTGCAACGCATGCCCGGCCTCATGCGCCGCCACGCCCAGCGCGGCCAGGGACTTGCCCCCGGCCACTCCGTTGCTGAGTGTGAGCGTCTTGGAGCGAGGATCGTAGTGGTCGCTCAGTGTGCCTCCCGAGACTTCGATGCCCACGTGCCCAAGCCCGGCGGAGTCAAGCAGCATCCGCGCGCCCTGGGCGCCGGTGAGGCCGCGGGCGGAGGGCACTTCCTGATAGCGGCGGAAAGTGGAGTTCACACGGAACTGGGCGAATATGGACAGCAGAAGGGCCGGGACCAGCAGAAACAGCGTCCAATCCCAGAAGAATAAGGGCATGAGACTATCCCCCTGCAAGCAGATTCATCAGTGGCCAGAAGTATATACCAAGGGTCACCCACCCCGGCCTGGCGGCGCCCGCCTCTCGGGGGCAGTGGTCAGCCGGCAAAGCCCTCCGGCTCGCCCGCGCCCTCGCCCGCGTCCTCATCCCTGTTGCTGCCGGAATCAGATTCGGCCACCACTCGCGCCACACTGGACACCCGATCGCCCTCTCCCAGCTTCATGATGCGGACTCCCATGGTCCTCCGTCCGGTGCTGGAGATGCTGCTGACCGGGAAGCGAATGACGACACCATCCTGGCTCACCAGCACCAACTCGTGATTCTCCTGCACGGGGCACACCGCGATGAGATCACCCCGGTCCGGGGCGTCCTTGATGGTGATGAGGCCCATCCCACCCCGCTGCTGCGTACGGTACTCGCTGATAGGGGTGCGCTTGCCGTACCCGCCCGATGTCACACATACCAGGTCAAGACCCAGGTCCAGATCACTCCGTGCCGTGCACATGCCCACCACTCTGTGGCCGGGAGGCAGCGCCATGCCTCTAACGCCCATGGTGTCACGGCCGGTGGAATGCACGTTGGACTCCGGGAAGCGTATGGCTTTCCCTTCCGAAGAGACCAGGATGAGATCATCCTCCCCGCTGGTGAGCTCAACGGCGATGAGCTCGTCGCCTTCACGCAGATTGACGGCAATGAGGCCGTCGGCCCGCAGACGCGTGTCGTACTCCAGGAAGGCGGTCTTCTTCACCATGCCGCGGCGGGTGGCGAACACCAAGGACTCCGCATCCCGGAAGTCCTTGGTGGCTATCACAGCCTTCACCTCCTCACCGGAAGCCAAGGGGAGGAGGTTGACGAGCGCCCGGCCCTTGCTTTGTCGGCTGCCCTGCGGCAGCTCATGCACCTTGAGCCGGTAGATCTTGCCCCGCGAGGTCACGAATAGCAGAAAGTGATGCGTGGTGGTGATGAAAAGGTGCTCGATATAATCGCCGTCTTTGAGATCCATGCCGGTGACGCCCATGCCGCCGCGATGCTGAGTGCGATAGGTGGAGACGGGCAGACGCTTGACGTAACCGGAGCGGGTGACACATATCACCATGTCCTCCACGGCGATCATGTCCTCAATGTCGATATCACCCTCCGAGGGAGCTATCTCCGTGCGCCGCTCGTCCCTGTACATGGCCTTGACCTCGAGCAGTTCCTCCCGCACGATCTGAAGGACCTTCATCTCGCTGGACAGCACGCCCTCCAGATAGGCGATGCGCTCCACCAGATCCCGATGCTCCTCTTCCACTTTGTGCCGTTCCAGCGCAGTCAATTGGCGGAGACGAAGATCCACGATGGCCTGCGACTGCTCGTCCGAGAGACCGAAGCGGGCTATGAGGTTGGCCTTGGCCGCTTCGGTGTCTTCGCTGGAGCGGATGATGCGGATGATCTCGTCCAGGTTGGAGGCGGCAATAAGAAGGCCCTCGAGGATATGGGCGCGTTTTCGAGCCTTCTCCAGCTCGTGCCGCGTGCGGCGGACG
>Ga0123329_1003471_pt1 | contig 13025 bp, 10 predicted proteins | sample BioC12SIPDNA_FD_89703 | JGI IMG/M metagenome (GOLD analysis project Ga0123329, IMG submission 89703) | Anaerobic biogas reactor microbial communites from Washington, USA - Biogas_R1_B C12 SIP DNA | ecosystem: Engineered > Bioreactor > Anaerobic > Unclassified | place: Washington, USA | collected... | reverse complement strand
GTCGGCCAGGACGCCGGAGGTGACTTCGAGGCGGTGGTTCAGTCGTTCGTCGCGGACGATATCGTAGAGGCTGCCGCAGGCGCCGGTCTTGGGGTCGGGGCAGCCGTAGACGAGGCGGTCGAGCCGGCCGAGCACCAGGGCGCCGGCGCACATCGGGCACGGCTCCAGCGTGACGTAGATCGTGCAGCCGTGCAGCCGCCAGCTTCCGATGTAGCTGGCCGCCTGGGTCAGGGCGATGATCTCGGCGTGCGCGGTCGGGTCGTTGAGCTGCTCGCGCTGGTTCCAGGCCCGCCCGATTACCTGGTTCTGATAGACGATGACCGCCCCGATGGGCACGTCGCCGTTCTCCTCGGCGATCATCGCGGCATCAATCGCCCTCCGCATGAACTGCTCATCGGAAGGACTTGCAGCGGGTTCGCCATCGGGGCCAATCATGAGCGGGGAAGGTCAATAATCAATCGTCAACCATCAATCGAAAATGAAAAAGTACCCCCTAGGGGAGTCGAACCCCTGTCTCCAGGATGAGAACCTGATATCCTAGGCCACTAGACGAAGGGGGCACGAAGGAAACCCAATCGTGCGATACCCGTCGACACGCCCCTGAGGCCATGCCGACAGCAATAGCGGCGGGTGGACTCGAACCACCGACCTTAGGCTTATGAATCCCACGCTCTAACCAACTGAGCTACGCCGCCGATTCTGCCAAGTCGGGTCAGTATAAAACCCCTCCGGGGTGCTGTCAAGGCGGATTTCGCAAAATCATCAATCACTACCAGGACGCCCAACCGGTCCGGCCGCATCCGGTCGACGGGACAGGGCCAATCGCCAGGTTGATAAAAAAAAGCTATAATCGTCGGATTTCCGCATCCACATTTGCTGTCTCTGAAACGCTCCTGGTCCTGAAGGGCGACGTGTGAGGCGGCATGTTCGTCCTCCGGCTGATTTGGAGGCGGCCCCTTGCGATGGGCCAACGCTTGCTTCAGACAACGAGAGACCAGCGATGATTGAGCAACGATGTGAATTGTGCCGGTACTTCTCCCCGGCGCGGACGTGTATCGAGAAACCTACTTGGGGCCACTGTACCTGGGCGATCCCGACGGACGCTGATTCGGATGGGATGGCGGGCCTGTTTACCTGGGCCGACGACACGTGCCAGCACTTCGTGATGCGTCGGGAGTCTGCCCTGCATCGGTAGCCGTACTAGAGTGGTTACGTTCAGCTGGCCTGATCCGGCGCAAATGACTTGCTCTGGAACAGGAATGACCCTATAATGTCAGCATGCGGAGTTTGAGATCGAATACGCGCGAGAAACAGTGGTCCCGTGTCGGGCGGCTGGAATCCGACCTCAACCCGCCTTTGGGGGTCCGGACCTGCATGGGCCAGACGTGTTTTCGTGCTGTTTGCGTCCTTTCACTGGTTGTGGCCGGCTTCCAGGCATCCGCCGCGTCGGCGATGGTCACCGCTCGTGTCTGCCTGGCGGACGAGGTTACCCCTCTGGCCCCGGCCGATCCCAACGTGCCGGAAGTCTATCGCGACATCATGGTCGGAACCAGGCTCACGATTTTCATAACCTCCGACACCGCCAAACCTTGTCGCGTGAAGTTCTGGCTTTCCTGGGAGACCGAAAGACAGGGCGCTCTCTCTCCGAGGGGCTATGACGAGAGCATAGGAAACTACGTGGGCTCGTGCCTTCCCGCTGCCGGTGAACGGGCTCTCGTGACCATGTATCGAGACGATCTTGGTGTCGGCGTGGATCTACTCCCCGCCTGGAACGCGACGGCGGGCGATCTATTCATTCTCGACTATGGCGCAGTGAACACCGGGGTCTGCACCATAGGGTTGTATGCTCTCTCTGCAGTTCCCATTCCGGTGGTGATCAGCCAGGAACCGCCCGATCCACCGCCTTTTGAAGCAACTCTGATCCAGGTCTTGTCTTTTCACCATGTTCCGTCGCGTGACTTCGATGGGGATACCCTGGTCAACTTCGTTGATTACGCCTCGTTGGCGGGTCTCTGGGGCCAGAGCGTTGTCTCGGACCCGAACGCGGCGGTCGCGGCGGATCTGAATGGGGATGAGCGGGTCGATGTCCGGGACTTGGCGCTGTTCGGCGAATATTGGCTCGAGCGGACGCAGGCAGTGGGGCTGTCGCCCGAGCCCAACGAGATAGATTCTGTGCCGTGAGTAGCCTTCTCACGGGCAAGACAGAATCGCAGAGATAAAGCGGAGCGGTTTTTTCATTTTTTTCTCCAGATGGGTATCCACATCCACCTGGCGGACTTCGCCTCCAAATGGGTGCCCCTCGCCGTGCCTTGGCGTTTTGACAAATGGCCGGTTCCGGCTCATGCGGCGTATGTATTGTTGCGACAATACTTTGTGATAAGGAGGTAGACTATGAAATTCGCGAGATCGGCATTGATTCTGTTTCTGGCATTGTGTACGACGGTCCCGGTACATGCCCAGAGTGCGCTGGAAAAGAGTGAAGCGCTGGAGATCATCGAGAAGCTTGCCAGTGGGGGCCGGGATACCTGGATTCCGGCCGGAACCATCAAGGCAGCGCATCGGGAGTACAAGGCTCCCAGAACGATGGACGAGGCGTTTATCACTCGGACAATTCAGGAGAAGACGAGCGACTACGAGACGACGGCCGACAAGGCCCAGCGGAGCGAGGAACTCCAGAAAATGTACCTGGAGGCCATCCCATTCAACGTTCGATATGAACTGTCCAACGAGTCCAGCATGACTTCATCAGTTGTGCTCAAGTACGATGGGGACCGGTTTCATTGGGAAGTGGTGATCTTGTCGCGCAGCGATTCGGTTACCCCGTCGGCCGACCTGTCCGGCAATTACATGGCCAGGTACTTCAACCAGGATTGGAACAGCCGGCGGGTCTTCGCCTGGGACGGGCGGGAATATACGATTCATGCCGTCTCGGCCGGTGAGGCCATCGTTGATGCGAGCAACCGGCTGCCTCGCGTCGTCGGCGGTCCGTTGACCGCAGGCGTCATCCCGTGGGGGTCCGGCCCGCTGTCCTCCGAGGATCTGGCGGCCGCGAAGATCGCAGCCAGCGAAGTCGCTCGCGATGGAAGCAGGCAGATAGAGCTGGTCATCGCGCCGTCGGGCGGTTCGCAATGGACCTTCGTCCTGGATCCGTCGAAGGACTATGCCGTGACGTCCGCCGTCATGCCGAGGGGTGACATCGTGACGTCCATCGGCTGCTCCGGCTACCGGAATGTCGGCGGGTATTGGGTTCCCAAGTCGGTCGCGATCGAACAGCGAGACGCCTTCACCAACCGGTTGCTCCGATCCGACGAGTGGGATTTCACCTCCGTCGACGTCGGTTCTCCGGGGGTCGAGGCGTTCAAAGTGGCGTTCGGCGCCGGCACCGCCGTGGAGTATTACTCGCCGATGAGCGCCAAGGCATTGGTGTACAACTACTCCAACACGGTCGACACGGGTCTGCTGCTGGCCGAAAGACTGACCTACGCGGCTTGCCAGGACAGGCAGCCTCAGAATTGCGCCACCGCCTCGCTCCGGTACGCAACAGCGCAGTTGGGCAAGGTCCCGGCAGACAGTCAACTGGGCGAACTGGTCGATTCGGACGGGCGCACGACACTATACGACATCCGGCAGTGCGCCCAGGGTCTTGGTCTGCATTGTCGTGCCGTGCAGGCAGACGTCGCCGCCTTCGAAGAGAGTCTGAACGGGTGCCGGGCGATTCTCCACATCCCTGGACAAGACCATTTCGTGGTCCTGGACCACGTCGACGATCGGTACGCCTGGATTGTCGATCTGGCCGGCGACAGGTTCTACTCCCGAACGGATAAACGCTTCTTGTCAGACGAGTGGTCCGGGGTTGCCTTGCTGGTGTCGAATCAGCCTGTGACAGGGCGGTTCACGGACGTTGCAGATGATGCGCTGCGCGGCATCAGCGGCGGAGCCGGCTGGAGTTGCACGATGAAGATTCAGGACGAGTACGTCATTCCGTGCGAGTCCGCTGCAAACGGATACGGCTGCTATGGCTACTTCCAGTGGTACTTCGAGCGATGGGGCTGCGAGGAAGCTCCGAGCGGAAGTTGTAAGACAGGCATTCTGGCGTGCATGGCCGGCAGCGACTGCTATTGGGAGATTACTGGCGGCTGCCGGGTGACCGGCGTCTGGGACTGGTATGGCATGAGCGCGTGCAATTGAAGTCGTCTCATGTTTCGCGCGGCAACAGGCAGTCGAGGAGGCAACGGCCGTCTGCTCTCGTCGGGTGGTCCGCGATTGACGGAGGCGTTGCCGGCTCTACAATGCAGGCCATGAGGTTCCGAGGTCTCACGCTCGTCGAGCTGCTTGTCGTCATCGCGGTCATCGCGATGCTGGCGGCGCTGCTGTTGCCGGTCTTCCACAGCGCTCGCGAGCAGGCCAGGGCGACGGTGTGCCAGGCGCACATTCGCGAGCTGGCCATCGAGTTCCATCAATACGAGACGGAACACGAGATGCTCCCGTACGGCATCTGGACCATGCGGCCGCCTCCGCCCGGGGGATATGTTTGCGATTCCCGGTACGATATGCCGGGCTGGTACTGGCCGAACTTCATCGGCGCGGTTCGCCACCAGTCACGGCGAGACAGGAAGATTCTGGAGTGCCCATCAAGACGCCTGCGGGAGTCGGGATTGTCCGACGACGTTCTGTGGGGCAACTACGGCGTCAATCGGTCTCTGTGCCGCAGCGCCGCCGACATCGCTCCTTACCGCCAGGGGTTTCCGGGACCTCCGCTGTCGACGAGCGAGATCCGTCACCCGGGCTCGACCCTTCTGCTCGTTGACAGCGGATATGCCCTCATCTGCTGGTGGGATGTCACGGCGGAGCCTCCCAAGCGCTACTCCGGCAGCTTGCCAATCGGCACGGCGTATATTCCGGGCCTGGCGATCAACGCGGACAGGGAATTGCTGCCTGCACAGATCGATGACGCCATCGGCGGGCGGCACGCCAATAAGACCGTAAACGTCGGGTTCGCCGATGGGCATGTCGACCGCATGCAGGCGTCCGCATTGGGAGTAGAGGCAACCGGCGACGGGGACGAGACGATGTACCACAACCGGGCCCCTCTGTGGGAGCCCAGGTAAGCCGGCGTTACTTTGCCGACAGCAGTGCCTGACGACGCGTCTCGATCTCCTCTTCATCCGGATACTCGTACAGAGTCGTCTGCACATGCCAGTCATCTGTGGCAGATACCCATGACGAGAATTCCTGTCGGAGAGGAAGCCTCGTGACGGGATCGACATAGAGCCGAAGCCTTCTCGGCAGCGAAGTGCCAGTATCGGGCGCTTGATCCCAGGCCAGCTCGTATATTTCGAGTCCGACATCCGCCGGCGAAGAGGCCCCCGGCTGAAGGACCAGCTCTGCGTCCAGCGGGGCGCTGTCCAGTGAGAATTCCAGGAAGCGACACGCCGAGCGCTCGATGGTTTCACGTTCGTCGCTGTCCAGTTCCGCGTACTCGAACGCACCACGCCCGGACGGGATGATCGTCGTCTGACCGCTGCGCAAATCGTGAATCATCTGCTCCGACGCCTGCTCGGAGATGACCAGCCCTGCGGCGCGCGAGATCCACAACTGCCGGATCGGCTCGGACTTGCCTTCGCCAAAGACCGACACGTGCACGGTCCGGGCCTTGGCAAGAACACGGTCGACCTGGCGGATGCTCAGCGCGGACGCCGCCGGCAGGCTCCGGACGAACAGAACCGCCAGCGGGATCATCGCCGCCGCCAGGAAAGCGATCCTGGCGAGCGGATCGCTTGCCGTTCCGGAGACGCGACGTTTCAGACGGCCTGCGATTCCGAGAGACTTCGAAGCAACCGCCATGTTGCGACGAGGGACCTGGACGTCGAGCGGGCAGATTTCGGAAGAGGTCATCCGTGCGTCGTCGAAAGGCATTTCCGCGTAGTCTTCCGGGGCGTACACCGTGGTGACGCCGGAATCGGCCCGCTCGGCAATGTCCGCGACGACGCGATGAATCTGCTGCATTCTCTCCAGGCACAACGGACAGGAACGGATGTGCTCGCGAAGGGCCTGTTGCCGTTCCGTCCGGAAGAACTCAGGCCGCAGCCCATACGGAACGGCCCAATCCAACAAATCGGACGTTGTGATCTGTTCGCATACTGACAACCTGGTCTGGGGCTGCGAGAGCCGAGCGTGGTCGAGAAGATGCTGCCGGTGGCGATACACCTCGCGGCGGCAATGCGCGCACGTGCACACGTGGTCGAGGATCTCCGGTGACATGCTCTCAGGCGAGAGCAAGGCCAGAGCAGCCGCATGCGACCGTGCTCGCAGGCACAGGCAGGGGTCCTCCTGTCGATGCGGCTCCAGGAGCGCCCCCAGGCGGGCCAACCGCTCGGCGTCAAGATCGAGCTGCCTGAGCGATTCGAGATCCTTCGCACAGGCGGCACATTGGTCGACGTGAACCGTGATTGGCGTCGGTATCCGGATCCTCACCGATGGAGACAGAAGGCGGCACAGAAACGGCTTAACCTGCGCGCAGACAAGCGGCTCGTCGACGTACTCGAAATGCGACTGGAGTTCATCGATGAGTTGCAGATCCCCTTCGGCCGGTGTCGGCTGCGGACGCCGGTCCAGGTCGCACAACGCTTCACGAAGTGACTGTACCCGGCCTTGGCAGTAGGCGCACCGGTCAATATGGCCTGCTACAGACCGCGGAACGGAAGGATCCCGTGGATCCTGGAGATAATCATGGTAGTACGCTTCCGCCTCTCGACACGACTCGCTTCCGTCGAATGCAACCATCCCTATCCCTCATTCAATTGCACAAATTCTCCTCAACTGCCTCAGCGCTGCGGCCAGATAGTAGCTGACAGTCCGCCTGTCAACGCCCATCACGCGCGCGATCTCCGAGATGCTCCGATCATCCTGGTACCGCATAACGACAGCCTGCGCCTCTCTCTTGCGCAAATGGCGGGTCAGGCACGCGAGCGCGGCATCGCCATCACCTACTCCCAGGAAAGCGTCCGCCGGTGCCTCTTTGTGGATGGAATTCCGAAATTCTTCGGCAAGTTTTTCAAAATGTTTTCGCTGGCGGGCCTTCTGCCGCGCCGTATCGACAATATCGTTGGCAATAGCCCGATAAAGATAGCTCTTGACGTTCTCGACGTCTGGGGGCATGGGCCTGCTCACCAGCGAGAGAAACAACTGCTGATACAGGTCATCTTCCTGAAACTCATTTTTGGCCTGGAAACGAATGACGGCGCGAATGAACGCGCCGTGTTGATGGAAGAGAGCCCACGCCGCATCGACGGCTGCTTTTCCAGAGATGCCGTTCTGAGAGTATTCTGCCACCGTTTTCTTGCTCCAAACCCCTCTCGGACCGCAATGCGAAGAACATGCATCACGACCGGGCCCATTATAGCAGAAGGCTCGACGATTGCAAGCCAAAGGCTATGAAGACCTTCCGATAATAGACGGCGCGAGTCAGCCGAACCATGGTGCCTTGTCCTCCTATTAGCATCGTCCTGGCTCCAAGCAGGACATAAGTAGAAATACGTAGATTTCCGACCTTGTCGCGAAAGCCCTTGACAACACGAGCCGGCATTCGTATGGTATGTGTTCCGTGCATGAGCGCGGGTGAATGATCCTGGTGCATCCCAGTTTGTCTGGGATGGTTACGGGGTCGTGGCAGAGCACGTATCTCCGGGTGCATCGGCCGCTTTTCAGAGCAAGAGCGGTTGGTCGCCGGGAGGAGCTTCTCGAAGCCACGGTCCACCGGAATGACCAAAGGGCCCCTGACGGTAGGAGCCCGACGTGTTGATCGGGAAAGGAAATAGTGTATGTCGTCTGAGCACCCTGCCTCGGCCGAACCGGCCGCACCTCCAGTCTGCAAAACCGGTGCCCAAGTTGTTGTCGATGCATTACTTGCGCATGGTGTCGACACCGTTTTCGGCTACATCGGCGCCTCCGTGCTGCCTTTGTTCGATCGTTTGCACGCAGCGCCGATTCGTTTCGTCGTACCCTGTCACGAGCAGGGCGGCTGCCACATGGCCGACGCCTACGCCCGTGCCAGCGGCAGGACGGGCGTTGTTATCGCCACCAGCGGACCCGGCGCGTGCAATCTCGTTACGGGTCTGGCCACCGCGATGATGGATTCGGTCCCGCTGGTTGCCATCACCGGGCAGGTCCGAACCGACCTGATCGGCGGCGACGCCTTCCAGGAAGCCCCCATGGTCGGGATCACCCGTCCCGTCACGAAACACAACTACATCGTCAAGGACATCAAGGACCTGGCTCGCACGATCCACGAGGCTTTCTACATCGCCTCGACCGGTCGGCCCGGCCCGGTCCTGGTCGACCTTCCTGTGGACGTCGAATTCGCCGCATGGCAGTCTGACGCTACGGCTCAAATCCATCTGCCCGGCTACAAAGTCCGCACCGTCGGCGATGCGACACAGATCACCCGTGCCGCCGAAGCCATCGATCGGGCTCAGCGCCCCGTCCTCCTGGCCGGTGGCGGAGTCATCAGCGGCAACGCCACAGGCGAGCTGAGAGAGCTGGCCCGCAGGGCCAACCTGCCCGTCGCCATGACGCTGATGGGACTGGGCAGCTACGAGCAGACCTTGCCCGAGTCGCTGGACATGCTCGGCATGCACGGAACCGCGTACGCCAACTACGCGGTTCAGGAGTGCGACCTTCTGATCGCCGTCGGCGTGCGGTTCGACGACCGCGTCACCGGCGACGTCAGGAGCTTCGCTCCCAAGGCCCGGGTGATTCACATCGATATCGATCCGGCGAGCATCGCGAAGAACGTTCGGGTGGACATCCCCATCGTGGGCGACGCCAAGACCGTCCTTTCGGGGCTGGCTCGGCACGTCAGGTTCGGTGAGAGGGCCGCATGGTTCGCGCAAATTACTGCATGGAAGGACGCGTGGACCCCGGACTTCGATCGCGTGGCGTCAGCAATCAAGCCGCAGTACGTTATCGAGGAATTGTGCCGGCGCACGGACGGCGAGGCCGTCATCACCACCGGCGTCGGACAGCACCAGATGTGGGCCGCTCAGTTCTACCGGTTCCGGCGAGGCCGGCAACTGATCACCTCGGGCGGCCTGGGGACGATGGGCTTCGGCCTTCCGGCCGCCATCGGCGCGCAACTGGCCCGGCCCGAGGCCACGGTCATCGACATCGACGGCGACCACAGCTTCAACATGACGCTGTCCGAGCTGTCGACGGCCGTCCAGGCCCAGCTCCCGATCAAGATATGCATCCTCAACAATGGATACATGGGGATGGTTCGCCAATGGCAGGAGCTGTTCTACGATCGGCGTTACGTTCACAGCCGCGTGAGCAACCCGGATTACGCCGCGTACGCTCGGGCGGTCGGCGCGACAGGGATCACGGTGGACGCCAAGGCCGATGTCGGCGCCGCGATAGATCGAATGCTGGTCGAGAAAAAACCCTGCATTGTTGATTTTCACGTCGAGGCCCATGAGAATGTCTGGCCAATGGTCCCGGCCGGCAAGGGCCTCCACGAGATGCAAGGGCTGCCGTTGCCTGTCGCCGCCGTGTAGGCTCCGGGTGTTCGCCCCGAGCACAGGTCCTGTCGGATGAACTGCCGAAGGGCTTGACGTGCCACAGTAGAAAGTCACGACGCGGATCACCCCCGGTGTCGTGCTGATGGGAAAGGAGATCAAAAATGCCATCGAATTCGCCTGATTCGGCCCCCGTTGCCGAGAACTTGCCGGAACGCACCGGCGCCCAGATTGTCGTCGATACGCTCGTCGATCTCGGGGTCGAAGCCATGTTCGGCTACACCGGCGGAGTGGTTCTGCCGCTGTTTGACCGGCTCTACGACGCCCCGATCCGATTCTTCGTCCCGCGGCATGAGCAGGGCGGCTGCCACATGGCCGACGCCTATGCCCGTGCCAGCGGCAAGGTCGGCGTGGTTCTGGCCACCAGCGGGCCCGGCGCCTGCAACCTGGTCACCGGTCTGGCAACCGCGATGATGGATTCAATCCCCATGGTGGCCTTCACCGGGCAGGTCCGCACCGAGTTGATCGGCAACGACGCCTTTCAGGAGGCCGACACCACGGGGATCACCCGGCCGATCACGAAGTACAACTCCATCGTGAAGGACGTCCGGGACTTGGAGCGTACGATTCGAGAGGCGTTTCACATTGCCTCGACCGGGCGGCCCGGGCCGGTCCTGATCGACCTGCCCGTCGATGTCGAGGTCAACAGGCATCGCGGCAATGGAAGAGCCGAGATCGACCTTCCGGGATACAAGATCCGCACCAAGGGCCATGCCCGGCAGATCTCGACGGCGGCCGAGGCGATCAACATGTCGGAACGTCCCGTGCTGTACGTTGGAGGCGGAGTCATTATCGCCAACGCCGTCGAGGAGCTGCGTGCCCTCGCCGAGAAGGCGCATCTGCCCGTGACGATGACGCTGCTCGGATTGGGAAGCATCGACCAGAGGCATCCCGAGTCGCTGGACATGCTCGGCATGCACGGTTCAGCGTACGCCAATTACGCGGTCCAGGAATCGGACCTGCTGATTGCGGTCGGCGCCCGTTTCGACGATCGCGTCACCGGCAAACTCAGCACATTCGCGCCGAATGCGAAGATCATCCACATCGACATCGACCCGACCAGCATCTCCAAGAACGTCCACGTCGACATCCCGGTGGTCGGCGACGCCAAGCATATCCTGACGGAACTGACCAAGGAGGTCAAGCATCGGCCGCGCGAGGCGTGGTTCGCCCGGATCGCCGAGTGGAAGAAGAAGTTCCCCTTCAAATATGACGGCAACTCGGGTCGGATCAAGCCGCAGTACGTGATCCAGGAGCTGTGCCGCCAGACGAAAAACGATGCCATTGTTGCGACGGGCGTCGGTCAGCACCAGATGTGGGCGGCGCAGTTCTACCGGTTCATCAAGCCTCGCCAATTCATCACCTCCGGCGGGCTGGGCACGATGGGCTTTGGTCTGCCGGCGGCCATCGGCGCGCAGATCGCCAGGCCGGACGCCACCGTCATCGACATCGACGGCGACCACAGCTTCAACATGACCATGACCGAGCTGGCGACCGCGGTCCAATACGAGCTGCCGATCAAGGTCTGCCTCATGAACAACGGGTACATGGGCATGGTGCGCCAATGGCAGGAGCTGTTCTACGGCCGGCGCTACGCCTGTAGTTATCTGAAGAACCCCGACTATGCCGCCGTCGCCCAGGCTATGGGCGCGGTGGGAATCACCGTAGACAAGAAAGAGGACGTCCCCAAGGTCATCGAGCGGATGCTCGCGGAGAAGAAGCCTTGCGTGGTGAACTTTCACGTCGAGGCCGAGGAGAACGTCTGGCCGATGGTTCCGGCGGGCAAGAGCCTCAGCGAAATGGATGGCCTGGATATTCTCGAACGACTCATCTAACCGACTGCATAGAAAGCGGGGTCTTTCATGAAACACATAATCAGTGCTCTCGTCGAAAATAAGCCGGGCGTCCTGGCCCATGTCGCAGGGATGTTCGCGGCACGCGCGTTCAACATCGATTCGCTGGTCGTCGGACGCACCGAGGACCCCGACCTCAGTCGCATGACGATCGTCGTTATCGGCGACGACAAGGTCCTCGAGCAGGTGCGAAAGCAACTGGCCAAGATCGTGCCGGTCGTTAAAGTCCAGGACTTCACCGATCAGCCGGTGGTCGCGCGCGACCTCATGCTGATCACGGTTTCGGCGCCGCCGGAGAAGCGGCCGGAGATCTTCCCGCTGATCGAGATGTTCCGAGGTCGGGTCGTCGACATCGGCCTCAAGTCCATCATGGTCGAGGTCAGCGGACCCGAGACCAAGATCGACGCGTTCATCAACGTCTGCAAGCCCTACGGCATCAAGAGTGTCGCGCGGACCGGGACTATCGCCATGCCGCGACAGGGCAAGGGCGACATGTAAGACATCGCGCGACGGCGGCCGCCCACGTAAGGTTGGAGTACCTGGAGATCGTATGAAGACGTCGAATGTGTTCCACAGCATGGTGATTCTGGCGGTCGTGGCGCTGGTGACCTCCTGCGCCGACCTGAAGAAGGACAAAGACTCGATGGCGCCGAAGGCCGAACGCGTGGCCCTGTTTGACGGTAAGACACTGAACGGCTGGACCGTCCTCAAGTGCGAGGCGACCGTCGACGATGGGGACATCCTCCTCGTCGCCGGCAACGGCCTCGTGCAGACGCAGGACCAGTACGGCGACTTCGTTCTCGAATTCGAGTGGAAGGCCTTGCGCCAGGACCGGTGGGACAGCGGCGTCTATTTCCGTTACGATTCCGTGCCGGAAGGCCAACCGTGGCCCGAGCGTCATCAGGTCAACCTGCTCAAAGGCCAGGAAGGCAACGTCACGTCGCTGGAAGGGGCCCGAAGCGAAGGGCTGACCAAAGCCGGGCAGTGGAATGCTTTCAAACTCACCGTGCAGGGCACGAAGGCCTCGCTGGTCATCAACGGCGTGCCCGCCTGGCAGGCCGATGGCCTGACCGGACCGCAGACGGGTTACATCGCGCTTCAGGCCGAGGTGCCGGGCGGCGGGCAGTACCGCTTTCGCAACATCCACCTGACCCGGCTGGATGTTGGTACAGAGATGTGAGGTGCCGATGAACGCCAGAGTCGCCGTCGTCCGCACCAGCCCGAGAACGGTTCTGGAGGACTACCACCGGCTGATGAACCTGGCCGGCTACCAGGACGTGATCGCCCGGGACGCCGACACCGCGCTGAAGATCAACATCTCGTGGCACTTCTTCTTCCCGGGCAGCTCGACCACGCCCTGGCAGCTCGAAGGCGTGATCCGGGCGATGAAACGGGATGGCTACGACCCCAACCTCATTCACGGCTGTCACAACCGGACCGTCGTGATCGACGCCCACCTCGGCGAGCGGGAGAACAAGCAGATCAACGTCATCGACGCCCACGGCCTGCGGAACGTGCATCTGTACGAAGGCCAGGAGTGGATCCACATCCGCGACGCGGTGGGTGACCTGGCCGACAAGTTCCTCTGCCTCAACGAGGT
>Ga0123329_1003460_pt1 | contig 13053 bp, 12 predicted proteins | sample BioC12SIPDNA_FD_89703 | JGI IMG/M metagenome (GOLD analysis project Ga0123329, IMG submission 89703) | Anaerobic biogas reactor microbial communites from Washington, USA - Biogas_R1_B C12 SIP DNA | ecosystem: Engineered > Bioreactor > Anaerobic > Unclassified | place: Washington, USA | collected... | reverse complement strand
GGTGCAGACCGATGCGCAGCATAATATAGGCGTCGGGTACTTCCTCAAGCAAAATCTCTGCCTCTTCCCGGAACTGTTCAAGCGCTCCGGGCTTGAGCCATTCCGTGTCGCAGATGAGAAAGTAGAGTTTGATTCCCGATTCACCGAGACGGCGGTAGTATTCGCGGTCGATGTTCATATGATCCCGGCAGTTTGTGCGTATGGTGGCGGCCATCGGCGGATATACTTTTCCGTCAATGAAGATTGCGGGTGTGCCGTTGTGTTTTTTAACTTCAGCCTTTACCATAATATGACCTCCGCAGCAATGTCGGTGTGTTTTCTATGCCTGATTATACCATATCGGTCGAAATCCGACAAGTATAAAAGCGAAAATCGTGAATATTTTTTACCACACGGCGGCAAGAGGATATGATCAACAAAAAGCGGTAAGATGGATTGATGCAGCATATTTATGAACCGCTTCAGCGCAGTTTCGCGCCGAGGCGGTAGTCAACCGCGAGGTCTGAAAGGTTCAGCCCCGCCGCCGTGCTCGTACACGTCAGCTCGACGGAAAACGCCCGCACGCTCCGCCGGTGAAGGGCGCGCCGTACGGTCTTCGTCAGCGATGTCTCCGACGCGGCGGCGGAAATGCTCTCTGGACAGCTCCACACCTGACCCGGCTCGTCGCAGCGGACCGTCAGCACGCACGCCGACGCCGTATCGCACCGCAGCGTCACGTTCAGCATATCGAGGTTTTTGAAACGTCCCGGCTCGCCGCAGTCCATGCTTCCGGTGCGGTACACGGCGGTGAACGCCGTGCCGTTGTCGTCCGGACGTGCGGCGAGCTTGCGGACGCCGTCGGAGCCGCGCACAAAGAAGCACAGCGTACCGTTGTCAATAAACCAGTGAGCCGCGGCGATGCCAGTGAAGCGGTACCAGGCAAGGTTCCGCGCACCGTCGTCGAAATCTCCCGCGCCCTTATAGGGACGCGTCTTGTAGTCCCAGACGTAGACGCGCGAAGACGTACACAGGTAATAACAGCCGTCGAAGTCGACGGAGGATGCGGCAATCAGGTCGCTGTCGGCCTCGGCGAGCAGCAGCGGGTTGATGTTGCGGCTGATGTTGTGGACATTGCGCTCATATTCACGCGCGGTGGAGACGAGCATGTGGACGCCGGCGTAGGTGTTGGCCCAGACAAGCCGGTTGCCGACGGTTCGCACGGAGTCGGGCATATCGCAGCCGATGACCGGGTTGAGCGTACGGAGCTGGTATGCGATATCGGCGCCGGAACCGGTGAACTCGACGGATGCGAGGCCGCGCGCGCGGAAGAGGATGAGGGTGTCGTAGAGCTTGCCGAAGCCGGTGAGCGGCTCGCCCGGCCCGAAGGCCTGCATTCCGTCCGCCGGGAAGTAGGTGGGGTCGAATGCGGCCGAGACGAACAGATAGTTGGTGCCGTTGCCGCAGAGGAAGATGCGGGAGTCGGCGCCGTAGTCGACCGCTTTTGTACAGGCGGTGATGTTGTGTTTGTCCGGGATATAAGCCGCCGCGAGCTTGGTCTTCACGCGGAACACCGTATTGTTTGCGGAGATCGTGGTCCCCAGGGAGACGGTCAGGTTGTTGATGGTATAGGTCGTGATGGGAGTGTCGTTATAGGTCACGGACACCGGACTCAGATTCGCCTGGCAGTGGTTGGGCAGCGTGAGCTTGGCAACGCTGCCGGAGGTCAGATCATAACGGATTGTAACATAATCGGTGAGCAGGTTGGCGCTGCGGCATGTAATCCTTGTAGCAGTGGTGGGGTCGTTGGTATTGTAGACGCGGTATTCCGGCGCACGGGTCGGGACGTCGGTGACGGCGGTACCGTCCCAGCGGATGTACTCGACACCGTTGATGAAGTAGACATAGCCGTCGTTGTACGGGATGAACGAACCGCGCGGAGCCTTGGCCTGTCCCGCGGGGATTTCCAGGTCATAGAACGGCGCCGCCGTTCCGGACGCGATGGTATAGGTGTAAAGCTTTGAGCCGGACTGCAGCAGGATGCGGCCGTGGTCGTCGTTCCACATGGTGTCGACCTCCTGCCCGTTGCCGATCGGCGTGAGGACGGTCTGACCGGGACGCTTGCACAGCGTTCCGTTGTGGAACCACATATTGGTCAGCTCGGCGGCCTGTGAAGGGTCGAGCAGCGACGGCGGATCGCAGACGTTCAGGCCTCCGTCGATGCGGCCGTCCGCGCTCCCGAAGCGCAGTGTTTTCACAGCGTCACACCCTTTCGCGCCGCGTACATACGGTTCTCGATGCCGCGCGGCACGGCCTGCGGGGACAGTCCGATCAGCACCTCGCGGTAGAGCGTGCGGAAGCGGTCGGCGAGCGCGGGCTGCTCCTCGGCGGCGAGTCCGGCGGCGGTGTAGTACACAACACCCTGCGCCGCGCGCTCGGAGACGCACAGCGATGCGGTACGCGCGTCGGTATCCGTGATCTGCGCCGGACGCGCCTCATAGACAACGCAGGCTTCTCCGCAAAAGTCCCACGGCAGCCCGAGCTTCCCGTCGAGCAGCCGATAGCCGCGGAAGTCGGGCCGCGCGCCTCCCGCAACCTGTCTCAGATTCACCGTACGCACAAGGCGCACATCCGGCGGCAGCGGGTAAAAGCGGAACTCCCCGTATGCCGGGACGTCGGACACGTCGGCAAAGCATTCGGCGTAGAGCGCGATATCGCGGATGAGGCAGTCGCCGGTGAACGTCAGCCGAACCCGCGCGCCGCTGTCGGGAGTAAAGACGGCGGCGTAGGTCAGCGGCCCGTCGGACGCCGAAGTCTCGACCGTGGTAAGCGCGGTCTCGACGCCGCCGGCAAGCTGGGTGACGGCGGCAGAGGTTTCGCCGTCGGTGGAGAAAGTACAGGCATGGGCGCCGTCGGCCTCGAAGGTCAGCCCCGTCCCGACGCGGCAGACACCGCATGCGGACAGCAGATTCGGAATGCTGCGGCACAGCAGCGCGGCAGATTTCAAAATCGGCTCCGCGGCGGAGAGTTCCTCCTGCGCGGCATCCATGAGGGCGATGGCGCGGGCGTAGAGATCGGTCTGATTGCCGTCGGTGGACGGAATGACGGTGCCGGCGGCGGAGTAGTAGTTGATCAGCTTCATCACACGGTCGAAGCAGCTTCCGATGGTCATAAAAATCACCTCATTTACGGGAATAGAGGGACGCGGCGCACAGGAGAGCTTCACGATGCGCCGCGTCCCGGATGGTTCAGCGGTTACGCCGGATTGGAGAAAATGATGCAGCGGGCATCCCCCCAGCCGACGGAGAAGTCGACATAGGGAACGATGCGGGCGATGAGGGGGTTGTCGAGTTCGGCGCGGATGACGGTCGGGCGGGTGACGTAGATGATCTTGGCGCACTCGCGGAGCAGGGACGCATCGGCGACGGCCCACTGCTTGCCGGTGAAGCCGTCCGCGCCGCCGCCGACGACCATGTAGCGCATGCCCCAGACGGGGTTGGCGGCGTAGGTATCGCCGTCGGGATTCTGTTCGGGGTAGAGCTTGGCCTGCGGGCCGCAGATCTCGCGCGCCTTGCCCTCAAGCTCCGGAGAGACGAGCAGCACACCGCCGGAGAAGTAGTCGGTGAGGAACGGGAGACCGTCGGGGGTAACGAAGCGGTTGGCCATGGTGTTGGCGGCGGTGATGGCGGCGACGGACAACTCAGCGGTGATGAGGTTGGAATACGTGCCGGCGGACGCGTCGGAGACGGAGACGCCATTTGCGTCGGCCTTGGCGGCGACGGGATGATTGGCAGCTGCCCAGGACACGCCGTCGGCGCCCCTGACGTCGGAGTCGAACGCGGAGCCGAACATACGCAGCACGCCGGTATAGACCTTCATGGCGGCGGTATGGGCGGCAAGGCGTCCGATGCGGCGCGCGACGCCGGACTTGTCGACCTTAGCGTACTTGTAGTCGATGTCGATGGAGCCGGCATGCTCCTGCGGGGTGATGGTGGTGATGAAGCCGCGGCGCTGGTCGAGGTTCTGGAGGGTACCGTTGTAGGCAGGCAGCTCGCCGAAGCCGCCGATGCCCTCCATGCGGTAGTTGGCGCTGCGGGTATCCTCCTCGGACACGATCGTGCGCAGCGCGGCAAGACGATTCCTGCACTCGATGTCAAACACCCGGTCGATGAGCGGATAGAGGTCGGTTTTCCACGCGTTGTTGATGTTGGTGATCGCCATAATCGTTTCTCCTTATGATAAAATAACAGGTGGATCAGGTACGGGAGTTGGCAAGCTCATGGAGCTGGGGTACGAGGAGGATGCGCCGGCTCTCGAGGTCCCAGCCGATGACGCGCAGCGGGAGAGAGACGGCGGTGTCGCCGTTGACGGTATAGGCGTCGCGTCCGGAAGTGAGCAGACCCTTGCTGCAGCCGATGGGCGGGAAGACAAGGAAGGTATCGCCGGAGGTAACGGCGCCGCCCGCGGTGCCGATGGTGAAGGTCTTGGTCGTAGAGCCGGTGAAGTCGGAAATCGTGTAGAGCGTCCCGACGGGGTCGGTATTGGCGGATGATGTCCCCTTGGTCAGGAGCATCAGCCGGCCGCCGTTGAAGACATCGTTGTCGAAGGCAGCAAGACCGGTGGAGACAACGGTGGTTGTAGATCCGCCGGTCGCGGTGAGTACAGGCGCGGCGCAGAAGTAGAGGGCCGCGGGAGAGTCGGCGACCCGGACGCGGGTGCCGTCGGCGCGGGGATTGAGGGGATCGGCGGTGCCGGGGTGGTGTTCGGCGCAGATGCCGAGGACGGCGGCGGTGCCGTTGACCGCAGCCTGAACGACGAGGCCGCCGCTGAGGACGACGAGCTGCCCGATGCTCAGCGCGGTGGACGCGGCGACGGGGTACTCGTTGACGGGCGGAGTGGACGCGAGCTTATCATTGAGGATGAACATAGGGGGACCTCCTTATAAAAGTGATTCAGGCGTTGCGCAGGGAGTTGAAGTACTCGACATCGGACATTTTGTACTGCGGGTTATCCCGGTTCCAGGCGGCCAGTTCACGCTGCTGATGAGGCGTGAGCAGCGTGCGTCTGCGGGAGACGGCGGTACCGGTGGCGCGCGGGACGGGCGACTCGACAGCCGCGGCGAGAGCGCGGGAGCCTTCGATAAACTCCGGGAAGCGGGCGGTGATCTCGCGCAGGTCATATCCGAGGTTTTCCGCGAAGGAGCGGAACGCGGAAGTCATGACGAGCGCCTGGGTATTCATCCGGGGGTAACGATCGCGGAGTTCGTCGAGCCCGGCGATCAGCACGCGGTCGTCGGGAACCGGGACTTCCCGGATTTCGTCAGCTTCTCCGGCAGCAGCTGCGTCTATGAAACAGTCTTCTGCGCTGTCTTCGGCGTTTCGGGCGGGTGTATCTTCGCGCAGTGGGATCTGCGGCGCCCCGCCGGCATCACGCCGTTCCACAGCCTCCGTGGCGAGAGAATCTTCGGGGTGGATGTGCGTCTGATCTGCTTTCTCATACATGTGTGTACTCCTTTTTATTCGACCGGCAGATTGGCCGTATCGTTCGGGAAGACGGATTTGAAATGCTCCTTGAGCTCGGCGGCTGCATGCTCGTCGAGAACGGAGACGGCGCGGAGGAAAAGGGGGTAATTCTCGCGGGTGACCTGATGGGACAGCAGGCTTTCGGCAACGGAGAGGGTGTAGGCGCGGGAGGTCTGCAGCGGATCCTCCGTGCTGACGACGCAGTCGACGCCGGGGAAATAGCCGGACTCATCACGCAGGTGATCGGGATCGAAGAGGAAGACCTCCTGCCCGGCGCCGAGGCGGATAACGCGCCGGGGCTGATAGAACTCCAGAGCGGTCCAATCGATGAGGCGGTAGAGCGCTGCGTAGGCGCGCATGCGTTCAGCCTTTTTCGGGGCCTTGCGGATGTTGGCGTTTTCGATGAGGGTCGCAAGACCCGTGGCGGAGAGGGTACGGGACGGCTCGCGTCCCATGCCGATGTCGTAGTTGCCGATGGCGTCCTGAATCATATCGCGCAGGTGGTCGATGGAGGCGTAGCGGTTCTCGTTGCTGCCCAGCCCTCCGAGACGCTTCACGCGGTCGATATGGCCGGGTTTGAGGTGCCAGAGCGCGCCGGGCCGGAGTTCGGGAGGTTCGGAGAACGCGTCATACTCGCTGAGGATCACATCGGAGCCGGTGAAGGCGCTTTGCAGCTGGGCGATGGCAAGCTCGCGGTCGATGGCATCGACAAGGGGCAGCGCCGGCTCGAGGTCGGAACGTCCCCACAGCTCCTCACCCTGCGCGACGCGGTACTGGAAAACGAAGGGGAAGAGGTCGCAGCCGGTGCGCGCCCAGTAGTCCGGAACATGGCGCACCTCGTGTCCGGCAACGAGGATGGAGAGGGCGATGCCGCGGTCACCCCTGCGATACCAGTGCTCGACGACGGGGAGGGTCTCATCAGCCTCATCGAAGGACGCGCGGTCATCGTCGGGGATGATGGAGTTTGCGGAAAGTGTGGCCGCGTCGAGACCGAGGGCTTCGAGTTCGGGACCGTAGAGCCGGTCGACGGCACGGCGGTGGAGGCGGTAGACGTAGTTGACGTACTCGCAGTCCTCGATGCGCCGGGCGGCAGGGTCGGGGTAGAGACTGCGGGGGTCAATGTCGGCGATGCGGACATCCTCGCCGTGCGGCGTATCCGCCCAGAAGACCTTCCAGACGGCGGTACCGCAGAGGATGCAGCGTCGTTCGTGGAGGGGTGCGAGCGCGGCAAGGTTCGCGGTCTCGGTGATGTAGCGGACGACCTGTTCGCGCTGGAGGGCTTTGCCAGGATCGGAGACGTTGTCGCGGGGACGGAAGGAGAATGCGGGAGCATCGGGGGCGATCTGGCTTTCGACGTGGAGGTAGAGATCGGGGGATACGGCGGCAATCCAGGGGATTCCGGCATCGCGGCAGCTCTCGGCGATCTCGGCCTGGGTGTGGTGGCGGCCCTCGTAGTAATCGGTGACGAGGTTCCAGCGCGCCTCGGCGTCCTGACGCTGGGAGGCTGCGAAGGAAAGCAGCGACGCGGCGGTCATCTCGCGGGACGCGCGTGTGCGGTAGTCGTAGGTTTCGATGAAGATCACGACCTTTCAGATGGGGATTCAGAACAAAACGGGAGATTTGGCGAAGCGTCCCCGGTACAGTTGTACGCTTTCGGGCATGCCGGGGAGCACGGGCACCGGATAGGGCTGCGACGCGAAGAAGTAACGCAGGGCATCGGGCGCATGGGTCAGCTCATGGGGGACATCCGCGACGTCGTTTGGATACCCGGGGTCACGTTTCAGGGCCGGAAGGGTGCGGATGAGGTTGACGCAGTTGGGGAAGATGCGGAGCATGGGAAAGCCGTCACGCTGGGGCTTGAGCCATTCGCGCAGGGCATACCAGCCGGAGACACGGTCATTGGGTGCGCGGGTGAGCGGGACGCCGCAGTCGGCGAAGATATCGGCGGCGGAGCGGCCGGAATCCTGCCGCCGGTTCCAGAGGTCGGGCGGAGCGAAGGTCTGATAAGTGCCGCCGTAAGGGAACATATGTTCTCTTATGCTCGACGCAGCTTCCGAGATGATCAAGCCCGGCTCATAGAACTCACGGGTACAGTAGGCGTGACCGTCGGGGGAGAGCGCGATGAGGAAGCTTGCACACATATCGAGGCCATAGTCGAGGGTGACGTATCTGCGCCAATCGTCAGGGATTGCGAACGGCTCACAGACATGGAGGGATTCACGCCACTCGGAGAAGTATTGTCCGCCCGATACGCCCCACTCGCCCAAACCATAGACGCGGTAGCCGTCGGGGTCCTGGGTACGGCGGCGTTCCATGCGCTGATGGAAGGCGGCGTCGATGAAGCGGTTGTCGCGGTAGGTGGAGTGGTGCGTAAAGACGGACGGGTCGCGTGCATCGAAGAAGCGGGTCTTGAGCCAATGGTTGGCGCTAACGGGGTTGAAGGTGAGCTTGATCTGGTAGAACAGGTTCGGGGGAAGTTCTCCGCGGAGGCGGTCGTCGATGAGCTCGAAGTCTTCGGGGTCGAGCTCGTTGGCCTCCTCGATCCAGACATCGGTGAGTTTGCCATGGGGGAAGGTGATGCTCTTGAGCTTCTCACGCTGAGCGGGGGTATAGACGCCGCGGAACAGGACGGTATTGCGGTTATGGACGCAGGTGACGCAGAGCGGGTCGCTGCGGGCGGAAAAGAAGCCGTCGAGGTTCAGGCGTTTGACGGCCGCCAGGATTTCGGCGAAGGTAGAGGACCGGTTGGCGTCGTCGATCTTCCGGATACAGACGAGGTTGCGGCCGGGGTCGGAAAGCAGGCGCAAAAGATACATCTGGGCGGTATCGACGCTCTTGCCGGAACCGGCGGAGCCTTTCAGGACGACATAGCGGGCGCGGGTCCGGTGCACGGGACGAAAGATCTCGTTGCAGGGGACGATCAGGTTCATCGGTACTCCACGCTCACATTGAGCTCACGGTCATTTTCGAAGTCCGCGCTGAGGTATTTCGCAAGGTTTTCGGATGCCTTCATGCGGTCCGCTGTTTTCTGTTCGGGATCGTTCATCACCTCGCTCCAGAAGTCCAGGATCTGTTCCATCGTAACGGTCACGCGGGGGTCACCTCCTTTCGTCCGATCGGTCTCTCCCGACCACATGTAAATGATACCACGGACCCCGAGAAAAATCGCCCCGACTTTACCCTCTCTTTGACCCCTGTTGATCCGCGGTTTTTCCGGGAATATTCCCATCTTTCACATTCCGAAAGCATAACAAAAGCCCCTCCCGATTTGACCCGGGAGGGGCGTATCAGCGCGATATCAGAACAATATTGGTTCCATTCTATATGACTTCCAGAATTTAGGAGAACAGTTTGCCGCCGATGAAGACCTTTTTGATGTTGAAATCATCGTCGAATACAACGAAGTCGGCGCGCTTGCCTTCTTCGATGGAGCCGATGTCATGGTCGGCACGGATTCCGCGGGCGGGGTTGATGGTGGTGGACTTCATGATCTGGCGGAGGGGGACACCGTACTCGCGGAGGTTCATGAACTCGACGTAGATATTGGCGGTGGAGGCGGCGATGGCGCCGTCGGGCATATAGGCATGACCGTCGCGGACGTAGACGGGCTGACCGCCGAGGTCGTAGGTACCGTCGGGGCATCCGGCGGCCTTGAGGGAATCGGAGACGACGACGGAGCGATCCTCACCGAGCATCTGAAAGGCGATGCGAAGGACGACGGGGTGGATATGGAAACCGTCGCAGATGAGTTCGGCGCGGATGGAGGGCGTATCGAAGACGGCGCCGACGGCACCGGGCGCACGGTGGGTGAGGCCGGTCATCTGGTTGAAGAGATGGGTGACGTGGGTGATGCCCATCTCAAACGCGTGGATGGTCTGCTCATAAGTGGCGTTGGAGTGCGCAAGAGAGACGGTGCATATGGGAGAGATGGCTTTGATGAATTCGTCGGATCCCTCTACCTCGGGGGCAATATCGACCATGCGGATGAGACCGCCGGAGATCTCATTGAGCTCGGTGATCTCGTCGATGTCGGGCTTGCGGACATTCTCGGCGGCCTGTGCACCTTTACGCGCCATACAGATATAGGGGCCTTCCATGTTGATGCCGACGATGCGGGCGCCGGAGAGTCCTTTTTCGGCGCACTTGCGGACGTTGGTGAAGATGGTCTTGAGGGAGGCGTTGGAGACGGTCATGGACGACGGGCAGAAGGAGGTGACGCCGTGCCGGGCGAGGTAGCGGGACATGGTCTCAAGGGCTTCGGGGGTCGCGTCTCCGGTGTCGGCGCCGTTGCAGCCGTGGATGTGGCTGTCGACGAAGCCGGGGTGGATGAGCAGACCCTTGCAGTCGACGACCTCCTGCCCGTCCTCACAGAGCGAACCGGGGATGGCGATCTTTTCGATGCGTCCGCCGGTAACGAGCAGATCGGCGTCGATGATATCGAAGTCACGGTTGACGACACGTCCGTTTTTGAGAATCATAGGGAGCACTCCTTAATATGAATTTCATATGATACGCGGAATCCCGCGTGTGTTACATCATTGCCTGCCCGTCATCCTCGGGTTTGAGGACAGCGCCGGCGGCGGGGAGGGATTTGGCACGGTAGCGTTTGGGGTCTTTTAGATGGGCATCGGCGAGCGGCAGCGCGCGTTCGACGCGGTGCTTGCCGCGCACGGACATGACGGCGACGCCGATGGAATTGCGTGTGACCTTGGGGGACAGCAGCGCGGTGCTGACGAGCAGCATCCTCCCGTTGGAGGTATAGAGGGCAACCTCAATGTCCTCGGTGAACGCGAAGACGCCGACGAGCGCAGATGCGAGGGAATAGGCGCCGGTGAGCTTGCGGCGGTTGGATTTGGTCTCGAAGGACTTCATCGGGATACGGGCCGCCTTGCCGTTCTCAAAAACGAACAGCAGGGAGCCGGAGTAATCGCCGGGGAGGAACGCGAAGATAGGCAGCTCGCCGTCTTCAAAGGAGAGCTTGGCAGGGAGGTAGTCGCCGAGGACGGAGGCTTTGACATCGTCGAAGTCGGAGAGCTTTGACTTATACGCCTGTGCACGGTCGGTGAGGAAGATGATCTCATCGGCGGAGCGGGCCTCACTGTTCCAGAAAACGATGTCGCCCTCCTTGAGCTTATGTTCGGAGGACAGGCGCCAGGACTGGGGCGTAATCTTCTTAAAGTAGCCGCTTTGGGTGAGGAAAAGGTTGACGGGGTAATCGGGCTTCTCCTCGTCCTCGACATACTCCTCGATCTCGGAGGGTTCGAGCAGCATGGTGCGCCTGGGCTGGGCATACTTTTTTGCAACGGCGTTGAGCTCCTGGATGATGACGTTCTGGAGTTTGACCTTGCTTTTCAGAATCTCCTCGAGCCGGGCGATTTCGCGTTCGAGTTCTTCGGTTTCTGCGACGCGGCTGAGAATATAGGCGCGGTTGATATTGCGCAGACGGATTTCGGCAACAAACTCCGCCTGCGGCTCATCGATGCCGAAGCCGATCATCAGGTTGGGGACGACATCGGCCTCGCGCTCGGTGCCGCGGATGATGGCGATGGCGCGGTCGATATCCAGGAGGATTTTCGACAGGCCTTTCAGCAGATGGAGCCGTTCCTTCTTTTTGCCCAAGTCGAAGAAGATGCGGCGTTTGACGCACTCGATGCGCCAGGCGACCCACTCGGTGAGAATCTCACGCACGCCCATGATGCGGGGAGTGCCGGCGATGAGGACATTGAAGTTGCAGCTGAAGGAATCCTCAAGGGAGGTCATCCGGTAGAGCTTCTGCATGAGCTTATCGCCGTCCTGCCCGCGTTTGAGGTCGATGGTGAGGCGGAGGCCGCCTAAGTCGGTCTCATCGCGGATATCGGAGACTTCGCGGAGCTTCCCGCTTTTGACAAGCTCGGCGCACTTATCCATGACGGCCTCAACTGTGGTGGTATAGGGCAGTTCCGTGATTTCGATGCGTCCGTTGACGACTGCGTATTTGGCGCGCACCTTAAAAGAGCCGCGTCCGGTCTCATAGATGCGGTCAAGCTCACTGCGGTCATAGATGAGCAAGCCTCCGGTGGGAAAGTCCGGGGCAATCAGGGTCTCGAACAGGTCGCACTCAGGGTTTTTGATCAGAGCGACGGTGGTACGGCAGATCTCGGCGAGGTTGAAGGAACAGATGAGGGAGGTCATGCCGACGGCAATGCCCTGGTTGGGGTTGACGAGGATATGGGGGAAGGCGCAGGGCAGCAGGGACGGCTCCTGCATGGTATTGTCGTAGTTGGGAACGAAGTCGACGGCGTCCTGATCGATATCGCGGAAGAACTCGGCGCAGATGGCGTCGAGCTTCCGAGCGTATTCGCCGCAGCTTTCGATGAACTTGCGCCAGCACTCGGCTGTGGTCTCGCCGGAGCCTGAAGGGCTGCAGAGGATGTCGTAGTTCACGAGGTGCATCTGCCGTTTCCCGTCGCGCTCGACCTTGGTGTCGAGATGCCAGCGACCGTCGGGGCTGGCCTGCCTGGTGCTGCTTTCGCTGGATTCGGTCCGCCAGTCGATGCTGGACGGGCGTTCCGGGAGGGTGTCGTTGTGTTCAGTCTGTTCCATTGTCATTTCCTGCTTTGGAGGTTGGGGACGATCCACTTGAGCATGACGGCGGCCAGTATCGCGCCGAGGGAGTAGCGCCAGTGGTACGGGATGAAGAAGCACCAGCAGAACAGCATGGCGGCGAGCGCGATGATCGCGAAGGCGATGATCGTGGCGACGAGCTCGATCGCCAGGTCGCGCCAGGAGGGGTTCGGCTGGAATGTGCGGTTGAAAGTGTGCATTGTATGTTCCTTTGTTCAGAATAATGAGAATCCGAAGATGGTGACGACGCCCGTGGGCTTGCGGTAGTCCACGACCTTCAGCGCGCCGTGGCCCGCGGACTGCTCCGCGTCGGTCACGGGAGGGTAGTATTCGACGAAGGTCGGCTTCGACGCGCAGCCCGCCAGGAGAAGCGCCGCCGCGATGATGGCTATAGTCCTTCTCATTTGAGTTTGAGGAGATAGCGGTTGCTGACGGCCTTGAAGGAGCGCGGATAGGAGGTGTTCGCCTCCTTGAACACGAGCCCCTCGCGCTCGTGCCCGTTCTCGGTCACGCCCTCGGCGAACTTCAGCACGGCGTCCACGGATGGCAGTTCGGAGAACACGTCCATCGCAGCCGCGATGACGGGGACATGCGGGATGCCGAGCCGTTCGCACAGGGCGACGCGCTCGCCGCTGGGGACGTAGTGCTGTTTCGCGATGTCCCAGACACGGAACACGCGGAAGGCGCGTTCGGAAAGCAGGTCGCGGTTGCCGTTCATGCCGGGGCCGACAAGCTCGCCCTGCAGGGCGATTTCGCGGCCAAGGTTGCGCAGCTTCTCCTCAAGTCCGTACTTGACTGCGGCCTCCCACCAGGCGTTGGTCTCGTCGCGCTTCAGCTCGAAGTTGCGGCTGCAAACGCCGAAGGGATTGTCGGGGCGCTGGGACGGAGCGTAGAAGACGGTCATGGACGAGCCGTCCTTCTTCTCGGTGACCTCCCAGAGGACGCCCTTGAG
>Ga0123329_1003454_pt1 | contig 13065 bp, 14 predicted proteins | sample BioC12SIPDNA_FD_89703 | JGI IMG/M metagenome (GOLD analysis project Ga0123329, IMG submission 89703) | Anaerobic biogas reactor microbial communites from Washington, USA - Biogas_R1_B C12 SIP DNA | ecosystem: Engineered > Bioreactor > Anaerobic > Unclassified | place: Washington, USA | collected... | reverse complement strand
GGGCTGGTGGCCGAGGAGTGGGGCGGCGACACGATCATGCGCAACATCTCCGCGCGCAACGGCGACGGGGTGGACGACCTCATGGACCTGCTCACGCTCCAGACGGAGCTGCTCAACCTGCGGGCCAACCCCAACAAGCGCGCGCGCGGCGCCGTGCTCGAGTCCGAGATCACCACGGGCCAGGGCCCGGTGGCCTGGGTGCTCGTGCAGTCGGGCACCCTCCGCGTGGGCGACACCTTCCTTGCGGGCACGACCTCCGGGCGCGTCCGCAGCATGGTGAACGCCCGGGGCGAGGAGCTGAAGGAGGCCGGGCCCTCCATGCCCGTGGTCGTCACCGGGTTCAGCACGCCGCCGGACGCCGGCGACATTTTCATCGTCACCGAGGAGGAGCGGGTCGCCAAGAGCATCGCCGAGAAGCGCGCCGCGGCCCAGCGCCTCAAGCGCGGCCCCGCGGTGAAGCACATGACCCTGGAGGACTTCCACAAGCGCTTCTCCGAGGTGGAGAAGAAGGTGCTCAACGTCATCGTCAAGGGTGACGTGCAGGGCTCCGTGGACGTGCTCCGCTCGAGCCTGGCCAAGCTCGGCAACGAGGAGGTCAGCGTCAACATCGTCCACGGCGGCGTCGGCGCCGTCAACGAGTCCGACATCATCCTGGCCGGCGCGAGCGACTCGGTGGTCATCGGGTTCCACGTCACGGCCAACCCGAAGGTCCGCAAGCTGGCCGAGCAGGAGGGCGTCGAGATACGCACCTACCTGATCATCTACGAGATGATGGACGACCTGCGCAACGCCCTCGAGGGGCTCCTCGCGCCCGAGAAGCGCGAGGCCATCACGGGCCACGCGGAGATCCGGCAGGTCTTCCGCTCTTCCGCCCTGGGCAACATTGCCGGCTGCCACGTGGTGGACGGCGAGATCACCCGCAGCGCGCTGGCCCGCCTCGTGCGCGACGGCGTGGTCGTCTACAGCGGCAAGATAGACTCCCTGCGCCGCGGCAAGGACGACGCGAAGTCCGCCGCCACGGGGTTCGAGTGCGGCATCAAGCTTGAGCGCTTCGACGACGTCCGGGCCGGCGACGTCATCGAGGTGTACAAGATTGAGCAGATCGCCAAGACCCTGGACTGATCCGGGGCCGTGACCATCGGGCTGCTGGAGATGGACTTTCTCGTGCCCGGCGCGCGTTCCCTGAAGGAGAAGCGCTCCGTGGTGAAGGGTCTGAAGGACCGGCTGCGCGCCCGCTTCAACTGCTCCGTCGCCGAGGTGGCGTTCCAGGACGTCTGGACGCGTTTCCGCCTGGCCGTCTGCGTGGTGAGCGGCGACAGCCGCTTCGCCAACACGCAGCTGAATGAAATTGTCAACCACGCCTCCACGCACCGCGGCGCGGTGCTGGCGGACTACCGGATTGAGATGCTATGAGCGAGAACAGCAGGGCCACCCGCGTGGCCGAGGTCATACGCGAGGAGATCGCGCGGCTCCTGACCAAGGGGCTCAAGGACCCGCGGATCGGCTTTGTCTCCGTCATGGAGGTGCGCATGTCCCCCGACCTGCGCCATGCCAACGTCTATGTCAGCCTCTACGGCGGCGAGGCGGAGCGCAAGTCCTCCCTCATCGCGCTCCAGAACTCCGCCGGCTGGGTGCGGCGCGAGGTGGGCAAGTGCCTGCACGTGCACCACACCCCCGAAATCCGGTTCTTCCCGGACAGCACGCTGGACCGGGTCTACCAGCTGGAGGAGGTCTTCCAGACCATCCACGTGGAGCAGCAGAACACCCCCATGCTCCGCATGACCCTCGCCGAGATGGTGGAGGAGCTGAAAACCGCCGAGGCCCCCCTCGTCGTCACCCATGTCAACCCGGACGGCGACGCCGTGGGCAGCCTGCTCGCCGCGCGCCTCTTTCTGCGCGCCCTCGGCAAGACGCGCGTCTCCTGCGCCGTTGACGGCGCGGTCCCCGCAGCCTACGCCGCCCTGCCCGGCGCCAAGACGATCCTGAACGCCGAGAGCGACCGTCCCGTGTTCGACCGCGTCGTCCTGGTGGACTGCGCGCGGCTGGACCGCATCGGCGAGATCGCGGACTGGATTCCCCCCGCCGTTCGCGTGCTGGTTCTTGACCACCACGACGAGGAGGGCCCCCCCGGCGGGGCCGGCATCATTGACCCCTCCCGCGCCGCCGCGGGCGAGCTGGTCGCCGCGCTCTTTGACGCCGCCGAAATCCCCTGGGACGCCGACGCGGCCACCTGCCTCTACGTCGCCCAGGCCACCGACACCGGCGGCTACCGTTTCGCCAGCACCACCGCCGGAAGCCACGAGCTGGCCGCGCGGCTCATCTCGGCGGGCGTGGACCTGGCCGTGTGGAACGAGCGCATCTTCAACACCATGGCCGCCCGGAAATTCCAGCTTCTGCGCCGCGTGCTCGACCGGGCCGAGTTCCTCCGCGGCGGCGAGCTCGCCGTCTCCTGGGTGGGGCAGGCCGACTTCGAGGAGACCGGCGCGCTGGCGGAGGACACCGACGGCCTGATCAACTATCTCCGCCAGGTGGACGGGGTCCGCGTGGCCGCGTTCTTCACGGAGCGCGCGCCGGGCGTCTGCAAGGCCAGCCTGCGCTCCGCCGCCTCGTTTGACAGCGCCCGCTTCCTCCGGGAGTACGGCGGCGGCGGCCATTTCATGGCGGCGGGCGCCACGCTGGACATGCCGCTGGCGGAGGCGCGGAAGACCGTGACCGCCGCCCTGGCGGCCGCCATGGACGACAACGGGACGGAGGCGCCATGAACGGCGTGCTGCTGGTGGACAAGCCCGCGGGCATGACCTCGCATGATGTGGTGGACCGCGTGCGCCGGGCCGCGCAGCAGCGGCGCATCGGCCACACGGGCACCCTGGACCCCGGCGCGACGGGGCTGCTGGTGCTGTGCCTGGGCGCGGCCACGCGGCTTTCGGAGCATCTCACGGGCCTCGACAAGACCTACGAGGGCACCATGCGCCTCGGCGTGGTCACCGACAGTTATGACATGGACGGGGCCGTGGTCTCCGAGCATCCCGTGCCGGAACTGGCCCAGGCGGACATCCAGGCCGTCTGCGACACCCTCACGGGCGACATCCTCCAGACGCCGCCCATGATGAGCGCCGTCAAGGTGGGCGGCAAGCGCCTCTACAAGATGGCGCGCAGCGGCCAGACCGTCGAGCGCGAGCCCAGGCCCGTGCATGTGGAGGCCTTCGACATCCTCTCCTGGACCCCGCCCGAGGCGGGCCTGCTCGTGCGCTGCGGCAGCGGCACCTATGTCCGCGCCCTGTGCCACGAGGCGGGCCAGACCCTCGGCTGCGGCGGCATCCTCGCGTCCCTCCGGCGCACCCGCGTCGGCGCGTTCAGCGTCGCCGACGCCGTCGCCCTTGACGCGCTCGACGGCCCCGACACCGTGCGCGGCCGCCTCATCCCCATGGAGGACGCCCTCGACCTGCCCGTGGTTCGCGTGGACCGCGCGCGCGCCGCCATGATCCTCACCGGCGCCGCCATCGCCACCTCGATCCGGCCCGCCCCGGAGGATTTCCCCGACGGGCTCGTCCAGATCAAGTCCGAAGACGGCCGCCTGCTGGCCCTGGGCACGGTCGTCGCCACGGAAACCGGCGCGCTGGTCCGGCCCCGCCGCGTCTTCATGCCGGAACAGTAGGGGGAGGGTTCGTGGACACCGTCGCCGACATCCTCTCCTGCGCGGCGCATCCGCGGCCCACGGCCCTGACCGTCGGCAGTTTTGACGGCGTCCACCTCGGCCACCGCCGGCTGCTCGAGACCCTCGTCCGCGCGGCGGATACCCGCGGGCTGGTGCCCGCCGTCATGACCCTCGACCCGCACCCCCGCCAGCTTTTCGCCCCCGCCAGCGCGCCGAACATCCTGACCACGGCCGCCCAGAAGAACCGGCTGCTCGCCGCGGCGGGCGTCGGCGCCCACTTCACCCTGCCCTTCACGCGCGAGACCGCCGCGATGGACCGCGAGGCCTTCGTCCGCGACGTGGTGGTCCGGCAGTGCGGCGCGCGGCTGCTTCTGGTCGGGCATGATTTCCGTTTCGGCCGCGACGCCGCAGGATCCTTCGAGTACCTCCTCGAGCACGCCGGCGCCTTCGGCCTCGAAGTCGCGCGGGTGGACGCGCTGGTTCTCGACGGCGAATGCGTCAGCAGCACCCTCATCCGAGAGCGCGTCCTCCAGGGCGCCGTGGAGGACGCCGCCCGGTGCCTGGGCCGGCCCTACGCCCTCGAGGGGCCCGTCCTCGCCGGGCGCGGCATCGGCCGCACCCTCGGCTTTCCCACCGCCAACCTCGCCCCCGGCAACCTCGCCGTCCCCGCCCACGGCGTCTACATCGCCGAGACTCTGGTGGACGGCCGCGTCTGGCCCTCGGCCGTCAACATCGGCATCGCCCCCACCGTGCGCAACGAGGACGCCCTCGTCGAGACCCACCTCCTCGGCTTCACCGGCGACCTCATCGGCAGGACCGTAGAGATCACCTTCCACCGCCGCCTCCGCCCCGAGCAGCGCTTTTCCTCCCTCGAAGCCCTCAAAGCCGCCATCCGCCGCGACCTGGACACCGTCCGCGCCCATTTTTCCTCCTGACCGGCCCCTTTCCCGTGTCCTCCGTGTCTTCCGTGGTGAACCCTTCCCGCGAACCCGCGCCGCCTTTCGGGGTCCAACCGTGTGTCCCGCAGGTGAAATCTTCCGCGGTGGAGGGTACACTTGAGGGGAGAACGGGCCGACCAACCACAGGAGGATGCCCCCATGAAACCGATTTGGATGCTGGTTGCGGTGATGTGCCTTCCGCTGTTTGCCGCCGCGCAGGACCCCGCCCCGGCGGCGCCGCCCGCGCCCGCGCCCGCCGACGCCGTCGCGGCGCTGGAGACAACGCTTTCGGACCAGACGGACGTGGCGGTGACGGTGTACAACAACGACCGGGCGCTGGTGCGCGACCGGCGCAAACTGAGCCTGGCCCCCGGCACGCTGACGCTGCGCTTCATGGACGTGGCCGCGTCCATCCAGCCGGAGACGGTGAGCCTGGTGTCGCTGAACGACGGCGGCAACCTGCACATTCTGGAGCAGAACTACGAGTTTGACCTGATGAGCCCGGAAAAGCTCATGGAGAAGTACGTGGGCCGCGAGGTGACGCTGGTCAACAAGAGCAACGACCTGAATTTCTTCGAGCAGAAGGCGAAGCTCCTCAGCGTGAACAACGGCCCCATCTACGAGGTGGAGGGGAAGATATTCCTCGGCCATCCGGGCCAGGTGGTGCTGCCCGAGCTGCCCGGCGAGCTGATCGCCAAGCCGACACTGGTGTGGATGCTGGAGAACGGCGGCAGGGACCACGAGGTCGAGGCGACCTACCTCACCTCCGGCATGTCGTGGAAGGCGGACTACGTGGTCACCATGAACCGTGAGGAGACACAAATGAACCTTGAGGGCTGGGTGACCCTCAACAACCAGTCCGGAACCACCTACCAGAACGCCCAGCTGAAACTCGTCGCGGGGGAGGTGAACGTGGTGCAGGCGGACATGATGCCCGCGCCCGCCATGGAGATGATGAAATCGGCGGTCGGCGGCCGCGCCCCGCAGATGGTCGAGGAGTCCTTTGCCGAGTACCACCTCTACACGCTCCAGCGCCGCACAACGGTCAAGCAGAACCAGTCGAAGCAGGTCAGCCTGCTCTCCGGAAACGGCGTGGCGGTGAAGAAGATCTACGAGTTCCGCGGCGACATCGCCTTCTACGCCAGCAAGATGGAGCCCATCAAGAACCAGAACGTGGACGTGTTTCTGACTTTCCAGAACGACGAGAAGAACCAGCTCGGCATCCCGCTGCCCGCGGGGGTCATGTGCGTCTACCAGCAGGACAGCGGCGGCATGTACCAGTTCTCCGGCGAGGACCGCATCAGGCACACGGCCAAGGACGAGCAGGTGCGCCTGCGCCTGGGCAAGGCCTTCGACATCGTCGCCGAGCGCATCCAGAGCGACTACCGGGGCGTCGGGCCGACCATTCACGAGGCCGAGTTCCGCATCCCCGTGCGCAACCACAAGGACACCCCGGTGACCGTGGACGTCGTGGAGCCCATGCCCGCCACCTGGACCATCCTTTCCAAGTCCCACGACTTCGTCAAGAAGGACGCCCACACGGCGGTCTTCTCCCTCGACATTCCGGCGGACGGCACGGTCGAGCTGACCTACCGCGTCCGCGTGCAGTGGTAGGGGAGGAGGCATGCGGCGTGTGCTGACGGCGGCGGAGATGCGCGAGGCCGACCGGCGGTGCATCGAGGACGTCGGGATTCCCGGCGCGGTCCTGATGAACACCGCCGGCGCGGCCGTCTGGGCCGAGGCCGCGCGGTGGCCGGGGCCCGTGGGCGTCGTCTGCGGGAAGGGCAACAACGGCGGGGACGGCTTTGTCGTCGCCCGCCTCGCCCTGTGCGCGGGCCGCGCCGTGCGTGCAGTTCTCATCGGCGACCCGGCGGCGGTCACGGGCGACGCGGCGGTTTTCCTGCGCGCCTACGAACGCCTCGGCGGCGTCGTGGTCCCCGCGTCCGACCCGGAGGCGGCGGCCCGCGAGACCGCCGCCCTGCGCGGGTCCGGCGTGCTGGTGGACGCCCTGCTCGGCACCGGCTTCGCGGGCGGGGTGAGGGGCGCGGCGCGCGCCGTCCTAGAGGCCTGGCCGGAGGGGATTCCCACCGTGGCGGTGGACATCCCCTCGGGGCTCAACGCCGACACGGGCGAACCGGGCGGCGCCGTCGTGCGCGCCGACACCACCGTGACCTTTGCCTGCCTCAAGCGCGGCCTGCTCGCGGAAAGCGCCCGCCCCTTCACAGGGCGCATTATCGTGGCGGACATCGGCATCCCCGAAGCCTGCCTGGAGGGACTGGGAACGCTCATCCCGAATGACGACAGGTGATCCCCATGCACTTGTTTCTTCCCCGTAGCGCCGGCGTCCCGCCGGCCTTGTCTTTGACGCGGAGGATCTGAACGATGCGCTGTTTCGCGGCCTTCGAGACCGGCCCCGCCGCGCGGGCGGCGCTGGGGGAGTGCATCGCCTCGCTGCGCCCCCTGGGCGGGCAGGTGTCCTGGGTGCGGCCGGAGAATCTTCACCTGACCCTGCGCTTTCTCGGCGAGGTGACGCCTGAGCAGGCGTCCGCGTATGCGGCGCGCCTGCGGGTGCTGGTGTCCGCATTCCCGGATCTCCGGACAAGCGACGGCCCATGCGTCCGCTCCAGGGCGCAGCAAGCGGCGCCCCTACAAGAGGATTCCCGGTGTCTTCGTGTGTGCCCGGGGCATGGGCAGGTAGGGGCGCCGCTTGCCGCGCCCTCTTCTTGCCCGGCAGGACAGTTTCACCCGGTGGGTGAGGAGCATCCCTTTCACGACATCACGCATTCTCCGGCGCGTTCACATGGCGCACCTGATCCCGTCCCTCGCCTTATCCGGCGATTAGGGGCATTGCCTCCGCTTGAACTCGTGGCGGAGGGGCTGGGCGCGTTTCCCAGCCTGCGCCGCCCGTCGGTGCTGTGGGCGGGGGTGAGGGCGCTGTCGGGCGACCTTTTGGCGGTCCAGCGGGCCGCCGAGGCCTGCGCGGCGGCCATCGGCCTGTCCCCCGAGCCGAAGCCGTTTCATCCCCACCTGACCCTGGGCCGGGTGCGCGCCCCGCGCGGGCTGGCCCCCCTGCTGGAGGCCTTCGCGGAGTTGGCCGCCGCCGCGCCGCGCTTCGGGGATGCATTCCCCGCGCCCGCCGTGGCATTATTCCAAAGCGAACTGAAGCCCGGCGGCGCGGTGTACACGCGCCTGGAGGAGATTTCCCTGCAATGGCGCTCATCGTCCTGAGAGTCACGATTGGCAGCGCCCTGACGCTGTGCATGATGGCCGTGCTGCTGCGGTGGAGCGCCCGCGCGCTCGCCGTGGACCTGCACCGCGGCTATCTGCGTTTCGTGCCCCCCCTCACGGACCCCCTCCTGCGCGGCTGCCGGAAACTGTTCCCCCCCACGCACGGCGTGCCCGACTGGTCGCCCCTGCTCGTCCTCCTCGGCCTGTGGATCCTCCGCGTGGTCTTTGCCGGGTATTAGGGCATTTCAAGGGTGAAAACGCCCCATCTCAACCTGAAGTTGCTCTAGCCCCTCCGCCTTGCCTGCCGTTCCCGAAACAGACCGGGCGTCCCGCATGTTATCATCTTCAGCGGCGCGGGTGCCTCTCCGCGCCGTGAATGAAGGGAACAAAGGAACATGCGCCTGATGAACCTCCCCATGACGGCGATGGCGCTGGCCGCGCTGGCGGCCCTGTCGGCGTCGGCGCAGCCCGCCGCGGATGCGCCGTCCCCGCCGCCGCCGACGGCGCGCGCGTCCTCCGATGACTTTGCCGCATTGCCGGTCTATCCGGAGGCGGCCCGGCTGGAGGCCTTTCTGGACGATGAGGCGGTGTTTGTGGAGAAGGCGCGGACCTTTGACCGGCTGCACACGCGGCTGGCGGACCTGCTGCTCGCCCGGGCCACGGCGCTGCAAAGGGAGGGCGGCACCGGCGAGGGGGCCGCGCTGGTGGAGGACGCGCGGAAGAACCTCGCCCTGGCGCGCCAGGCCTACGAGCTGGGCCTGCGCCGATATCCCGACAACCCCTCGCTCCAGAACTACCTCGGCGAACTGCTCTATGACCGCTTCGACGAGCAGCAGCGGGCGGTGGAGCTCTGGCTGAAGGCGGTGGCGGCGGACGCCGCGCATGGGCGCGCGCACAACAACCTGGGCATCCACTGCTTCCACGTCGGGCAGTACGCGGAGGGGCTGAAGCATCTGGACGCCGCCCTGGCGCAGGAGCCCGACAACCCGGACTACCTGTTCAACATGGCGCAGATGTATCTCGTTCACTGGCCCAACCTCATGACCCTGCGCCAATGGACCGCCGCGGAGACCTACGCCGAGGCCATGCGCGTGTCCGGAAAGGCCGCAGCGCTTGCCCCAAAGGACTTCGAACTGGCCCGGGACCACGCCCTCAACTTCTTCGCCGCCGAGCGGATGAACACCCAGCCCGACTGGAAGAAGGCCGCCAAGGCCTGGACCGCCGCGCGCACCGCCGCCCGAAGCGACGACGAGGTCTTCTACACCTGGATGAACGAGGGGAGGGTCTGGCTGCGCGCCCAGGACGGCCGGGAGGCCGAGCGCTGTTTTCTGGAGGCGGTGGCCCTGCGTCCCCAGAGCGGTCTGGCCCAGGGCCTTCTCACCGACGCCCGGTCGTTGAAGTAGGCCGTCATGGAAGCCTCCCCCGAAACCGCCGTCCGCGCGCCCCGAAGGCTCCACGCCCTGCTCCACAGCAAGAAGGCGGGCTGGGCCGCCGTGGTCCTGCTCGCCGCGCTGGCGGTGTTCGCCTTCGGCCCCCTGGGCGTCCGTTTCTTCCTCGTGCCCTCGTCCTCCATGGAGACCACGCTCATGCCCGGCGACATGATCGTCACGGTGCGCGCGGACACCCTCCGCAGGGGAGACATTGTCGTGTTCCGCCACAACGGCGAGTACCTCGTGAAGCGGGTGGCGGGCCTTCCGGGCGACGAGTTGTCGGTGGCGGACGGCGCGCTGTTCCTGAACGGCAAATACGCCTCGGAGCCCTACCTGCGCGAGCCCATGGGCTACGTCATAGACCCGCCGGTCCGCGTGCCCGAGGGGCAGATGCTCTTTCTCGGCGACAACCGGAACCACAGCGACGACAGCGTCCCCGACCGGAAAGAAGAGGGCTTCGACTTCGCCGACCGCGAAAGCGTCATCGGCCGGGTCGTGTTCCGGTACTACCCCTACGACCGCATGGGCAGGATACGGTCCTACCCCCTGACCAACACGGCCGGGGAGTGATGTAGACGCGGCATCCTGCCGCGTTCTTGGGGTTTCCGTTGGCCAAAGAACGCGCCAAGATGGCGCGTCTACTTTGCGGGCGGTCTCGCCAGCTTACTTCATTGGCAGCGAAGCGAACCCATCGCTTGCCCGCGAGACCTCCCACTCCCCCGGCGCGGCGGCGCGCGGGCCGCCGGTTCGGGTACAATAGGCCCGATTCTGCCGGCAGGGAGCGCCCATGCGAGGCTACCAGGACACATACACCGACGATTCCCCCTACGGTTTCGGGGGGCACGGCGTCACCTACATGGTGCGGCGGCTCATCCTTCTCAACGCCGCGGTCTTTGCCGCCCAGCTCCTCCTTGCGCCGCTGGAGGCGCTCTCCGGTGTCACCGCCGTGGAATGGTTCGGGTTCGTGCCCGGCGACTTCATGCGCGGGAGCCTGTGGCAGCCCCTGACCTACCAGTTCCTCCACGGCGGCCTCATGCACCTCGTCATGAACATGCTCTGGCTGTTCTTCTTCGGGCCGGACGTGGAGCGCCTGCTGGGAAGCCGCCAGTTCACCGTGCTGTACGTTGCCTGCGGCGCCGTCGGCGTGCTGCTGTCGCTCTTTTCCCTCGGGCTGTTCGGGCAGAATCCGGTGATTGTGGGGGCCAGCGGTTCCGTGCTCGGCGTGCTGGTGGCCTTTGCCGTGGCCGACCCCGCGCGGCAGATACTGCTGTTCCCCCTGCCCGTGCCCATGAGCGCCGCGACGCTGGTGGCCATCATCGCCGCGCTCAACCTGGTGTGGGCTTTCGGTGAGACCAATGCCTCCGTTTCCACGCACCTCGGCGGGATGGGCATGGGCTGGGTGATGATGCAGCTGATTCCCCGTTACCAGCAGTGGCTGCGCCAGCGCAACCGCGAGCGGTGGCAGAAACGCAACCCCGGGGGCGGCGACGACGACCCCGACAACATATTTGAGTTCCGCCCAAGGGACTAGGCCCGGGCCTGGTCCGAGACGGCTGGACAGGAAGGCGCCATGCCCGGTTTTCAAGAGCTGGTTTTCCTCGCGATCATCATCATCGTGCTGAGCTGGGCGGGGCTCTGGCCCACGGTCATGCGCGCCCTGCGCGAGCTGCGGGGGGAGCACATCCCCGACCCGCCCCAGGCCCCCCCGAACCCCCGCGACGCCGAGGTGTGCTACCGCCTGCTGGGCGTGTCGCCCTCGGCCCCCTGGGAGGAGATCGAGCGCGCCTACCGCAAGAAGGCCAAGGTCCACCATCCCGACCTCGGCGGCGACCAGGATGCCATGCGTGCCCTGAACGAGGCCTACGCCCTGCTCAAGAAACTGCGCGGCGTGCGGTAGGCCCCATCGGAGGAGGCACGGCATGGAAGTGCGGCTGGAACACATGATGCCCGCCGAGATCGAGGCGGCCCGGGACGCCTGCCCGACCCTGTTCATCCCCCTGGGCACCATCGAGTGGCACGGGCTGCACAGCGTCGCCGCGCTGGCCGGCGCCCGGTTCGACGACGTCGCCGCCATCGCGGAGAAGCTGTGAGGGGTCACTGCGGCGCGCGGGCGAGCAGGGCGTCCACGTAGCGCGAGTTCAGCAGCTTGGCCGCCGCGGCGCGCTTCGCCGGGGGCAGCCGCAGCACCGCCCCGAGCACCGCGGCCATGGCCTGGTGCGTCATGGACGCCCGGTTGTCAAACAGCAGGTGCTGGAGTTTTCCCCGCTCGACCGCCATCAGCACCGCGCGGTGCACGGCGTTCTTCGGCACGATGACCCGTTTCCCGCGCGGTTTGAGCTTGATGGCGTCCTTGGGGCAGGGCCGCACGCAGACCCCGCATCCGAGGCACACCGACACGTCCACCCGGGCCTTCTTGCGGCGACGGTCGCGCGGGTCGTTGGCCGACACGACGCTCATGGCCTCCACGGGGCACAGGGCCGCGCACTTGCCGCAGCCCGTGCAGGCCTCCGTGTCCACCTCCGGCAGGTAATTGGTCGTGTTGATGGGGCGCATCAGCGCGAAACGGCGGGCGGCGGTCAGGGCCTCGCAGCAGCACCCGCAGCAGTTGCAGATGAAGCTGACACCTCTCTGCTGGTTCTCGCTGAACTGCACCAGGTTGTGCTCGTAGGCCCGCTGGAGCAGGTCCAGGCATTCCGCGCGGTCAATCTTGCGCACGTGGCCGTGGCGGATGAGGGACTCCGCCGGGGTGTTGAAGGTCATGCAGATGTCCATGGGGGCGTCACACTTCCGGCCCTGGTGCATGGCCTTGTGGCGGCAGTAGCACATGGCCACGCCGATGTGGGTCGCCGTCCGGATGACCTCCGTGGCCCGCTCGTGGTCCAGCACGTGGAGCGCCTCGTCCTCCGGCAGCGCGGGCTCCTGCACCAGGGCGCGCCCCATCTGCGTGCCGCCCTGCCCGACCAGTTCGCGCATGAAGTCGTCCTCCCGCGTGATGTACTGCTCGAACAGGTCGGAAAGGGCCTTCTGGTCGAGGTCGTCGCGCACCCGCATGAGGGAGAACTCAAAGAACCCCGCCATCGGCGGGGGGAGCATGTACGCGTGGACGCCGTCCGGCCGCTCATAGTCCAGCAGGATCGCCCGGTGCGCCAGTTCGTCCAGCACGCCCGCGGCCTCGTCCTCCGCCATCTTCCACACCAGCGCCGCCTTCTTGGCGGTGAAAGGCTTGATGGGGAGGAGGGAGACCAGGTCGGCCTCCCGCTCGCTGAAAAGCATCTTCAGGATGCCGTGCAGGAGTTCCGAGGGCGGCGCGCCCTGGGGTGCCCGGTTCAACCGGTCCGTCAGCCGCTGGTATGCCGAAGTAAGGGTCCTGTGCGCCATGGGGTCTCCTTTCCGGGGGAGGGGACGCTTTGCCGCACCCCCGAGTGGAACAACACGCCACAGACTGCGCGGAGCCGTGCCTGCCGGCAGGCTCCCCCGACGCGCCGCGCCGGAGGACGTCTTCATTGTGCGTCCGGCGGGGCGGCACTGTCAACCGGAAAACGTCGCGGCTTTGGCGGCGCGGCCCCGGTGTGGTAGGATCTTGGGACTTTTCCACGGCGGGAGACGCGCCCCATGCCCATGATAGACATGCCCCTGGAGGAACTGCGGGTGTACCGGGGGATCACCCCCAAGCCCGCAGATTTCGACGCCTACTGGGCGGCGGCGCTGGCGGAGCTGGCCTGTCCCGTGGCGCTGGCGGTCCAGCCGTTCCGCGACCGGCATGCATATGCCGACCGGTTCACCGCCGATCTCGAAGCGTCGGCCGCGCGCCATG
>Ga0123329_1003450_pt1 | contig 13080 bp, 12 predicted proteins | sample BioC12SIPDNA_FD_89703 | JGI IMG/M metagenome (GOLD analysis project Ga0123329, IMG submission 89703) | Anaerobic biogas reactor microbial communites from Washington, USA - Biogas_R1_B C12 SIP DNA | ecosystem: Engineered > Bioreactor > Anaerobic > Unclassified | place: Washington, USA | collected... | reverse complement strand
GCCCGGAGCAGGCCGCCGCGCTGGCCGAACTGCACGCGACGGGCCGGGTGCCGGGCGCCGTCCGCCTAGCCCGGGGCAACACCCGCCGGACCATCCTCCTGGACCTGCTGGGGCAGGTCTGGAAGCAGTATCTCCGCATCGGCACGCGCGAAGCGTGCCGGGCGCTGCGCGGCGACACGTGCGTGCGGCGCGAGTTCGACAACACCGTGCGGGCCCTGGACGCCGGCCTGCCCGCGCCCCGCCCCCTGTTCGCCGTCGAACGGCGCCGCCTCGGCATCCTCAGGGGCCAGGTGATCGCCTTCGTCTGCCTGAAAGACGCCCGCGCCCTCGGCGAAGTGCTCGACCTGAGGAACCGGGACGACGCCCGGGCGCCGACCGCAGAGGAGCGGGAGCAGATACTGCAGGAATACGCCGCGCTGATCGCCCGGCTCGGGCCCGCCGGCGTGCGGCACGGCGACCTGGGCGCGCGCAACCTCATGCTCGCGGGATCGGGGGGGACGCGGCGACTGTGCGTGCTGGACTGGCTGACGGCCGAATTCGACCTGCCGCCCGATCGCGACGTCGACTGCACGGACCTCCGGCACGCGACCAGCGACCTGGTCCGGTCGGGCCTGCCGCTTCGCGAAGTCCGTCGGTTCTACGACGCCTACGCAGACGCGATCGGCTGGCCGGCGGAGCGCCGCCGCGCGGTCGCACGGTGGCTGCTGCAGCAGGTGCGCGCCGACAGAGCCCGCTTCGCCCGGCGCACGGTGCGGCACGCACTGACGGCCGGGCGGCTGCTCGTGCGCCGGAGACTGCCCGACGGCCGCACGGCGTATGTGCTGCGGTCCGACGCGGAGACGGCGGCCCGGATCCTGGCCGCCGCCCCACCGGACGCACCCGCCGTAGACACCCCTCACGCCGTCACCGCGTGGGCGGCCGCCTGCATCGCCGAGCGGTTCCGGCTGCCCTGCCGCCGCGTCCTGGGCATCGTCCCGGAGACGCGCCGCCGGCCCGGCGCAATGGCCCTGGAGCCTGCGGCGGGCACCCCCCTGGAGGCCGAACTGCAGGACACCCTCACCGTCGCCCGGCGCCTGGACGACCTGCGCGCGCTCGTCGTGCTGCTGCACTCGTTCGGGCTGCGGTTCCGGCGCTGCACGCCCGGCACCATCGCCCGCACGCAGGACCCCGTCGCCGCCCTGCGCTCCTGCGGGCTGGCCGTTCAGGACCCGACGGCCCTGCAGGCCCGGCCCGGCCTGCCGCCGGGCGAATCCTGGGCGCAGATCGCCGCCTACGTCGCCTCCCAATGCGGGCAGACGGTGGCCGACGCGTTTGCCCTCCGCGCCCGACGGTTCGCGGCCCGCGCGGGCCGTGCGTCCGCGCAGGAACCGGCTTGACACGAGTCGCCGCCGCCGGTAATCTCGATTGTGGCCCGACGAAGGCCAGAGAGGGTGTGCGGCAGCCTGTAGACCCCGGAGGGTGCGATGAACCGTTTCGTGCACGTGATGATGGCGATGGCGTTGCTGTCCGTAGCGGCGGTTCGCGATGCCCGCTCAGCGGAGATTGCCGAAGCGGTGCCGGCCGACGTGATGGTCTACGCGGAGATGGGAGAGGAGCCCGCGCAGGCCCTGCTGTCCATGGCCTCGCTCCCGCCGGTGGCCGCCCTCGTGCAGCCGCAACTGACCGATCCCTTCGGCCACATGGATCACGTGCTGTCCCTGCCGCCGGGAACGGTCTCCCGGGCGGCGCCGCACGTGACGGGGCTGGGGCTGGCCGTCACCAAGGGCGGCGTGCTGGTCTTGGTGGGCTTCGCGGACGCCGCCTGGCCCGACCGCCTCCTCGGGGGGCTGACCCGAGACGCGAACGGCTTGGCCCATCTGCCCGACCTGGAGATCCCGTGCAGAGCCCGTGCGGATCTCCTTCTGTTCGGCTCGCAGGAGGCCCTGAGGCACGTCCCGCACTACCCGGAGGACTCGCTGGCCCGCGACGCCTCGTACATGGACGCCCGCCGGAAGGCCCCGGACGCCTCGCTGCTGGCCTACGCCGCCGTCCCGGCGCTGCTCGACGCCCTGCGCGAAGACATGCCGGACCGGGCTCGGGACGGCTTCGACGCCTTCACGTGGCTCTCGGGTCTGGACAGGGCGCGCTACCTGCTGGCCCGGCCGTCCGCGACGGAGGCCCTGCGGCTGACGCTGAGCTTCTCGGACGAAGGCGCGACGCTGCTGCAGCTTCTCCCGACCTCGCCCATGCAGGCGGCGGCCGAGGCGCCTGCGGACGCCGCGCTGAGCCTGGCCCTCCACTGGGGAGACGCGGAGGCGTTCGCAACAATCCTCCGCAATCTGGTCACCCAGGTCGACGCCCTGGCGGGGCATGGCACGGGGCAGGACCCGTTCGCAGAGGTCGAGGAAAACCTCGGACGGTCGCTGAACGACTTCGCGGCCACGCTGGGGTCCGGCTTGGTCGTGTCGCTGGGCGCCGGTGCCGACCACCCCATGATCGGGCGCGCGGACTGGACCGCCGTCCTGCCGCTCCGCGACGCCGCCGGCTTCCGGGCGGCGCTCGATCAGTTCGCCCTGAACGCCACGGGCACCGCGCTCTCCACCGTCCTGCGCGACGGGTACACGCTGATGAGCCTGCCGGGACTGCCCGCCTCCCTCTGCATCGAGGACGGCGTGCTGGTGGTGTCCGGCAGCGAGGAGAACGTCGTCCGCCACCTGACCTGGCGCGGTTCGGAAACGCGCAACTCGCTGGCCGGGGAGGTTGCCGGCCGCCCGCTGGCCCTGCTGCTGCGGGCGGACCTGGGCCGCCTGATGTTGAGCTACCCCGAGGCCGTCTCGGGCACGAGGATCGGCGTGATTCTCGCCCGCGACGGTGCGGACCTCCACCTGAGCGTGCAGGCCGACGTCGATGCACGGCAGCTCTACCGGGAGATGCCGCGCCTGTACTCCGGCGTGCTTCTCGGGAGGCTCGGTTCGGCGGTAAGTAGCAGCCGCGCGCAGGCCCGGAAGACCGTAGACAGAAACAACCTGCGCCAGATCGCCGTGGCCCTGGCGGTGCACCGGCAGGACCACGACGACCGGTATCCCGACTCGCTGGCGGCGCTCGTGGACGGCGGCTACCTCAACGAGCCCGCGCTCGTCAGTCCGGAGGACGCCGCCCCCCGGCCGATCGGCGACGGGCGCTACAGGACGAGCTACGAGTTCGTCGGCGCGCTGCCGCCCAACGTGCCGTTCGACGTGATCCTGGCCTACACCCGCGCGGGCGTGCTGGAGGACGGGAGGAACGTCCTCAGTGTCGACGGCGCCGTCCTCTGGGCGGCGGAATGGCAGCTCCACAGGCCGGGTGAGAGCCGCTGGTCCCTGCACGAGAGCTACAATGCGGTGGTGGCCGCCTACGGCGACGCGCTCACGCCGGAGATCGACGCCCGGCTGCGCAGGTTCTACGATATCGCCGACTGAGCGGTCGACCGCCGCAGGAGGTGGCCGGGACCGCCGGGTGGGGTCGATTCGTTGACAGGCTCCGGCCCGCGGTCTATAATGAAGGTCAGTCGATTCCCAGCCCCCTTCAGAGCTCTACAGGTGTGCGATGAACCAGGAGGCAGGAGAGCTCGCCCGGTCGTTGGCCAGGATCCAGGCCCGTCTGCGCCAGGAGTTGGCCGAAGAACTCCAGAACCACGGCCAGGAGCTGGAGTCCGCGTTCGATCCCTATTCGTACTCCCCGCTCGTCCACGAGTTGCGCGACAAGTATCTGACTCGCTTGTACCTCATACAGGGGCTTATTCAACAGCTCGCCCAGCTCAGTCAGGGCCGTCACCGGCACAAGACCCGCGTGCTGAGCGTCGGCGCCGGCGACCAGGAGAGCCTCGTCTCGTCGGTCAACCGCAAGCTGGCCAGCCTGAACGGGTCCAAGATACTCGACATCAAGTTCATCCCCGGCAGCCCCACAGAGGAATGGTCGGCCCTGATCACGTACGAGGCGAATCCCTTCGTCGAGGAGCCGGACGAGACGGCCGCCTGGATGTGACGCCCGCCCGCCCCTCTCCGGCCGATGCCCGTGTGCTTGCGTCCTCACGAGCCCCTGTGGAACCCTCGGAGGACACGTTGGAGACCTCCGTGTCAGAGGGAGACGCCATGGCCGAGGACGGCCGCCCGGCAAGGCAGGAGAGGCTGCGCGTCCTGGTCAGCGAGGCCGCTCTCGCCCGGCACGTCGACGTGCTGGCGTCGGCCATCACCAGGGACGTGCCCGCCACCGAGACCCTCGTCGTGGTCGGGGTCCTGAAGGGCTCGCTCGTCTTCCTCGCCGACGTGATCCGCCGCCTGCCGATGCCCATTGAGGTGGAACTGGTCGAGACCAAGAGGGCCGCGGGCGCCGACCGCCACGAACCGGTGCGCGTGCTCGACGACCTGGAGGCCCTGCCGGTCGCCGGTCGCAACGTGCTCCTGCTCGACTGCGTGCTCAACAGCGGCCGGACGCTGGAGGTGCTGCGCAGCGGCCTCTGGGCCCTCGGCCCGGCCTCCCTGAGGACCTGCGTGCTCCTGCGCAAGGCCCGCCGCGACGCCGTGGGGCCGCCGCCCGACTACGTGGGGCAGGAGATCCCCGACACCTTCGTCGTCGGCTACGGCCTGGACCACGCCAACCGATGGCGGCACCTGCCCTACGTCGCCGAACTCCTGGAGGACCCCGTCCGTGAGTGAGCCCCTCGCCGCCGGCGTCGACCTGGGCGGCACCAAGATCGGCGTCGGAATCGTCACCGCCGGCGGCCGCTTGCTGGCCCACCTGCGCGTGCCCACCGGGCCCGAGCGCGAGGCGGAGGCCATCCTGGCGGACATGGCCGACGCCGTCCGGCAGGCCCTCGCCCTGGCCGGCCTCCGGCCCGACGATCTGGAGGGCGTCGGCCTGGGCTCGCCCGCCCCGCTCGACATGGATGCGGGGGTCATCCTGGAGACCAACAACCTCCTGACTCTCCACGGGTTCCCCATCGTCGCCCGGCTCAGCGAGGCGATCGGCCGGCCCGTGGTGCTCAACAACGACGCGAACTGCTTCGGCCTGGCCGAGGCGCTCTACGGCGCGGGCGCCGGGGCGCGCGTCTGCTGCGGCTTTACGCTGGGCACCGGGCTGGGCGGGTTCCTCGTGCTCGACGGCCGGCTCTTCGATGGCCCCCGCGGCGCCGCCGCCGAGGTCTGGGCCTCCCCCTACCAGGGCGACCAGATCGAGGAGAAGGTGTCGGGCCGTGGACTGGCCCGCAACTACAGGAAGCTGACCGAGCGCGTCGCCACGGCGCAGCAGGTGGCCGCGCTGGCCCGCGAAGGCGACCCGGACGCACGTGAGGCATGGCGAGAGTTCGGCGCCGACCTCGCCGTGCCCATCGCGTGGATGTGCAACGCCCTGGATCCCGACCTGGTCGTGCTGGGCGGCTCAATGGCCGCAGCCTGGGACCTGTTCTGCGAGACCATGCTCCATCAGGCCGCCAAGTACACGAACGCCGTCAACCGCCGGGCCGTCCGCATCGTGCCCGGCACGCTGGGCGATCAGGCCGGTGTCATCGGTGCGGCGGCCCTTGTCTTCGGCAAGGCCGACGCGGGCCGGCCCCCCGGCACGCACGGGCCCCGCGGACCTCAGCCGCCCGTTGTGGAAGTATAAGAAAGCTCCTTCAACGGACTTCCAGATCACGGGACGGGCACATGGACCGCGACCCCCAACGGCTGCTGGTCACCTCGGACCTCCACTTCGGCCTCTACCCGGCCGGCGACAACTGCACGCACCAGCTCGCCGAGTACGTCTGCACCTCGGACGCCGACGCCTTCGCCATCGCCGGCGACGTGGCCGATGTCGGCCGTGACAACTTCGCCGCATGTCTTGAGCTGTTCGCCGATTTCCCCGGCACAAAGCTCCTGGTGCCCGGAAACCACGACCTGTGGGTGACGGGCGCGAACAGCGAGACGAAGTACCGCGAGGTGCTCCCCGCCCTTGCCGCCGAGCGCGGCTTCCACATGCTCGACACGGGCCCCGTCCGCATGGGAGGCGTGGGCATCATCGGAAGCATCGGATGGTACGACTACACGTTCCGCAGCCCCGACCTGAGCATCCCGCTCGAGCAGTACCGACGCAAACGCCTCCCCGGCGTCTGCACCTGGAACGACGGCCGCTTCATCACCTGGAAGCTGACCGACGAGGAGTTCACAGACCAGTGCGTCCGCTCGATGGACGCCGCCTACCGCTCCGTCGAGCCGGAGGTGGACACCGTCCTCGCCGTGCTGCACGCCCTGCCCTTCCGCAGCCTCATGCACGGCCCGTCCAGCACCGCCTATGAGTTCTGCCGCGCCTTCCTCGGCTCCGAACGCCTCGGCGAACTCCTCAAGGGCTTCCCCAAGCTCCGCTACGTCTTCTGTGGCCACCGGCACGCGCCCGAGCAGGTCCGCGTCAACGGCGTCCGCGCGCTCGTCGTCGGAAGCGAGTACCTCCGCAAACGACTGCTCAGCATCGACCTGACCACGGGCATCCACTCGACGGAACTCTTCGAACCTCTCACGCCGGCCCGCAGGAAGACGGACTTCCTGCCCGGCGAGGACGACTGAACGTGGCCCCCGCACCGCTCACTCCCGACGAGTTCGAACTCCACCTGGCCGACCTCCGCACCCGCCTGGCCGCGCACCTGGAACGCGGCGAGGGCAAGGCCGGCCGGCTCCTGGCCGAGGCGGAGGAGGTCCTCGCCCTGCGCGAAGACTACCCCGAGGCGTGGGAACGCAACGCAGACGTGGAAGGCCTGGTGGCCGACATGCTGGCGCGCCGGCGCCAACAGCAGGTGATCGGCAGCCCCGAGCCGCATGAGGCGCCCGGCTGCCTGCTGGGCTGGCTCGTGCGGCGCCGGGAGCCGTAGCCGCCTACTCCTCTGCCGGCCGCACCACGCGCACCATCAGGTTCAGTGCGCCTGCAGGTTCGGCCCGGGCACGTGCCTCTTTGACCGCCTCGGCGGCCACGGTCATCTGCTCCTCCTCCTTCACCGCGTCCAGCACCCCGCGGCCGGCGGCCCGGGCGTCCGCGTCAAGACCGCCGCCGCGCCCGCCTGGCGCCCGGCCCCGCGCAACGGGCTCGGGCCGGCGGCCCTCGTCGCCGAAGAAGGACGACCCGTGCTCCTCGCCGGTCATCAGCGTCTGATGCTGTGGGAGCGCCAGCCTCTGGAGCTGTCGCAGGAGCGCCCGGTAGCGCTCGGGCGGCACACTCATGTAGAGATCCATGGCCCCCCCCCCTTCGTCCTCCTCCAGGGCCAGCCAGGCCTGCAGTCCGTTGTCGTTGGCCACCGCGACCACCCGGCTGGCCAGCACCGCCTGGTCCTCCGCCATCAGGGTCAGAACCTGCTGCACGGGCGCGCCGGCGGGGACCGCCTCCGGCCCCGGCAACTGGTTGAAGAACTGGCGCATGGCCGGCGGCGCCGTCGGGGCACTCGCGGCCCGGGGTCTGACGCGAACGTCCGTGTCGGCGACGTCTCCGCCCAGCGACGGCCTCCCCCCGACGCCGTCGCGCTCCGGCCCAACGCCGTCGGCGTGCTCCTGCGCCGCCATCGTCACCGCTCCCGCATGGTCCGCCACCCGGACCGCGCTCGTCGCGCTGGGCACGGCACGGCGCAGCGTGCCTCCGGCCACAGCATCATCCATCTGCAGGGCTTCCGCCGCCAGCAGGTCCGTCAACTCGCTCTTGGCCTCGTACGGTCGCATCAGCGCCAGGTGCGGCGCCACGGGCACCTCGACCTCTCCGGCGCGGTTGACGGCGAACGTCAGCCCGACCACCGCCGCGATCATCGCCGCGACCGGCCCGACGCGCTGCCGGAACACGCGTACGAGCCGCCGGCGGGGGTCGCCCGCCGCGTCCTCGACCCGATCCAGCACGCGCCGCGTGAGACCGGCGGGGGTCGGCGGCACCGGCAGATCCGCCACATCCGACAGCAACCGCCGCCACACGTCCAGCTCCCGGCGACAGGCCGCGCAGCCGGCCAGGTGCTCTTCCAGCGCACGGCGCCCCTGCACGTCCAGCACGTCGTCGATGTACTCGGAGAACCTCTCCCGGTGTACTCGGCAATCAGCCATCGTCCGGCCCGTCCTTCTGTTCGGCGCCATACAGGGGCTCGAGCGCCTTTCGGAGCGCCGTCCGCGCCCGATGCAGGCGGCTCTTGACCGTCCCGACGGGGATCCGCAGCACCTCCGCCAGTTCCTCGTACGCCAGCCCTTTGATATCGCGCAGCACCACGATCTCGCGCGACTCCTCGTCGAGCGCCCCGATGGCCGCCCGCACGGCCTCCACACGCTCGCGCCGATCGGCCGCCGCGTCCGGCCCGTCCGTCGGCCCCGGCGGGTCCGGGAGCGGCGCGCCTTCGCCTCCGCCGTCCAGGCTCACCGTACCTCTGAGCGTCCGGCGCCGCCAGAAGCTGCGGACGGCGTTGAGCATGATGCCGTAGAGCCAGGTGCGGAACCGGGCGCGGCCCTCGAAGTCGTTCAGATGCCGAAAGGCCCTCAGAAACACCTCCTGGGAGATGTCCTCGGCGTCGACGGCATTCCCAAGCAAATGAAACACGGCATTGAAGATGTAGTCCTTGTTCAGCTCGACCAGTCGGCCGAACGCCTGAACGTCTCCACGGCGCGCTCTGCCGATCAGGCGCGCCTCGCTGGAGGGGACCTCTGTGCCCATGGTCTCCGCACTCGGTTAGACCTGCGGGAAGCCGATTTGTTCCCGCCGATACCGCCCGTCGCGCGCCAGTATATCGCAACCCCGCCCCCCGTGCGACAGCCCGGTGCGCGCCGCACGGGCCCGTGCCAGTTGCACGCGCCGGTGCCAGTTGCACGCGCCGGTGCCAGTTGCACCGGCCGGTGCCGGCGCATTATCATAAGTGCAGCACTCCGCTCTGGCCCGCCGAGTCGGCACGGCCGTTCGGCCGTGCGCCGCCCGCCGCGAACAAGGACACACGCACAATGGATCATCTGGACGAACTGGAGAACCGCAGCGTCTACATCATCCGCGAGTCCTACCACCAGTTCGGCAGGATGGCCGCGCTCTGGTCGGTCGGCAAGGACTCGACGGCCCTGGTGTGGCTCTGCCGCAAGGCCTTCCTGGGCAGGATCCCCTTCCCGGTCATCCACGTCGACACGGGGCGCAAGTTCAAGCTCATGTATGCGTTCCGCGATCAGTGCGTCCGGGACTGGGGACTGGAGCTGATCGTCGCCCGCAACGAGAAGGCCATTGCGGAAGGCGTCGGGCCCGACTACGCACCCGACCACGTCCCCGCCGCCGAGCGGAAGCTCTACTGCTGCACGGCCCTGAAGACGCAGGCCCTGAAGGACTGCATCCACGAGCACGGCTTCGAGGGCCTGCTGCTGGGCATCCGACGCGACGAGCACGGCATCCGCGCCAAGGAGCGCTATTTCTCCCCGCGCGACCGGCGCTTCCAGTGGGACTACGAGAACCAGCCGCCCGAACTCTGGGACCAGTACACGAGCCAGGCCGACGAGGAGACGCACATCCGCGTCCACCCCCTCCTGCACTGGCGCGAGATCGACATCTGGCGCTACGTCCAGCGCGAGGGGCTGCCGGTCAACCCCCTCTACTTCGCGCGCGACGGCAAGCGCTACCGCAGCCTGGGCTGCGAGACCTGCTGCAGCCCCGTGGAATCCGAGGCAACCAGCGTGGCCGAGATCATCCACGAACTGGAGACCACCACCGTCGCCGAACGCTCCGGCCGCGCGCAGGACAAAGAAGACGCCTATACGATGCAGAAACTCCGCTCCCTGGGCTACATGTGAGGACCCCGATGGCCGAAGAAAGTCTGTCGTTCGTGATGGTCGGGCACATTGACCACGGGAAGTCAACGCTCATCGGCCGCCTGCTCTACGACACCGGATCGCTCCCCGAGGGCAAGATCCAGGAGATCGAGGCCGCCGCACGCGCCGAGGGCAAGCGGCTCGAGTACGGCTTCATCATGGACCACCTGCACGAGGAGCGCGAGCGCGGCATCACGATCGACACCGCCCAGACGTTCTTCTCGACCGCCGCGCGCGACTACGTCATCATCGACGCGCCGGGCCACAAGGAGTTCATCAAGAACATGATCACGGGCGCCTCGCAGGCCGAGGCCGCCGTGCTCCTCTGCAGCGTCGCCGAAGGCGTGCAGGAACAGACAAAGCGCCATGCCTATGTCATCCGCCTGCTCGGCCTCGAACAGGTCACCGTCGCCTACAACAAGATGGACCTGGTCGACTACGACCGCGAGCGGTTCGAGAGCGTGCGCCGCGACATGAACGACTGGCTCGAACGCCTCGGCGTCCGGGCCACCATGGAGGTGCCGCTCAGCGCGCACGTGGGAGACAACGTTGCCACGCGCTCCGAGCGCATGCCGTGGTACGAAGGCCCCACGCTGGTGGAGGCGCTCGACCGGTTCCGCAAGATCCCGCCGGCCACGCGCAAGCCGCTGCGCTTCCCTGTCCAGGACGTCTACGAGCACGAGGGCGAGCGGGTGGCCGTCGGCCGCGTCGAGAGCGGCCGCCTGCACAAGGACCGGAAGATCCGGTTCCTGCCCGGCGGCGACGTGCGGACGGTCCGGGAGGTCCTCCAGTTCATGCGTCCGGACATGGCGGAGGCCGTGGCGGGAGAGTGCGTCGCGCTTCGCCTGGACGGCAAGGCCCCCGAACGCGGCCAGGTCGGCTGTCCGGAAGACGACCAGGCCGGGATGACGCGACGGCTGCGCGCCAGCGTGTTCTGGCTGGCCCCCGAGCCGCTCCAGATGGACGACGGCGCGCAGGACCTCGCCCTCCGGTGCGCCACGCAGGAGACGCCCTGCCGCCTGGTCGAACTGGCCGAACGCGTCGACAGCGGCAACCTGGCCCACCTGCCGACCGACGAGCGCCGCCTCTGCGAGACCGAGGTGGGCGAGATGGTCATCGAAACCGATTCCCCCGTCGTGGTCGAGTCCTTCTACAACGTGCCGGAACTCGGGCGGTTCGTCCTCGTCAAGGGCCGCAACGTCGTCGCCGGCGGCATCGTCACTCACACGGACGGCTGACGAACGCCGTCTCTCGAAAGGCATGACCATGATCTTCGGCTTCGGCAAGACCCGGAAGCTCGTCGGCATCGGCCTGGACGGCTTCCCCTACTCGCTGGCCGAGAAGCTCACCTACGACGGCATCATGCCCAACCTGCACAGACTGGCCGAGCGCGGCACGCTCAAACGCATCAAGAGCGTCTTCCCCACCGTCAGCAACGTGGCATGGTCCGCCTTTCAGACCGGCGAGAACCCCGGCGCGTTCGACATCTACGGGTTCGTCGAGCTGCGGCCGAACCTCGACATGTACATCCCGTCCTACGACGACCTGAAGTGCAAGACCCTCTGGCAACGCCTGGAGGACGCCGGCAAGCGGTTCGCCGCATTGAGCGTCCCGCAGACGTACCCCGCCCCAAAGCTCAAGGGCTTCCTGGTCAGCGGATTCCTGGCACCCACGCTCGACGAGCGCGCCTGCTCGAACCCCGGCGTCCTGAGCCAGTTGCAGGGAATGAAGTACGAGATCGACGTCGACCCCACCGTCGCCGCCCAGTCGCCCGAACGCTTCAAGGAAGACCTCAAGCGGGTCGCCGAAGCGCGCCGGAACACCGCCCTGAACCTCCTGCAGCAGGACGAAGGCTGGGACCTGTTCTTCCTGCACGTGATGGACACCGACCGCCTCCACCACTTCCTCTGGCATGCCCAGGACGAACCCGGCGGGCCGGACGCCGCCTTCTTCTACGACTTCTACAAGAAGCTCGACGACTTCCTCGGCAAGGTCGTCAAGCTCGTCGGCGACGAGAACCTGCTCATCTGCAGCGACCACGGCTTCTGCAACCTGCGCTGGGAAGTCCAGATCAACCGCTGGCTCAAGCGCGAGGGCTACCTGGACTACGAGAACGCCCCAGAGAAGGGCTACCAGGCCGTGCGCCCGGGCTCGCGCGCCCTCTCCCTCGTGCCCGGCCGCATCCACATCCTGCGCCAGGGACGCTGGGACATCGGCGTCGTCACCGACAACGAATACCGCCCCCTCCGCACGGAGATCATGGACAAGCTCCGCGCCATCAAGCACCCGGAAACGGGCGAGGTGGTCTGCAGGCAGGTCATGAAGAGCGAGGAGGTCTTCCAGGGCCGCCACGTCGACCGCGCGCCCGACATCGTCATCGACCCCTGCAACGGCTTCGACCTGAAAGCGAAACTCGGCACCGGCCACCTGTTCGAAAAGGGCCCCCGCAGCGGCATGCACACCTATGACGACGCCATGCTGCTGACCGGCCGCGGCCTCTCCGCCATCGCCCAGGCCGACAGCATCACCGAGGTCGGCCGCCGCATCGCCAAACACATCCTCTGAGCCGCCGGCGCTCCGGCCTCAGCCGCGCTTCCGCAGCAGCTCGCGCCGCCTCCGCGTCCATGCCGCAGTGCCCTCGCCCAGCCTGTCGATGATCGGCACGTCGCCGATGCGACGGGAATCGCCGGCACCGCTCCGACACGCCGCGCTCGCCAGATCCAGCTCCACCGCCTCCTCCGGGCAGTCCAGCAGGATGGCCTCGACGGTCGTGCACCCGGCATCCCACCTCACCCTGGCCCGCGTGTGGCCGTCGACCACGTAATAGGGGCCCGCCCGGCCCTTGTACACCACGATCGGCTCCTCGATCCGAAAGCCCTCGTCGCGGACGAGCCGGTACTTCAATAGCTCGATCTCGGGTTGCGTGGCGATCAGTCTGTCCAACGGCACAGGGCACTGGCGCCACGACACCCGCACCCCGTAGCGCGTCTCCACGTATGCGGACCAGTCCCTGGCAACCCCGCCGGCCTCATGCAGGTCCCGTGCGCCCTGACCATCGGAAGCCACCATCTCCTCCCCCCCACCACCCACGCAAGTGCCTGGGATCGAGCACACCCCCGACTGTACCACGCCCGACGCCCGACGGCCACCGGCCGCATGCAACGCAGCCGCGCGCCCGCAGGGTGTCACCGGTCACTTCAAAACCGGCCACGGGTGGTCACTTCAAAACCAGCCCGTTTATGTATGGTAGTTGACTGACATTGGAGCGTTTTCCCTCCCGGATTTCAAGCCTTCT
>Ga0123329_1003438_pt1 | contig 13124 bp, 9 predicted proteins | sample BioC12SIPDNA_FD_89703 | JGI IMG/M metagenome (GOLD analysis project Ga0123329, IMG submission 89703) | Anaerobic biogas reactor microbial communites from Washington, USA - Biogas_R1_B C12 SIP DNA | ecosystem: Engineered > Bioreactor > Anaerobic > Unclassified | place: Washington, USA | collected... | reverse complement strand
TCGGTGGCGGTGCCGCAGGTGGAGGTAAGGGGATTCGAACCCCTGGCCTTCGCGATGCGAACGCGACGCTCTCCCAACTGAGCTATACCCCCAGTCGACGAACCGCCCGTCTTGCGTTCGGCGGGCCGCGTATTTATAGCACACACCCGCCATCCCTATCATCCTCTCTCCGACGACAGGGATGGCAAGTGCAGCGACAAGACGCTGCGGCTTTTCTCAACCGCACAGCGCCTCAGGTCACTGTGGGTACTGTTCTGTCTTCTGCGGAGGAAGGTTTCTCTTGAGGAACGGCTCTATCAGGTCTATCGGAATCGGGAATACTGTTGTGGAGCTCTTCTCGGTCGCGATCTCCGCCAGAGTCTGGAGGTATCGGAGTTGAATGGCAGCCGGTGTTCTGGACAGGACTTCAGCCGCCTGTTGGAGTCTCTCGGAGGCCTGGAACTCGCCCTCAGCCGCGATGACCTTGGCCCGCCGTTCGCGTTCGGCCTCGGCCTGCCGGGCCATGGCCCGCTGCATGCCGCCGGGGATCTCCACGTCCTTGATCTCGACGATGCTGACCTTGACGCCCCACGGGTCGGTCTGCTCGTCGATGATCTCCTGGAGTCTGGTGTTGAGCTTGTCGCGTTCGGTGAGCAGGTGGTCCAGGTCGGACTGGCCGAGGACGCTCCGCAAGGTGGTCTGCGCGATCTGCGACGTGGCCATGATGTAGTTCTGCACCTCGATAACCGACTTCGAGGGGTCCACGACCCGGAAGTAGACGACGGCGTTCACCTTCACCGGGACGTTGTCCTTGGTGATGACCTCCTGGGACGGGACGTCCATGGTTATGGTCCGCAGGTCGACCCGCACGACCCGGTCGACGATGGGGATGATTAAGAAAATCCCCGGGCCCTTTGGCGGGTTGATGCGCCCCAGCCGGAAGATCACGCCCCGTTGATACTCGGGGAAGACCTTGATGGCCGCCGACGCGATGATGATCACCAACACCACCACGATGACGATGATCGCTATGGTACCCGGATCCATGCTTCCTCCTTGTCTCCCAGCCGTCCTGTGGGCCTTGTGGTTTCTCGGGATCGGCTTTCCCTGCTTCTCCCGCGCTATCCGAGCCGTCGCGGGGCCGCACGATCAAGGTGAGCCCCTCTGTACCTAGTACCTCCACGGGCGCATCTTTAGGCAGGTCGCCTCCCTCGGACCTCGCTCTCCAGTTCTCTCCCTGTAGGCGCACCCGTCCCTGAGGGGTCAATGGGGAGACGGCTACGCCGGTGGCTCCCACCAGGCTTTCGAGACCCGTGGCGTGCGGTTTTCGCATGGCCTTGGCCACGGCGCGGATGACGATCATGAAGAACACGACCACGATCGCGACCACCACGGTCAACACAGGCCAACTGACCTGGAGATAGGACATGGGGCTGTTGAAGAGAAGGAGCCCACCCGCGATAAGAGCCGCCGTGCCCCCGATACCGAGGATGCCGTGGCTCTGGATCTTGAGCTCGGCCAGATAGAGGATCATGGCCAGCACGACGAGAGCGACGCCCACTAGACTCACGGGGAGCACTTGGAACGAGTAGAAGGCCAGCAGGAGGGATATGACCCCCGCGATACCCGCCACCCCCAGACCGGGCGTGGAGAGCTCCATGATTATCCCCAACACCCCGATGGTCATGAGCACGTAGGCGATGTCGGGGTTGGCGATGGCGTGAAGGAAGCGCTGTACCCAGCCCATGCTGACTTCGTTGATGGGAGCCCCGGCGGTATGCAGGGTAAGCTTCTTGGGGGCCGTAACGTAGCCGTCGATGGCCTCCAGAAGAGCCGGAACATCGGCGGCCACGAAATCGATGACGTTCTGCTCCAGGGCGTCCTCGGCCGGAAGCGACACGGCCTCTCGGACGGCCTGCTCGGCCCAGTCGGCGTTTCGGTTGTGAGAGGAGGCCAGGCCGCGTATGTAGGCGGCCGCGTCGTTCGTGACCTTGGCCTGCATGGTCTCGTCCATGTCGCCGGAGAGCGACACCGGGGTGGCCGCCCCCAGGTTGGTCTGAGGAGCCATAGCTGCCACATCGGCGCCCATGAGTATGTAGACCCCGGCCGATGCGGCCCGAGCTCCCTGGGGGTGAACGTAGAAGACGATGGGTATGGGAGAGTCGATCTCGGCCTGGATGATGTCGCGCATGGAGGTGTCGAGGCCGCCGGGGGTGTCGATCTTGATGACGAGGGCCGCCGCGCCGGCTTCGGCCGCGTCCTCCATGGTCTCCTTCAGGTAGCCGGCCATGGCCGGGTCGACGATGCCCTTGACCTCTGTGACCCAGACGGCGCCGGGGGACGCCGAGCCGTCGGCCGCGGCTGCCGGCGTGATCGGAAGGACCAGCAGGAGAACGGTGAAGGCCAGGACGGCGAGCAGCGCAGCCGGCGGGGCGGAAGCCATCCGGCCTGGGCGCCGGCGCCTAGTGATCCTCTGTGTCCCGGCCCGGCTCGTCATCAGCTGCCCCGCCGCGACCACAGGGCCGGACTCGGGGCGAGAGCGTCGTGGAGAGCCCGGCGCATGGCCGTGCCCACCTGTCCGACCAGGGACAGCAGTCCGCGCACGTCGGCGCGCATGAGCACCAGGTCGCCGTTCACGGTCACCTGTTCAAAACCGTTGGCGGCAAGGAACTCCAGGGAGAAGAAACGACACTCGTCGTCGGCGCAGTCCGGGCTCGCTCCGTTGGCCGGGCCCGCGCCGTCGGCCCGTGCCCCGGAGTCCTCGGCGCCTGGATGGGGGCTGCCGGAGGCAGCGACGGCGAAGACCTCTTCGACTCCGCGACCCCTCAATTGGGCGAGGGCTTTGTGGAGCACCCGGCGGGGCAGGAACCGTGTGTAGCCTTCTTCGACCTTGAGGCAGAAGAGAAAGGCGGACTCGGGGGGGAGGGCGCCGAAGGCCAGCTCGCGCAGCCGGGGGACGGCCGCGGGAGGTGCGTAGCTGACCGCTGCCGCTATGGCCGGCGAGGGAGCCCCGCCCCGATGCGCGGCGTCCGCCGGCGGGCCGCCGCCTGGGAGAGCGCGGCCTTGCAGCAGAAGCCCGGTGGAGCCCCAGGACTTCTCCACAGCGGCCGTCCATTGCCGCCGCTTCTCGATTGTCTGCTCAGCAGCGAGGCGCTCGTTTCCGGTGGTCTGCCACCACGCGCACGAACGGCAGTCGGCGGGCAGAAGACCCTGCCTGAAAGCGCAGAGGGGGAGATAGTCGGCCATAGCCTAGCTCTCCTCCGAAGTACCGACCTCCATCGGTCCGGCGATCTCATCGATGAACAGGGTGACGACGCCTGGGTTGATGTTGAGGAGCGCGGTGACCCTCCCTCGGACGGCCTCTTCCACCTGTTCCGCCAGCTCCGGGATGACGGTCCCCCAGGCCACGCGTGCATGGATCTCGACGTCCACGACTCCGGGTCCGGAGTCGTGGATCACCACTCCGCTCGCCGGAGTCTCACGCATACGCGCCGGGAGCCCTTTCCACCCTGCCGTGCGGAGGTCAACGATGCCCGGCACGGAACGGGCCGCGTCGGCCACGTAGCTCGCGATCACCACATGCGAGACAGATGGTCCTTCTTCATCTTCGAACTGGGCCTGGGCATAGGCGGACGGGCCGGCCGGCAGGTCTCCGGTCATCCGTTCATCCTGGGATTCGGCCATGGGCGTCCTCCTCTCCGGGTGCGTTCATCCGCTGTTCCGAGTGCTCAGGGGAAGTGTATACCAATCTCCACAAGGTCGCCTCCGGCCTGGTGAACAGACGGAACGGCAGGAAGCTCGTGCCGACGCCCTGCGTCACGACCAGGAGACCGCCGCCCCACTGGTGTAACCCGCCGAGAAACTTGTCGCCCTCTCGATTGAGCGGGGTGAGGCCGGACGGGGCGGGCACGCGCAGCTGCCCGCCGTGGGTGTGCCCGGCGAAGGCCAGGGGGAAGAACGAGGCCAGCTTGGAATCGGCGGGGGGAGGATCGTGGACGAGGAGGATGGGAAAGACGACGTCCGCGCGACCGTCCGGCGGCGGGGGGTCGTCGGTCGCCGATGCGACCGCGCGCGCGGCCGGACTGCCCCTGAGGAACCCGTAGCCACCGGTGAGATAGTCGGCGCCGCAGAGGACCACCTGAGCGCAACCGCGGGCCGGAAGAGCTACGCAGGAGTCGGAGAGCAGCGTGATGCCCGCGTCGGACCACAGCTCGTTCGTGTCCAAGGGACGGGCTAGCGGAGTCTTGCTGAGTCCGTGTTCGTGGTTGCCGGTCACCGCGAACATGCCGAGCGACGGACGGATCCGGGCCAGCAGGTCCAGGCAGGCTGCGCTCTTGCCGGGATCGCCCAGGATATCGCCGGTGAGGAACACCAGATCGGGTGCAAGCGGCTCGGCCCAGCGCACTACCTTCTTGAGGCTGTGTTCATTGGTGGGGAATACGCCGGCGTGCACATCGGCAAGGTGAAGGATGGTGAGGCCGGACCATGCCTCCGGCAGACCGGGCACGGGCAGGTCGGCCTGCCGGCACCTCACCCACTGGGCCTCGAACACCATGTAGGCGGCGGCCAGCCCACCGGTCGCGGCGAGACCGGCAGCCACGCGCGCCGCAGCTCCGCGGCGGCGCCCCTTGTCCACCCGGGCGGCGGCGCTTCCGGCGACGGCGTTCCGCGCAGCGCCGGAAGCGCCCCGCAGGCGGCTGTCGTCGTCATGTCTCATGCGCTCATGGTAGCGCGGCGGGAGGTCCCGAGTGGTATGTTGGACCCCGTTATGGCGACCACGGACTCTCCCTCACATGCGTGCGCCGGCCTGCGCCGGCCTCCCACCGCCGACGAGGACCGGTGGCTGGCCTGCGCCGCTCACATGGCGGCGGCAGGCAAGCAGTCGGCCGCGTCTCTCTACGGCACCGCCCTAGGACGCGTGGCCCTTGGCCGGGGTGCCGGGGGCGACCGCACTCTCGAGATCGACAGAGCGTGCGAAACGGCCATGTTCGAGGTGCTGGAGCGAGAAGCCCCTTCGTCCCACCTGCTGGTCTCGGAGGAGACGGGCATCACCGGGCCGCCGGACGCGCCGTGGCGGGTGGTCGTGGACCCTCTCGACGGGAGCCTCAACGCCAAGCACGGCTTGGAGCCCTTCTGCGCGTCTATCGCTGTGGCCCAGGGTGGCACGCTGGGTGAGGTCGCCATCGGCTACATCGAGGACTACACGCGGCCGCGCTGTTTCGCTGCGGTGAAGGGGGCGGGGTTGGTGGCGGCCGGCGCGCCACAGGCGCCGCCTCTTTCGCCCTCAGCGCCGCCGTCACCCACGCCCGCACCGCCGTCACCCACGCCCGCATCCGGCGCCGTCCTGGACCCGTCGCGCTTCGACAGCGGCTTGGTGGAGATCGTGCTGCTGGAGGCCGGCAGGCCCGACAGGCACCAGTTCCGCTTCGCCGAGCTCAGCACCATGGGAGCGTTGGGACGCAGCCGCGACATGCGCATTCGTCAGATAGGGTCGCTGGCCCTGTCGCTGTGCTACGTAGCGATAGGGGTGGCCGATATCCTGGTGGCGGCGGTCAGGTCGCGATCGGTGGACCTGGCCGCCGGACTTCTCATCCTCGCCGAGGCGGGGGGCGGAGCCGCCGGTCTTCACGGTGAAGACCTGTGGGCTCAGCCGCTCGATCTCGAGAAACGCTCCGCCTTCGTGGCCTGGCGTGCAGGCCTCGATGGGAGAGAGATTGTCGCTAGGTCGCCCGAGTTGGAGCGGACCCTGCTATTCAGACCCTAGCAGGCGGTCGGCCGCATCCAGGGCGTGTGTCTGCACTTCCGGGTCGGGGTCGTCGAAGAACTCGTGGATGGTATCCAGAAAGCCCTTGTGCTCCAGCGTGTCGATGATCGACTTCTTCAGTCTGGTGTCGTTCGTGGCTCGGAAGACCTTCGTCAGATCCTCCGGCTCCAGGGCGCCGAGCTTGGCCAGCTGCTCCTCTGTGGAGAGCGCCAGGAGATCGCCGGCGCCCGCGATCGTTCCGGCGGCTCCGGCGAGCCCGTCCCCGGTCGCCGTCTCGAAGCCGCTGACTTCCTCGAAGCCTGTCATCTCTTCCACCACAGGCAGCTCTTCCTCAACGATCATCTCTTCCACTTCCACCACGGGCAACTCGACCTCTTCCTGCGACTCTTCCGTCTGGGGAGTATCGGTCGCCGCCCAGAAGGCCGCGGCCGCCGCGGCTACGGTCGCCTCGGTATCACCACCGCCTGAGGGGGACGTCGAAGGCTTCTCCTCCGCCTTCTCCTCGCCCCCCGGCTCCCAGGCGATCTGCGCAGGTGCGGGTTCGGCTCCGGGCGCGGCCGGACTCTCGGTCAGTGTGTCTTCGGGTGCCTCCGGTGCTCCCCAGAGCGCTACCGCCGCCGGGGTGCCCCAGAGTTCCTTGCCCGAGGATGTGACTCCCCAGGATGCGTCCGCGGCTCGTCCTTCTCCGGCTGACTCCTCCTCCGAGTAGTCCTCGGCGGATTCAGCCTCAGGGGCCTCGGTTTCTCCCGAAGCTTCCGCGGTCCCAGCGGATTCGAGGGTCTCTGCGGTTTGGGCTTCAGCGGTCTCAGCGGTCCCAGTGGCTTCATCGGTCTCCGTGATCCCAGCGACACCGGTGCCGGCTGCGGCTGCGCCGGGAGTCTGCGCTTGGCCGATCGGTCCCAGGCCTATGCCGGCGAACTCGGCCAACGGCCCGCTGGGAGTGCCGTCCCCCTTCTGGAGGCTGTTGGCGTAGTGTCGCAACTGGTTCAGACGAGAGCGGGCGTGCTCGCTGTTCTTCAGGTCTTTCGGTAGCTCGATGGCCGCGATGGCGTCCAGGACCTTGTCGGTGCGGAAGAGTTTCAGGCGATTGGTGTCCTCGGTGGTGAGGTCTCCCCAGCCCTGCAGGACGCTATTCAGCACCGATCTGAGCGGGTCGGTGGCCGGCAGGTCTCCGCGCGATAGGTTGGCGTACGGCGAGGGGGCGGGCGCCTTGGGCGTTTTGCCCTTACCCTTCGAGGTCGCGACGGCGGTCTCGACCGGCACTTCGCCGGCGATCTCGCCGAGGACGTCACTCGGCACCTCGCCAGGCGCCAAGCCTGGTGTCTCGGCCGGGGTCATGCCCGGTGTCTGGGTCGGCTCCATGCTCGCCGCCTCAGCCCGCGCCATACCGGGGGCGCCGTCTGCACCTTGGCTCAAGAAGCCTCCGCCGGCGCTGCTCACCAAAGCAGCTCCCTGGTCGGGGAACACGTCCGTCACAGCAGCGGCCTTCTTGCTTTTCTTGGCCTTGGGCTGCTTCGGCTCTTTCGGCGCCTTGCCCTTCTTGCCCTTACCGCTCACTCCGGCCTGCACGGCCTGCTCGAGGGCGGCCCGCTTCCGATTGCCGCGCATGCGCAGCAATAGGAATACGAGCAGCAGGATCACGACGACCAAGATGAGCGCTATCGTGGTCCACTGGCTGCCCAGCAGTTCAGGTAGTCCTAGATCGATGTCCCCCATGACGGCCTCCAGGAGGTTCAGGTACAAGTAACCGTGAATACGACTCGCGACGACCCATTCCTACATATTCCCGACCGGGGCCGGGGTATAGTGTGTCTTACTCATTGTCGACGCCACCGGCCGAGTACCTTAGGCTCCGTTGAAGGGGGGCCCCCGTCCTCAGCATGATCGACACGCACTCACACCTGCTTCCGGGACTGGATCATGGATGCCCCGACATCGAGACGAGCGTGCGGATGGCCCGCGCGGCGGCTGAGGCTGGAGTGCGGACCGTCGTGTGCACGCCCCATTTCCCGCGATGGGACGAGGAGTTGATCGGACGGGCGGGTGTGGTCATCAACGAGGTCCGGGCGGCGCTGACGGCCGCCGGCGTCGAGGTGGCTTTGAGGCTGGGCTTCGAGGTGGACCTTACCGTCGCCGCCACCGTCGACATAGAGAGCCTGGGCAGGCTCGCCATCGAGAGGTCCGGCGGAGCGATCGTCCTCGAGGTTCCCTATTCCGGCTGGATGCCTGCCATGGAGGAGACCATCTTCCGGCTCTCCGCTGCGGGCCTCGTACCCGTGATCGCGCACCCGGAGCGCAACGACCGGATCCAGAAGTCATTGGACCTTCTGGTGCGGTGTCTGCGGGCGGGGGCTGTGGCTCAAGGGACGGCCGGGAGCCTGAGCGGCATGTTCGGACGGACGGCGGAGAGGACCTTCTTCAGGTTGATCGAGGAGGGCTGCATCAGCCTTCTCGCGTCCGACGCCCACTCGATGATGACCGAGGGATGGACCATGGGACCCATGCTGGCGGCCCTGGAGGGACGGGTACCCCCGGAGGACCTCGCCACGCTCACCGATACGAACCCGGCCCAGCTCCTGGCGGGTGAGCGCCCGCGACCCGTAGGTCCGTACGACGGCAGCGCATCGTGGCGAGTCAAGGCTCGCCTGCCGAGGAGGCGCTAGGGGGTCTGGCGGGGCGGTTGTCCGGACGGTGCAGGTCCAGGTCCTTCATCTCAGACGCAGTTCGGCGCTGGGCTCCGTGGTAATCTTGCGCAATGCGGGAGAGCGACCTCCAAGACACCCAAGACACAGACGTGATCGACCTGGCGTACGTTCTCAGAGTACTAAGAGAGCGCTACTGGGTCATCATCGGTCTAATCGTGGTGGTGGTCGGCGTTGTGCTGGCATATTCGTACTTGGCCACGCCGCACTACCGCTCCTCGGCGCTCCTGCTGTATCAGAGAAACAATCTCGACGACGCGCTGTTCGGATCCCAGGTGGGTCCTGACTCCAACAACGACCGCGAGGTCTCCACAGGCGCAATACTCGTCAAGCTTGACCCGGTGGCCGAGTCGGTCGTCTCTCGACTCGGAATGACGCAGACGACGTCGGAGCTTCTGAAGATGGTCTCTGTCGGCACCGAGGAAGGCACCAACGTGGTGTCCATCAGGGCGGAGAGCAGTGATCCGGAAGAGGCCGCCGACGTGGCCAATGCATTCGCCGAGGAGTTCGTGAAGTCACGAGAGGCCGCGGACAAGGCCACGGTCGCGACGGCCCGCGAGTTGGTCAAGGCCGAACTCGACTCTCTCACCGGAGATGATGCCGTGTCGGATTATGGCCTGATGCTGCGGGAGAAGTATGAGAGCCTCCGCATCCTCGAAGCCATGCAGGACGGTGGTTTCTCGGTCGTGCAGCAGGCGAGGCCGGCCACCAATCCATTCAAACCCACCCCCTTCCTCAATGGCCTGCTCGCGCTCGTCGTGAGTCTGGTCGTGGGTGTCCTGGTCGCGTTCCTGCTCGACTACCTGGACAAGCGGATCAAGGACGAAAAGGGCCTCGAGGCGGCATTCGGCGTGCCGGTGCTGGCCAGCGTTCCGGCAGTCGGAGGGAAGTGGAACTCAAGCCACAGTGACAAGCGATCCAGGGAGCCGGTGGGCTTCGCGAACTATCCCATCCTGCTCGAGTCGTTCCGAACGTTGCGCTCCAACCTTCAGTACTTCGGTCTGGGCAAAGAACGACAAGCTTGGCTGGTCACGAGCGGGCTTCCTCAACAGGGCAAGACCGTCACCACGGTCAACCTGGGGCTGACTCTGGCGCTCTCCGGCAAGCGGGTGATCATCGTGGAAGCCGACCTTCGCAGGCCGATGGTCCACGAGTACCTCGACGTCCCGAGCGAACCCGGACTCTCCAATGTCCTGGCCGGAACAAGGAAACTCGATGATGCGCTCCGGCTCATCAAGGCTGATGACTTCGTGCCACTGGAGAGCCGCCGCCAGCAAGGAGACCAGTCGCGCGGCCTGTTGCAGCGCAACTTCTATGTGTTGCCGTCGGGTCCTCTGCCTCCGAACCCGGCTGAACTGCTTTCCTCGGATCGCATGACCGCCCTGATCGCGGAACTGACCCCGATGTCGGACTTCCTGCTCATCGACACTCCGCCGGTGATCGCCGTTTCCGACGCGTTACTGCTGGCGCCATACGCTGACGGGGTCATTCTGGCGACGCGCCTGGGCTCGACTACCAGAGACGAGGCTCGAGACGTCCGAACCATCTTTGAACGCTCGGGCATCAGGGTCATCGGAGTGGTGGCCGGAGGGGCGAAGAGGGGCCCCGCCTACTACGGCAAGCGGGGATACGCGTACGGCTACGGGTACGGCAGCTCGTCGCCGAGAGTCGACTCCTAGCCCCGGGCCCCCGCCACCAGCTTGGCGATGCCGACACCGGCGCCGATCAGCACAGCGGCGCCTATCACCATTAGCACAACCTGAGTGGTCGTGAACGGGAAGCTCCTGGGTGCGCCTGCGCCCGGAAGGTTCACGACCTCACCTCCACTCGGGAGGCTCGCGACTTGTTCGCCGGCCGGAGGATTCTCGCCTGCGTCCGTGTCTGGAATGTCCGCATATCCGCTCGTGCTTGGAGGGCTAACGGGCCCACCTGTGCTCGGGGGGCTCGGAGGTCCACTCGCGCTTGGGGGGGTTGGAGGCGCCGTCGTAGGAGTCCCACCCGCGCTCGGCGGATTCTCACGCTGACCCCCAGTCGGGGGCTTCGGGCCTCCGCCTCCACCGAGGAGACCTCTGATGGCCGAATCGATGGAGATCATCACCGCCGGGTCGCCGTACTGGTGGATCAATGCGTTTTCGAGGAAGGCTTGGAGCTCGGCGTCGGTATAGTCGCCGTCCATGCGGCCGTCGAGAACGTAGTCCTCGTAGATCTCCTGGGGAGTCTGGGCGAAGGCGATGCCGCTCAGCGCGAGGACGACGAACAAAGCCGCCACGAGCACCAACGTGGCTCTCTTCATGTCAGACTCCTTGTCTGGACGGCGTCGCTGACTGCGCATTGTAGGGTACCTGTCTGAAATAGTATCGACATCAATGCGGTATCACATTAGAGCCGGCGCCCTGCCAAATCCCTAAAAGGCCTTTTCGAGGTTCTTCACCTGTGGTGACAATGGGTTGAGGCGGCCGGCTTGGTCCAAATGGCTCCGAGCCGCGTCGGCGAACTCCTCGGCCTTTGAGAACGTACCCGCGGTGAGAGCGGCGTTGCGCGCCGCCAGGTAGGCTTCAGCCGCCAGATAGTGGTAGAGCCAGCCGCCGGGCTCGCGCTGGGTGGCCTCCACCCAGGCCGTCGCGGCCAGCGCGATCTGCTCCACCTGCTCCGGAGAGCCCGGGTCTGCCTGGGCCGCAGTGGCGCGGTGTGCACCGGCCCGGATGGCGAAGGGCGTCACCGAGGTGGGATCGAGGGCGGCCGCGGTGGCGGCCCGGTCGGTCATCAGGCCCAGGTCGGGGGAACCGGCAGCCATCTCGGTGTAGCGCAGGGAGAGGTACGGGAGCGCCGCCGAGACGATCACGGCCAGCGCTAGAGTGGCCAAGGCCCCCCTACACGGCCGGCAGCGCCGCGCGCCGCGCGCCCCGCGTCGCGCGTCCACGCGCGAAGCAGCCAGGATGTCATCTTCCGGCGCGGCGGTCTCCTCGGCAGCTGGGACCGGTACGGCGCCGCTCGGGCGGATGCCGAGCAGCCCGCCGAACAGCAGCATAGCCGGCAGGGTGACCGCGGCCAGTTGCCACAGCCAGTCGGCGGAGGAGTGGACGAACCAGCAGACGGCGGCGGTCATCGCCGCCGCCACGACGGCCTGCGTCTCCCGACCAGGGGCGCGGAAGCGCACCACCAACGCCCGCACCAGCAACAGCACGACGAAAGCCATGTACAACACCAGGCCGGGGAGCCCCAGCTCGCCCAAGAGCTGCATGGGTTGGCTGTGAGGCTGCCGCACCTCGAGCAGCGTGGTCCGGTGCTGGTACCAGTAGAGCTCGAAGTTCTGGGCCCCGACTCCCAGCACGGGGTGCTCCGCGAAGGCCTTGGCGGCTACCCTCCACTGGGTCAGCCGGCCGTTCAGGCCCACAGCGGCGAAGCGGCCGCCGCTCCCGGTCTCACCCACCGCGTCGCCCGTGAACTCCTCCCAGCGGTCGCCGACGTAGCCGCCCAAGTCGCCGGTGCGCTGGTCGGCGTAGACAAGCCCGGCGACCGCGCCTCCCACGGCGATGACCACCAGGGCGATGCCTATCCCAAGCCGCATCCGCCGGGTGAGAGGACCGGTCAGTCGTTCCACCAGCCAGCTGATCGCCCACGCACCCAGGACGATCAGCACCGAGTACCCCATGGCTCGCAAGGCGCCGTCGAGGGCGGCGTCGAGCGGGGCGCCGTCGCGGAGGGCCGCGTAGACACCGTTCAGTCGATCCCAGAAGAGCACCATGGGCAGCGCCACGACTGCCAGATCGAAGAGGGCGCGGAAGCGGTTGGGCGAGAGGATCACGAAAAGGGGGATGACGAGGAAGAAGGTCCAGAAGCCGCCTCGCGACTGCGGCAGCAGAGCCAGTTCCAGCAGGAAGACGGCCAGCGCCAGCAAGATGGGCTGGGCCCAGCGCGGGAAGCCGCCCCGGTGCCGTTTGGCGCCGAGCCGGGATGCGCGCCGTAGGTCGCGCCGGGACTCTCCGCTCACAAGCGCGGCGTCGGTGGTTTCCGCAGCGGCCTCGTGCACGGGGGCGCCGCCGGGCTCTTGCGTCCGCCGCGCGACCATGGGCCCGTTCGCCATCCCCAGCGCCAGCCAGAAACCCATCATCAGGAGACACGCCAGGCCGTTATAGTAGGTGACGGGGTAGTTGAGCCGGCCTCCGGCGAAGTCGGCCGACGGATCACCGCTCACGGTCAGACGGATTGCGATGACCACCGCCACGGCTCCGATGACCGCCGTGAGCAGCCCCGCCAGGGCGTCCAGTCCCGCTTTGCCGGCCCAGCGCACAGCCGCGAAGGCCAGTGTCACACCGACCGCATAGAGAAGCGTGCGGTTGATCTCCTCCCACGTGTTGCCGAGGCTGGCGGCCCAGAGCATGCTGGCCGCGGTCCACACCGTCTGCAGGCCGAAGATGACGAGCAACAAGTTCTGGAAGCGGCTCGAGAGGAGACTCGGCCCGCTGACGGCCAACATCAAGCCCAGCGCCGCGATCCCGACCAAGAAGGGCAGCCAGTCGGCTGGGCTGTAGGCGCCGCCTTGGAAAACGAGACCAAGGCACGCCGCGCACAGGAGGACGGCGGCGCCTACGCCGACGATGATCTCGGCCCGGGAGGGGGGCCTATCGACCTCGGCGGTCGTCGGGGGAGCCGGGCGGTCCGGTGGCCTGCGGGAGCGG
>Ga0123329_1003437_pt1 | contig 13128 bp, 12 predicted proteins | sample BioC12SIPDNA_FD_89703 | JGI IMG/M metagenome (GOLD analysis project Ga0123329, IMG submission 89703) | Anaerobic biogas reactor microbial communites from Washington, USA - Biogas_R1_B C12 SIP DNA | ecosystem: Engineered > Bioreactor > Anaerobic > Unclassified | place: Washington, USA | collected... | reverse complement strand
GAGCCTGGTATTCATCCGCCAGGGCCACCAACGCATCCGCGTCGTGATGCTCCTGGGCCCGAGCGACCCGGGCCAGCTCTTGCGCCTCCAGATCGGCCGGCGCTTGAGCACGGGCGGCGCGTTGGTTCATCAAGACTGCTGAAAAGGCAACGCAAACAACAAGACTCTTCCGAAACCAGTCTCTGCACGTTATCATTGGTTGAGTCCTCTCATTGACGCCTACCATGGACAATGCGGATCTGCCACCGCACGTGTTACGCTAACACCCTGCTTGGAGATGGTGACGTTGCCGGAAGCATCGATCTCCATGTGGTGGTTTGCCGTATCAAACTGAGTATCCGCGGCTGATCCGGAGGAGAACCCGTAGTACCAGGAGATCGGCCACTCCCATGTGCCAGCACTCCAAAACCAGCCGCTATAGGGCGGAGGGTTAATCTTTGTGGTCGCCTGGTCCCTTCCAGCAGAGCATCCGGTGGTGATGTTGCCCAATAGAACCGGCACGGCGGGGGCGGGTCGATGATCGTGACCTTTGCCGCTCCAGTACCCCGTTACCGTAGCCGGGCAAGTACCCTCGACGAACCAGAGTTTGCGCTGGCGGGTTGGGTCCAGGGCGGCCAAGCCAAATCTCGGAATCCCGAGGAGCAGGCTGAGGCCGGTGCACGGACTTAAGCCGCAGGCGCGCATGACACTATCTCCCGCGTGGCCAACGAGACTGTTTGAACTGCCAGTCTGGCGAGAGTCAAAAACCAGAGCCGGGCGGTCACTGACTTGCCATGAGCCCGCCCGCTCATCTCCCGCCGAGAATAGCATACGTCGGTTTGAGTAACCGATACAAGAGAAAGAAAAGCACGAATGACGCGCCCCCAAGAAAAACACCCCGCCATCCCCAGTCAATCGATGATTTCGTACAAATACTTAAATAGCAGAGAGTTACATCGTTCACCTCTTGCTTTTCGGTTGTTTTCGTGGTAGAGCTACTACTGCTGGAACATGCAGATAGCAAGGAGGTTAGCGAGAGTGTAATGTACGCCGTTGATCCCCGACAAGTGTCCTTGTTCGAGCTCGCTCAACCACATGCCGTTTGCGGGGTATGGCGAGCCTGTAACCGCTGCGGCCTCATGCGTTTTGCGGGAGAATCCAAGGCGCCGTTGAGTCCCGGGGGCACACCATAACAGAGATTCTTTTCGGCTGTCTTGCGAGGGCGCGACACGATCGGCCACGCCACGACTGGAAATGGCTGCGATGCTCCTTTAGCATGGCGGCACTATTGTGTCAGAGCGGCCGCCCCGATGGCGGCCGAGGCAACTTGCGGAGTCTTAAGTGATGAGTCAGCATTGGCGTGAACGATACGCGGACAAAGTAGTACCGGCCGCGCAGGCCCTTCGGCAGCTCAAGCCCGGCACCCGAGTATTCATCGGTTCGGCATGCGGGGAGCCCCAGGCTCTCGTGCGAGCGATGTGCGAAGTCGGCGGCGGATTGGCGGATACCGAGTTGATCCAGGTGCTCACCCTCGGGGTGGCGCCCTATACGGATCCGAAATACTCGGCCAATTTCCGGGCCAACGCGTTTTTCATCGGCAACAGCGTGCGTGATTCGGTCAACCAAGCCCAGGCCGACTATACGCCCATCTTCCTCTCGCAGGTCCCGGGGCTGTTCCGCTCCCGGCGGGTGCCGATCGAGGTCGCCCTGATCACGGTCAGCCCGCCCGATGAGCATGGGTTCTGCAGTCTCGGCGTGTCGGTGGATATCACCAAGTCCGCCGTCGAGTCCGCGAAGGTGGTCATCGCCCAGGTCAACGCCCACATGCCCCGGGCACTGGGCAACTGCTTCATCCACGTCAGTCGCATCAACTGGCTGGTCGAGCATGACGAGCCCTTGCTCGAGTGGCCGGTGATGGAAACCATGGATGAGGTCACCCAACGTATTGCCGACAATGTGTCGCGCCTCATTCACGACGGGGCGACGCTCCAGCTTGGGATCGGGCGCATCCCCGACGCAATTCTGGCTACCCTGACCGATCGCCACGACCTTGGGATCCATACCGAGATGTTCTCCGACGGCGTGATGAAGCTCGCCCTGAATGGAAACATCACCGGTAGGTGCAAGACTCAACACACGGGGAAAATCGTGGGCAGTTTCGCGGCCGGCTCACGTGAGCTTTTCGAGTTCATGGACAACAACCCCATGATCGAAATGCACCCCTCGGAGTATACCAACGACCCCTTCGTGATCAGCCGCCAGGACAACATGGTGGCCATCAACTCCGCCTTGGAGGTCGATTTGACCGGTCAGGTGTGTGCCGATTCGCTCGGGCAGCAGTTCTTCAGTGGGATCGGCGGACACGCTGACTTCATGCGAGGCACCGCTCTGGCCCGCAATGGCATCCCGATCATCGCGATGCCCAGCACCGCCTCGACTCCCTCTGGCTTGTGCTCACGCATCGTACCCGTTCTCAGCGACGGGGCCGGCGTTGTGACCACTCGCGGGGACGTACACTACGTGGTGACCGAATACGGTATCGCCTACCTGCACGGCAAGAATCTTCGCGAGCGGGCCATGTCCCTCATTAACATCGCCCACCCGCAGTTCCGGACCGAGTTGCTCTACGCGGCCAAGAGGCGGCGCATTGTCTATCGTAACCAGATCATGCCGCCGCCCTCGAAGCCCTACCCCGCTGAGCTCGAAACGACCGTGGCCCTGCGCGATGGCCAGTCCGTCCTCATCCGTCCGATTCGAGCGGACGACGAATCCATGATGCGCGATATGTTCTACTCGTTCAGCGAGAAGACCGTGTATCTGCGATACCACGGAACGCTCAAGTCCATGCCGCACAATCGCCTCCAGGTGTTCTGCAACGTGGACTACGACACCGAGATCGCTCTGATTGGCGTGGTCGGACCGGCCGGTAAGGAGGAGGTCGTCGGCGTGGGGCGCTACCTGACCGAGGCTTCGAAGCAGTCCGCGGAGATGGCCTTCGTGGTTCGAGACGACTGGCAGCGCAAGGGGCTGGGTACCATTCTTTTCAAACGGCTGGTCGAGATCGCCCAGGCCAACGGCATCCGCAAGTTCCACGCCGAGGTGCTGGCCGAGAACAGCGGGATGCTCAAAATCTTCCACCGCTCCGGTCTGAGCGTCGAAACCAGCACTGAGGAAGGGGTCGTGGGCATCACCATGGAGTTGCCTCAAGCCTTGGATAGCTGACTTGGCGACACGGTCGGTAGAGCCCGCTCCAGGTGTCGAGCCGTGCCCTGCGGGGAAGCCGGCCGGTTCCGCGGGCTTCGCCAGCTGGGTTGGCCGGCCGGTTTTCCTCGATCCGGAGCCCGGTTGCGGCCGATATAATGGCAACGCGAGTTGGAGCGCCACTGTAAGTCAGTCTCCGCGAGGCTTGCGCGGGCTATTCCGGGGAACTTGATTCCTTGGCCGGAGACCGCTACTTTGGCGTCACAGTGAGGCAGCTTCTTTCTGTCTCTCACACAATCAGTTTCTCGTTTCTAGGAGACGATAGGTATGTCCAAAATGCGCATCCGGGCCGGCGTCAGACTTCTGAATCTGGTTCTCGCCACAGCCATGACAGGCAGCGTTCTGGTAAGCGGTTGTTCGCTTACGGATATGCGCAACAGCGCAGTCAAGGGTTTCCTTGGAGCTATCGAGACGGTTGCCAAGACATGGGTCTCCACTCTGTTGCCGACGCCGTGACGATTCTCGGCTGACCTGCCCGAGGGCCGGTTGTCGAGCTGCCAGGTTGGTTTACTGACCGGGATGGGCCATCGGACCATCGCCTGGGGTCGTTGCCTTTAGCTGGGCAACGACCTCTCGATTTGTAGGGCCGGTGCCCCCCGGTCTGCTCCACTCGTGAGGGCCGTGGCGGGGCCGGTTCACTCGCTTGTCGCATCATGAAGAGGCTGGGTTTATAATCCCCCCCCATGAGCCAGAGCCTGGAAATCTATGCGCGCTCTCTGGGGCAAGCTGCCCGTCAGGCAGGTCGGGCGATGGCCCTGACCAGCGGCCGGCAGCGAACGGATGTCTTGACGGCCATTGCCCAAGCCCTGCGTGAGCGGGCTGAACAAGTCGTGGCGGCCAATGCCAAGGACTTGGCGGCGGCGACGGAGCACGGTCTGACGGCGGCGATGATCGACCGGCTGCGGCTGGATATGGACCGCGTCGGCAAGATGGCCAAGGCGGTCGACGAGGTCGCCCAACAGCCGGACCCGGTCGGGCAGATCATCGAGGGTTGGGTGCGGCCCAACGGCCTGCGGATCGAGAAGCTACGCGTGCCCATCGGTGCGGTCGCGATCATCTACGAGGCACGGCCCAACGTCACCTCCGATGCGGCGGCCCTGTGCATCAAGAGCGGCAACGCGGCCATCCTGCGCGGGGGGAAGGAGTCCTTCCACTCGAACCTGGCCATCGCCGAGATCATCGCCGACGCGCTCGGCGGGGCGGGTTTGCCGCGCGAGGCGGTGCAGATCGTCAACACCACCGATCGCGAACTGGTCCCGTTGCTGCTGCGACAGGAGGAGAACATCGACCTGGTGATCCCGCGCGGCGGCGAGTCGCTGATCCGGGCGGTGGTCGAGCAGTCGCGGATCCCGGTGATCAAGCATTACACCGGTAACTGCCATGTGTACGTGGATGCGGGCTGCCCGGCGGAGCTGGCCGAATCGGTGGTGCTCAACGCCAAGACGCAGCGGCCGGGAGTCTGCAACGCGGCCGAGTCGATCCTGTTCCACCAGGATGTGGCGGCGACGCTGCTGCCGGCGGTGGGCCGCAAGTTGATCGCCGCCGGGGTCGAGATCCGAGGCTGCGAGCGCACGCGGGCCCTGCTGCCGGAGGCGAAGGCGGCGACCGACGCCGACTGGGCGGCCGAGTACCTCGACCTCATCGTCGCGGTCAAGGTTGTGCATTCGCTGGATGAGGCCATCGAGCATATCAACTGCTACGGTTCGCACCACACGGACGCGATCCTGACTCGCGACGTGACGGCAGCGGATCGGTTCGTCGCGGCGGTGGATTCGGGCAACGTCATGGTCAACTGCTCGACGCGATTCAGTGACGGCGGTGAGTACGGCCTGGGAGCCGAGATCGGGATCAGCACGGACAAGCTCCACGCTCGCGGCCCGATGGGGGCGGCCGACCTGACCACCTACAAGTGGATCGTCCGTGGGGCGGGGCAGGTACGGTGACTCGCGGGAGTTGACGGCTGCGGGGCGAGTGGACGCTTTTTGATTGCGGCGAGAGACCGCTTTGGAGTCCTATGGATCACGCATCGCAAGCAGGGACGTTGGATTCGGAAGCGGCGGTGGCGGCGTTGACGCGGCCGTTGAGCTTCCTTGAGAAGCTGCGCGTAGCGGCGGCGGCGGGGATTGCCGTGTTGCTGATGACGAGCATCGGGTGGATGGTCGCGCGGCCTGTGGACCCGGAGATGGCGGTCACCTTCGTCTACGGTGGGCGGCATGTGCTGGCGGTCTGGCCGAGCGTGTTGGTGCTGACGTTGGTTTCGGCTCTGGTGGGGACGGCGATCGCCGGCCGGCGGCTGCCGGAAGCAGGTCTGTTTGCCGCGGCGGTGGGGCTGGTCGGTTTGGCCCTGCGCGGATCCTCGATGCAGTCGGTGTTAGGTTACCAAGCGACGGCGGACTTGGCCGGCCGTCGCGCGGTCATGGCCGCCATGGCCTTCGATTGTCTGCTGTGGGCGAGTATCGCGGTCGCAACTTGGGTGGCGGTTCATCTTGCCTGGCATTGGCTGTGGCAGGAGGCTCGCACCCCGGAGGATGACGAGCCGCGGCCCAGAGCCGCAGCCCCGGCTGGCAAGAAGATCTCGCTACGCAGCGGTTGGCCCGCCCTGGTGGTCACCACCGTGGTCGGGCTCTTCGTCATCTGGACAACCATTGCCCGTACGCCGGTGGCTACCATTGCTCGGGGGCAGGTCATCGCCTCTGTCGCGGCCGGCATGTACTTGGGGGCCATGGCTGGGCGATATTTCACCGGCGTCTCGAAGGCTTACTGGTACGCCTTGGCGCCCTTGGCCGCGGGCTTGACCGCCTATCTGTTAGGTTACCTCCAGGCAGATCTAGGCTGGGCCAAGGGATCGTTGGCCTCGTATGCCCTGCTGTCGACGACGCCTCCTCATGCCCTGGTGCGCCCGCTGCCTGTCGAGTACATCTTCGTCGGCCTGGCGGGGGCGATGTTCGGTTTCTGGAGCGGCGAGCGGATGGAACACGTGGCCGAGCGGGAGATGTCCTGATGCTCCGATCATGGCATGATCGGCAGGAAAGCTGGACGGCGATTCGTCGCCGCATCATCCGGGAGACCGAGGTCTTTCTCGAGGAGGGTCTGCGCCATCCGGAGCGCCATCTGATTATCCCGGCCGTGCCGGTCGGTAAGGCACGCTTTCCCGCGGGCTTGGCCAGCCTTTTTTGGGCCCAGGTTCTTGGTTCATCCTGAGTTCCGTGCATACGGAGGAACACAGCACTCATGGCTGGCAAGATCAGTGAATCCGAGGTTCGGCATATCGGGCACCTGAGCCGCCTCGATCCCAGCGACGAGGAGGTCGGGCGGTTCAGCGAGCAACTCTCCGCCATCCTGGAGTACATCGAGCAGCTTAACGAGGTGGATACCACCGACGTGCAGCCGACGGCTCACGCTCTCCCGGTGCACAACGTGCTGCGCGAGGACGAGCCCCGGCCGAGCCTCGCCCCTGACCAGGCCCTGGCCAACGCCCCTCAACGCGACGGTGACTTTTTTGCGGTACCCAAGGTTCTCGATCAGGACAGCGGAGCATGACCTTGCCGACATTGACTGAGATCCGCGATACGATTCGCTCCCGCACCACGGGGGCCCGCGAGTGGATGGGTTACACGCTGGAGCGCATTGATGCCCTGGAGCCCAAGCTGCACGCCTTGGTGAGTTACGACGGGGACCGGGCGATGGAGCAGGCGAGACTGGCCGACGAGCGGATCGCCGCTGGTCAACCGGTGGGGCCGCTGGCCGGCGTGCCCCTGCTCATCAAGGATAACCTGTGCACTTCGTTCGGCCGAACGACCTGCGCCTCGCGGATTCTGGCGAACTTCGAGGCCCCCTATGACGCCCACGTCGTCGAGCGGTTGCACAGGGCAGGGGCGATCATCGTGGGTAAGACCAACCTCGATGAATTCGCCATGGGTTCAAGCACCGAGAACAGTGCCCACGGCCCGACGCGTAATCCGTGGAATCTCGATCATGTGCCGGGCGGCAGCTCGGGCGGCTCGGCGGCGACGGTCGCGGCGGGAGTCGTGGCGGGCAGTCTGGGGTCAGACACCGGTGGGTCGATCCGGCAGCCGGCCTCGTTCTGCGGCGTAGTCGGGCTCAAGCCGACCTACGGCCGTGTCTCGCGCTACGGACTGGTAGCGTACGGCAGCAGCCTCGATCAGATCGGCCCGTTCGCCCGCGATGTGCGCGACGTCGCGCTGCTGCTGGCGAACATAGCCGGCCATGACCCGCGCGACTCGACCTGCGTCAAGCGGCCGGTGCCCGATTACCTCGCCGCCCTCGATACCCCGCTGGCGGGCATGCACATCGGCGTGGCCGACGAATACTTCGGCGAAGGGCTCGATCCCGAGGTCCGCGCCGCCATTGAGGCCGCCATCGACGTCTACCGTGCCGCCGGGGCCCGCATCGTGCCCGTGCACCTGCCGCACATGAAGTACGCCATCGCCTGCTACTACCTGATCGCGACCGCCGAAGCCTCCAGCAACCTCGCCCGGTACGACGGCGTACACTACGGCCACCGCACCGCCAAGCCGCGCGACTACATCGATATGTACTGTGCGAGCCGGCAGGAAGGCTTCGGCGACGAGGTCAAACGCCGCATCATGCTCGGCACCTATGCCCTCTCCAGCGGCTACTACGACGCCTACTACCTCAAGGCGCTCAAGGTGCGGACGTTGATCCGCAACGATTTTGAGAAGGCTTTCAAAGAGGCGGACGTAATCGTCGGGCCGGCGTCCCCGGTGCCGGCTATCCGCATCGGCGAGCGCATCAACGATCCGCTGGCCATGTATCTCATGGATATCTATACCGTCTCGGCCAATCTGGCGGGTGTGCCCGGCGTTTCGGTGCCCTGCGGCTTCAGCTCGGCGGGTCTGCCCGTCGGCCTGCAGCTCATGGGGCCGCACTTCGCCGAGGATCGGCTCCTCCGGATCGCTCACGAGTATCAGCTCCGTACCGATTGGCATACTCGCGTCCCGCCAATCGCCCTCGAGATGAGCGGACAATGAAGAATCGGGAATGATATCCATCCGCGTCCATCTGGGTGATCTGTGGGCAGCAAAGAAGAACCCACAGAACACGCGGTTGGACGCAGACGGTCGATCCTGGTAGAGGTTCACGCTGTGGCTTCTTATCGTGCTCGCTGGGTGCTTCCCGTCTCGCGGCCGCCGATCGAGAACGGGTGCGTTCATGTCGAGCATGGACGCATTACCCGCATCGGCCGGCATGAGGCGCACCATGGGGCGACCGACCTCGGCGATGTGGCGGTACTGCCCGGTTTCGTCAACGCCCATACACACCTGGAACTGACCGGCTGCACGGGGCGGGTGCCGTTCCGCGGTTCGTTCACCCGATGGATCGCTGATCTGGCCGCCGTGGTGCAGAGCGACTACCAGCAAGGCGAAGAGGCTCGCCGCGAAGCGATCCGCGAGGGGTTTCGGCAGTCGCTGGCCGCGGGGGTAACCGCCGTCGCGGACATTGGTCATGGTGCGGTTGCGGTCGAGGAGTGGCGGCGGGCCAAGGTGCACACCGTTGGTTTTCTCGAAGTGCTCGGCATGGGCCCGCGACGACTGACGCCGCACGAACGATGCTTCGAGGATGCGGTCAAGCTGGTCGAGGGCGACGCACGCGCGGAAGAGACCGCGCGGGCTGAAGCCCACGGCTCGTTGGAGTCTTCGGCGAATTCATCATCGCTCGATCCATCGTTGTTGTCACCGCCGCTGACCGGATCGGTGCTCAGACGGTTCGGGCTTTCGCCGCACGCACCCTACAGTACCGATGCGGCCCTGTACTGGCAGGTCGTGGCCTATGCCGCACAGGCCGGCGTACCCGTCTGCACGCACCTGGCCGAAACGCGCGAGGAGATCGCGTTCCTGTCCACAGGCACCGGCCCGTTCCGCGAGTTGCTGGAACGGCTGGGCTTGTGGGATGGCTCGTTTGCGCCGCCGGGCTGTTCGCCGGTGCGGTACATGGCCCAGCTCGGCCTGCTGGCTCTGAAACCGCTGTTGGCCCACGTGAACTACGCATCCGATGACGATCTCGACCTGTTGGCCGGGCACGGCGCCTCCGTGGTGTTCTGTCCACGATCGCACGCGTTCTTCGGGCACGAGCCGTACCGCTATCGGGAAATGCTGGCCCGCCGAATCAACGTCTGTCTGGGCACCGATTCGCTGGCTAGCAATGCGTCACTCTCCATCCTCGACGAGATGCGCTACCTGGCGGCTGGAGGAGGGTTGCTCCATTCGCAACTCTTGGCGATGGGTACGCTGGCCGGCGCCCGGGCACTGGGCTTGAGCGATGAGATCGGCTCACTGGAGCCGGGCAAGCTCGCGAACTTCGCCGTGGTGCCGCTGGATTATCCCGCCACCTGCGACCCCACAGCCGACGTGCTGCTCGGCCAAGCCCCGCCCGCAGCCTTCTAGGCGTGCACGGTGGAAAACGCGGCCGCGCGACACACTTCAACTCGCAGGTCTGTAGCGGACTTCGCGGGCGAAGAAAGGGCTGGGTGGCCCTGGATGAGCGATCACCCCGGGCCGCCCAGCCTATTGCGTGTCGTGTCCTTCGCTGGCGACCGGCGTATTCCTTGCGAGTTCGCGGGCCACCAGGGGTGGCGGCCGCTACGCCATTGCGTGAAATGCTCCAGCCCGTTTGTTTCCTTATTTGGTTATCTCGACAAGCAAGACGCTCTTGGCGGGCAAAGTCAGTTGGAGCGTGGCCTCCCCAGGCGTCACGGGCTCCGTCCGGACCTGCGCCATGTCGTGCGTTTCATCGAGCAGGAAAAAGGTCGCGGCTGCAAACCCTTCTGGAAGCCCGGACAAGGCGAGTGGAAGTGAACACTCCGTGTCGCCCCGGTTCGTGATAAACACGGCCGCCTTTGCGTCATTCCGTGCCGCCGTTACGGTAATGTGTTCGACACTGGAATTCGACTGCACGGCATGCTTCAATTGGTAGAGCGCGTTGAACATCTTGAACGAATAGTACGTCTTCGTGACGGTGCAACTCGGGAAGTAGTAGAGCCCGCCGTAACTGCGCGTCGGCAAGGCGTCATAGTACATCGCCTTATCAATCGAACTGTTCTGCATCAAGGAGAAGGCCGCGCTGACAAACACCGCGCCCGGCATCGCGCGCATCTCGTCAAACACGTGTTTCGAGCCGTTCATCCGGTTCCATTCGTCAAAGATGCTTTCTGTCCTCGTGAACCCGAACTTGTCGAGACGCGCCCGCACATAGTCGGCGTGACGGATAATCTCCGTCACATCATCCGTGTAGAGGTGCCACGAGTAGAAGTCTAACGGCGAGGCGGTGGCCTTCGCGGACACAAACGCCAGGAAGTCGTCGAACCATGTGATGAACGACTTGTGAAAGTCAGGTACATTCTCTCGGGTAACGGCATAGAATCCGCAACCCGCATAGCCACCGACCTTCAGGTTCGGGAAACAGCTCTTCAGGTGATTGGCGGCGACGCGGTACAACTCGAAGTACTGTTCCTTTGTGCCGGTCCACATCGGCGGATTCTCGGGTTCGTTCCAGATTTCCCAGTAGCGGATGTTGTACTGAAAGCCATTCGCCCAACCCTCGTTGTAGTGGCGTACGATTCCCTCGCAGATGCGCGCCCACTTGTCGAAATCTGCCGGTGGATGGATGTGGTAGGCCTTGATCCTGTGGTGGTTCTCAATGGTCACGCCGAGCCGGTAGAAGACCTCCGTGCCGGAACTGACCAGGCTCTTGATGTAGGCGTCCGTAAAGGCGAAGTCGTACGATGCGGGGTCGGCCGGATCCGCGTCGAAATCCGGAAACACATTCGGAATGTCCACAAAATGCGTTCCACCGAACGCGCCCGCCGTGTCGTGTAGCCGTGCAAACGGAATGCCCGCTTCTCGGAACGATGCAATGGCGTCACCATACTGAACCGGACTGTTGTTGACGCCGTGCAACGGCTTGATTTCGCCCGCCGCCCGATCAAAGCTCACCGCAAGCCCCGGCACATGTTCCCCCGCACTTACCGGAGCAAACGCAACAAGACAGATGGTAAGAAACATCGCAGAAGAAAACCTCGTTGTCACCAGTGACACTCCTCGAAGTACGAAATCAGACTGTGAATCAAAGGACATCATGGTACAACAGCGAGCCAAGGGACACCAAGGATTCGCACCCTTTGCGAATTGGAGCGCAGTGTATCACCATCTGGGGTAGCTGGAGATTGGGGCATAACTCGGCTCCTGCGTGGTACAAGGGAGACAGGCACCGCTGGAGCGATAGCGATGTGGCCAAGGCTGCGGGCTTGGCCTGCATTCGAGGATGCTCCCTTCCTCAAGCATCGCTGGCGCGGAGCCAGTCCCCGTGTTGCCCCGCCGTCGTTATCCTCGCGTCCGCGGATGGTGAGTGACGACCGGGACAGAAGGACGCAAAGAAAGCGAAGCTGCGGGCGAGAAGGTCACGGGAATTGCACGGCGGTCGCGATGTTCTCTCTGCCGCAAATGCGCAGCAATGTGTTTCGCTGACAAGCATCAGTGTTCATCCGTGTTCACCCGTCTCGGCGGAGCAAGGCGGAGCCGGATCCGTGGTTCAAACTCCTCCGCTCGCGGGCACCGCCCGGCCTGCGTCGCCTCCCGCACCCCGTCGCCGCCCCGGAAAGCGAACTTAGTCCGTGTCTCGACCGGCTTCAATCGCTCTTGCAGCTCGATGCATGGCCAGAAACATGCCATCAGCCGAGACGAATGTCAAGAATCAGTGATGGCCCCGCTGTTGGCCCTGTGTTCACCCGCCCCGGTCCGCCGCCAATTAGCTTCGAACCCGTGTTATCCTCTTGTATCCTCCTCCAGGCCAAATGCCGCCCCGCACTCCGGGCAGCGGGGCTTGGTAAACCCCCTGAGCGAATAGCCGCAAGTTATGCACTGCCCTCGCTGCTTCCGACGGTATCTCCCGAGCGCTGGCAAGCCAAATATGGGGACTGGCGGCGCCAATAGCGCCAGCAGGCACCACAGCGGCGAACAGCCGATGAGGAGGACTACGTCGCCAGGCCGGGAGTGAGATTCATTGCTCCAGAAATACTCGAAGCCCCACTTGCGATAGGATTTCGCCAGGGAAGGATAAGGGTGAGAGGCTAATCCATGCTGGCACACTGCTATGTACGTTCTCCTGGAATCGACATACCCCGTGATCGCAACTCCGTCCGCAAGCGCATACCGTACCTTAAGGGCCCTGGAAGGGCTTGTAGCCGGGCCTAGCAGAAGCAGTAATGCCCACCACAGTGACAAGTAGGCAAACGTGACCCTGAAGCCCACCAGAGAGTACGTCCGAGTACGTGGATAAACGCAGCGGCTATCATGTGGAACTGCAACCTCTCCGCGCAAGGCGTAGCGAGTCAAGGCGTTGTACGCCATGGTGACAGTGAGGACGGGAGCCAGGAACACGAGGACTAGGAGCATCAAGAGAAGCAACAACCGGCTGACAGGCCCTGGCCAGAGCCCCGCGAAAGCGAGACAAATGTGGAACTCGTAGATGAAAAGCCCGATCACCGGCGCGATGACAAAGACGCTGACCGCGACCGAAAGAGTCAGGCGGCCCCATCGGGTATGGACCATACGCCTGAGGAGACCATTCCGCTTGTCAGTCAAGCTAACTCGGCGATCACGACCGGTTATCATTGTTTGTTGTCCTGCCGTGTCGGGGGGGGCGAGCACCTGATTGCGTGTGCCGGGCGACGCCTACGCACAATCACCGCGCGGGTTGAAGCCCTCGGCTCTTTGGGAGCGCGATCTCCCGCGTCAGCATACGCGTCATCTTGCATCGCAACCACTCTGCCTATCGCCTCATGGTCCCGCATCACCGCCGCCGCCTTGTGCGTGCGGTATCATCATATTCATACACCAGCCGGAGGTAAGG
>Ga0123329_1003435_pt1 | contig 13136 bp, 10 predicted proteins | sample BioC12SIPDNA_FD_89703 | JGI IMG/M metagenome (GOLD analysis project Ga0123329, IMG submission 89703) | Anaerobic biogas reactor microbial communites from Washington, USA - Biogas_R1_B C12 SIP DNA | ecosystem: Engineered > Bioreactor > Anaerobic > Unclassified | place: Washington, USA | collected... | reverse complement strand
GGTGGCACTGGTCTGTACCCAGACCAGTGGCTGTCCGCATTTGGCCACGGGTCGGAGTACCGACCCATGCCACCCTCGATACTTCGCCTTTGGCAACTTGCCACTGAACGGCGGATGCACCCCCGATTTCGGGCCGGGCGTCGCGCTGTCTTTGGGCTCGTGGGCGTTGCCGGTATAATTCCTCCCTGTTTGCCCTCGTTCCGGCTCCGGCGGATATCGTGTCCGGCCTGCGGCCGTCTGTGGGGCGGAGACCGTGTTCCAGCGAGGAATCAGGAAACCATCATGAGCCAACCCAGCGGCAATGTCATGGACAAGATCGTCGCCTTATGTAAGCGACGCGGGTTTATCTTCCAGAGCAGCGAGATCTACGGCGGCATCAACGGCTTCTGGGACTACGGCCCGCTCGGCGTCGAGCTCAAGCGGAACGTCAAGAACGCATGGTGGAACGATATGGTCCACGCCCGCGACGACATGGTGGGCCTCGACTGCTCGATCATCATGCACCCGCAGGTCTGGAAGGTCAGCGGGCACTTCGACCTGTTCAGCGACATGATGCAGACCTGCCGGCAGTGCAAGAAGCTTTATCGAGCGGACCACGTTGGCCCGGAATTGGCTGAAAGCAAGTGGTTTCAGGCTTTCCGTGGACTTGTGGCGGAGCATCAGGAACAGCCGGCCTCGCAGGATTTCGTCGAGCAGTGGGCCGAACGCAAGGGCAAGAAGCTGGCACCGGGGCTCGCCCCGGCGATCAAGGCCATCGGGCGGGTCGACGAAAGGCTCATCGAGGCCGGGCGTAACCAGACGCTGGCGGCCAAGCTCGCGGTGTATTGCCCCAACTGCGGCGGCGATCTGACCGACCCTCGGCCTTTCAATCTGATGTTTGAAACGCACACCGGTGCGCTGCAGGAGGATGAGAACAAGGCCTTTCTTCGCCCCGAGACGGCCCAGGGCATCTTCGTCAACTTCAAGAACGTCTGCGACTCGACGCGGATCAAGCTTCCCTTCGGCATCGCCCAGGTGGGCAAGAGCTTCCGCAATGAGATCACGCCGCGGAACTACACCTTCCGTTCGCGCGAGTTCGAGCAGATGGAGATCGAGTTCTTCTGCCATCCGTCGGAGTCGGGCCGGTGGTACGAGTACTGGCGCGATCTGCGCATGCGCTGGTACACGGAACTCGGCCTGGCCGGCAGCCGCTTGCGGCTTCGCGAGCACGACAAGGACGAGTTGAGCCACTACTCCTGCGGCACCAGCGATATCGAGTACGCGTTTCCCTTCCTGGCCGAGGGTGACTTCGGCGAGTTGGAGGGCGTCGCCCACCGCGGAGATTTCGACCTCCGCAGCCACATGGAGGGCAAGCTCGTCGCCAAGGACGGGCAACTGGTGCTCGACGTCGGCCCGGACGGCAAGCCCAAGTGGAAGGGCAGTGGCAAGGATCTGACCTACTTCGACGATGAGCGCAAGGAGCGCTTCGTGCCGCACGTCATCGAGCCGTCGGCCGGAGCGGACCGCGGGACGCTGGCGTTCATCTGCGAGGCGTACACGGTGGACGAGTCACGGCCCAGCCCTGAGCTGATGAAGTTCCACCCGCGTCTCGCGCCGATCAAGGCGGCGGTCTTCCCACTGGTGAACAAGGACGGCTTGCCGGAGATTGCCGAGCCGATCTACCGAGATCTCCGCAAGCGCTGGCCTTGTCAGTACGACGCCAAGGCCTCGATCGGCAAACGCTACGCGCGGATGGATGAGGCGGGCACCCCGTACTGCTTCACTGTCGACGGCCAGACCAAGGAGGATGGCACCGTCACCGTTCGCGACCGCGATACCGGGCATCAGGAGCGGATCGACAAATCGCGAGTGGCGGAGTATCTGGGCCGGCATCTGCATCGTTGAGAATCGGGCAAGGAAGAGTTGCCCGTGAACGCCGCGAAGCGGCAAGCCGCGCACAGCCGCCAACCGTGGTTCTGCAACGTTGTGTTTGAGGATCCTGCGTTGGACATGGATTCCACAGTGATCTGACCCGAAGATCAGGATGTCCGTGCTGTAGGTGACCCTCCGCCTCAGGTCAGCGGTTTGCGGTAGTCGCGGAAGACGCGGGAGATGTGGGCGCCCACCTGGCGGGCGTAGAAGCCCACGGGGCCGACCCACGCGATCTCGCAGCGCGGATAGCCGAGCCCCTTCATGTCCCGCAGGCACTTCTTGAGCAGCACGGCACCCACGCCTTTGCCGCGGCAGGAGGCGTCCGTGCCCATCGGGCCGAAAGTCCCCGAGAACATGGAGGTGTCGTAGGCGGCGAACGCCACGGGCACACCCTCGCGGGTGGCGTAGAACATCGAGACCGGATTGTTGCCCAGCGTGATGGCCACCTCGTCGCACCACGCCGCCCACTCCTTGCGGATGAAGGCCTGCAAGGCGGGGAGGCCGGCGTGATCGGCTCGATGAATTGTGTAACCGGCCCGGACCAACTCGCGCTCCTCGGTGACGGTGTCGAAGGTTTGTGCCGCCAAGTCCACGGCCATGTTCACGGTGTAGCGGTGCTCGGTGAAGCCGGCCCGCTGGAGTAGGAGACACGCGGGCGTGTAGCGGACGTCCACCCCCGGCCAGAGGTAGTGCGGGGCGCCGACGGTATCCAGTTGCCGAGCCCCGGCGGCACGAAATCGCTGTTCGATCTCCGCCAGCAGGGCGGTGGCCAGGCCTTGACGACGGTGCGACGGGTGCACCGCCAGCAGCTTGATCCAGCCGTTCTCGTGGCCCTCGGGCATGGCCCGGAGAACGCCGACCGTCGCCGCGGCCAGCCGGCCGTCGATCTCGACCCCCAAGGCACAATCCTCGCGATAACGCGGATCCTCGAAGATCCTGCGTTCGAGCAGCCGCCAACTGAAGGTGTCGAGCGGTAGGGCGGCCGAGCAGAGGTCGAGCAAGGCGGGCAGTTCATCCGGAGATAGATGCCTGAAAGTGCACGGCATGGTTTAGCTTGTCCTTATGGCCAGAACATCCTGCATGTCGTAGCGTCCCGCGGGTTTGCCCGCCAGCCAGGCGGCCGCACGCAGGGCCCCCTTCGCAAACGTGTCGCGGGTGTGGGCGGAATGGCTGATGGTTAGCGTCTCCCCGAGGCTGCCGAACAGGACCGCGTGTTCGCCGACGGTATCCCCGAGCCGCAGGGCATGCATGCCGATCTGGCGAGGCGGGCGTTGCCCGGTTTGCCCGTGCCGGCCATAGATCACGTCTTGCTCCGCCTCGCGTCCGGTCGCCTGGAGGATCGCGTCGCGGAGGCTCACGGCGGTCCCGCTGGGGGCGTCGGCTTTGAAGCGGTGATGGGCCTCGACGATCTCGATGTCGTAATCTTCGCCCAGGGTGGCGGCCATCTGGCCGACGAGCTTGAACAGCAGGTTCATGCCGACGCTCATGTTGCTGGCCTTGAGGATGGCGATGGAATCGGTGGCTTGCTCGATGACGGCGTTCTGTTCGGGCGAATGTCCGGTCGTGCCGATGACCATGGGGCGGCGGCAGGTCAGGCAGTAGTCGAGCCAGTGCTGCGTGCCGGCCGGCAAACTGAAGTCAATCAATACGTCGAACTCGGTCTCGGAGCGGTCCTGCACGGGCAGCCCCTGGCGTCCCAGGCCCGCCAGCTCGCCGGCGTCACGCCCGATGGCCGGGTGACCGGTCTTCTCCAAGGCCGTGACCACCTCGAATCGATCGTCCGCCCCTGCCAGGGCGATGATCCGCAAACCCATTCTGCCGGCCGCGCCGGCCACTGCCAGTCGAATCATGTCGGACTTTCTCCCGCGCTTTGGGCGCGGGGCGATTATGCGATAACCGCCGACCCATGACAAGGCCGACGGTTCAAAAGCGTCTTCCCGCAATGGTGGCAGGATCGCATGTGTGCGTCAGCGAATCAGCGACGGGGGCGACGATCGTGAAAGTCGGATTCCCGGTCGTTAGCACCTTTCAATAGATGCCGCTCATGTTTTGCGTCTGCGACATCGCACCGATGGGCTCATGCGGATCCACGGTCAAGCGGCCGATCGCGCGTGGGTCTGCGTTGGTGGCATCCATGCGCTGCTGCTGGAGAAGTGATATGTGGCAAGCGTACGAATTGGCAGATCAGGTTGCGAGCCGTGATGAGGCGATGTAGATTAAGTTGGTCCCGGGGGGTGGTTGTCTACGGCCTTGCGGTCGGAGGCGCACCCGGGTTGTGCCGACTCGCAAGACAGCCGAGGCCTCCGAGCGGTCCCCGCAACTGCCGATGCTGGTGCGAAGCCGACATGGTATGATTCTATGCACGCCGAGGAGTTACTGAACATGAAGTTGACAAAGGGAAGCTTTTGCTGGTTCGCGATGGCGTCTGGATGGAGTCTGGCCGCGGCTCACGCCGAAGCCCCTAAGGCCGCGACATGCGACGAGACGGGCTTTGTCAGCATCTTCGACGGCAAGACCGGGGAGGGATGGAGCATTTACCACGACAAGGGCCAACCCATCAAGCCGGATGCTTGGGTAATCGAGGACGGCGCGATCCTCAACAAGTGCATGGGGTACTGGTACCGTTACGAGGCCGAGCAACTCGAGAACTTCGTCCTGCGCATGCAGTTCAAGGTGTCCGAGGGAGCCAACAGCGGCATTGTGCTCAAGTCCAAGGCCGAGGGTGTCCCCTGGCAGACGGGGTTCGAGGTGCAGATCCTCGACGACCACGGCAAGGAGCCGAACAAGAACAGCACCGGCTCGATCTACGACGTTCTCACGCCCATGTACAACGAGTCGAAGCCGGTCGGCGAATGGAATGACATCGAGATCACCTGTGATGGCAAGCTGGTCAAGGTGGTGGTCAACGGCCTGAAGGTGATCGATGTAGACTTCAGCGAGTTCACCAAGCCGGTCGGCAAGTTCAAGCGGTTCAACCTGGCGTACAACGATCTGCCGGCCAGGGGGTATCTCGCCCTGCAGGATCATGGCCGTCCGGTCTGGTTCCGCAACATCCGCGTCAAGAAGCTGGACAAGCCGTCGCCGCCGCCGGTGCGGAACACGAGCGAGGAAGGGTTCGTGCCGCTTCTGAACGCGACCCACTCGGAAGGTTGGGCGGTGGCGCACGACAACGGCAAGACCCCGTTCACCTTGAAGGAAGGCGTGCTTCGGTGCAACGGGACGTGGGGGCCCTGGTATCGGTACGAAGCCAGCGAGCTGAGCGACATTGTCCTGCGTATGGATGTGCGTACCACGCAAGAGGGCAGGAGTACGTCCGGCAACAGTGGAATCGTGTTGCGCGCGAGCAAGGACGGCGATCCGCCTTACAGCGGCTTCGAGGTGCAGGTTCTTGCCGAGCACGATAAGCAGCCGCACAAGCACTGTATGGGTGCGATCTACGACATGGTCGTACCCATGCTCGACGCCACCAAGCCGATCGGCGAGTGGAACGAGGTCGAGATCACCATCGACGGGCTGCTGTGCAAGGTGATCCTCAACGGCCGCAAGATCATCGACACCGACTTCAGCAAGCTCACGACCAAGCGGGGCAAATTCGGCTTCCCCTACGCGGAACTGCCCCGTAGCGGTTATCTGTGTTTGCAGGATCACGGCGACGTCGTCGAGTTCCGCAATATCCGGGTCAAGAAACTGAACCGCTAACGGGCAGCACCGGGTGGGGGCCGCCGAGCGACGACTTGTGAAGACACAACCGCAAACGCTCTTGGTGTTGGTTCTGTTGCTGGCGGGGGCGGCGGGGGTGTTTTGTGCGGGTATCACCTGGGGTCTGCCCTCACGGGCGGTCGATCCGTTTCTCTTCGGCGCGGTTACGCCCTGGGATGGCGAGAAGATTCTCCGCCTGGCGGGGGATCGTGCCGACGATCCACGCCTGGGGGCGGACGTGGACATCGATCCGCTCGCGTCGCGGGATCAGCCTCTGGTGCTTAACGCGACGGATGTGCAACGGGCGGCGATCATTCGCAGGTATCGCCTTTATTCCTACCAGCCGGACGAGATGATCACCCTTATGGCCCTGGCGGGCATGCGCCCCAGTCAGGGCCGTCTGGATCCCCGGCTGTACCAATACGGTGGGTTGTGGATCTATCCCGCGGGAGCACTACTGAAGCTTGCCTCGCTGACCGGTGAAGTGACGGTCATCTCGGACCTGGCTTTCTACCTCGACTATCCGGAGGAGTTCGGCAAGTTTTACGTGGTGATGCGGTTGTACACCGTGGCGTGGGCTCTCGTCGGGGTAGCGGCCGTATTCTGGCTTGGGCGACGGCTGGGCGGCGGGTGCACGGCGACCGCGGCGGCGGGGGCCCTCTGCTACGCACTGATGCCTGTGGTGATCAACATGGCCCACGAGGCCAAGCCGCATCTGCCCGGTGCGGTGCTCATGCTGCTGGTGGTGATCGCGGCGGTGCGTTACGTCGACACCGGGCGACGGGGCTGGTGGCTTGCGGCCGCGGCGTTGTGTGGGGCGGCGCTGGGTATGGTCCTGTCGGCCTTGCCGATCTTCGTGGTTTTGCCGGTGATGAGTCTGCTGCGGCGGCATCGTTGGCGAGAGGTTGTCTGGCGCACGGTTGCCGGCGGCTGCGTCGGAGCCGGCGTGTACCTGGTGACCAACCCATACATTCTGATCAACTTGGTTGGCAACCGCGACGTGTTGCGCTCCAACTTCGGTAACTCGTTGGCGATGTACGAGATCAGCCGGTTGGGAGCGGGGCTGCTCAATGCCGCTTCGCTGGTCGCAGAGGGCACGTCGCCATTGCTGGCCGTGGTGGGGACGGTGGGGGCCGGTATCTTCGCTTGGCGGGTATTGCGGCGCCGGCCGAGAGACTGTCCAGAGCCCGCTGCGGCCCAAGCCCATGCCGCCGGCTGGTTGCTGGCGGTGCCGGCCTTGGTGGTGTTCGCGCAGTTTGTGGCGCTCGCGGCGGGCAAGCCCGCGGAGTATGGCCGCTTTGCCGTGTTTCCCGACGTGGCCCTCGCCTTGGCGGCAGTGATGGCGGTGCGTCATGTCATGTGTCGCCGGGCCGTACAGATGGCAGCGTTGGGACTCCTGGTGCTGGTCACTGCGGGGCCGGGGGTACGCTACTTGGTGGGTTTCATCCGCGACAGTCGGCCGCAGACTTCGCGAATGCGGGCGGCCCACGATTTGCGGCTGCTTCAGCAGGCCGGCGCGAGCACCCTCGCCATCCTGGCCGAGCCCGCCCCGTATAACATGCCGCCGGTCGATCTGTTCGCTTGGCGGATTGTGCTTCCGCCTACCCACGAGCAAGGCACCGGCGAGCACGCGGACGTTCTCGTTCGGGCTTGGGGGACTCAGCCCTTTCCCGCGACGGCAGGCGACATGCAAAGGTGTGTGCGGCCCGAGCGGACCCGCTGGTGGCGGCCGGGTTCAATCAGTTGGGCGAACAAACCGTTCGAGCTGCTGATCCCATCGCAGGATGGCGAACAGGAACCGGACTTACCGGTATTGCCCTGAGCGGTTGGCGACCGCGGCGCCATTGGGTGAAATGCTCCAGCCTGCGGCGAGTCACGAATCGGGCCGCGATCGCAGGGCCAGGGCGGCGGGCGAGTCTCTCATGGGCAGTTGCGTGCGCACCACGCCGTCATAGCGAAACATCGCGCCGGCCACGGCGGGGGCGGTCGGCACCAGGCCGATCTCACCTACGCCGCGAGCCCCGTACGGGCATTCCGGGTCGGCCTCTTCGACGAAAAGCACCTCGACCGGTGGCATCTGGTGAGCTCGCAGAATCCCCACGGACTTGATCGTCTCCGTGGCAACGCGGCCGTCTGCCATGCGGAAATCCTCCGTCAGCGCGTACCCGAGACCCATGTGGACGGCGCCCTCGATCTGGCCTTCGAGTTGCACGGGGTTGAGCACTCGGCCCACGTCGTGACAGGCGATGAGCTTGGCGACCGCACCGCGATCGTCGAGAATCGCCACCTGCGTCGCGAAGCCGTAGGTCAGGTGCGTCTTGGGCTCGGGCACGTCGGCCCCGAGTTCGGTCGTGTCGTCGCAGATCCACTCCCCGAAGAATCGGCGACCCGCCAGCGGCCGCAATCGCTCGCGGATGCACGCCGGCCCGTCGGTCGGCGCGAGGCCAAGCTCACGGAGAGCCTCGTTGAACGGTTTGCACGCCTCGATAATCGCGTGGGCCCCGAGCACCGTCGCCCGGCTGGCGGTGGTCTGCCCGACGCCAAGTTCTTCGGAGGTATCGGTCATCGCCTTGAACACCTGCGGCGGCAGACCGGTTTCTTCGCAGGCCGTTTGAATGCAGATGGTGAAGAGCCCCTGGCCCATCTCCGTGAAGCCGGTACGGATGGTGACTGTGCCGTCCTCGCCAACACTGAGCATGGCCCGGCCGATGTCCGGCATGCCGTTGCCGATGCCGACGTTCTTGATGCCGCAGGCAATGCCGGCGTACCTGGCGGAGCGATACGCATCCCTCACGGCCAGCAGGGTCTTCTTGAGCCCAAACGGCTTGGTGAGCCGCTGGCCGGTGCAGAATACATCCCCGACATCCAGCGCGTTGCGCCAGCGCATCTCCCACCCGTCGATGCCGACCTGGACCGCGAGGCGATCGAGCAAACCCTCCATGGCGAACGCCGACTGGTTGGCTCCGAACCCGCGCATGGCTCCGCAGGGCACGTTATTGGTGTAGACCGCCAATGCTTCGATATCGATGTTGGGCACGCGGTAGGGGCCGGTCGCGTGTCCGCCGGCTCGCTCGAGAACCTTCATACCGACCGACGCGTACGCTCCGGTATCGCCGATCATGCGGGCGCGGACCGCGGTGAGTCGGCCCTCCGCGTCGCAGCCGACCTTGTAGTGCATCTCGATGGCGTGCCGCTTGGGGTGGACGCGGAAGCTCTCCCTGCGGTTGAGACGCAGCTTGACCGGCTTGCCGACCAGCGCTGCCAGCAGGGCGGCCTGGCCTTGCACGCTGAGATCCTCCTTCCCGCCGAACCCACCGCCGTTGCTGATCAGTTCCACCCGGATTCGTTGCTCGTCCCAACCGAGAATCTTGGCGATCTGCCGGCGATCATCGAAAACACCTTGGCTTTGCGAAAGCACGCGTAGCCGGTCGTCCTCCGGGATGGCGATACAGGCCTCAGGTTCGAGAAACAGATGCTCGATCCTCTGCGTGCGGTAGGTATCCTCGATCACGTGCGCCGACCGGGCGAAGGCCTGCTCGACATTGCCCCGGACGATGCTCGACCGGCTCAGCAGGTTGCCGCTGGCATGGACCTGCGGCGAACCTGGTTGCAGAGCCTCACGTGGGTCGGTGACGGGTTCAAGCACCTCGTAGTCGATCTCGATGAGCGCCGCGGCCTGGCGGGCAGTGCGTTCATCCTCCGCCGCCACCGCGGCCAGGACATCACCGACGTAGCGCGTTTCCTCGCCGACGGCCACGAGGATCGGCCAGTCCGGCCGGATCAGCCCAATGAAGCGATCGCCGGGCACATCCGCAGCCGTCACCACGCGCAGGACGCCGGGCAGGGCCTCGGCCGCGGCGGTATCGATACCCCGAACCAGAGCCCGTGGGTGGTCGCTGAGCCGCAGAGCCGCATGAACCATGCCGGGCACCTTGATATCGTCCACGAATCGCCGCGTGCCCAGCACCGCATCATGCCCGCTGTACCGGGCCAGCGAGGTGCCGATCCGGCCGCTGGAATCCGTTGGCGGGGGAGACTCGCCACGCCGCACGCGGGCTAATAGCTCGATGGCTTCGATGATCTTCTTATAGCCTGTACAACGGCACAGATGCCCGCGCAGCTCGCGCAGGATCTCCTCTCGCGTGGGATTGGGATTGCGTTCCAGCAGGGCATACGCCCGTACCGCGAAACCCGGAATGCAGAAACCGCACTGCACCCCGCCCGTCCGGACGAAGCAGTCGGCAATCATCGCCCGCTCCGTATCGCTAAGCCCTTCGAGCGTGGTCACTCGCTTTCCCGCCACCGCCGTCGCTCTGGTCGTGCAACTGAGCTTGGCTTTGCCGTCGATCAGCACGGTGCAGCATCCGCAGGAGCCTTGCGGCTGGCAGCCGTTCTTGGGGCTGATGATGTCCAACTCGTCGCGCAGCACGTCCAGCAGGCTGGCCTCCGGATGTGCCTCGACGGTCACGGCGCGTCCGTTCAGCTCGAAGGTCACGGGTTGCCTCTGCGACGTATCAACTGCGGCGCGCGGAATCAATGCCATCCTTATTCTCGCTTCCCAACAGGCCCGACGGGCGGATAATGCAGTATCCGCCATTATCGAGAATCGTCGCGATCGACGCAATGGCAGCACGTTGACAGCGTTGGTTGGGCTGATTAGCTTAGTCCGGCTCGTCTTTCGGGCACAGGAGCGGTATCGTGGATTCCAGGCGGATCGTCAGCAGAGCAGAGCACTACCGCGGATCGATGGTCCGTTTTTTGAGGGATCTGATCGCGATTCCCAGCGAAAGCACGCAGGAGAAGCGAGTCATCCAGCGCATCGCCGCGGAGATGCGCAGCACCAAGGCTTTTGATCGCGTCTGGACGGATGGATTCGGCAACCTGTTCGGCCAAGTCGGCAAAGGCCCGCGGGCTATCGCCATCGACGCGCATGTGGATACCGTGGGTGTGGGCGACCGCAGCGAGTGGAAGCACGACCCCTACGCGGGCCGTGTCGCAAGCGGGCGCGTCTGGGGCCGGGGCGCCGGCGACCAGGAAGGTGCCGTCCCCCCCATGGTCTACGCCGCACGCATCATCCGCGATCTGAAGATCCCGCTTGATGAGTACTCGCTGTATCTGGTCTTCACGGTGCAGGAGGAAGACTGCGATGGCTTGTGCTGGCAGTACATCGTGCGCGAGGACGGCTTCCGCCCGGAGGTCGTCGTAGTCACCGATTCGACCGACTGCCGCATTCTGCGGGGCCAGCGCGGCCGCATGGAGATCGGCGTGACCGTCAAGGGCCGGAGCTGCCACGGCTCCATGCCGCACAAGGGCGACAACGCCGTGCACAAGATGGCCCGCGTGGTCAGTGAGATCGAGGCCCTCAACGGCAGGCTGCCCGAGGATCCCTTCCTGGGCAAGGGCACCGTCACCGTGACCTACATCAACTGCAAGACGCCGTCGCTGTGTGCCGTGCCCGATGAGGCGTTCATCCACCTCGACCGGCGGCTGACGGCCGGTGAGACCGAGGCTTCCGCCCTGCGCGAGGTGCGCGACGCCGTTCGTCGGGCCGGGGTCAAAGCCCGCGTCGAGACCCGCACCTACGAGCGGCCCAGCTATACCGGTCTGGTCTACCCGACCCGTAGCTACTTTCCCACCTGGGTCGAGCTTGAGGATGCCCCGCAGGTCCAGGCCGCCGCGGTAACCTACCGCGAGCTGTTTCGCCGTCGACCGCGGATCGGCCGCTGGACCTTCAGCACCAACGGTGTATCCATCAACGGCATGTTCGGCATCCCCTGCGTCGGGTTCGGCCCGGCCGAGGAGAGCGTCGCCCATACGGTCAACGATTCCGTGGCCATCGAGCAGCTTGTGCAGTGCGCGGCCTTCTACGCCGCGTTCCCGTCGGTCTATTGCGGTATGAGGCGGAGGACGAATTGAAGCAACATTCTTGACCATGGGATGTTCTCTCTCCCATCTGAGTCCATCTGAGTTATCTGTGGGCACTTCTTTGGACTTGTTGCCCACAGATCACGCAGATGGACACAGATGAATCGGAGCTGGGGTACAGCGATACGGTCGGTGCGGGACGAGTACCTGCATGAACCACGAAGTCGGAGACGAGCTATGTCTAGCCTGAAGGGCAAAGACTATATTGAAACGCAGGATCTGAGCTGGGGCGAGTTGGACGTGCTGCTTGAGCTTTCGGATGAGCTGAAGGCCAAGTTCCACCGTGGCGAAAAGACCCCGCTGTTGTCGGCCCAGACGATCTTCCTGCTGTTCTTCGACAACAGCACGCGGACGCGTAACGCCTTCGAGGCCGGGGCCACGCAGCTCGGAGCCCACGCCCACTTTCTCGATTCCAAGCTCAGCCAGATCTCGCACGGCGAGACGGCCTACGACACGGGTAAGATCCTCGGCTCGATGGGCCACGGCATCGCCATCCGCCACGACCTCATCCTGCACGAGGGCAACAAGTTCATGCGCCAGGTGGCCGAGGCGACCGACGTGCCGGTCATCAACATGCAGTGCGACGTGGACCATCCCACGCAAACGCTGGCCGACCTCCAGACCATCCGTGAGCTGTTTGGCAAAGGCGACCTGCGCGGCCGCAAGATCGCGGTCTCCTGGGCCTACTCGCCGTCGTACGCCAAGCCGCTCTCGGTGCCGCAGGGCCTGATCACCCTGATGACCCGGGCGGGGTTGGACGTGGCTCTGGCCCATCCGCCGGGCTACCGGCTCATGGAGCAGACGCTGGAGGCGGCCCGCAATAACGCCCGCGAGGCGGGCACCAAGTTCGAGGTCGTCGAGGACATGGACGCCGCGTTCGCCGACGCCGACATCGTGTACCCCAAGAGCTGGGGGCCGTACGACCTGATGATGCAGCGCCGCGACGCCGTCGACGCAGGGCAGATGGCCGCCATCGAGAAGGAAATGCTGGCCATGAACGCCCGCTACAAAAACTGGATCTGCGACGAGCGGCGGATGAAGTTGGCGAAGGAGACGGCAGTGTATATGCACTGCCTGCCCGCCGACCGCGGCGCCGAGGTCACCGACGCGGTCTTCGACGGCCCGCAGTCGGTCGTCTTCCAGGAAGCCGAGAACCGCCTGCACACCGCCAAAGCGATCATGGCTGCGACCATGCGCGAACGGCCGTTCTGATCCTCAAACCTGTTCACGCGAGTGAGGCGCCATAGTCCAAAGCCGCCTTGATATCTTCTCGCCGGAGGGTCGGGTAGTCGGTGAGCAACTGCTCGATGGTGTCACCGCAAGCCAGCATCCGTACGATTGGGTGAACCGCAATACGGGTGCCGCGAATACACGCTTGCCCGTGGCAGATATGCGGATCAATCGAAATGCGCTCGTGCATAAGCCACCCTCAGTGTCCCTGTTTCCGCACGATTTACCTATTAGACGCTCTGGGTCGCCAGTACTCACATCGGCGCCTGGGCTTGCCTCTTCGCGGGGACCGGGTACAAACTACGCTTGTGCGACCGAGGCGTCTGTAACGGAGGACGGATCATGCAGCCATTGCCGCAGCGGGTACGGGT
>Ga0123329_1003434_pt1 | contig 13138 bp, 11 predicted proteins | sample BioC12SIPDNA_FD_89703 | JGI IMG/M metagenome (GOLD analysis project Ga0123329, IMG submission 89703) | Anaerobic biogas reactor microbial communites from Washington, USA - Biogas_R1_B C12 SIP DNA | ecosystem: Engineered > Bioreactor > Anaerobic > Unclassified | place: Washington, USA | collected... | reverse complement strand
GGGAGGAGGGGCGCACCCCGTAGCCGATGTGGCCAAAGAGCTCGCGGAGCTGCAGGCTGTTGAGGTAGTGGCGCAACTGGACGGCGCCAAGGTACACGTCGTCCTCGACAAGCCAGAAGTTGCTGTCCGGGGCGAAGCCCTCCGGCCGCTCCGGGGAGATGAGCAGCTCGACCCAGCGGCCGAAATCCGCCCGGTCGCGGAGGTCGAGGCCGTTGAGTTCAGCCAGGTGGTAGGCTGCCCCCTCCTGGTCGAAGGTGCCCCATTCGGTGGCGGATTCCAGCCAGGACCGGTGGAGTTCGACGGTGGGGGCGACCAGTTTCATACCCGAATTCTAGGGCACCTCGACCGGGCGCACCCCGAAGCGGCCCCACGCGGCGTCGGCGGGCAGGGTCTCAAGGGCGGCGACCTGCGGAGCCTCGGCGAGCTGCCGCAGGGTGTCGCCGTTATCGCGGACGACGACGGCGTCGAGGTGCTCCGGCACAGGGACCGTGCCGACGCCCTGCAGGGACGCCGCGATGCGGTCGAGTTCCCGCTGGAACACGTCCTCCCGCCCCTCCCCCGCGACGGGTTCGGGCAGGGAGAAGGGTGCGGCGAGCTGCACGATCATCGCGTTGACGCGCTCGACGTCGTCCAGCAGGTCGCCCGCCTCCGCGGGGGTCAGCGGTGCGGTGAAGGTGACGAGGGCGTAGACGGGCTGGTCGGCGGGGGCGTCGAGAAGCGAGGTCCGGGCGCGTTCGGAGTAGGCGGCGAAGGACTCCCCGGAGTCGGTGCCCAGCATGTCGCCCTGCGGCGGGACGGGTTTGTGGGTGGCGTCGTCGAGGAAGGCGAGGACGAGGGCACCGAGCAGCGCCACGACGGCCAGGATGGCCAGGCTGCGGCGGATCATCCCCGGATCACCTCGAGGGCGTGGGCCAGGTCGTCCGGGTAGGGGGCCTCGATCTCCATGTACTCGCCCGTGCCCGGGTGGTGGAAGCCGAGCCGCACGGCGTGCAGCCACTGGCGGATGAGGCCGAGTCGTTCGGCCAGGGCCGGGTCCGAGCCGTACATCGGGTCGCCGACGCACGGGTGCCCGATCGCGGACATGTGCACGCGGATCTGGTGGGTGCGGCCGGTCTCCAGGTCGATCTCGAGGAGCGTCGCCTCCCGGAAGGCCTCGATCGTCTCGTAGTGGGTGATCGCCGGCTTGCCGTCGGTGGTCACGGCGAAACGCCAGCCGGCGGAGGGGTGCCGGCCGATGGGGGCGTCGATGGTGCCGGTGAACGGGTCCGGGTGCCCCTGGACCAGCGCGTGGTAGACCTTGCGCACCGTGCGGTCACGGAAGGCGTTCTTGAGCACCGTCTAGGCACGTTCGGAGGCGGCGACGACCATGACGCCGGAGGTGCCGACGTCGAGACGCTGCACGATGCCCTTGCGCTCCGGCGGGCCGGACGTGGAGATGCGGAACCCGGCGGCGGCCAGACCACCGACAACGGTCGGTCCCTCCCAGCCGACGGTCGGGTGCGCGGCGACGCCCACGGGCTTGTGCACCGCGATGATGTCGTTGTCCGAGTAGAGGATGTCCATGCCCTCGATCAGCTCCTCCTTGGGGGTCAGATCGGGGGCCGCGGGCAGTGTCACCTCCAGCCAGGAACCCTCGTGGAGGCGGTCGGACTTGCCGACGGCCTGCCCGTCGACGAGCACGTCACCCTCGGTGGCCAGGTCTGCGGCGACCGTGCGGGAGATGCCGAGGAGCTTGGAGAGGGCGGCGTCGACACGCATGCCGGCCAGGCCCTCCGGGACGGGGAGAGTACGGGTGTCGCGGGTCATGCGGCCACCTTCGCCTTCCGCTCCTCCAGGAACAGCACGAGGACGAACACGACGACACCGACCGTGATGGCGGCGTCGGCGACGTTGAACACCGCGAAACCACCCACGGAGATGAAGTCCACGACGTGTCCGAACCAGAAACCCGGCTCACGGAACAGCCGGTCGATGAGGTTGCCCAGCGCGCCGCCGGCGATGAGCGCCAGCCCGAACGCCTGGCCCCGGTCGTGGATCCGGCGGGCGGCGACGGAGATGCCCACCACGAAGAGCAGCTGGATCGTGGTGAACAGCCAGGTGGAGTTCTCCCCCATGGAGAAGGCCGCACCCGGGTTGAACAGCAGCAGGAAGCGGAACCAGTCGCCGATGACGGGGAACGGCACCCCCGGTTCCAGCCACGCCAGCATGAGCGCCTTGGTGGCCTGGTCGATGGCCGCCACCGCAAGGATGATCACCGCCATGAAGGTGACGTTCCGGGAGGATGGTCTCGACTTTGTCTCACTCACGGCCCCCATCATTCCCCACCACGGCCATGCGGGTCCACCCGGTGACCTGCCTGCGGTAGCCTTGACGAGGTGTTCTCCCGTGTTCCGCGGATCGCCGCCGCTCTCGGCGCCACCGCCCTTCTCGCCCTGACCGCCTGCACCTCCGAGCAGCCGGACCCGACGATCGAGGCCGCCGTCGGCCTGCCTGTCGACGCCGCCCGCATCACCGTCGTGTCCACCGGCGCCACCGGCACCGACTCCCGCGTCCTCACCTACGCGGACGTCGACGCGGAGCAGTCCGTCGAGGTCGAGGTCGCCGAGGGGTTCAACCAGCTGCTCATGCGTGCCGACACCGTCGACGTGCAGGCCCCGGCGGGCGGGGACGTCACCCGTCTGACGGTGCCGCTCACCGGTGCCACCACGGTCGCGGGCGAGGCCGTTGAGGGTGAGCGTCCCGCGACCCGGGACGTCGAGTTCCGTGTCGGGCGGCCCGCCGCCGACAACCTCGAGCTCACCGACGACATCCGCTCCGCCGAGGGCTTCCTCCTGGGCTGGCGCGCCGGGGACGCCGGGGACGTGTCCACCGTCCGTCTGGCGGCCCCGAAGGAGGCCACCGACGAGGGGCGGGCGCTCGTCGAGAAGGCGCTGATGAAGCTGCTCAGCCTGCCGGTCGTGTTCCCGGAGGAGGCCGTCGGCGAGGGTGCCACCTGGTCGGTGGACACCCGCGTCACCGGCGAGTCGACGCTCCTGCAGACCGCGACGTACACGATCACCGGCATCGACGGCGACCGCGTGGACCTGGATGTCAGCGTCCAGCAGCGCCCCGCCCTCGGTGCCCTGGAGATGGAGGACGGCCAGTCGCTGAACGTCCTCAACTCGAACACCACCAGTGAAGGCACGCTCACCGTCGACCTCGGCCGACCCCTGCCGGTCGACGGGCGTGTCTCCTACACCACCCGCGTCATCTACGGTGGCGCAGACTCAGACGTCCGCGTGGTCCAGGACTCCACCACGTCCCTGGCGTTCGCTGACTCCCCCGACAGTTAGGAACCACCATGGCCTCCCCACACCACATCAAGGTTGACGGCGTCAGCTTCACCTACCCCGGTTCGATCCGGCGGGTGCTGACGGACATCACGTTCGCCGTCCCCTCCGAACGCGTGACCGGCCTGATCGGGGAGAACGGTTCCGGCAAGTCGACGCTCCTGCAGCTCATCGCCGGGCAGCTCGAGCCGGACGTCGGGGAGATCACCACGCCCCCGGTCACCGGTTTCATCGAGCAGGAGACGCGGCTGCCTTTCTCCGCCCCTGCGTCCGCGCTGATCGACGCCGCGGTGGCGGAGCTGCGGGACGTCGAGAAGCAGATCGGGGTGATCTCGGAGCGCATGGCCGAGGAGCCCGACAACCCGCGGCTGGCGGAGGAGTTCGACGCGGCGCTGGCGATGGCGGAGCAGTCCGGCGTGTGGGAGCTCGACTCCCGTATCGCGACGGTGCTCGCCGGCCTGGGTCTGGCGAACGTGCCGCTGGGGACGACGCTGGGCAACATGTCCGGTGGCCAGCGTCGTCGTTTCGCACTCGCGGCGCTGCTGCTGCGTCCGGTCGACGCGATGGTCCTCGATGAGCCGACGAACCACCTCGACGACGACGGCGTGGACTTCCTCATCAGGGAGCTCGCCGAGTTCAAGGGTCCCGTGCTGGTGGCCAGCCACGACCGTTTCTTCCTGGACAAGGCCGCCGACTCGCTCGTCGACCTCGACCCCGGTCTCGGGCACGAGGGCGGCGGTGGCGAGGACACCCGCCAGGGCACGCTGTTCACCGGTTCCTTCACCGACTACCTGGAGTCCCGCGAGGACATCCGCCGTCGCTGGGAGGAGCTCTACACCGTGCAGGAGCACGAGCGGGCCCGCCTGGAGAAGGCCGCGGAGCAGACCGCGGAGGACATCTTCCACAGTCAGGTGTCGAAGTCGGAGTCGCGGATCTCGGACAAGTTCTTCGCCGACCGCGCCGCCAAGACCGTGGGCAACCGTCTGCGTTCCGCCCGCAACCGCCTCGAGGCCCTCGAGCGTGACGAGCTGCCGAAGCCCCCGGCACGTCTGACCTTTCACGGCATCCCCGAGCACACGTCGGCGTCACTGGGTGAGCCCGCGGTCTTCGCCAGGGACATCTGGGTGGGTGACCGCCTCGGTCCCCTGACGGTGAAGATGAACCCCGGCGACCACTGGCTCATCGAGGGGCCGAACGGGGCCGGCAAGTCGACGTTCCTCAAGGTCGTCGAGGGCAAGTGGGAGATCACCGCCGGTGAGCTGCGCATCCCGGAGGAGGTGGTGATCGGCCGTCTCAGCCAGGATGACGAGTGGACGGACCTCGACCTCACCGCGGAGGAGATCTTCGCGTCGAAGGTGCCCCCGAAGTCCCCGTCCCTGGTCGACATGGGGCTGATGAACGAGGAGACGGTCACCCGCCCCCTGGGCGAACTGTCCCTCGGCCAGCGACGCCGCGTGTCGCTGGGCATCATCCTGGCGTCACCGCCGGACATCCTGCTTCTCGACGAGCCCACCAACCACCTCTCCCTCGCGTTGGCGGAGGAACTGGAGGAGGCTCTGTCGACGTTCCCGGGCACGGTGCTGCTGGCGACGCATGACCGGTGGATCCGCCGCAGGTGGGCGGTACGCACGGACGGCCGCGGCAAGGTGCTCACCCTGCCGGGCCGTCGCGACGACTAGCTACTGGGCCGGAGCCTCCTCGACGGGGGCCTCCTCAGCCGGGGCCTCCTCGACGGGGGCCGGGCTGTAGTCGAGGCACATCTGCGGCACCTGCTCCGGGGCCACGGTGTTGGTGATCAGGGTGCAGGCCCAGGACTGGGACAGCTTCCAGGTCCCGTCCTCGAAGATGAACTCGACGTTCTCGGCCGGCTGGGCCTCGGACTCGGGGAGGATGAAGTTGACCGACGCGAGGACGGAGTCCGGGGTGTAGCCCGGCAGGACCGGGTTGACCACCTGGAACTGGGCACCCGACTCCGCCTGGGAGGCGGCCATCGTCTCGAAGAGCTCCGGCGCGGTCTCGCCGCCCTGGACGGTGTTGACCTTCTCCTCGAGCGGGACGTTCGGGTCAGTGGCGCGGGCGAGGATGGCGTTGAGTTCATCGGCCGTCGGCAGGGCCGGGGCGGCGGCCTCCGTGGTGGTGTCGGTGGCCTCGACGGTGCCGGTGGTGGTCGTGGTGCCACCGTTGCCGTCCTCGCTGCTGCACGCGCTCAGGGCCAGGGCGGCACCGAGTGCGGCGGTGATCGCGGTCATCTTGGTCAACTTCACGGGAAAATACTCTCCTGTAGTTAGGGGCACATCTGGTCCGATGCTACACGCAATCCTGTGGCACCCTGGTTCCATGACCCGTATTGCGCTGCTCACCACCGGCGGAACCATCGCCTGCACCACCGACGAGTCCGGGGCGCTGCGCCCGACGGTCTCCGGCACCGAGCTTCTCGACGCCGTCCGTGACCACCTCGCCGTCCCCGCCGACGTCACCGTCACCGAGCTCACCCGTCTCGACTCCTCCGCGATCACGCTCGCCGAACTCGACGGACTCATCGCGGCGGTCCACTCCGCCCTGGAGGATCCCTCCGTCGACGCCGTCGTGGTCACCCACGGCACCGACTCGATGGAGGACACCGCCTTCGCACTGGACTGTTTCCACTCCGATGACCGTCCGGTGATCCTCACGGGGGCGCAGCGGGCCTTCGACCACCGCGAGTCCGACGGTCCCGGCAACCTCATCGACGCCCTGCGTCTCGCCGCCGATCCCCTCGCCCGCCGTCAGGGTGTGCTCATCGCCTTCGGCGGCTGGACCATCCCGGCCCGCGGCGCCGTCAAGCGGCACACCACGGATCTCGACGCCTTCATCTCCACCGTCCCACGCGAGGTCCGGCGTCCCGCCTCCGTGCCGGTCGCCCCGCTGGCGGACGTCTCCGTCCCGGTGCTCGCCTCCTGGCCCGGCGCCGACCGTTCGCTTGTCGACGCCGCCCGTGCCGCCGGCGCCCAGGGCCTGGTCATCGAGGCCCTCGGCTCCGGCAACATCGGCCCGGAGATGGGGGCGGGCGTCGTCGAGGCCCTGGAGGCCGGCGTGCCTGTCGTGATCACCACCCGTGTCCCCTCGGGTCCAGTCGGTCTGGCCTACGGCGGCGGTGGCGGCGGCGCCACCCTCGGTTCCCTCGGCGCCGTGAGTGCCGGACACCTGCGTGCGGGCCAGGCCCGGATGGCGCTCATCGTGGCGCTGGCCACCGGACACGACGTGTCTGACCTGCTGGTTTAACGCGACCACCCCCGAGGATCACCCCCATGTCCGGGGCGTGTTCTAGCCTCAGTTTCGAACACACGAACGAGGCTTCAACGAGGGGGTGAACCTCATGTCCGAACCGTCCTGGTCAGTACTCAACCCGCACAGCTTCTACTCCCGCGCCCGACGCATCCGCGTTGAGGCCGAGTACAGCTTCTGGCACCAGCTCCGCCCGGTCGCGGACGTCGAGTCCGACGAGGACTGGACCACCCTGACGACCCTCCTCCACAAGGACACCGGCCTGTCCAAGGTGCCCCTGACCCGCAACTTCGACGCCCTCGACACGCTCGACCAGCTGCCCCGCCTCAAGGCCCTGATCCAGGAGACCTTCCTGCTGGATCTGCATCACGTGTCCATCATCGACTCCGCCGTCAAGACCGCCCCCGCTGCCCTCCTCCACGACGACTTCTTCTGGGCCTCCCTCGACGAGGACCTGATGACCCGCTTCACCCCCTCCCGGCCGCAGCAGCTGCTGCCCGGTCGCAGGGCGATCACCGACACCGTCATCAACACCATCCGCAGCGTCGAGGAGTTGGCCGCCCCCGCGCGTCCCTCCCCCTGGGGTGATCCCGCTCCGCCGCCGGAGCCCGCAGCGGGGCCCGCACCCTGCGAGGACCCGGCCGCCACCATGCGGGCCCTGCCTCCGGCCGATGACGACGCCGCCCGCGTGGCCTCCCTGTTCACGGAACCCCAGCCGGACGGCACCATCTGCTTCACCCTCACCGTCGACCAGGCCACCGGCACCCTCATCTCGGATGTCGTCGCGCAGGCCGCCCACACCCGCGGGACCGGCCAGGCGCGAGCCATGGCCGATCTCCTGCTGGAGCCGGCGACCATCCAGGTCAACTCACTGCTGTACTCCGCGCACGACGTCGACGACGCCCCCGTCTTCCACCCCACCACCGGCCTGCTCACCGAGGAGACGGCGGCCACGCTCCGGGAGTTGGTCACCCGCACCCTGGACATGGACGACGCCCAGCAGGCGGAGACCCCCGCCCACGACATGCCCTTCCGCATCCGCTGCTGCGTGATCGGCCGCGACTGGGTGTGCCGGTGGCCCGGCTGCAACGCGAAGGCCACCCATCTGGACGGCGACCACCGCATCAACCATGAGGACGGCGGCCCGACACGGGCGAGCAACATGGTCATGCTGTGCAGACACCACCACAACCGGAAGACCGATGTGCAGGCCACCTACCTGCTCGACCCGGTCACCGGTGACGTGTACTGGCACTTCCAGGACGGCACCTACGCCGTCGACCTGGCCACCGGCCCCCTCGCCCCGCGGGAGCGCCGCTGGGTGCAGACCTTCGCCCAGCGCAAGGCGAAGGCCCGGGAGTACGCCCACCGCAAGGCCGTCGCCGAGCGTTTCGACGCCTACCGTGCCCTCCACGAGGAACGCGAACACCCGCCGCCGTTCTAATGCTCTTCGGCCAACCAGTCGTCCCACGCGAGGCTCGCCAGGGGATCAGCCGGCTGCAGGGCAGGGTCGTCCTCGGCGAAGGTCCGGGTGAAGCCGGGGCCGGTGGCACGGGTCTCGAAACGCACCGAGACCCTCCCGTGTCCCGCGCCCTGCACCCAGCCGTGCCCGAACTCGGGGTGGTGCACGTCCTGGGTGGCCCGCCACCCCACCGGAGGCGCGGTCTCGACGCGGGGCTCGACGTGGTGCTCCACTTCGGGACGTTGGTCAAGTTCGGGGAAGAGCACGTCCTGCCGCGCCTCCTCGAGGCCGGAGAAGCCGACGCCGACGAGGCGGATGGGACCGACCTCTTCCGGGTAGCGCACGAGCCGGAAGGCGGCGGACTGGAGGGTGTCGAGGTTGTCGGTGGCGTAGGGCAGGGTGGCGGACCGGGACTCGATGCGGAAGTCCGCCATGCGGAGTTTGACGGTGATGGTGCGGGAGCCGCGGCCGTCGAGAAGCAGGCGGCGGTGGGCAGACTCGGCGGCGCGGACGACGGCGGCGTCGACGTCGGCGTGGGTGGTGAGGTCGCGTGGGTAGGTGTACTCGGCGGAGATGGACTTCGCCTCGGCGCGGGGTTCGACGGGACGTTCGTCGATGCCGCGGGCCAGGTTCCACAGGACGGGGCCGACGGTGCCGCCGAGCAGGATCTCGACCTCCCGCTCGCTGAGTGCGGCGAGGTCACCGATCGTCTCCACGCCGATCTGTGCCAGGCGGCCCTCCGTCACCGGGCCGACGCCCCAGAGCTCCCGGACGGGCATGGGGTGGAGAATCTCGAGCTGCCGGTCGCCGGGGATGACGAAGGTACCGTCCGGTTTCGCGCGCCCGGAGCCGATCTTCGCGTACTGCTTGCCCGTGCCGGCGCCGATGGAGGAGGGCAGGCCCGTCTCCTCCCGGATGAGTCGCCGCAGGTCATCGGCCCAGGCGCGGACCTCCCCGGGGGTGGCGCCGACGAGTTCGGCGGGTTCCATGAAGGCCTCGTCGATGGAGAGCTGCTCGACGACGTCGACACGCGTGGCGATGAGCTGGAACACCCGGCGCGAGGCCGCGACATACACCTCCCGGCGCGGGGCGACCAGGACCGCCGAGAAACCGACGAGGCGGGCGGCCTGGTGGGTGGGCATGGCGGAGCGGGCCCCGAAACGGCGGGCCTCGTAACTCGCGCCGGCGACCACTCCCCTCCCGGACACACCCGCCACGAGGACGGGGCGGCCGCGCAGGGTCGGCCGGGTCAGCTGCTCCACGGAGGCGTAGAACGCGTCCATGTCGATGTGGAGAACCCAGCGCTGCATGCCGACCATCCTAGGATCGGCGCAGTGCGACGGCGGCCACCACCAGGACGATGCCGAGCATCTCGGCGCCGGAGAGCCACTGCCCCAGCGCCACCGCCCCGAGCACCGCGGCCACGACCGGCAGCAGTGCCTGGAGCAGCGCGAAGTGAGCCGCACCCGCCATCCGCATGACCACCTGGTCCAGCGTGTAGGGGATGATGGCGGACAGCACGCCCAGCCCGAGGGCCAGGCCGAGGAGGGTGGTGCCGGGCGTGCCGACGTCCGCCGGCCAGAGCCACACCATGAACGGCAGCGCCAGCACGGCGGCGAGGGAGAAACCGACGGTCATCGACGTCCGCGGGCTGTCCGAGCTGCCCACGATCCGGGAGCCCACGACGATGTACACCGCCCACAGACCACCCGCGAGCAGCGCGAATCCGAGGCCAACGGCGGCCGTCGACCACACCGCCCCGGAGATGACCACCACCCCGAGGGTCGCCAGGCCGAGGGCCAGCCAGTCCCGGAGGGAACGGGACCCGAGGGCCGCCACCAGGACGGGGCCGAGGAACTCCACCGCCACGGCCGTGCCGAGCGGCAGGCGGGCGATGGCCTCGTAGAAGCTCATGTTCATGCCCATCGTCGCCACGCCGTAGACCAGCGCGGAGGGGCTCCGGAAGTCCCGTAGGCGGGGACGGACGAGCACGAGCAGGATCAGCGCCGCCGCGGAGATGCGGAACCAGGCGACGATGACGGGCGGCAGGACGTCGAAGAGCCCGACCGCCACGGCGGCTCCCGCGTACAGGCTGACGCCTGACGCGATCATCACCGCCGGGGCGCGGAGGTTCATCGCTTCGCGACGGTCGCCTTCACGCCCTTGACGACGTCGTGGGCGTCACCCGCGAGTTCGTCGGTGGTGACGTCCAGCTCCACGGCGAGCACCTCACCGGCGATGAGATCGCGGTGGCGCTCCGCCCACTCCTTCTTCTCCTCCGGGACGGAGAGGACGACGGAGATGCGGTCGGAGACCTCCAGGCCGGTGGCCTTGCGGGCGTCCTGCAGGCCACGGATGACGTCGGCGGCCCATCCCTCGGCCTCGAGCTCCTCGGTGAGGGTCATGTCGAGGACGACGAGGCCGTCGAGGCCGTCGATACGCGCGGTGGACTCCGGGTTCGCGGCGACGAGACGCTCGGTGTACTCGTCCTCGTTGAGCTCGATGCCGTCGGCGACGACCTTGTCCCCGACACGCTCGTAGTTGCCGGACTTGACGGCCTTGATCACGCGCTGGACGTCCCTGCCCAGGCGCGGTCCGGCGGCGCGGGCGTTGACCACGACCTCGAAGGTGCCCACCGAGTCGACGTCGGAGGTCAGCTCGATGTCCTTGACGTTGACCTCGTCGCGGATGATGGCGGCGAACGGGGCGAGCTGCTCCGAGTCGGGCAGCGCGACGGTCAGGGACGGCAGCGGCAGGCGGTTGCGCAGCTTGTGGGCCTTACGCACCGAGGAGGCCGCGGAGCAGACGCCGCGGGTGGCGTCCATGGCGGCGACGAGGTCGGCGTCGGCGGGGAAGTCCTCCGCGGAGGGGTAGTCCGCGAGGTGGACGGAACGCTCGCCGGTCAGTCCCCGCCAGATGACCTCGGAGGTCATCGGCAGCAGCGGGGCGGTGACGCGGGTGAGCACCTCGAGCACGGTGTAGAGGGTGTTGAAGGCCTCCGGGTGGGCATCGTCGCCCTCCCAGAAACGGTCACGGGAGCGGCGCACGTACCAGTTGGTCAGGGCGTCGGCGAACTGGCGGACGGCGTCGGTGGCGTCGGCGATGTCGGTGTTGTCCAGCGCGGTACGCACCGTGTCGACGAGGTCGTGCAGCTTCGCCAGGATGTAGCGGTCGAGCACGTCCTCCGAGGAGACGGACCACTCGGCCGGCTTCGAGGAGTACAGCTGCAGGAAGGAGTAGGCGTTCCAGATCGGCAGCAGCGCCTGGCGGACACCGTCGCGGATGCCCTGCTCGGTGACGATGAGGTTGCCGCCCCGCAGGATCGGCGAGGACATGAGGAACCAGCGCATGGCGTCGGAGCCGTCGCGGTCGAAGACCTCGTTGACGTTCGGGTAGTTGCCCTTGGACTTGGACATCTTCTGGCCGTCGTCACCGAGGACGATGCCGTGGGCGACGACCTTCTTGAACGCCGGGCGGTCGAAGAGCGCCACGGACAGGACGTGCAGCAGGTAGAACCAGCCGCGGGTCTGGCCGATGTACTCGACGATGAAGTCCGCCGGGTTGTGGTCCTCGAAGAACTCCTTGTTCTCGAAGGGGTAGTGGAACTGCGCGAAGGGCATGGAACCGGAGTCGAACCACACGTCGAGGACGTCCGGGACACGGCGCATGGTGGACTGGCCCGTCGGGTCGTCCGGGTTCGGGCGGGTCAGCTCGTCGATGTACGGACGGTGCAGGGACGTCGGGCGGACGCCGAAGTCGGCCTCGAGCTCGTCGAGGGAGCCGTAGACGTCGACACGCGGGTACTCGTCGTTGTCGGAGACCCACACCGGGATCGGGGAGCCCCAGTAACGGGAACGGGAGATGTTCCAGTCGCGGGCGTTCTCCAGCCACTTGCCGAACTGGCCGTCACGGACGTGCTCCGGCAGCCACTCGATCTGCTCGTGGTTGAGCTCGACCATGCGGTCGCGGATCTCGGTGACGCGGACGAACCAGGACGGCAGCGCCATGTAGATCAGCGGCTCACCGGAACGCCAGGAGTGCGGGTAGGAGTGCTCGATGGTCTGGTGGCGCAGGACGCGGCCACGCTCCTTGAGGTCGCGGATGATGTCCTTGTTCGCGTCGAAGACCAGCTGGCCCTCGTACTCCGGGACCTGGGAGGTGAACTTGCCGTCCATGTCGACCGGGATGACCACGCCGATGCCGTACTTCTTGCAGGACTCCATGTCGTCCTCACCGAAGGCCGGGGCCTGGTGGACGATACCGGTGCCGTCCTCGACGGTGACGTAGTCGGCGAGGATCACCTGGAAGGCGTTGGCCTCGTCGGCGAAGTAGTCGAACATCGGCTGGTACTGCAGACCCTCGAGCTGCGCGCCCGGGATCGTCGCCAGCACCTCGTGGTCCTCGCCGAACTCCTTCGCCAGGGTCCCGACCAGCGGGGCGGCCATGAGGTAGACCGCGCCGTCGGTGGCACGCACCAGCGCGTAGTCGACCTCCGGGTGGACGGCGAGCGCCAGGTTCGACGGCAGGGTCCACGGGGTGGTGGTCCAGGCGAGGGCGGCGGCGTCGGCGAGCAGCGGCTGCTCGGTGAGGGTCTTCTCCGCGGCGGAGCCGGCGACGGCGCCGGTGACCGGGAAGGTGACGGTCAGGGCCGGGTCCTGACGCATCTTGTAGGAGTCGTCCAGGCGGGTCTCCTGGTTGGACAGCGGGGTGTGCTCGGCCCAGGAGTACGGCAGGACACGGAAGCCCTGGTAGATCAGGCCCTTGTCGTAGAGCTGCTTGAACGCCCAGATGACGGACTCCATGTAGCCCGGGTCCATCGTCTTGTAGCCGTTGTCGAAGTCCACCCACCGCGCCTGGCGGGTGACGTACTCCTTCCACTCCTCGGCGTAGCGCAGGACGCTCTCGGCGCAGTACTCGTTGAACTTCGCCAGACCCATGTCCTCGATCTGGCCCTTGTCGGTGATGCCGAGCTGCTTCTCCGCCTCCAGCTCCGCCGGCAGACCGTGGGTGTCCCAGCCGAAGACGCGGGGCACGTGGTGGCCGGTCATGGTGCGGAAACGCGGGATGATGTCCTTGACGTAGC
>Ga0123329_1003422_pt1 | contig 13167 bp, 5 predicted proteins | sample BioC12SIPDNA_FD_89703 | JGI IMG/M metagenome (GOLD analysis project Ga0123329, IMG submission 89703) | Anaerobic biogas reactor microbial communites from Washington, USA - Biogas_R1_B C12 SIP DNA | ecosystem: Engineered > Bioreactor > Anaerobic > Unclassified | place: Washington, USA | collected... | reverse complement strand
GCGAGCGCCCGCAACTGAAGTTCGAATTCGCCTTCCGCAGCCTGGACGGCGTCGTACAGCGTGCGGAAAAGGGCTGTCGCGGCCGGCGAAGCGGGCGGGTCCGCAGCGAGTTCCGTTTCGGCGAAGAGGTGGGTCATGGCTGCGTCGATGGCCGGCCAGCAGGCTGCGTTGGGCCATCTCGCGCGGAGGCTGAGCCAACGCGGCTGCTGGGCCAGGAGTTCAGCCAGCACGGGGCGCGTGCGCGCCCAGCGCTCCGGCAATCGCAGCCAGAAGTTGGAAACGACGACGCGCCCGTCCGGTCCGCGCAGCCCCCATACCCCCTCGCCACACCCCCCCACGCCGGCCGGCCGCTGGCTGGGCGCGGTTAGCAGAAACCAACCTGCGGTCGGGTTCAGCGGCGGATCGATCGTGATCGGCCCCACCGTAATCCCTCGCGACTCCAGATTCCTCCGCAACTCGTCCACGACCGGTGCGAGCGATGGCTCTGCGGCAGCGGCGACGATGGATCGGGCCACTAGCTGGTACAAGGCTAGGATCTCTTCCGAAGGAACGCCGTCTTGCGAGGCGGAAACCTCACCGTCCCACCACGCCCGGGTCCCCCCGGCGGCGAGGATGCGCTGGTGCAGTTTCTCACAAAGTTCGATTACGGCGCCACCTGCCTTGGGGTGCCGCCGCAGCGTCGAGAGGGCCACGGTGAATCCATGTCGGGGTTTAGGAACCTCCACCCTTCCTGCCTGCAGGCGGTGCGTTTCCCATCCACTCACCACGACCAGGCACGACTGCAGCGTGCGCTCGCCCCCTGCCGCAATCGCCGGAAGCGATTCCCAAACATCCGGGCGAGTGATGCGCGAATCAACGTCCCAGCGTTGGATGCGCACGGGCAGCCCAAGAGTGTCCTGCAACTTGTCAAAGTCCTGGATCAGTTTCGGGTCCGCCTGTCCCTGGCATATTCGCTGGTCAAGACGGGAGCACAGCACGAGCAACATGGCGGTCGCGCCGCGCACACCAAGGTCGTGCCCGCGCAGCACCTCTCCCACGCGGCGGCAACCAGGGTGTCCTGGCTCCAAGGGGGCGAGCAGTTCGACGGCAAGCGTCCTGTCCACCGGTTCCAGCAGCGAGAGCCAGCGTGCAACGGCCAACGGCGGCCAGCAAGAACCAGTCTCGCTGAGCACCTGGAAAACCTTCTTCCGGCTGAACGGAGACAGTCTTCCTGCGGCCCGGCTCCGTTCCAGTGCGTCGGCGGCCTCCTCCAACTGGTCGGCCGCCCGGCGGAGGCCCTCGCGCAGGCAGCCGTGATCTGCCAGGGCGTTGTTCAAATCCGCTTCAATCGCAAGCAGGCAGCTGCGACAGTTGTTGGCCGCGGCGCCGGGACGATTGGCGTCGGTCTCCAGGGCGGCCAGTTCGGGCTGCAATGTCAGCCATCCGAAGACCGCTCGAGCCTCGGCCAGCCAGCAGGCGGTCGCCTCCTCCTCTTTCGGCACGCGCCGGTTGCAGAATTCGATGGCGGCGTCACGGACGGACTTCTCCTGGCTATCGGCATTCTGCTTCGAGCAGGCTGCCAGGACGGCTTTCCAGTCCACGTCCGCTTCCTCGACGGAGGACATCCGTCCTTCCGTTCCGGCCACTACGGCGCTGAGGAACCGCTCCACCCGCCACGACCGTTCCAGGCTCGCCGCCGGGGCTGCGCTGGTCCCGCTGCTGTGTTTCTGCAGGTCGCCGACAAACGACTGGGCATCGGGAATCCAGGTCGTTGCCAACAGCGGAGCGAGCACCTCCGTGTGTAATCGTTTCGCCAGGCTCGCGGAATCCAACGCGACAGTCGGAACGGAAGCGCGCACCCCCATACGGTAGTCCGCCAGCGCGGCGTGCAGGCGCAATTGCCGAATTCCCTCGCGGACCCAGAGGGGCGCATCGGGTCCGCGGCCGTCGGGCAGGTGGCTGCTCACGCTGTGCCTCACATCAAAGTTGACCGCTTTCGGGCGGGGCGCGGTACGGCTCGACTACCGGCGGCCGGCCTTCCACCGGCTGCTGACCGGGCGGACCCAGGGCGTCCTCCATGACGAATCGGCTCTTGTCCTTCTTGTAGTATACCCGCATATTACCAGAGATCGGCCTCTCGAAGCGAAACGTGAGATACCGCGAGGGCATAACATCGCCAGGCCACAGCCGCTGCAGTCCGACTGCACTCCCCTGGGAACGCTGCGGTTCCTGCCCGGCGTTGGGCGGCGCGACGACAATCGGGATCGGGGTGGTGAGCTCGTCGTAACGCCGGTGCTCGTGGAACAGGGGCACATCGTTGGGGCTGCCGAGGGTGTGGTAAGTGATCGTGTACGGTAGACGTTCGATGAGCGTCTCGTCGAAATCGATCGCGAAGCCTTCTCGGAAACGGCTGGAATGAAGGGCCAGAATGGCTCCCTTAGCCACGGAATTCTTGAGATCCTGGGGCGCCACAGGCCGGAGACGGTCCTGGATGAAGCGGACCCGCAGGCCGCGCTCCTTGTCGATGAGGAGTTGGCGGAACCGGGGGTACAGCGAAGCATTCCCGACGACGTAAACCGCATCGACCTCCAGCGCGGATTCCACGGCTCCAGTCTCACTGTCGCCCTCCGGAGAGCGGATGCCGCGGCGTATCAATTGGTTCGCATAACGGATCGTCTCGTAAATCTCCGGGTCGATCAATTCATTGATCTCGCTGGCGGCGATCGTCACCTTGCCGACCAGCGCCGTATACTCCTGGTCTCCGAGCTGCAGGAGCGTCTTGAGGCCATCGAGATCACTCGGCGGCAGGTCGCGTAGCGGCAGGGGGTCTGCGCCGTCCGGCCGGCCCGAGAGCGTACACTTGATCGCCTCCGCCAGCCGCCACAAGAGTAGGGTCAGGTTTCGCCGCTTTTTCGCCTCCTCGTTGTAGTCGTTGACGCCAAATCGCGTCGGCACGAGCCGATCGATCGCCGTCGCCTCCTGCTCCAGGTGGGCCTTGATTGATCCATCGGGAAAGGCGGGCCCGCGCCGCACGGCCGCGATCTTCGCCTTGAGGATCGCAAACACTGCCTTGGTAATCGTATCGCCTCCAAACTCGCGATGCCCAGCGCGGCCCAGCACATCGATCTTCACTCGATTATCCGATGCGGCCACCGCGCGCACTAGGGAAATATCCGTCGTGCCGCCGCCGCAGTCGTACAGCAGCAGGTGCATGCCCTGGGGATAGAGGTAACGGAAGATGGGCAAGCGGCCGGCGCCGGTAAAAAAGTCGCGATAGAGGAAGTAAAAAGCGGCGGCCGAGGCCTCGTCGATCACCTGGGTGACAAATCCTTTGAGGCCACTCTTGAATTCCGCGTCGGTTTCCTCCTGCTTGCTCTCACCCCGCGATTCACGCCAGGCCTGGTAAACGGCGGCCCGAAGTTGCTGCACCTCCCAGCTAGAGAAGGTCGTCGGGCAAGTCAGGACGATGTCCCGGGGATAGGACCGCAGGGAGTTATAGAACGCGCGGAAAATCTGGCCAACGAAAACCTCGGCGGGTTCGCGGTGTGGCACTTCAATCGAGCGGGAATCGAGGTTGAGCGTCGTGGGTTGGTCCACGGACGCGTCGTCGGAGAGCAGCCGCTTTGCGCCCAGCACCAGGGCGCCGCCGGCGGCCGGTACAAAGGACTTGCGGCCGATCAGGCATTCGCACTTTGGAAACCGATCGGGTGGGCCCGCCTTACGGCTGAGAATGCGCACTGCCGAGGGGAGCGGTCCGCCAGGTGGGGCGACTTCCACCGAGAACCGAAGCAGCTGCGGTTCGATGTTCGCGGTCGCTCCCGGCTCGCCGTAGACGAGCGTCGTACAGGTATTGCCGAGATCCAACGCCACGGCGCCTCCGTACGCGGGCAAGTCCGCGACCGGCTCGAGCGACAGGCCGATCCAGTAGGCTTGAGGCACTTGATTTGGCAGCACGACGCTGGCTCGCAACGGTACGATCATCCCCCCAGCGTCCTCCGCCAGTTGCAGCTTCAGGAAGGCCGGGTCATCGGTGTTGACTTCCACGTGCAGGATCAACTGCCAGTCCTCCCGAAGCAGACCCGCACAGCATTCGAACTCTGTCGGCAGATTGGGCGTGAGATAATCAGCCACCCGCTGGTTCTTGCCCAGGTCACTGCGCGCACCTCTGTCGTTAATGCATTCCAACCAGAGTTTCAAATAGGGGCGGGTCTTCTCCCACCAGATCGCAAACCCAAAGGTCTGCGGCTGCGGCTCCCTGTTTGCTTCGGCTGCCAGCTGAGGCACGTAGACTCGCGCCAAGCGCTGGATCGGCTCTTCGAGGTGTGTTCCGGAATGCTTGTAGACCCCGTCAATCGTGAAGACGAACCGGCACTGCTCTCGGGGAACCACTGGAAATGTCATGGTCCTGGGGCCCTTATTATTCGGAAGGAATTGCCTGCAAAATCGTCTCACAGTCCCTGGCGCTGGCATCGCTCAGCGCCTCCTCTAAGCCCAGCCGCGAGTACTCCGCGCGGGCCTCGGCCAGGCACCTCTCGATACCCCGCGCGACTCGCGCCACAAAGCTATGGACAACGACCCCGATCTTCTTGTTGATGATCTGCCGATAATCGCGCATCGGCACGCTGTACTGGGCCACATCCTCGCCGGGCTCGGGCCGTGGATAGCCCTCGAAGAAGGACTTGAACGGCAGGCAGTAGTCGTCTTCGAAATAACTCTGTCGCTGGGCATCGAATGCCGGCCATTCTTGCTGCCGAGGCTCGCGTTCCGCCGGACCCGTCGTCCCGGCGTACTTGACCGGGGGAACGTTGATACTTCCCATCCTCGCGGTGATGCACTGGTAGATTGTCGACACCGTTTCCAGGCCTTCCGCCTTCGCCTGCTGGGCGAGCACTCTACCCCAGAGCTGGTGATGGTCCGGTGCCACCAACTGGTAATCTCCCCCCGTGGCAATCTGGCGCATCAAGTCGACGAGATGGTTCTTGAGTTCCTCGCCCGGCTTTTCGTAGACCGTGCCGTCTTTGTCGGCTCGCAAGTCCTCGATCAATTGATCCAAGGCCCCAACCCACCTAGCCGCATTGATGATGGCGTCGACGGACATGCTGGCCTTGAGCCGCGCGGCGTTGAGGATCCCTCGGAGTTCGCTGGCGATCGCTCGCAGTTGGCTTTCCACGTCGCGACGGACCTCCGTGACCACCGATTCGTAGACCTGTTTGCCCACGACGTTCCGCAGACGTGGAATCCCGCCCTGGTTTTTGATGACCGCCTCGTACGCCGCGACCAACTCGGATGCGTGGGAACGGAACTTCTCCGGCACGATCGGCTCCCCGCTGTCGGTGTCGCGGACGAAATTGCACTTGATATACAAATCGTGCCGTGCTTGGGCGGACAAGGCATCGAGCGTCCCCCCGCCCCTGAGGATTCCCTGGTAAAAACCATTTCCGATCAGCAGGACCTGGCCGGAGCGCAGTGAGTGGGCCTTAAGGAACGCACGAAGATGGTCAAAGGCCGTCACGCCCTTCTGACCGCCGTCGATCCCGTTGGGGTCAAGATCGTCAAACCGCGTGACAACACACCAGACACGGTTTTCCAGATTGGAAAACTGCTCTCGCAAGTCGTCGAGGAGATCCGCGGCAGCCTCCGCGGACAACTGCTTGGCCGTCTGAAAAATGAATGCGCCGTCGAGTTGCGGCACGAAATCCCGGGTTAGCAAAGCGTCGGCCTTGTTCGCCACGCCCAGCCCCGGCAAATCGATGATTTCCAGCTCCGGGGAGATGTCGTCCGTGGGAAAGCCGATCAGGACCTGCCTCAACAAGGCGTACGGCGTTACGTCTGTTTCGTGGCACACGTACCGCGCGCGATCTTGGTAGTTCCCGTCCCTTGTCTGGCCCAGAACATTTCGGTGCGCAGTGTGAGCTCTCAGCAACCGCAGCAGGAACTCCAACACGACTTTTTTGGGCGGGTTCTCTGTCAGCTGTTGCTCGATGGACGCAATCAGCTCCCCGTCGCCCTTGTCGGCGTCGAGTCGCAGCAATTCACAGATGCTCCGCTTGCGAAGTTGGAACTCCTCTTCCGTCATGTACTCCATCACCAGCGACGGAGGCTCGTCCGGCTCAACGCGGAACAGCCGCGTGACGCAGCTGGTCGTCGCGCCGCCGCCGCCCGACGGGGTCGGGCCCTGGCCCTCCTCCACTCCCAGCAGGCTGCAGATCGTGGCCGACTTGCCGAATTGCGAGCCGCCGATGAATCCGATGCGGTACTTCTTCCGCTTCATTAAACGGGCCAGGCGTTCGACGTGCTTCTGCAGTTCCTGGACCTTCGCCGAGTTAGCGATCCGCGGCAACCGCTGTGCCACCAGTGCCAGCGAAGCCTCGATCTGGTTGAATCGGTCGATCAGATCCTGGGTCATGAACCGGCATTGGTCTTGTGAGAGCGGCATGCTTGACACCGACGGCAAAAAGGGGAAGCAAGCGACAAAATCGACGAACCATAGCCCTGGTTCTACGGAGGAGAGGGCGTCGAACGCCCTCTCCCAAGCCAGACCGAGAACACTAGGCGACTACTGAGAACGCGACTAGGGTGACTTCGTGCCGGCCACGGGCCAGTTGCGGAGTTCCTTGACGCGGAGGTATTCCCCGTTGACTCGATACGGCCGTGCGACGTCCCCTTCGCCGAACTCGTAGACGAGGAGTCCATACACTGGCTCACCGTCTCGCGACTTCCACTTTTCCTGGGGTTCCAGGGGGAAAGATCGGCGGAAGTTCTTGTCCGCGTCGCTCCAGGGCAATTCGAACCAGGCGGCCTCGCTGGCGCCCGGCACCAAGGGCAAGGACTTGTCCGTGGTGACACCTTTCTTGCGGATCAAGCCGCCGAGATTCACGTAGGTGTCCTCCTTGAGTTCGGTGCGGATCTCCTTCAAAAGACTATCTCGCTCGGCTTCGGTTAGCGGGAAGTGGAGCCAGACGCGGTTCGGTTCGATTCCGGGCGGCCGCGGATAGGTCACTTCATACGTATTGGTGTCTGGACGGTACACTTCCTCTTCCTGGATCATCGTCTCCATCATATCGGCGAGGATGATCGAGACCATCTCCGGTCTTTCGATGGCCTTGAACGGCGTGCCGACGACTTTCGGGTCCTTCAGCTTTTCGAACAGCGCCGACTCGTTGCCCACGTAGCCCCGCACGGTGAGGATCCAGTAGCGTTCGCCTTCCTGCCACTTTCCTTCCTTGACCTCTGTCTGGCCCCCATCCTTCTTGAGAACCACCTTGTAGGACACCGGCTGCCGGCCGTCACGCAAACGCAATAGCCAACGACCAGGCGAGTGGAAACAGAGCGACCAGTCCGGGTCGCTACGGGGCTGCGGCTTCAGTTCGACTATTTCCTCCTTTCCCTCCGCCGACTTGCTCACGAGCGTGAGTGAATCCACGTAGGCCAGCGGGTCCGGCAGTTCCACCTGCCAAATCCCGCCTTCCTCCACGAAGGGCTGGATGCGGACTAGTTCCTTGAGGTCGCCCGTGCTAGGTCCTGTGGTGTCCTTGACGAGGGCCTCGATGGCCGCGTACGAGGACGGGCCGATCGGATAGACCCGCACCCCTCCCGCCTCGGTCGAGAACTGTGCCAAGGACGCCTTCAGGGCATCAGTAAGCTTGGCGACCAGTTCACTCTGGGTCAGTTGCGGTTGCGCGCGGGCCACCATCGTCAAGCGACGCGGCAACGCACCGTCGCCCGCCGGCACCTGCTGCGCCACCAACTCCGGGGGTTGGCCAAACGCTGCCACCCCGGCCAACGCCAACCAGGCCGCTATTGACCACCGTAGCTTCGATAGATCCGCTTCAATTGCTCGCGCCATGGCAAGTCCTCCAAGGTAGATGGAACCTTCGTTTCGACTAATCGCTTCAGACGCGCGATGGCGTCATCGGCGGCCACCGGGATCTCGCGCAATCTCCTGATTTCCGCACTGACGACTGCGCGGTCGGTCTCCTGGTAAGCGGTGGAGATCTGCTCGATTTCATTTTGCAGGTCCGGGCTCACCTTGTCCTTCTGCAATTTCTCGATCGCTTCCAGCGCGGGTGCCATCGCCTGGATGCATCCTACGGCATCGCTGGACGAAGTCGCGGCCGCCCGGGCCCGAGCGATGGCTTCGTTCGCGGCGGTAAGCAACTTACGGGTTTCCTCGTCGACCAAGAATTGTTGGAGCCGTTTCAATTCCCTCCGGAGCCGCTCGACCTCTCTCGCGTCCGACTCGCGCCGGCTGCCGAAGAAACTCGCCGGGATCGCCTCGACGGCTGCAATGCTCTGCGCAGCGGCTGCCAAGTCCTGTCCCGCGAGCGACTGGTCTGCAGCAGCCACCGCGGCGGCAAACCGGTTCGCCCGTTCCTGTTCCGGACGAAGTACCTGCCAGTACCAAGCTCCCCCAGTTACCGCCCCCAAGAGCACAAGTACGGCAACGGCAAAGGCAGCTCGCTTCAGGCCCCTGACAATCCGCTCCCACGACGTCAGCGGGGGTTTTGGCTGGTGCCGGTAGTGGGCCGCCATGGGGCCGGTTTTCCCTCGGCGTCGATCCTCGCGGAGTTGCCCCAGTCTTTGGCGAAAAGCGTTGATGCTGGGAATCCGCCCCTGCAAAGCGTCATCGAGCACTCGCCACACGCCTGGCGCCGTCTCCGGGTGATCTTGCTTGCTGGGGATGCGGGACAGGGGGCCGTCGGTCTCCCACTCGAAGATCCTGTCGCTGACCAACATATAAGCCAGAAGCCGCGCGAGAGTTCGGATGTCCTCAGCGACCACGAGTTGGTTTTCGGCGATGGACTGGTTGATCTGCAACGGCTGACGATCCCAGATCGCCGCCCAGCGGCTTTCTTTGATCCAGGGCGGCGGCGCTGGCTGCAGGTACGAGTGCCAGACGCAATTCGCATCCGGGAGGACAATCTGCGCGGCTTGCGCGGCAGGGTCTACCTCGGGACTGACAGGATCTGGGTGTGGGGCAGAATTCAGCCAGCCGTCGTCCAACCCCCCCGTCTCGCTCTGCGTGGAGACACGCGGCCTGCTGCCAACTTGGGGCAACCAGACCAGCAACACGTTTTCCGGGTGAACGAGGCCTAGACCAACTCCGGCCGCATGCATCCGGGCAGCCGTGTCCAGCAGCAGATCGGCGGCCTGATCCAGCAAGGCGAGGTCTTCGTCCGTCCGCCCCGTTCTCTGCACCCGCAAACAAAGGTCGCGGAAAGTCTCGTGGCGCGGCTCCGCTCCCTCGACGGGCAAGGACATAAAATAGTTGCCCTCCTCGTCGCCTTCGAGAGACTCCCACGCGTAGTGGCCTGTGGTCTCCGGCAACGGCCTGCATTCCGTGCCGTCCCGCACCAGCCGATGCACGCCGTAGCGAGTCTGGCCGGAACTCTCCTCGCGCAATTCCCACCACTCGTTTCTTCCCAAGGATCCCCAGTTCATACGTCGTTCCTTGCAACCACCGCCGTTCGTGATCGTTTCATGCGTGCCGCCCGAAATCGCCGCCACGTCTTAGAGGGGACTAGCCGGGTAGGATACTCCACCGTCCGAGAACCTGCAATATGCTCGCGAAGGGAATGGGAAGAAAATAATCGGGCGGTGGTTGACCGGGGTCATTCCTCGGCCTACCCTGAAGACCGTGTCGTCGGTAGCGCTCACGCGGGTGTTGATCTACCATGAAGTCCCCGCTTGCCATTTGGTCGGTCTGGGTGGTTTTCGCCCATCTGTTTTCGGCCTCGCTGTATTGGGGCTGGGCACCGCCTCCACCGCGAACTGGCACCTTGGTCATCCTGGCGGCTGATCGCGAGGTCCACTGCGAGGTGGATGCGGTCGCTGGCGGCCGGTATGCCGAAGTCCTTGCGGACGGATCCAGGGAGATCGAACTTCCGGCTGGCGATTATACGCTCGTCGCAAGCAAGGCGGCCCACGAGCCGTACCGGCATGAGGGGTTCGCGCTCCCAGCCGATGACCGCCTCACGGTGAAGGTTCCGCCGCTGGCCCCGCTGCGGGGCACCCTCCAACTCGACGTCCAACCAGCGGGCGGCGAAGTATCGCTCCGACAAAACGGGACGGTTCTGCCGGGTTATCCGCGGAAAGCCCAAGATATGCGATCCGATGAACTGCTGCCCGGAGAATACCAGGTGACGGTCGAGTGCGACGGCTACGAACTTTACGAGTCCGCGGTGACGATTGCGCCTGCGCAACCGACGCAGCACAAGGCCGTGCTCCGCCAGCTCGCGAGCTTAACGCTCCGCTGCGGCCAGGCTGGCGTCCAGGCCTGGATCAAGCCGGCCATCGGTGGACCGCCCGTGCCTGTGCCCGTCGGGGGCAAACCGTTTAAGCTGCGTGCCGCGCAGTACCGTCTGGCAGCAACGAAAGACGGATGCTCGCCGTGGAAGAGTGACGTCACGCTCCAGCCCGGCGAGCGTATCGCATTGGATGTGGTCTTCCCTGAGCCACCGCCGCTGGTCCCTGTGGAGTTCGTTGCCGAGACGGGTGGCCCGCCCGATCGGGTGGAGATCCGCGACCGCAGTGGCCGCATCGTCGCTGAGAGTCAGAACCCTGGGCCCAATGCCGTGCTCCAGGTGCGTCAGGGGTTTTACTCCCTCCGGGCCACGAAGAATGGCATGGAGGATTTTGTCAGTCGTGAGTTCCAAGCTGCGACAAACGCGACGCCGAAGCCGATTGAGGTGCGGTTCTCGCCGAAGTCCACTCCGGCAAGCAATGTCGTATTCCTGCTGTACGCGACGGAGTGGCTCGTGACAATGCCGGATCTGCAGCCGGAAATCCAGAAGCTCCTCCAGGGCGTGTTGACCGCCAGGGCGGACCGTATCTATGGCAAGCGAGCGTGGATTGTCCATCGCGAGGGCGACCTGGTCGGCTGGGATGTGGCTTCCCCTCTGCCTCTAGAGCAGGAACGGAAGCAGCGATTTCAGCTCGAAGATCCACTCTGGGATGCTTTCGACCGCGGCAAGCATCTAGCCGCGAAACAGCTCGCGGGATCCTCGATCGGTGGCGAACTCCTCATCAATATCTGGGCCAGCCCCTACGAGCCACACCAGCATAAGGCCGGCAAAGACGAACCGCTGGATGGCTGGCTGCTCTGGTTCGGAGCTCGCTGCGACGATCGTCGCTCCGTCGACAGCCTATCGAGGTTGTTCGAGGACTGGGCCGGCGATCTTGAGCCGAAGCGGTATGAGAGTTCCCTTCGAAAACTCATCGACAAACATCCTTCTTTGCCGTCGCCAACGAGGTTGCCATGACGGAACCCAGCAACGGACGCGAGACTCACGGGGGGCAAAGCCCATCGATGTCTGGCCAGGCCGTGCAACTCGAAGATCGGGGAATGACCATCCGCGTTCCTGCCTCGGCAAGCGCGTCGGTGCAGGAACTGGAGGCGATCTCCGGACCCGTTGCCTCCGTGGCGCAGCCGAATTCGAAGATGGCGGCGGCAAGCAACGAGCACGGAGACGAAACAGCCTGCAGGCAAAACGCGGTGCCAGTGAAACAGACCGTGAATTCGACGACCGCCGGCGCGGCGAAGCCGACGCCCCAGAAGCCGGCGGCGACCGCCCAGGCCGCGGACGAAACCGCCCCCAGACAAGCGGTGTCCCCGGCCACGCGGAGCGTGAAACGGTCCGTGGATTCGACGACCGCCGGCGCGGCGAAGCCGACGCCCCAGAAGCCGGCGGCGACCGCCCAGGCCGCGGACGAAACCGCCCCCAAACAGACCTCGACGCTGAGCGTGAAACAGACCACGGACTCGATAGCCACCGGCGGCACGAAATCGCTCGTCAGGAAATCGGCGTCGGCCGGCTTGCCCACGGTGGAAACGAGCCGCAAGTCATCACGGGAGGCCACGACGGCCCCGGTGAAACCGTCCACAGGTCAGGCAGCCGCCGAGGCGGCAAAGCCGATTCCCGAAGAACCCGCGTCCCACCATCTGCTGGCAGAGCAACCCGCTCGCTCCCCATCCGTGGAGCCCACGACGGCGCTGGCGCAGCAGCCCGCGGACTTGCTACGCGCCGACGCGGAAGAGTCCGTCGTCGACCAACCCGCTTCCCCAGACGAAGCCGCCTCTGCTCCCGAATCGGTCCGTCCCAGGCAGTCGTGGTTTGCCTTCGTGCTGCACGGCCTCTCGCTGATTCTCCTAGCTGGATTGGCTTATCTGATGTGGGAAACTCGGCAGAGGTCCCAGGAATTCCGTCACATCGGCCTGGAACTCCGCGAGATTGACCGAGAGTTTCGCGAGATCGGCGAGCAACAACGTCCGACCATCGGGGATCTGAACAACAAAGTGAACGAGATCGACGAGACGTTGAAGACCTCAGCCCAGGGGCAGATCAAGCAATCGAAAGAGGCGCTGGACACGGCTGTGGCCCAACTGAACACGATGACGGATCCCCAAGGTCGCTTCACGCAAGCAATCAGCAAACTCGAGCAAGCGAAGGGCGACTTGGACAGACTCATTTCCCAGGGCCCTGGGAAAGAGCAGGACCGGCAGGAGAGGCTGTTGGCAGAGTCGACGGAGCAGATCGTAGGAGCCTGGAAAGGCGACGACAGGATCGCCAAACTGGAGAAAACGCTCAGCAGCTTTGAAACTCGAATTGACGCCCTGACGCAGCAATTGCACCGCGAGGCTCGTAACGAAACCGTGGTGGTCGTCGTTTTTCATACGACGAAGTTCGACGCGCGGCGGGTCGGCGCTGCGCTGGGCGACATCCTCGCCCGGGATACATATCGCATATCGTACAACAACTATTATCGGCTCTACCTGACACTCGCCGCCAATGGCCGGGCGGAGGAGCGTTTGCGACTGTTGGACCTCGAAAACGGCCGGCTCGATATCAAGGACTTCATCTTCGGCGATCCCGACCGCAGCGCGTTGGAAGATGTCGCTCAATTGAAACCGGGACAGATTCTCCAGCTTGTCCAACGCACCGGCTCCGTAACCCAGCCGCTCTTTCGCTTCGTGATCTTTGCCAGCGCGGATGCAGCGCCGCCCCAGGTGACCGACCGCAATTGGGAAAACATCCAGGTCTACGCTTTCTTGATTAACGAGGGCCGCACGACGCAGCAACGAGCGGATGAGAACCGTGCATTGTGGCAGAGGTTCTGTAATCGCCCGCTGCCTGCGTCGCCTGCCAACGCAACGCCGGCCGTCGACCGTCGCGGCGAGGCATGGCGTTT
>Ga0123329_1003420_pt1 | contig 13170 bp, 9 predicted proteins | sample BioC12SIPDNA_FD_89703 | JGI IMG/M metagenome (GOLD analysis project Ga0123329, IMG submission 89703) | Anaerobic biogas reactor microbial communites from Washington, USA - Biogas_R1_B C12 SIP DNA | ecosystem: Engineered > Bioreactor > Anaerobic > Unclassified | place: Washington, USA | collected... | reverse complement strand
CGTCGGGGATGCGGGCGGGCAGGGGCTCGCACACCGCGTTGCCCTTGACCTGGAGCGGGCGGCACTGCACGATGTTGAGCTTGTACACGCCCTCCTCGGGGAAGTTCGCCGTGAACTCCACGTCCACCGGGTAGTCGTAGGCCTCCTGCAGCAGCCGCAGGGCCTCCCGCATGTCCCCGATGAAGGACGTGTCGCGGATCATCCGGTCGAAGGTGATGGTGAGGGGGACCGTCCCGGAGCCCTGCGCGCGCACCGCGCGCACCAGCGCCGGGTCGCGGTGGGAGAAGCGGGCCACGGCGCGGTCCCGGTCGCCGCCGCCGCGCTCGGCCACCGCGCCGAAGTCCAGCGAGACGAGCTGGTTCGCGTCGAGGTCCAGCACGTCCACGATGCGCTGGCTGCATTTTCCCTGGCCGCTCTCCCGCGAGTCGGGCGAGAGGTCGGGGGCGTTGAGCGCCACCAGGCGCGTGTAGTCGGAGTCGGACCGGTCCACCGCCCGGGTGCCCAGGCCGAAGACCATGCGCAGCACGCCGGCCCCGGGGTCAATGTCCGGGTTCCAGACGTAGGGGTTGAAAGAGAACCCGACGCCTGCCAGGTCGGGGAAGAAGAGCTCACCGTGCTGGGTGCCGGAGACGCGCTGGATCAGGAGCCCCATCTGCTCCTCGCGCTCGAGCAGGCCGTGGGCCTTGCGGTAGGCGAGGGCCGACGCGCTCATGGCGCTGGCGTACACCGTGCGGATCGCCGTCTTCAGGTCCTCCATCCGATGGTGGAAGGAGCCCTGGTTCGCGCAGAAGACGCTGTCGTACTTCCCCGCGAAGGAGTTGCCGAAGGCGTCCTCCAGCAGCGAGCTGGACCGCACGATGATGGGCGCGCTGGAGAAGTACTCCATGATGCGCTCGAGCTCCCCCTCGAACTCCGGCGGGAACTTGCCCGTGAGGATGCGGCGGCGCGCCTGCTCGGCCTCCTCGAAAAGGGTCTCGCCCGCCTTCTGGCGGCGGCGCATCCACCAGCACCCGTTGCGCACGAGGAAGGTGTAGAAGCAGTCGGAGCCAATGTAGAAGCTGTCGTGCATCTCCAGCCGGCCGGCCCACTCCCCGCCCGCGCCCCGGAGGATGGCGTGGGCCAGCAGCATGCCCGCGGACTTGCCGCCGATGAGTCCCGTGCCCACCGTGCGCCGCCCGATCTCCAGCAGGTCGGCCAGGGTCAGGTGGCGGCGCGCCAGCCCCAGCACCCGCTCCTCGTGCGAGATAAGCATGCGCAGCAGGGTCTCAAACAGGTGGTTGGCCAGCTCGCTTCGCAGCAGCTCGGGCGGCCCGGTGAGCAGATCCTGCGCCTGCATGAAGGCGCGGTTCCACGCGTCCAGCGGCCGCACCGAGCAGCCGACCGCCGAGGGCGGCACCGGCTTGAGCACCTCGGTGATCACGTGGCTCTCGGCGATGGGCGTGAGCGCGCCGTTCTCCCACCGGTGCAGCATGTGGATGGTGCGGGAGAAGCGCTGCTGCGTCTTCAGGGGACGCACGAAGATGGTGCCGCCCTTCTTGTACGCGTCCAGCATCACCTGGCAGGTGTTGCGGATCGGCAGCACCGCCTCGTTGGAGTGGCGGTCCCGCAGGAGCGCGAAACTGGCCAGGTCGCCCCGGTCGTAGAGGTAGGGGCAGGTCATGAGGAAGAAGTTGCAGAGCATCGCGTCGCCGTGCCACGCCGCCGAAAGGTCCGACAGGGAGTCGAACACATAGTAGGCCCCCTTTTCGGTGGCCTCGATGGTGTCGTGCACCGCGTCGAGGAAGCCCTCGAAGCCCTGCGCGGGGTCCAGGGTGAGCCGGAGAAAGAGCGGGTTGTCCGGCCGGTCCTCCAGCACCGGGGCGTGGTTCGCAAAGCGGAAGTACACCGTGGGGCGCCCCGTCGAGAGGGCGTGTTCCGCGAAGGGCAGCACGAAGGCCGCGTATTCTTCGATCCGGTCCACCCGCCAGACAATGTTGTCCCCCGCCAGCACCCCCCGGATGGTGCGGTCCAGCTCGGGCAGCCCGGAACTGATGCCGGATGTGAAGCTCATGACGCCGCCACTCCCCGCGCGCGGGCGCCAGTCCCGGCGCGTTGTCTGGTTAAAAAAACGGCCCGGCGGAAAGTGTACTCCGCCGGGCCGGGAAAAAGATCAGACAAGGCCCTGCGCCAGCATGGCGTCGGCGACCTTCACGAAGCCGGCGATGTTCGCGCCCGCGACGTAGTTGCCCGGCGTGCCGTACTCCTCGGCGGCGGTGCTCGCCTGGGTGTGGATGGCCGCCATGATGTCCTTCAGGCGGTTGTCCACCTCCTCGCGCATCCAGTTCGTGTGCTGGGCGTTCTGCGCCATCTCCAGCCCGGAGACCGCCACGCCGCCCGCGTTCGCCGCCTTGCCGGGGCCGTACAGGATGCCGGCCTTCAGGAAGACGTCCACCCCCTCGGGGTCCGTCGGCATGTTGGCGCCCTCGGCGACCATGAAGCAGCCGTTCTTCACCAGCGCGGCCGCGTCCAGGCCGTTCACCTCGTTCTGCGTGGCGCTCGGGAAGGCGCAGTCGCAGGGCACGTCCCACGGGCGCCTGCCCTCGATGAACTTCGCCGAGCGGAAGCGGTCCGCGTATTCCCTGATGCGGCCGCGGTGCACGTTCTTCAGCTCCATCACGAAGGCCAGCTTCTCGGCGTCAATGCCGTCCGGGTCGTGGATGAAGCCGTTGGAGTCGGAGAGCGTGACGGCCTTGGCGCCCAGCTCGGTCAGCTTCTCGACCGTGTACTGCGCCACGTTGCCGGAGCCGGAAACGGTGCAGACCTTGCCCGCGAAGTCCTGGTTGCGCGTGGCGAGCATGTTCTGGGCGAAGTAGACCGCGCCGTAGCCGGTGGCCTCCGGACGGATCAGCGAGCCGCCCCAGGTCAGCCCCTTGCCCGTGAGCACGCCCGTGAACTCGTTGCGGATGCGCTTGTACTGTCCGAACAGGAAGCCGATCTCGCGGCCGCCCACGCCGATGTCGCCCGCCGGCACGTCCGTGTCGGGGCCGATGTACTTGCACAGCTCCGTCATGAAGGACTGGCAGAAGCGCATCACCTCGCTGTCCGACTTCCCCTTCGGGTCGAAGTCGGACCCGCCCTTGCCGCCGCCCATCGGCAGCGTTGTCAGGGAGTTCTTGAACACCTGCTCGAAGGCCAGGAACTTCAGGATGCCCAGGTACACCGTCGGGTGGAAGCGCAGGCCGCCCTTGTACGGGCCGATGGCGCTGTTGAATTCGATGCGGTAGCCGCGGTTCACCTGGACGCGGTTCTTGTCGTCCTGCCACGGCACGCGGAACATGATCACCCGCTCGGGCTCCGTGAGGCGTTCGAGGATGCGCGCCTCCTCGTATTCGGGGTGCCGCTCGAACACCGGGGCGAGGCATTCGAGCACTTCGCGGACCGCCTGGTGGAACTCAGGCTCCCCGGCGTTCTTTCGGATCACAGACTCCAGCACACTCTGCACGTACGACATTTCAGATTCTCCTGGGACGTTTGGCTCCGCGGCTGCGGCGTGAGCACTTGAAGGCGGCCACCATGGGGGACAACAGGGAACCGGAATACCGCATCCGGATGCGCGAAGTATATATAAGAAAAAGCTTGCATATCAAGCGGTACATGGTGCAATATACCGCCTGGACCCGGCATTACTGCCGGATGCATTGGGCGAATTTTCAACAACTTCTCGAAACCGCCGCGTGGCGGGGCGGCTTTTCCACCGCACCAAGCGGAACTTTTTCCGGTTGGCGCGGTGAAAAAAACTTTCCCGGCGCGGAGGAGGCGGCACGCATGGAATCCATGGACATCAAAACGAAGCGGCGGATGGTCGCCATCCTGCGGGTGCTGCACGAGGCGCCCGACGGCATGGGCAGCGAGCGCATCGCGAAGTCCCTCGACCTGAGCGGCATCCAGCTCAGCGAGCGGGCGGTGCGCAATTATCTGGCCATGGCCGACGAGCTGGGGTGGACGGAGAACCTCGGCCGGGGCGGACGGCGGCTGACCGCCCGGGGCATCGAGGAGCTGGAGGGGGCGCTGGTGGCGGACAAGGTGGGCTTCATCGCCGGGAAGATTGACGCCCTGTCCTACCAGATGGACTTTGACCTGTCCGCGCGGGGGGGGCGCATCATTCTAAACATCTCCACCGTGCAGCTGCGCGACCTGCGGAACACGATCAGCATCATGGCCGACGTGTTCAAGGCGCGCCTGGGCATGGGACGCCTGGTGGTGGTCGCCCTGCCGGGCGAGCGCATCGGCGGGTTCACGGTCCCCCCGAACCGCGCCGCCATCGGCACGGTGTGCAGCGTGAGCGTCAACGGCGTGCTGCTCCACGCGGGCATCGCCATGGCCTCCCGCTTCGGCGGCCTGCTGGAGATCACGGACGGCAAGCCGCGCCGCTTCACCCAGGTCATCACCTACGAGGGGTCCTCCCTCGACCCGCTGGAGATCTTCATCCGCGGCCACATGACCTCCGTGTGGCGCGCGTCGCGCGAGGGGTCGGGGCTCATCGGCGCGAGTTTCCGCGAGGTGCCCGCCGTCGCCCTGGCCGACGTGCGCGCCCTCTTCCGCGCCATGGAGGAGGTTGGCCTGGGCGGGGTGGTGGCCGTCGGCAGCCCGAACCAGCCTCTCCTCGACATCCCCGTCGGCGCGGAGCGCGTGGGGGTCATCCTCAGCGGCGGACTCAACCCCGTGGCCGCCGTGGTGGAGGAGGGCATCCAGGTCACCAGCGCCGCCATGAGCACCCTGTGCGACTTCTCCCGGCTCAAGGAATACCGCGTCCTGTCGTCCTATTCGGGCATCAGGGGGCTCTGAGCCCCGCCTGGAGGGGGGGCACGCGGCCGGGACGCTCAGGGCGTGGCCGCGCTGCATCCGGCGCACAGGCCGTGAAGGACAATGTCGTGCCGCTGCAGCTCGAAGCCCTTGGGAACCATGGCCTGAAGGTGGCCGGGGCAGTTCTTGAGCACAAACGCGCGGCCGCAGCCGTGGCAGACGAAGTAATGGTGGTGCAGACCGGCGGCCGCCTCGTACAGCACCCCCGCCCCGGGAATGTCCACCGCCGACACCACTTTCTCGCCGAGCAGCCGCCGCAGGATGCGGTAGACCGTGGCGATGCCGATGCCGGGGCACAGGCGCGCCGAGCGGTCGCGGGCGTCCTGCACGGAGAGCGGCCCTTCGGCCTCCTCGAACACGCGGCGCACCGCCGCGCTCTGGGGCGTGTTCCGGGTCGGACGCGGCCGGGCGGGGCCGCCGCGCTGGGGGGAGGGCCGACGCGCCATGATCAGTTTACTTCGACCCCGACCTTGGCCAGGGCGCGCCGCAGGTCGTCCGGCGTGAAGGGCTTCTGCAGCAGCATGTCCGCCCCCAGTTCGATCACCCGCTGGGCCACCTCGCCCTCGTAGTACCCCGTCATCGCGAGGACATGGGAGGACGAGGATTCCGCATTGGTCTTGATGCGGCGGCAGACCTCAAACCCGTCAATGCCCGGCAGGCGCAGGTCCAGGAAAATGACGTCCGGGCGGAAGGTCGCCACCAGGCGGCCCGCCTCAAACCCGTCCATGGCCACCTCAATCTGGAACGGCGTCGAGGAGCGCTCCAGAAAACGCCGGATCACCGAGATCACCGCCTTCTCATCGTCCACCACCAGCAGGCGGACGCCGGAATTGTCCAGATCCTCGTGGATCGGAATGCTGTTCTCCCGCAGGAACCGCATCAGATCGTCCCGGCGGATGCGGCGGTGTCCCCCCGGCGTCTTGAACACCCGGATGCGCCCCGCCTCCGCCCATTTGCGGATGGTGTCGGCGGTGACATGACAGAACCGCGCCACTTCGGACGTGCTGAATGACTGTTTGCTTTCCATGAGCGCCTTCACCTCTCAAGGTTTACTTGCTTTTCTGGAATCACAACGGTTGTATCATACCCGGCCCCTGCTAAAAATGCAAGTCATTGGACACGATCCCGGCATTATGAATATTCTGCGGAATTCTGGCTGGGGTGGCCGGGGGCATGCAAAAGGCGCGGGAACAGCAATGCAGTTCCCGCGCCTGGGAGGGCGGCTGGAGCCGGAACGGGGAATCGAACCCCGGACCTCGTCATTACGAGTGACGCGCTCTACCAACTGAGCTATTCCGGCAAAGGCCTGATATGTTGTGCCGCGCGCGCGGCTAGACACCCAAAAAAATGGTGCCAAGGGGCAGAATCGAACTGCCGACACGCGGATTTTCAGTCCGCTGCTCTACCAGCTGAGCTACCTCGGCACGGCTTCCATAGAATACGCCAATTCCGCCCCCGATGTCAAGTCACCGCCGGCAAGAAACCGCGCGGCACCCCATGGCACGGCGGCTGCCGCCGCTTTCCGCAGTGCCTGCGGGTCTGATAGAATCGTGCCTGGCGTTTCAGGGAAATTCAAGCCTTTTCCGGACGGCGGTCCGGTCAATTCTACCGGCGGGTGGCACATGAGCACTGGCGAGAGATACATGAACTGGGTCGTGGCGCTGTGCGGCTGGTTTTGGACGGATTTGCTGGGGGCGGGCGTGCGCGCCGTGGAGGGGGCTTTTGGCCTGGACCCCCTGGGGCCCGTGGGCGCGACCACGCTGCGCGTGGCGCTGATCCTGGTGCCGCTGTGCGTCGTGCTGGAGGGGTGGGCCCGCCTGCGCAACGCCGTGCATGACTGGCGCGTGCGCCGGAGCATGGCGGGGTTTGAGGTGCCGCCGGAGGAGGGGAACGACGAGTTCGGCGACACGCTGGAGGCGGCGAAGCACCCGAAGCACACGATGGAGGAGCTGCGCCGCCAGAAGCGTTACGGCCGGATGGCGGATGTGTACGCCTCGCTGAACCAGCCGGGGGAGGCCGCCCGGTGGTATCTCAAAGACAGGCAGCCGCTTCGTGCCGCCGAGGAGCTTGCCAAGGCGGGGCAGACGGAGAAGGCGGCGAAGCTGATGTTGAAATGCGGCGAGTTCGCCACGGCGGCCCGGTTCTTTGCGGCGACCGGGAAACCGGCGCGCGCGGCGGCGGCCTACGAAAAGGCGCAGATGCCCGGCGAGGCCGCGGAGGCCTGGCTGGCCGCGGGAAAGCCCGCCCGGGCGCTGGACTTTCTGGACCGGTGGATGCAGGCGGCCGCGGCGGGCACGCCGGAGGGGGAGCGCGCCGCCGACGGCGCCTACCGCCTGCTGCAGAACGCGCGGGAGATGGCGGGGCCGGAGGCGGAACGCCGGCGGGCGCTGCTCGCCGAGGCGGGCCGGCGCTTTCACGCGGCGGGGCGCGGCGCCCTCGCCGCCCGGGTGATGGAGGAGGCCGGCGCCTTCGCGGAGGCCGCAGAGCTCTTTGCCCGCCTGGGCAACGAGGCGGAGGCGCGGCGGTGTTTCGGGCGCGCCAAAGGCGGCTCCTGAAGGACCCGGGGTGTCCCGCTTGACTTCGGGCGGCGACAACCGTTAGTTTCAGAGGGCCGGACGGGCGCGCAAGGGAGCGTTTCGGCCTGACCGGCGGGCCACGAGAAACAGGGACGCGGTACGAATGCGGTTTGAAACGCTGCGGAGACGCCCGGCGACGAGACGGGGAGGGGCGGCATGATTGACCGCATCACGATCCTTGGGGGCAGCAGCGTCTACGTTCCCGAGTTCGTCGCCTCGGTTATCAAGAACAACCTGAACGTGCGGGAGATCGTGCTGCACGGGCGCCCCGGCCGCAAGCTGGAGGTGGTCCGCGCCTTCTGCGAGCGCATCGTCGCCAAAAGCGGCTTCCCCATGAAGATCAAGGCGGAGACCGAGGTGGTGGAGGCCGTCGCGGGGGCCCGCTACGTCATCAACCAGGTGCGCGTCGGCGGCATGAAGGCGCGGCTCCGCGACGAGATGCTGCCGCCGCAGTTCAACCTCATCGGCGACGAGCAGCTGGGGCCGGGGGCGATCATCAACGCCCTGCGCACCCTGCCCGTGGTGCTGGAGCTGGCGCGGACGGTGGAGCGGACCTCGCCCGGCGCGGTGTTCATCAATCTGGGCAACCCCATGGGCATCCTGGTGGAGGCCCTTTCCGCGCTCACGAAGCTGACCGTGGTGGGGGTGTGCGACACCCACCGAACCTACTCGCAGAAGATTGCGGGCATCCTCGGGGCGGACCCCGCCCAGCTCACGATGGACTATGTGGGCCTGTACCACCTCGGCTGGATCCAGGACGTGAAAATGGGCGGGCGCAGCCGGATGGCGCAACTGCTGGAGCTGCTGGAGAGCCGGGAGGAGGAGGGGCTCGACTATGACCTCATCGAGCTTTTCCACATGATCCCCACCCGGGTCACGGGCATGTATTTCCACCGCGCCGACGTGGTGCGCAAGCAGCAGCACTGCACCCGTTTCCGCGCGGAGGTCCTCTACGAGGCGGAGCAGCAGATTCTGCGCGTGTACGAGGACACCCACCTCGACATGATCCCCGAACTCACCCGCCAGCGCGACGCCTCGTGGTACTCGGACAGCATCATCCCGCTCATCCAGGGCTTCGAGGGGCAGGCGCCCCTCACCACCGTCGCCTGCGTGCTCAACAACGGGTCCATCAAGGACCTCAACGACGAGAGCAGCGTGGAGATTCCGGTGTCCGTCAACCGCAAGGGGGTCAAGGCGCACAAGGTGGGGCTGCTGCCCCGCTTTCTCAAGGGCGTCTTCTGGTCCATCAAGGAGAGCGACCGGCTCACCATCGAGGCCCACCGGCAGCGGTCCTTCGACCTCGCCCTCCAGGCGATGGCCGTTAACCCGTTTGTGGACTCCATTACCCGGGCGCGGAAGTATCTCGAAAAGGCCGTCAGCCTGGAGACGATCAACCTCCATTGAGCGGGGGCGGCGCCCGCGGGTGGAACGGGGCGCGGGGAAACCGTAAAATAGGGACGGGCGCGAAGCGGCGGGAGTTGCCGCCGCGCCCGGGCGGAAAGCAGGCCCCGCGCCGCGCGGGGCGAAAAGGAATGAGACAATGAGACATGCTGTGGCAGTGGCGGTGCTCGGGTTGGCGGCCGGTCTGGCGTGGGCCGCGGACGTCAGGGTCACGGGGGCGGACCGCGCCGTGACCCTGGGCGAGCTGGCGGGGACGGAGACCCTGGTCACGGTCGTCCTGAAGGACTCCGCCGCGAAGGACGCCAATCTGAAGGTCGTTTCGGTGACCGACACCACGCTCACCGTGCTCACGCCGAAGAGCGGCGAGATTCCCTATCTCCTGGAGTCTGTCGAGGAGGTGCAGGTGCAGGGCGGCAAGGTGGAGGGCAGCCGGTTCAACCCGGAAGAGGTGCAGATGCTCCGCGCCGAACAGCAGCGGGTGGTGGACCGCGCCTTCTCCCGCGCGCGGGAGATTTACGGGGAGAGCAGCGACGACCAGGACATGAAGATGGACGCCGCCGTGCTGCTCGCCCTGGCCAACGACGGCGAGGCGACCAACTACCTCAAGCAGCTGGTCGAGTCGAATGATTTGCAGACGCAGCTGGCCGCCTCCAGGGGGCTGTACCTCATCGGGGAGCCTTTCTCGGAGACGCTGGTGAGGCAGGGGCTCGAAAGCGGCAACCGCCAGGCGCGCGCCCTGGCGGCCTCCCTCTCCGGTCTTGGCGGCTTCACCGACCTGATCCCCCTCCTCAAGCCCATGTTCGCCGACCGCGCCATTGAGCTCTCCACCCCGGCCACGCGCTCCCTGGCACGCATGGGCCAGCGGGAGATGATCCCCCGGCTCGTCGGCATGGTCCAGGAGCTCAGCGATGTGAAGGGCGCCGCCGCCGTTTTCGCACTGTCCCGCCTGGGCGGCGAGGAGGTGCGCACGGAGATGATCAGCCTGCTTTCCCAGACCGAGGGCAAGGTGCGCCTGCGGGTCGTGAAGGTTCTCCACGCCCTGAACGACCCCTCGAAGAACGAGGAGCTGAAGCGCATCTTCTCCGACTATCCCACGCTGGCCCCGGAAATCGCCCTGCTTCTTGCCCGCGAGGGCGACTGGGACGCCACGCAGTTCCTGAGGGCGCGGCTCGCCCGCAGGGAGGACCCCACGGACAGCAACCTCATCTATCGGGCCGAGATCGCCGCAGCCCTGCTCGCCTCCGGCGACCCCACCGCCCTCACCGTTTTCCAGGACCTGCTCCGCTCGGAAAGCATGCCCGCAAAGATGAGGGTCTTTGAACTGGTCGTCGAACTGGGGTCCGCCCGGATCATTCCCCTCATCCAGCCCAGCATCGAGAACGTGGACCGGGAACTGTCGCACGCGGCCTGCCAGGCCGCCATCTCCCTGGCCCTGCCCGCCTACCGCGCCCGGCTGCTGGAGATCCGCGAGGAAATGTGATGGAACGCCTGCGGATGCTGGTTTCCGGCAGGGTGCAGGGAGTCGGCTACCGCTGGGCGGCCGCCGAGGAGGCGCGCCGGCTCGGCCTCTCCGGATGGGTGCGCAACCTCCCGGACGGCGGCGTCGAGGCCGTGTTTGAGGGCGGCAGGGAGTCCCTTGAGGAAATGCGCGACTGGTGCGCCCGGGGCCCCCGGTTCGCCAGGGTGGACCGCGTTCAGGAGTGCTGGGAGTCCGCAGGGAAGCCCGGCGAGGACGGAGTCCATATTCGCGGGTAAGCCCCCGCCCCCGCAGGAGCAGAACGCCATGTCCGCATCATCCCGGGACCTTGTCCGCCAGACGCTGGAATGCAGACGGCCCGCCCGCGCGCCCCGCCAGCTCTGGACGCTCCCCTGGGCGGAAATCCACCACGGGGAGGCGGTTGCGGGCATTCTGCGCGATTTTCCCCCTGACATCGCCGGATGCCCCGGATTCCTCCGGGAAAACGGCCCCGGCCACGGCGACCCCACGGAGCCCGGGGTCTCGGTGGACGACTGGGGCTGCACCTTCGTGAACATCCAGCGCGGCGTCATCGGCGAGGTGAAGGAGCCCCTGGTGGGCGACTGGGACGCCGACCGGGGCAGAATTCATGTGCCCGTGGAGTGGCAGACCGTGGACGGGGAACGTGTCAACCGGTTCTGCGCGGAGACGGAGGCGTTCGTGCTGGCCGGGTGTTGTCCCCGGCCCTTTGAGCAGCTCCAGTTCCTCCGGGGGACCGCCGACCTCTGCATGGACCTCCTGACCCGCCCCGCGGGGTTTGAGGCGTTTCTCGCGGACATGCACCGCTTTTACTGCGGCCTTCTGGAGCTCTGGGCGCGCACCGACGTGGACGGCCTCATGTTCATGGACGACTGGGGCTCGCAGCAGGCGCTGTTGATTGATCCGTCCCTCTGGCGCGAACTGTTCAAACCCATGTACCGGGACTACGCCCAGATCGCCCGCGGCGCCGGGAAGAAGCTTTTCATGCATTCCGACGGGCACACCCTGGACATCTTTCCGGACCTGGTGGAACTGGGCGTGGACGCCGTCAACAGCCAGGTCTTCTGCATGGGCGTCGAAAACCTCGCCCCCTTCGCCGGAAAGGTCACCTTCTGGGGCGAGATTGACCGGCAGCACATTCTGCCGGAGGCCTCTCCGGAGGAGGTGGCAGCAGCCGTCGCGGAGGTCCACCGCCACCTCTGGCGGGACGGGGGCTGCATCGCCCAGTGCGAGTTCGGCGCGGGGGCCCGCCCGGAAAATGTCCGGGAAGTGTTCGCCGCGTGGGACCGTCTCACCTGCGGAGTCGGCGCCTGAGAGTCTCCCCCGGCCCGTGTAAAAGGTCTAACACAACATCTTGGAGAATGCCGCCCCAGCCCGCTCCGGCATACACACCAAATATGGGGTCATGACTGGACGCACCACAAGGAGCAGGGCTTTTCCTTGAAAACGGGAAGAAAAAAACACTTGACAACGCACTAGATGTAGTGGTATCATGATGCCGGTGTTTGAGACGAGGCCACGCTTCAGCCCAGCGTGGTGGCCGGGGTAGCCCCTAACAGCCCAGGGGTCCCGGGATCTTGATTCCGTCGGCGACTGGCTGCAATGGCCGGCACCGCGGATTCAGACACCCCCCGCAGCAGAGGGCGGCGTGACCGAAAGTCCGCCGCCCTCCCTTCCATTAATTCCCGGTCAGGAGTCGGTTTCCCCCGCGGCCAGCAGCACGCCAAGCTCCTGGTAGCCGGCCTCACGCGCCACGGCGGCGGCGGTCTTTCCGTGCGCGTTCTGGAGGGGGGCGCTGGCACCCGCCTCCAGCAGGCGTCTGGCGGCCTCATGTGTGCCCGCGGCGGCGGCCTCGTGCAGGGGGGTGTTTCCGTCCACGGTGTCAGAGGGGGCGTTGGGATCCCCCTTCGCCGCAAGCAGCGTTTCCAGGCACTTCATGTCCCCCGCGCGGGCGGCGAGGTGGAGGGGGGTGAGCCCGAGGGTCTTGGAACGCGCCGCCGCGGGCATCACGTCCAGAATGCGCGCAAGAAAGCCGGCGTCGCCGCGGAGCACGGCCTGGCGGGTCTCATCCAGCAGCACGGCGCGCAGGAAGAGGAGGGTGGTCTCGCGGCCCTGGTGGACCGCCGCCTCGGCGGGGCTTCTGCCGAGAGCCTTGCGCCCCTCGCTCACGGACGCTTCAAGGAGGTCCAGTGCCGATTTTCCGGCCGCGTTTCTTGCCGTGAAATCGGCCCCGCGCCCCAGGAGAAGCTTCACGGTGCGCTGCTGTCCGCTTTCGGCGGCAAGATGGAGCGGCGAGTTCCCGTCGCCGTCCGGGAGGTTCACCTGGCGCCCTCTGAGAATGAAGACCTGGCAGGGCCCCCAGTGCCCGCGCGCCGCGGCGTAATGGATGGGGAGCCTGCCGGCGGCGTCCGGCTTTTCGTAGTCGGCCCCGGCGTCCACGAGCACCTTCACGCTGAGCACGTTGCCGCGTTCGGCGGCCAGGTGCAGGGGAAGCCGTCCCTGCGCGTCCAGCGGGTTGACCGGCGCGCCGCCCGCCAGGAGGAAACGGACGGTGTCAATTTCGCCGTAGGCGGCGGCCTCGTGCAGGACCGTGCGCCCTTCCTTGTCCACGGCGTCCACGGTCAGTCCGTTGGCGACGAGCCATTTGGCCGCCTTGTCCGATTTTCCGCGGACGGCGGGGAACATGGGCGTCCTTCCGGCCGGTGTCACGTGGGATGTTTTTGCGCCCGCGTTGACGAGGGCCTGGGCGAGTTCCAGATGGTCCCCCTCAAGCGCTGGCCAGAGGGGCGTGCGCCCCTCCTTGTCGCCGGCGTTGGGATCGGCGCCCTTGGAGAGCAGTAGGGCGAAGCACTTGCG
>Ga0123329_1003415_pt1 | contig 13180 bp, 8 predicted proteins | sample BioC12SIPDNA_FD_89703 | JGI IMG/M metagenome (GOLD analysis project Ga0123329, IMG submission 89703) | Anaerobic biogas reactor microbial communites from Washington, USA - Biogas_R1_B C12 SIP DNA | ecosystem: Engineered > Bioreactor > Anaerobic > Unclassified | place: Washington, USA | collected... | reverse complement strand
ACCTCTGCTGGAGAAGATCATGTACGGCCTTGGGTCGGGCAGCTTCCAGCTCTCGACCGACGGGGTGAAGGCTCTGGCCAACGACGTCTTCAACGTCACGCTGCTGGTGCCGCCGAGCTGGATTGGACTGGTGCAGACGCTCTATCGGTTCTTCGACGCCCTGACCGACCCGCTGATGGGCAAGATCTCGGACAACTTCCGCAGCCGCTTTGGCCGCCGCAAGCCATTCATCTTCGTCGGCTCATTCCTGACAGCCCTGGCGTTCATCCTTATCTGGCAGGTTCCCACGCATTGGGGCCACAAGAGCATCATGCTTTACTACATGCTGACGCTGTTCTTCTTCGACATCTGTTCGACCATCCAGACGGTACCCTACCACACGCTCGGCCTGGAGATGACCGCCGACTACCACGAACGGACGGTCGTGTCCGGATACAAGATGATCTTCAGCTTTGCCTTCCTGATGATGCTGCCCTGGGTCTTCCGCCTCGCCCAGGAGGACTACTTCGAGAGTACGATTGTCGGCGTCCGAACGCTCAGCTTTGTCATCGCCTTCATGGTCATCGTGGGCGGCGTGCTCCCCGCCATCTTCGTCAAGGAGCGGTACTACCACATCGCCAAGGATCAGACCAAGGTCGGATTCTGGAAGGGGTTGGGAATGACGTTCGCCAACCGCCCGTTCCAGATGCTGACGGCGGTGCTGCTCCTGGGCGGAATCGGCGGCGGCCTGGTGGGCATGTTCGGCAAGTACATCATCTACTACTACATCTTCGGCGGCGACACCAAGGAAGGCGCCGGGCTTGCCGCAATCGCGGCCAACCTGTTCTCGGTCACCTCGATCATCTCCGTGCCCCTGATGACGCTGGTATCCAAAAGGCTGGGCAAGGTTCGGACGCTCAAGGCCATGGTGGTGATCGGCATCTTCAGCTCGCTGATGACTCTGGTCTTCTACAACCGCAGCTTCCCGTACATGTTGCTGATCTCGTCCATCATTGGGGCGCCACAGGCGGCGGGATACTGGACGATCACCGCCTCCATGAAGGCCGACATCTGCGATGACGACGAGTTGAAGCACGGCATGCGCCGCGAGGGTATGTTCGGCGCCATCGGCAACTGGGTCATCAAGACAGCACTGGCCCTGACCGCCTTCCTGGCCGGCCTCATGCTCGAACTGACCGGCTTCGATGCCGCCCTGCTGGGCAACCAGGACCCGGCCGCACTCTGGAAGATGCGAATCCTCTATGCCTTGGTACCGGCTGCGTTCAGCACGGCGGCCCTGATCGTGCTGCACTACTACCCGCTGAACGAGCGCCGTATGGCCGAGATCCGTCGCGAACTGGAGGCCCGCCGCAGCAACGTGGTCTGATCCGCGACACGCGCGGGACCACCCGCGGGACTGAAAACAAGACAGACGCCGGCTGGCCACAGTGGGCCACCGGCGTCTGTTGCTGTCTATGGAGCGGGCGAAGGGATTCGAACCCTCGACCTTCAGCTTGGGAAGCTGACACTCTACCGCTGAGTTACGCCCGCTTATGTCGGTCGCGATTATAGCACGAGACGGAGGCCGCTTGCAAGACCCTGGTGCAGCCCCTCGTTAAGGCAGCTTGCGCAACGCGGGCCGGCCGCGCAGCGGTGGCATGCCCCTGCGGCGGTCAGACGTCACCGTGAAGCGACGCCGGCATAGGAAAACTCTCCCCGCATTCGGCCAGGCGCCGCCGGGCGTCGGCGTCGATGCCGATCTCGTCGTCGGACAGGTAACAGGCCGGCTCGGGGGCCCACACGTCGCGGAAGACGAACTCGGCCCTCACACGCGATCCGCCGCCGCACAGGTCGCGGAAGCGACAGAGCCGGCAGCGCCCCTTGAGTCGCGGCAGGCGGTCTCGAAGTCCGGCCAGCAACGGCTCGCCGGAGTCGGACCAGATGCGGCTGAACGGCCGCTCGCGCACGTTGCCCAATCGGTAGTGGCTCCAGAACTGGTCCGGATGCACGTCGCCGACAAAGTCGATGCACCCGATGCCCACGCCTGTGCTGGCCGCCGCGCCGCCGTTCCAGGCGAGCAGTCGCCGCACCTCTTCGGCTCGGACGGGGTCGCTCCCGAGCAGCGACAGGTACAGGTACACGCCGTCGACGTGACTATCGACCGTGAGGATGTCCTTCGCCAGGCCGCGAGCGGCAAAGTCCCGCGTGCGATGGAAGATCGTGTCGAGGGCCCGTCGCGCGGCGGTCCAGGGCAGGTCGTCGTCGGCCATCGTGCCGGCGCGGCCGGTGTAGACCAGATGGTAGAAGCAGGCCCGGTCCACCCCTTCCTCTTCCAGAAAATCGAAGATCGCGTCGAGGTCGCGCACCGTCTGCCTCGTGAGCGTGAGCCGCAGACCCACGCGCTGGCCGACCTCCCGCAAATGGCGGAACCCGGCAACGGCCTTGTCGAAAGCGCCGTCGGCGCCGCGAAAGCGGTCGTTGACCTCGCCTATGCCATCGAGGCTGATGCCGACGTAGGTGAATCCGGCCTGCTGAATGTCGCGGGCGACGGCGGTCGTGATGAGCGTGCCGTTGGTGGACAGCGTCGGCCGGATGCCCCGGTCGCGGGCATACCGGGCGAGGTCCATGAGGTCTTCGCGAAGGAGCGGCTCACCGCCGGACATGAGCAGGGCCGGCACCTGGAACGCCGCCAGGTCGTCGAGCATGCGCCGGGCCTCGTCGCCCGTCAGTTCGTTTGGCGCGCGGCCCGCGTCGCTGCCGGCGTAACAGTGGATGCAGCGCAGATTGCAGCGGCGGGTGCAGTTCCAGACCACGACGGGCCGCCGCCCGCGACCATCGGAGGGCGTGGAGCCGCCCTGCCCGCCATGCCGCCGCCCCGGCGAATCCGTCGTCCCGTAGCGCAGACTGTCGCCCGGGGTGGCGATGCCGCAGAGCAACCTGGTGACGTCGAGCATGGCCTTGGTCCGAGGGCGACTGTGCCAACAAAACGCAGGGCCCGATGAGCCCTGCGTTGGAAACGTCGTCGCTTCACATTGTATGGCGACTACCGCGCCGCCTCATAGTAACTTCTGTCCTTGGCGAGTTTCTCGACGTCCTTCAGGTCGAGAATGACCACGCGGCCGGAGCCCTCGACCGTGGCGTAGCGGCCGCCCGGACCGTTGCCGCCGACCAGGAAGGTCCGGTCGAAGGTCAGCCCCTTGACGCGGATCCGCCACTCGGGTTGGTCGAGGTGGTACGGCAGAAGATTGTCCGTCTTGTAGCGGACGACTGCGGCCGGCTCGATCTCGGCCAGGTCGCTCAGGAGCCACCGAACCCGCATCGCGTTGACGTTCAGGCCGTCGGCCTTGTCGGCCGTCCACTCGTCGCCGAGGCGGTTGAGGTTCAACTCGACGTTCGGTCCGCGGATCTCCAACCGCGTCGCCTGATCCTTGTTGAAGTCGGCCCACGCCGCGCCGTCCAGCGCCACGGCCAGACCGCTCACCAGGGCCGGGTCCACGTCGAAGATGAGCTTCCCGCCGGCCACCATGCCCACGTGCTTCCCATCCCGTTCGGCAATCAGCAGCGAGAATTCGCGCATCTCGCCTCCGGCCGCCTCGGCCGTGACCGTGACGCGAATCGCCGGATCGTCCAGGCCGAAGTCGGCGGCCTTGTCGGCCGCGGCCAGGTTCCGCGCCGCCTCGACGTTTCGCAGGCGGCCCATGAGTTCGTGGACCTTCTCGACGTTCGGTGCCGCCTCGATCGGCTGTACGAGGCGCCACTGGGGCTTCTCGTTGGTGCCGCTGTTGGTCAGTTCGACGGTCTCGCCGTTGCGCGTCCACGAAGCCGACCTCACGACCAACTCGGGACCGATCGTCCACACGCTGAGCTGGTGCAGGTCCAGCCACGTGGTTTTCAGCCGCAGAACGTCCGCCCCATCGACCTTCCCGGCGACCGAGGTGGCCGGATCGAAAACCCACATGGCCCCGCCGGCGACCTCGCGGCCGATGACGATACTCGTGTCCTTCACGTCGCCGCGATGGCGGAACGTGACGGTCCCGTACGGCTTGTCGAGCCCGAGCTCCGCCGATGCGGGGTCGGCCTGATCGGTGAAGGCCGTGACTTTCATCCCAGCCATCCTGTCCAGGAGCGACTGAACCGACTGGCCTTCGGCCGGGGCCTTCTCGGGCACGGCAATCGTCCAGGCGGCGTCGGCCCGGTCAAGGGCCACCGCGGCGCCGTCAAGGTCCAGGGCCAGGTGATCGACGCGATACGAATCCATCGGCACGGCCCGCCGGTCGCGTAGGTCGAAGACCTCCTTGCGCAGGGCGCGGACGGACTTCTCCTGGATAATGAACGCCGAGGGCTGACCCTCGATTCGTGCGTAGGCCTTCGTGCCTTGAAGGTCAGCCTGCCCGCCGACAATCAGCGTGTGGACCACGGGCGTGGGCGCCTTGGCCGGATCGGCCGGCGGCTGATCGGCCTTGCCCTGGCCGGCGTCGGGGGCCGGCGACTCGCTTTTGGGAGCCGCGGCGGCCTTCTCCTGCAGGACCAGCGTCAGCCGCGGCTCGTCGAAACCATAGCGGCTGCCGTCGTCGCTGCCGATCTCGACGAAGTCGTCGGCGACCAGGCTCGTGGCGGCCGAGAGCAACGCCTCGATGGCCTCGCCGTCGCCGCGGGCGCGAACCGGCTCAACAAGGGTCCACGTCTCGTCGGCCGCACGCTCCGCCGCAAGGGTCGCGCCGTCGCGGGTCAGCGCGAGTCGGCCGATGCGACCGGGACCGAAACCGAAGAGGTTCTTGTCGCGGAACTCCTCCAGATCGGCGGTGGCGACCTCGTGAAGCTCTCCCTTGGCCAGGTAGACCACGTCGCTGCCCTTGACGCGGACAAACGTGTAGCGGTCCGTGCCCAGCCCCGTCTGGCGACCGACGGCCAGCTCGTAGGTGGCGACGGTCGGCGCGGCTCCTTCCGCTGCGTCCTTGGGCGCCACCTTGGCCGTGAACCGGATGGCTGCCTCGGGCGGATCCAGCCGGGCACTGTCCAGCGCGGGGCTGCCCACCTTCGCCGTGCGATCGTAGGACAACTCCGCCAGCAGACGGGCCAGCAGCGACGCCTGTGTGTAACGAGCCTTGGCACCCACCGGCTCGACCAGTCGCCAGTCGTGGTCCGACTGTTCGAGGACGATGCGGCCGAGTTTGCCCTGGCGGTCCACCTCGATCCGCGTCACGTCGGACGCCGAGACGCCTGCGAACGCACGCGAACTGGCCAGAGTCTCGCGACCGCTGCCCCCTTCGTCGGCGGGCATCTTGTACTTGATCAGCAACACCGTGCCGGCGGCCACAACGGCCAGCACAGCCAGAATGAGTGTCGTGCGGAAGTTCATCGTGCAACCTCACTGAAGAGCTATTTCGCCCGGACTCGAACCGAGTAGACCGCAATCCCGACCAGCACCACCGCCAACGGCAACGCGCCCCAGAGCAGCCAGCGGACCAGGGTGCCCGTGCCGCCGCCGAGGTCGCCGATGCGGCTGTACTGCATGGCCTGCGAACTGACGGCGATCATGTCCTCCTGGCCGCCGAGCCACAACATGGCGTTGACCAGCAATTCGCCGTTGCCCGGAAAATCGAGCCACTGGAGCCCGTTGCCGGTCAGGGCGAGTTGCGGCTTCATGAACCGGTCCATGGCCATCATGTCCGTGCCGAGAACGACGAGCCGTCCGATGCGTCCCGACGCGGACGAGGCGGCCGTGTCGGCTGTGGAAGCGGCAGCCGCATCGGCGAACGGACGCTCAGCCGCCAGGGCCACGGCGAAGGGCGCCGCCACGTCGCTGCCGCCCGAATCGTACTGACCGATACCGTTGTTGAGCATCATCAGGTCCGACTCGCCCCAACTCTTGCCGTCGTCGGGCACCTCGACCAGCGGCACGATGCGCAGCCCTGCCGGCGGCTCGCCCTGGCTGTCTCGCTCGACAACGGCGGGGCCCACCCAGTACGACAGCAGCCCCTGCAACGGCGCGACAATCGGGCTCTCGGCCTCGAGATTTGTCGCCGACGGGTAGTTCGTCGTCATCAGGATCGGAATGGCGGCCGGCTTGCCGTCGGGCCGTTCCGTCGGGTGCGTCATGGCCGCCGTGACGTTCGTGCGGACCGTGACGCCGTAGGCCCTGAGCAAGCCCAGGTACGGAATCCCGCCGGCGGGCATCATCGGATTGTCGTCCGGCGACACACGCGCGAACGCCATCACGGCCTCGCCGCGCTCGATGTACTTCCGCAGGGGCTCATACTCCTCCGGCCGCGCCGGCGGCGGCTGGGGCATGCCCATCATCGGCGGCTGTTGCTGCTCCGGCGGCATCAGAACGAACACTCGCCGGTCGTAGCTCTCCAGATCGGGCGGTTCCTGGCCGCTCGCGATGTCCCAGTTGACGATCTCGAACCCGTTGCGCGTCAGACGCGAGGCAAACTCGCTGTACGGGGCGCGGTAGTCGCTGATCGGGGCACTGCCGTGGATGACGAACACGGCCGCCGTCTTCACGCGGCTCGTCAGACGAATCAGCGCCGAAGTCACCGCGTCTTCGCCGCTGAAGCTGCGCTGCTCCTCGGCGTCCATCATCGGCTGGTCCTCGCTGCGCACCACGGGCCACACGTCGTCGAACTCGACCACACGGGCCTTGCCGGCGGCCTCGATGACAAGGCTGTTCGGACGGATGCGGCCGCGGAAATCGTCCAGCGCCAGCGGCTTCAGGTCGTTCAGGGAGGCAGCCAGGTCGGTCAGTTGCCGCAGAATGTCCTGGTAGCGAGCGTCAATGCCGTCGAAGGCCTGCCGCGCGGCGTCGGGCAACTGGACCCCCGCCACCTGTGTCTGCTGGACCGCTCCCTGGGCGACGGCACCGAGCAACATCGACACGCCGTTGACCACCTCGCCGATCTGGGCGGTCGCTTCGCTGTACCGGGGAATCCCCATGTCCCGCCACTGGGAATCGTCGGTCGGGGCCGACGCGTCGGCCTCGCCGATCCATCGTCCCACGTCGGCCCGCATGGCGTCGGCGATGCTCTTCAGCCCTTCGTGCTGCTCGCCCAGTTTCTGCGCCACCAGCCCGACGAACTCACGAAGATCGCCCGTCACCTGCGGGTCCTGGGCGACCTGTCCGAAGAGGGTCTTCTCCGACTCCATCAGTGCCAGCAGCGACGGATTCAGCCCCAGGTACCGTTTCACGACGTCCGCATACGGAGCGGTCTCGTCGGCATGCAGACGGGTGATGCGCGTGCCCATCTCGGTCAGCTTGGCGTAGTCGTCGATCGGATCGACGGCCTCGATCGCGACATCGCGGCCGCGGGTCTCGTACAACTCCAGGAGATCCTCCACGCGGCGCTTGCGAAGGGCCGCCTCCTCATCCTTCTCGGCGGCATAGTAAAGCGACGTGATCCGCACGGGGGCGTCGATCTTGTCGAGCACCTTGGTCGTGCGGCTGCTGAAGCTGTGCAGCCCCTGGCGCGTCATGTCGCGCGTCAGGCGGAACTCCTTGGTCGCCCACCACGCGATGAAGTTGGCCGCCACCACCAGGCCGGCCATCAGCACCGACGCCACCACCACGTTGGCCCCGATGGCCATGCGGCTGGGTCGCCGGGCCGCCGCCGGTGCCGTCTGCATCTCGGGAGTCTTGGATTCCTGGTTCTCTGCCATCGTCGTCTCCGATAAGACGGGAGCTTGTTCACCTTGCCGCGTCCGCCGCCCGGCGGCCGATCAGCCGCGGATACCGCGCCACTTGCGGCTCTCCAGAATCTTCACGCTCAGGAACAGCGCCAGCACCGTCAGGCTCAGGAAGAACACCACGTCGTTCAGCGAAACCACGCCCTTGCCGAAGTTCTCGTATCGCGTCAGGAACCCCACGTACCGCAGCAGGTCGCGCGGCAGGCCGTCCAGGTGGAACGTCAGGAACCGGCAAAGGAACGTCATGATCCCCAGGAACACGAACGGCACGAACGCGCTGACGATCTGCGACCGCGTGCAGCAACTGGCCAGCAGGCCAATCGACAGGAACAGTACCCCGATCAGCACCAGGCCCAGGTACCCCGCGGCAATCGGGCCCCAGTCGGGCTCGGCGAACACCGCAAGCACCACCGCGTAGCTCAGCGTCGGCGCCAGCAGGATCAGGAAGAACGCCACCGCGCTGAAGAACTTGCCCAGGATCACCTGTGCATCGGTCACCGGCGCGGTCATCAGGCTCTCGATCGTGCCGCGGCTCATCTCCTCGCTGACCAGACGCATCGTGATGACGGGAATCAGAAACACCAGAACGCCCGCCAGCCAGAACATCACGTTGCGCATCTCGGCCGGCCGATTGGCATCGAAGTCCATCAACCCGAAGAAGATGCCTCCCAGCACCAGGAACACCGCGATGACGATGTACCCGACAGGGCTGTAGAAGTAGGCCCGCAGCTCGCGATTCATGACGGCCATGATCTTGGACATTGCCGGTTCCTCTCGTAGAAGCCAGGGGCGCCGCTGGCCGCGGCGGCCCGCATCAGTTCGCCCTGCCCCGCAGATTCTGTTCGGCAGTCTTGCGGATGAAGAACTCTTCGAGCGTCGGCCGCTGCGTATGAAGCTCGCGGACGCGCCACCCCCTGCGGACAGCCAGTTCGCCGACAGCCTGCCTCACGTCGGCCTCGCCCTGCGACTCGATCCTGAACGCCGTGTAATCGCCCTCAGCCTTCTCGGCCGAAACGCTTTTGACGCCGTGCAGACCGCCGATGGCCCGCTTCAGCCCCTCGGCATCGTCGCCCGCGGCCTCCAGAAGCGTCGTCCCCTGCCCGCCGATGCCCGTCCGCAGCTCGCTCAGCGGACCGTCGGCCACCAGCTTGCCGCCCGAGATCATCACGATCCGCGAGCAAACCTGCTCCACCTCGTGCAGGATGTGACTCGACAGCAGCACGGTGTGCCGCTCGCCGAGGTGCTGAATCAGCCGCCGCGCCTCGCGAATCTGTCCGGGATCCAGCCCGATGGTCGGCTCGTCCAGGATCAGCACCTTCGGATCGCCCAGCAGCGACTCGGCCAGCCCCACGCGCTGACGGTACCCCTTCGACAGCGTCGCGATGATCTGGCGCCGGCGGTCGCTGAGCTGGCACCGCTCGATGGCGTCGCCCATGCGACGACGCAGCGCGTCGCCGCCCAGCCCCTTGATCTCGCCGCGGAACCGCAGGTACTCCTCCACGCGCATGTCCTCGTACAGCGGCACGCTCTCGGGCATGTAGCCGACGCTCTGGCGAACCTGGAGGCTCTGGGAGAAGACGTCGAAGCCATTGACCGTGGCGCGGCCGCTGGTGGCCGGCATGAAGCACGTGAGCATGCGGATCAGGGTGGTCTTGCCGGCGCCGTTGGGCCCCAGCAGGCCGACGATCTCGCCCTCGTCCACCTGGAACGACACGCCGTCAACCGCCAGTCGCGAGCCATAGTACTTGGTCAGGTCCTGGACCTCGATCATCGTTGGCTCCTGATGCTGTAAGTGTCGGATTGCCGCGGACCTGCCGTTTCCACCTGAGGCCCGCGCCTGCCATGCAGGCCATCACTTATACTCCTGGCCCAATCCGATGTCAAGCCCTCGTCGGCCATAGTAACGGCCCTGGGCACACGTCGAGCCTGTGGGCAGTGGCCGCAAGCGATGCAGGGATCGCGCGCGAGCGCCCCGCGAGGGACAGGCACCTGGGAGGGCGGCTCGCGAGCCGCCCCTACGATGTCCCAGACCAGTTGCCCGCTCACGCATGCGACATGCACCTGACGGCCTTGGCGGCGCACCTGGACGATGCCGACAGGCTTCGCCGGGCGCCGTTGCCGGCCAGTCTCGCGACGGGCATTATGAAACAACTTTCACGGCGACAGAACCGATAATTCTGATACAATGCCCCCGTCCGCGGGACATGACAGGAGAACCTTGTGAGCGCAGAGCATACCCTGAAGAAGAGATCGAACGAGGAGTTCGATTCCTGGTCCAAGTCGTACGACAAGAGCGTCCTGCAATGGCTGCTGTTTGACCCGTCGCACAAGATGATCGTCCGCGAACTGGGCGATGCGGGCAAGGCCCATATTCTCGACATCGGCTGCGGCACCGGCAAACTGGCCCACCGCATGATCACCCATCATCGCGACGCCAGGGTGTTCGGCATCGACCTGTGCGAGTCGATGATCCGGTCGGCACAGCACCACGTCGTCAGCGAGCCGCGCATCCACCTCTCGGTGGCCGACAGCGAGCACCTGCCGTTCGAGGACGCCACGTTCGACTACCTGACCTGCTCGAACTCGTTTCACCACTATCCGAATCAGGCGGCCGCCGTGAAGGAGATGCACCGGGTGCTGAAACCCGGCGGGCGGCTCTTCATCACCGACGGATACCGCGACAACCTGTACGGATACCTTATTTACGACGTAGCCGTCACGACGATGGAGGGCGGCAAAGTCCACCACCTGTCGGCCGCCGACTTCCGGAAGGTGTTTGCCGACGCCGGTTTCCAGGACGTCTGCCAGACAATCGTGCGGTTTCCGGCACCGTTTGTACTCACCCGGGGAACAGCCGCCGAGCCGTGAACCTGCCGAGGGGCGCCGTGCCGATGCGAATCCTCTCCATAGCCCTGGCCGTGTGTTCCGTGTGTTGGCCGGGTGTTCTGCGCGCCGCCGACGAGGCCGGCGCCGTGGCGCCCGGGCCGGCGCCCGAAGCGACCGTGCCCGCCCAACCCCCTGCGGCCACCGAGCCCATGAAGACCGTGTCGCCCCCGTCAACGCCTGCACCGCCCACGACGCAGTTCCCGCAGCTCGATCCGTCGCTCCCGAAGACCGAGGACGAGATTCGCCGCGCCACGGCCAAGTGGGCCCAGGTGGACTGGCATTCCCTGGTCCGCACCGACCAGCTCAAGTTCCTTCAGCTCCTCCAGATGAAGTGCCACGAGACCGTCATCGACTTCACGGCGACCTTCCACAAGCAGGAACGCATCGACGGCAAGCTCCGCGACGAAGAGGCCGCCAACATGAAATGGCGTCGCGACCCGTTCAGCGTCTACATGAAGTTCGTCATGGGCGACAAGGGCAAGGAGGCCGTCTACGTCGAGGGCCAGAACAGCGGCAAGATGCGAGCCCACGCCGGCGGCCTGTTGTCGTGGATCAAGCTCTGGGTCGAGCCCGACTCCAGCCGCGCGATGAAGGACAACCTGCGGCCCATCACGAAGGCCGGCATGACGAACATGCTCAGCGCAGCCCTGGCCGTGTATGAGGAAGCCGCCAGAAACGGCGACCTGAAGGTGGAGTTTCTCGGCACGATGACCGCCGCGGGTCGCACGTGCTACGGCATCAAGCGGACCCTGCCGAAGAAGGACATATACCCCGGCAAGGAACTGGTGCTGTTCATCGACTGCGAGAAGCTGGTGCCGGTCGGCGCCGACTCGTACGACTGGGACGGGCAGATCATGTCGAAGTACCGCTACGCGGACCTGAAACTCAACACGGGCCTGACCGACAAGGATTTCGACTGGAAGAATCCGGACTATGGTCTCAAGTGAGAGCCGCCGCAGGGCGGCCCGCCGGCGGCGGCACACGAGCCCGCGGGGAGGACGACATGAGGAAGCTTCTGATTGCAACCCTACTTGCGGCCCCGATGCTGGCCGGCTGTGCAAGCCACGAGCCCTGGCAGTCCATGGTGTTCGTCGCCACCGACCGTGACCTGGCGTTCGACGCCGCCCTGGCCGTGCTGGGCGAGGACTATCTCATCGCCCAGTCGGACCGCGCCTCCGGCGAAATCCGCACGCGGCCGCTGATGGTTCCCCGCCGCGGCACGGCTCGCGCCGCCGGGGCGTACCTCTCGAGCGGCGACATCCAGAACGTCCGCCGCACGGTCACCTGCTGGGTCGATCGCGGCGAGGGCAGCGCCCGGGTCCGCCTGCGTGCCGCCCTTGAGCGCGAGAGCACCAGCCAGGCCGCCACCCTCGTGATCGGCACCGAGGGCGGCGACATGCGAGGCGCCGGCGAAGAGCCGCAATGGCGGCATCTCGACCGCAACCAGTCCACCTACTGGGCCGACATCGGACGCGACACCCAGGCCGAGACCGAACTCCTGCGCCGCATCGGCGAGCGCATCACCCCGGCAGACACAACCGCCCCGGCCGCGGCAGCCGCTCCTGCGACTGCCCCTGCCGCAGTAACCGCCCCTGCTGCCGGAAGTCCGGCGGATCGTGGCGAATCGCCGTCCCCTGCTGCCCCAGGCGCCGTCCAGGGCGAAATGACGCCCGTCGAGACGCCCTGAGGACACGTGCGCTCATCGGCCCCATGTCGCGTCACGGCGGCTGGTTTGGTGGACAAGCAACTCGTCTGGGCGCAGCGCCAACCGTGCGCCAACCGTAGGGGCGGCTCGCTGCAAGTCCCGAGCCTCGTCGAGGGGCGAGCCGCCCTCCCCCAGGGTGCCTGTCCCCCGCCGGTCGCTCGCGAGCGCCCCCTACGTCGCTTCCCGCCGTTCCTGCGGTGGGAGAGACTGCGTGCCTGCAAACGTGACGTACACGCCCGAATCGTCGAATCGTCCGAAAAGGAGTTGAAATCGTCGTATCGCCCGCTATAATGCCGAGGTCCCGCGAGGGACGCCGCGGTTGGTCAGTCAGGCCGCTGCCAGCCGACGGGTGCAGTGGAATCACAAGGTGCCCCTATCGTCTAGCGGCCTAGGATCCCTGGTTCTCAGCCAGGTGACAGGGGTTCGAGTCCCCTTAGGGGTACCATTGACATGCAAGCAGGGTGCAATGGACCGCAGGAGCCTGCAATCGTGGGCTTGAGCCGTTCGTTGCACCCTGTCTCTTTTGGTATCCTGTCCCTGCTTCCCTGACACGCCAACGCCCCCGAAACCTCAACACGCCCGGCAATCGCGACATGGAATGGGCCGCCGGACCCTCAGGGGCGACCCGGATCCGACTCGGGCGCAGGCCGACGGCTTCAGGGATGCGGCACCGGAGGCTCCCCGGGCATCTCCTTCATCGCCGAAGGGGTTCTGGGAGGCATGTAACCGGGTTCGACCACGGTGAAGGCCAGCGACTCCAACAGATCGCGGTTGGCAGCCACGGCCCGGAACTTCGCCCCGACATGGGCGCAGGCGGGTCTGCCGCCCGCCGCGGCCGGCATCTCGAAGAACTTGCCGCGGAGCCAGTTTGTGGCGAGGATGCCGCTCTGCCAGGTGCTTGCGGCCTGGGCCAGAAGACGTTTCTGT
>Ga0123329_1003413_pt1 | contig 13185 bp, 18 predicted proteins | sample BioC12SIPDNA_FD_89703 | JGI IMG/M metagenome (GOLD analysis project Ga0123329, IMG submission 89703) | Anaerobic biogas reactor microbial communites from Washington, USA - Biogas_R1_B C12 SIP DNA | ecosystem: Engineered > Bioreactor > Anaerobic > Unclassified | place: Washington, USA | collected... | reverse complement strand
GGTTCAGCACAGAACCGGGGCCGTAGCTCAATTGGTTAGAGTACCGGACTGTCGATCCGGTGGTTGCGGGTTCGATTCCCGTCGGCCTCGCTCGGCGAATACCCCAAGAAACCCGCGTTTTCCCTGAGAATACGCGGGTTTTTCTCGTTTAGGGAGTTCAACATCCGTATTCGAGTTATTACCAGCGGTAACCCCGAATTTACCCAAATGTTCAACGGGAAGGGGCAGCGCAGGGGGCAGCGCAGGGGAAGCGTCGGCGGTCTTGCCATCCGTCCCCGTCGCCCTGGCGGCGGTTTCCGTCCTGTCGCCAGCGTCAAGCGGCAGGTCCGGCAACCGTTCCACGGCGCCCGCCGTATCGAGCAAGCGCGGGTCGGTGTAGGTGGTCATGGTGAGTTCAAGTTTCGAGTGCCGCATACAAGCCATAGCGGTTCGCGGTTCAACGCCAACACGGGAAAGGTGAGTCCCGAAGGTGTGCCGCAAGGCGTGAACGTCAACCGTCCGTCCCCGGTCGTCAGTTTTCGGAATGCCGGCGGCGAGCAAGTCCCGGTCGAGGATTTTTACCAGTTGCTTCGGAACGTCGAAAACCAGCGTATCGGCAGGTAAGCCGGCGAACCCCCGGCAAGCGTCAGAATTGCGCCTGTCGCGTTCCGGCGTGTTCAGGTCTTGCGGGTCGAAAGCCACCGTCGGGGCGTTGCTGGCGGCTTCCTGGCGTGCCTTTGCCTTGTCGGCGAGCCATTGGCGAAGGTCGGCGGCAAGGTCAGAACGAATTGCCACCGTCGAGCCTTCCCGGTTCTTTTCGTCGGCGGCGTCGAGCGTCAAGAATGCCGGGTCGGCGTCGAGGTCCAGTTGCCCCACGGTGAGCGTTGCCAGTTCGTTCTTTCGCAAGCCGGTCAACACAAGCGTCTTGTACATCAAGGCGCGTTCCCGTCCAAGCAGGTCGAGCCGTGCCACCGTTTCGGGTCTCAGCTTGCATATCGGCTTGCCGGCGTCCCGTCCCCGGCGAACGGTCATGGTGTCAAGCAGCGGTCGGCGGCGTGCCACGTCGAGCAACTTGACAAGTTCGGCTTCCGTCAGCGCCCGGCGTTGCCGGCGGCAGTCGGCGGCTTCATCGGCTTTCGGCGAGTTCGCCAGCGGGTTCGCCAGCATTCGCCCGGCGCGAACAGCCCAGTTGCAGAAAGCCACCCAACAAGCCCGGTAGCGGTTCCGGCGTGCCGCGCTCATTCCGTTCTCGGCTTGAACCGACAACCAGCGGTCGAAAGCCTGTCCTGTCACGTCGGCAAGCTTGGCGAAAGAGCAAGCGTCGGCAACCCGTGTCAGTTGTGACAGCGTTTCGTCCGGTCGGCAGCATTTCCCCTTCGCTTTGCGGTTCGCGATGAAGTCGGCGAAGTGTCCAGCAATTCCAGCTTGTTGGTGAACAACCGTTTTCGTTTCGGCGGTGGTCACAACCCCGGCGCGTACTCGTTCCGCCTGATGTTCAAGCTCGGCAAGGAATTGTTCCGCCATAGCCTTATCCGTGCAACCTGTCGGCACTTCCACAACCAAGTCATCCCCGCGCCGGTACTTCGCCAGCCACTTGCGGCAGGTGAACACAACCAGCGGCGAGCCGTCCGCGCCGGTTGTCACGGGTGCCGTTTTCGTCTTGCCGTTGCGGTCTTGCCACCGTGCGAAGGTCTCGCCTTTGCGGGTGAACAACTCGGCGCCGTCCGGCAGCGGCTTGTTCCAGGTCTTGCGGCGTAAGCTTCCCATGTCAGGTTCCCTTTCCCTTCGCTTTCGTCGGCGTCAACTTCAGACCGAAGTAAAGTTTGGAGCCGTCCTCATCGCCCCAAGCCTTTACTAGTTCATCGAGCGTTTTTCGGCTTTCGGCGTCCAGCCATTCAACCGCTTTCTCTTGCCCATCTGCCTGTTGGCGGCGTTCGTATTCTTTCCGGATAGAATGCGTTATCGTGAGTTCCAAGAAACCGAGATCAATTTCCCCCATATCGAACGACAGCTCAGTCTCGGAGCCTTCCGCTTTCTGTTCGGCTTGTTTCGCGATCTTCTTGCCTTGTTCCAGGAGCGGCTTCAGCGTAGCGTCAATCCGTTCCCAGCACTCAGCGCTTTTTGCATCTGTTTCGCTGGCACTGGCCAGTTGCCCGATCACCTCCAAGCCTTTCTTTTGTTCCGGCGTCAATTCCGGTTCCTGTGAACAGCCGGAAAGACAAAGCAAACCAGCGAGTAAGAACAACGTGGTACGCATCGGCAGTTCTCCATTGGCAAAAGGAAGGTGCTACACGGTCTCGGCAGTTGTCGGCGATTGCCGTCTTGCCGGTTGTTTCTTCGCTTTCGAGTTCGTCGGTTGCAGTTCAAGCCCGAAGTAAACGGCGAGCCGGTCGGCGATATCGAGCCGCAAGCTTTGGTCCCCACGGGAAAACCGAATCAAGCTTACCCGTTCAACCCCGGTTTCTTTCGCCAGCGTCAACATCGGCAAGCCGGTTTCGAGCCGTTCCCGTATCGCCTGTCTCAGCGTGTCACTCATCGTTGTAGGTGCTTTGGTTTTCATGTTGTGTAACTTACCACAGTATCGGCTTTCCTGTCAACTCGCCTTGTTCGGAATTCCCAAGAACGACAAGTCGGCGGACGGCGCCGGCGTCAAGCGGTCCTTCCTGGCGTCGGCGGTCAGCGTCAGCGGCAACCGGCGTTTCCAGCCGTCCGGCGAGTTCGGCACAAGCCAGAGCCGCCCGGCGGTTTCGACAACCAGCGAAGCCCGCAAGAGCGCGTCCCGGTACACAACTACCCCGTTTCCGTTCATCGTCGGCGGTTCCCTTTTCGTGCTTGCGGTTCAGCCGGTCGGTATCCCACGAACCCGCCACAGCGGCGGCAGGTCGAACGTATCCAGCCCGGCCGGCGCGGTGCCGGTTCGTCGAGCAAGTCGGCGGCGGTATGCGTCAAGCAGCGGCGCGGCGTCCTGGCGGCGAGCAACTCGGCAGCGGTCGGCTTCCTGGCGGTCGGCGTCGCCGTCGAGGTCTTGGCGGTGGTCTCGGCTTCCGGCGTCGCCGTGCCGATCGCCGCGCCGGTCCCCGCCAAGGTCTCGGCAGCGGTCCCGGCTTCCGGCTTTCGAGTCCAGAGCCGGCGTAGGTCAAGCAACAAGCCGGCGTCCGGCGCGCCGTCGGTTCCCCCAGGTGCCGGCGCGGCAGGTCCGGCGGCGAGCGGTGCCACCGTGCCGGCGGCGGTGTCCCCGGCAACGGTTTCCGCGCCCGGTGTCCCGGTCGAGATCCCGGCAGCGGTCCCCGGCGTCGGCGTCCTGGCGGTTTCGAGTTCGGCGGCGGTGGTCATGGCGGCGGCTTTCATTTCTGGTCTTGCGCGTCCCCTGTCCACAGCAAAGCGGACGCGCCTTCTGGTCCTTTCTGGGATAGGGCGCGCCGGCGCACCCTATTCCGGGCGCGAAATGCGCCCTAACAAGGGCGCGCCGGCGCACCCTACTTCTTGTAGTCCTTCGTGAGCGGTCGAACCCGGTAAGCGGACGGTCCCCGGCGCAGACTTCCACGGTACGCCACGGCGAGCAACCCCCGGCGGCAAAGCTTGGCAAGAGCGCGTTTGACGGTCCCCAGGTTTACCCCGGCGCGGCGTGCCAAGTCGGCTTGTGAAGTCCGCGCCAAGCCATCGGCGGCTTTCGTGTCGCGGTACAGCGCCAGCCAAACGGCAAGCTCGGCGCGCGTCAGTTCGCGCAGCGTAAAGTCAACAAAAGCGTTCAAGACGGCGAAGCGGTCGGCAGCTTGGCGCCCGGCGGCCGTCCCCTTCGCCTTGCTCTTTCCCACGGCGGCGCGTTCGGTGCGGTCGGCGGCGTCGGGTTCGTCCGGCGCGGCTTCCGTTGCGTCCCAAGCCCGGCGCAGTTCCGGCGGTATCCTAGAAGTCATCGGCGGCGTTCCCTTCGTCGGTGTCATCGCCAGCAGTCCCGGCGGCGTCCCACAGCGAGCGCAGCGCGGCAGTCAACTTGCCGTCCGGCTTCGGCGTCGCGGTGGTTGCGTCCAGCGGCGTGAAAGCCTGGCGCGGCATGTCGAAATGCAACGGCAGGTCTTGCGTCGAGCCGTGCCGGTTTTTCAAGCAGCGTAGAATGACGGTCTCGGCGTCCTTCCCATCCGGCGCCAGCAGGTAAGCACTATCGGACCCGAATTCCAGTTCGGCACTTTCCGAGAAACTCGCCAGCGTCAAGGCGTCGGCAGCGTAGCTTGAACGTCCTTTTGCGTCCCGTCCGCGCGTTACCCGCGAAATGACGATTAGCGCAGTCCCCGCGTCGGCAAACTGTCTCAGATACCCCATCGTCGCGTTCATCGCGTTGCGGTTGTCGCCGTGCGTTCCTGGCGGCAAAATTCGTTGGATGTAGTCAAGCAGCAACAGCCCGGCGCCGTGAGCGTCGGCAGCGGCGGCAACGTTTGCCAAGTCGAACGGCGGACGCAAGAAGGCGAGCCGGTCGCCGAAGCTTTCGAGCGCGGCAAGTCCGGCGTCAAGGCGCGTTCCGTGTTCAGCGCCAAGCCGGCGGTAGCGGATAGCCGTAGAGTCAATTCCGGCGAGCCGTGCTAGTTGCCTGTCGAGTAGAACGGTCGGCGGCATTTCCACGTTGCAGACAAGACAGCGAAGCGAAGCGGTGAGCCGCAAGGCGTCGCAAGCGGCTTGCATGGTGAAAGCGGTTTTCCCAGCGCCCGGCGCCCCGCCAACGAGAACCACAAGTCCCGGTCCCAACTCGATACGCGACAACTCGCCTTCGCCAACCGGATAGAAAACCGGCGGCGTGCCGGTCAGCAGGTCATCGCGCCAACCGTCGAAAACGTCGGCGGCGGTGGTAAAGCTTGCCTTCGTCGATGTCATGGCGTCGCGTTCCTTTCCTACGTTTGGTTTGCGGCCGGCGTCGCGGCCTGTTGCCAGAGGCGAGCCAGCGCGGTCGAAAGGTCAGGTCCGGCGGCCGGCGTGCCGGTCGAGGTCGGCGAGCCGCCCGGCGTCGCCACCGTGCCGGCGTCCGGCGTCGCGTCCGGCGGTGCCGTCAAGGTGCCAGCGGCCGGCGTCCCGTCCGGCGGCGAGCCGGTCGGCGGCGTCGCGGCGGTCGAGGTCTCGGCCTGGTCCCCGTCCGCGTCCGTCGGCGGCGGCGAACCCACAGCGGCAAGTCCGCAGTCAATTTGCCTTCGCACTTCCGAAGGGGGTAAGCCGGCGTCAAGCGCGGCTTCCGTCAACAGTTCGTGAGCAAGTTCCGGCGGACAACCGAATTCCCGCAAGTTCGCAGCGGCGCTAAAAAGTAGCCGGTGCCGGTCCCCTGTCCCGGCGCCGTCGCGAATGAAAGCCAGCGTCGAACGGTTCAGCCGTCCCGCGCCGGTGCCGTTCCCGTCCTGGCGTTCCCGGCGAGCCGTTGCGGCTTGTGCCACTTGCTCGGCAGCGGCTTGCCAGTCGCCTACGGCCTGAGAGTTCGGCGCCGACGGTGCCGGAATGTCGAACGGTTCCGGCGTCGCGGCGAGCCGTTGAATTGCGTCCGTCCGTAGGTTCAGCAGTTCGTCGAACGTCAAGCGTCGCTTGTGAAGTCCGGTTTTCAGGTGCCGCGAATTCGGCGCCCGAAAGAGCCGCACTTTGTCGTATACCCCGCCGTCGATAGCGAACCCCAAGCGCTCGGCGTGCCCTTCCGCAAAGCGGCGCGCCACGGCGGCGAACGTAGCGGAAGGCGGCGGCGAGCCGCACAACGAAAGCGGCAAGCCGGCGTGAAAGCCTTTCGCGCCGGAATAGAACAGGAGCAACTCGCCACCGTCGAGCGCGTAGCGTTCGCACAGCGCAGCGGCGAGCCGGCGAGCGTCCCGCGTCGCGGCTTCTAAGTCGCCTTCGCGGTCGAGGTCAACCCAGAGCCACGGCGAGCCGCAAGCGCCGGCGAAGCCTTTGGTTGTCCCGGTGCTTTCGAGGTGCCGGCGGAAGTCCGCGCCAAACGTGAAAGCGGAAAGGTAAGCTTCCCCTGTCACGTCGGCGCGGTCGTCACACTGACAGTAAGCCGCAAAGGCGCGGTGCCAGTCGATAAGTCGGCGGTCGTTCAGCGGCGAACCGACAACACGAAAGCCGTAAGTCGCGGTCGAGGTCATGGCGCGCCCTTTCATCAAAACGGCAACGGTTCAACGGCGATCCCTTCGCTTTTGCTTTCTATCCCGTCCGGCGCGGCAGCGGTCGCCACGGCGGCGGCGTCCGGTTCCCCTGGCGGCGGTTCGTCAGTCGGTGCGAAGGCGTCGGCTTCCGGCGGGTCGATACCGACTACAGCGAATGAGCGCAGCTTGTTGAATTCGGCGCCGTCGTCACCGCGCCGCAAGACAAGTTTGCACAAGCAGCGAATACCGCGCGGCAACGGTCGCTCTAACTGGTCAAGCGACACAACCCCCAGCTTTGCCAAGTCGCGTTTCGCCATCGGCAGCGCGGCTTCGGTCAACCAGATGTCGTGCCAGAATTGGCGGCCGGTGTACTCGCCTTCGCAAACGCGAAAGGTCAGCTTAGCGCCCGGTGTCCCGCGCGTCTTGCCGGTTTCGAGCGTCAAGGCGGTAATGTGTGCCACGTACTCGCCTGGCGGCAGCGGCGCCAGTTCCCCGGCGGCTTCGGTTTCGTCCCATACCTGGCGTAGCCTGTCGGCGGTGCCGTTTTGTAAAATGTCTGTTAAACGTCCCATTGTCTTGATTCCTTTGGTCGAGGGGTCGAGAGTTCAGAAAGTCGAACCCGCGCCGGCGGCAACCGGCGCGGGTTCGTCGTCAAAGGTCAGCGTCAGTTGCCGGTCGGCGCGGTCGGCGTCGGCGTCCGGCAAGTCGGGGTTCGCGTCGAGCCACGCAAGCGCGGCGTCGCGGTCGGCGAGCCGCCAAACGCCAAGAACGCTTGCGTGCCGTTCCGGTCGAGTCGAGCGAACGTAACCAGTCAGCGCGGCAACCCCGGCTTTCGCCAGCGTCGAGGGGATAGCGCCCACAAGCCGGCGGTCGAGGTCCGGCGGCGTTTCCAGTTCGGGCGCGATGTCATCCATTGTCGCGGTGCCGGCGTCGAGCAACCGGCTGGCGAGCAACCGGGCGCCATGGCGGACAAGAGCGGCACGGCGGTCTCGCAGCAAGTCAAGCGCGGCGTCCCGGCGGCGTTCGCCTTCGGCGGCGTCATCCTGGCGGCGAGCCGTGCCGGCATACAAGCCGTCCGGCGAGTAGGTGAGCGTCGCGGTCATGGGCGCGCCCCCCTGTCGCCACGGCAGCTAGGGCAACCGGCGGCGAGCCAAGCGTCAAGGTCCGTCCGGCGCCAGCGGCAAAGCGAGCCTATGCGCAGCGGGCGCGGCATTCGGCCGGCGTCGCTGAGCCTGCGGCAGTGTTGCGGCGAGCAATTCAGCAGCGCAGCCACGGCTTGAACGTCGAGCAGCGCGGCAGGTGCCAGAGCCGGCGCGGCGGCCGGCGGGTCGAGTGTAGCGGTCATCGAAACAACCCCCATCACAAAGTGAGAAGTGAGCCGACACAGCGCCGGCCCGATGGGGGAATTTGACGGGTTTTTTTCTTGGGGTGTGTGTCGCGGGAAGTAGCGAAAGACAAACGCTAAGGCGTGCTTGGCGTTTCCTGATAACGATAAGCCGAAAAGGGAAGTAGAAAGGGAAGTAGAGCCTACTTCCCCGGTGTCTTTCGTCGGCGGATTTCCGCCGTCCGCGCTTCTATTTCGAGTTCGTCGGCTAGCAGTCCGTCACCGTCAAGTTTGCTCGTTTCACCTTGAACGTATTTTGTCCAGTCGGCGAGATGAACCCAAAGGCGGTTTCTCCGTTCGTGCCAGCGTCGGATTTCGGGGTGCTTGTCCAGTATCGCGCGAAACTGCTTGTACGTTGTGGCAAGCGCAGCGGGTGTATGCTGTCGCCGAATGACAGTAGCGGCAACGTAAGCCGTCGGGTCTCTCGGGTTCGTCACGTTGCCGAAACCGTCAACCGTTTCCCCAGGTGCCGGCGGCGTGTTGCCGGTCCCTTCGTCTTGCTTCGTCCCCGGCGGCGAGTGAGCAGCCGGCGGCGTCGCGGTCCTGGCGAGCAACGCCACAGCAGCCGGCGCCGTCAAGCGTTCCCAGCCGGCGGACAAGTCAACCAAGCCAGCGGTAACAAGCCGCGTTTGTACGGCGTGCCACGGCGGCGCGTCGAGGTCACAACCCGGCAGCGCGGCGGCGAGCGTCACCTTGTCGGCGTCCGTCGGGAAGTAGAGTTCCACAGCAACCCCGGCGCGTTCAAGGCGAACGGTCCCGCCTGGCGCCGGCGCGCCTTCGCGGGTGGTTTGTTCCGGCGGTCTGTATCGTTCCCCGGCGAGCATGTCGTTAAACGTGAACGGCGGCTTTTCCGGCGGCAACCGTTGCGGACGGTCGGCGAAAGGATACTCCGCCCAACTTGGCAGCCCGTACAATTCGCGCCCCAGGTTCGCGGTCGGCTTTATTGGTGTCTCGCCTTCCAGTTCGGCGGTCGTCAGCGCGTCGAGCAACTCGTATCGAGCCGGCGCGGCTTGCAGGGTTTCCCGGTTCAGCCGGTGTCCCGGTCCCCGCAGCCATCCGCGCCGGCGGCATTCGGCAACCACGGCTTGCGGGTCGGCGTCGAGGGTCAACAGAAAGGCATGAAAGCGCCCCGCGTCGAGCGTCCGGCTTTCGAGTATAGCGGCGCGCAGGAAGAAGGCGGTTTTCCGCAGCGTGCCCGCGTCGATAGGTTCGTTTGACATGCCGATACCCTTTCGGCAACCCGGAAGAAAAAGCGCGGGAAGCGAGCGGGTTTTTCTCGCTTGTCGGGTGCCCCCTATCCCGCGCGGTTCATTTTATCCCGCGTCGCGTCCCGCGTCAGCAGCAACCAGCGGCGGTTCAAGCAACAGGCAATAACCCAAGTCTTGCCCCCGCGTATGTAAAAACCCGGCAGGGTGCCTTTCGTTGGGTGCCAGTCGTGATGCTCGGCAGGACCCGGTAAGGGGTCAAGGTTCATCATCGTCCCCGTCGAGTTCAAGCAACAGGTCATCAAGAGCGTCGCGAATGTCCCGTATCGTCCAGCGGGTCGGCGTTCGCTCAGCGGCAAGCTCAGTTGCGCCCCTTGCCAGTCGGCGGCGCAGGTCCGCGTTCATATCCGGCGTCGCGGCAAGCTCAGTCAGTCCCCGTTCAAGTTTTGCCTTAACGGCGTCCAACGGCGGCAGCGGCGGCGGCGCTCGGCGTTGTTCAAGGCGGCGTAGTCGGCGGTTCGTCGAGTTCATGGCTCCCCCTGTTCAAGTTCGCGTAGTCGCAAGTCGAGGTCGAGAGCGGCGGCAGGTCCAAGCGTCCGGTCGAATAGCAGCTTGGCGGCGCCAGTGTCGCCAGCCTTCGCGGCGGTGAGCAGCGCCCGCGCCACGGCCTGCAAGTCATCCGGCGTCACGGCGCGAACAAGAGCCACCCGAAGCTTTTGCACTTTGGCGGCGAGCGGGTTTCCGCGTCCGTAACGGTTCCCCCGCCCGAAGCGTCCCCGCCTGTCGCGTCCGTCAAGTTCCGTTGGTGACGGTTTGTTGCTCATTCTTGGATTTCCTTTGGTATCCTACGCCCCAAAAAAGCATCGTCTGCGCGCAAGCGGCGAACCGCTGTAGGAATAAGGGTCGGTGAGCCGCTTAAAAAGGACCCGGTTGTCCGAATTGTTGCGGATAGTCTCATCTGGTTTCGTCCCCGGTGAGCAACTCGGCAAGGCGTCGGCAGTCGCCAGCGGTGAGCCGGCGGCGCAGTTCCCCGGCGAGCCGGTCGAGGTCCAAGTCGGCGCCGGCGTCGAGCGTCAGCAGGTCAACCAGCGTCCCGCCGTCCCCTTCGCTCTTGCTTTCCTGGCGGCGTTCGGTCGGCGAGAAAGCAGTGTCCGGCGAGCCGTCGGCGTTGCGTTTTCCGGCGTCGGAAGGGGCAGCGCAGGGGGCAGCGCAAAACGGCAGCGTCGCAAGTCCTTTGCCGGCTTGCGTTTGCTTGGCGGTATCTTCGCACTGTCGATCCGGTGGTTGCGGGTTCGATTCCCGTCGGCCTCGCTTGACGTAAATCCTGCCGAATTCACATCTTAGGTTACCTTCCGACGTTCGGAAGCGCGGCTTTTTCCCAGCGAGAAAAACGGTAAATACCGTTTTTCCGCCTCGCAAACGGGAGAACCGCACATGCCGAGACTCATTTCCAAAGCGCCGAAGTACCGCCACCACAAGGCCAGCGATCAGGCCGTCGTCACGATCCAGGGCAAGGACTACTACCTGGGACCGTGGAAGTCCAGGACCAGCCGCCAGGAATACGACCGCCTCATTGCCGAGTACTTGGCCAACGGCCGGATCGGGCGAGACGCCGCGAACCACCTTTGGGTGACCGTGGCTGAACTGATGGCGTCCTACGTCCGTTGGGCCAAGACGTACTACTGCAACTCCAGCGAACTCCCCGCCGTCGCCTATTCGTTCCGACCGCTCAAAGAACTGTACTCGAAAACTCCCGCTGCTGAGTTCGGCCCGATCAAGCTGAAGGCCGTCCGACAACGGATGATCGAAGCCGGCCTTTGCCGGACGGAGATCAACAAGCGTATTGGCCGCGTCAAGCGGCTATTCAAGTGGGGCGTGGAAAATGAACTGGTCCCGCCGTCCGTGTTTCACGGGCTGCAGGCCGTCCGTGGGCTCGCTCGTGGCCGATCCGAGGCTCGGGAATCGAAACCCGTCAAGCCCGTTCCCGAAGCGTTCGTCGATGCGATCAAGCCCAAGGTTGCCCCGCAGATCTGGACGATGATCGAATTGCAGCGGCTCACCGGGATGCGGCCTGGTGAAGTGACCGTCATGCGGACGTGCGACATCGACACCAGCGGCCGGGTCTGGATCTACACTCCTGCCAGTCACAAGACCGCCCGCTTTGGGCACCGACGCCAGATCTACCTGGGACCCCAAGCGCAGGCCGTGTTACGTTCCTGGCTCCGGACGGATTTGCAGGCATATCTGTTCCAACCGAAAGAGGCCGTCGAGTGGAAAAGACAGCAAAGGGGCCTCGCCCGCAAGACGCCGCTGAGTTGCGGGAATCGACCGGGCACGAACAAGCGTAGTCGGCCTCGCAAGGAACCCGGCGACCGATATGATGTCCGCGCGTACCACCGGGCGATTCCCCATTTCGTGCGCCGGCTCACGGGTCCAGAAGCAGACTGCCCGTTGCCGGCCGTTTCGGGTCGGTGTGCGAGGAGCCCGTCGATTGACTCAATTTAGCCCCCGTCGAATCGGTTTTCAACTAACCAGACAGTCAAGCTAATCCCAAAATGCCAGGTCACCACAGCCGCCGCCAAAATCGCCGTCGCTGACTCATCAAAGGTCGAAGACCTGCTGTCTTGGAGGCGGGGACTCCTTCAGTACCTTTCGCACGGTTTCGACGTCCAATGCCGGTTGTGGAAGTTGCTGTAGGGCCACCTCGGGGTCCTTCCACCAAGCCCGCACCACGCGCGCAAGGCATCTCCAGAGTTCATCAGCGCCCGTAAAATCGCTGGTAAGCAGCCGACGCACGTTTTCCTGAAGATGAGAACTTTGGTCTTGTACGAAGCGTGCCCGTGACTCACGGTCCAGATCCACCGCGCATTTTCCGTGCCGGCAGGCTTTTACTACCACTCGCAAGACTTGTGCAAGAGCGGGACGAGGAATCCCAGCGTGGAATAGGATCGTGCCGACATACACGTGGCCAACGTCTTCCGGCGCCTTGTAATCGAAACGTAGCAGTGCCCTGCGAAAGGAATCTCCCAAGACAGCCTGGAGGTGTGAGTTCGTGGCGAGTTCCGTCCAATGGCCCGTATTGTCTCTGATGGTTTCCGAAAGATTGTGCCAATATCCGTGCCCCTCGTCCCCGTAGTTTAGTGCCACCATTGTCATCGCGACCAGGACCTTCGCGAGAGTCTTGTCAGCGTCCCAACCTGCGGGGACTCTGTTTGTCACAATAGCGTCCAGAGTGCGCAGCGACAGAAGAAACGTCGCATCGTCCGTTGGAATTCTCGCGAGTCCCACGATGTCGGACTTACGATCCCGATCCCGAAACGCAGAAACCAAAGGCGATTCATGCTGCTTGTCACCCATGTCTTGGACCATCTTGCCCCCCTTGCTGAGAACAGGGGTTCTCTGTCTACCGGAAGAACAATCCGTTGACTGCGGGTGGTGCATAAAGCGACCACGATCCGACAAACCCGCTCATGCATCCCATAACGCGGCGACTTCAATGGCGGCACCGCTGCAATATGGCGTCCGCACCGCCAGGGGACGCTTGGGCGTGATTCCCATGATCACCAAACGAAAAAAGGGAGCGCGCCGAAGCGTCACCCCCTGGAAGCCCTGCGACAGGCTGCGAAGGTTGCAACGTCCAGCGGCTCCCCGAGCGGGGAGCCTGCCCTGGACGCCAAACCTTCGCTTGAAAATGTCGCAGTTTTCCAGTGGCGGCGGCAGGTAAAGGCCAATTCGTCAGTTGTTCGTGCTTGTCCTAGTTTCGGTCGATAGTCGCTCCTTTAGGGCAAAATCGGTTCGGAGTACTCCCTCCACAATAAGGGCGGCGAGTGGCGTTGTCAATTCGCGGGACACGCCGGCCCGGAAACCCGCCAGCATTTCCGCAGATTCGGAGCTGCCCAGCCAGCCCTTGCGGTAATGTCTTCCTGTCGGTCAGCGCCGTAGCTCTCTGGCTGCTTTGATCCGTGCCTGCTCCAGGTCATCCCGTGCCCGAATCCAGTCCTTGCGGGCCTCCGCCTTATCTTCCGCTGTCGCGTTCCGCAGGTACTGGTACGCCGCTTCAACTTCGGCCGCCAGTGCCTGCAAGTCGGCCTGGGTGCCTGGGGACAGCGTCGGCCTCGGTCTGGCCGCGCGTTTGGCGCGTTCTTGGGCCACTGCCGCGTTCCAGGGACTGGGCAGCGGCACGAACATCGACGGATTGGGCATTAACAGCCACGGTGCCCGGTAGCCGTTGCCGAACCACCGGGGATAGCCGTAGCCGTAATTGTGGACCGATCCGTCCGGCACCACAAAGGGTGCGCACGGCACCCCGCAGTTCCGTCAGCAACCGCCTGTCACGGCGGCTGCCAAGTTCAATACGCTCATGATCACGTCTTGCTCCTTCGATTCAGACAACGGCAGGCCGAGCCGAAGGTGAGCGCAAGGGAGGTAATTGATGGACAAACAATCGGGGTAAACGGTGGATTGTTGCTTCGGTGGCATGGGGGCGAAGTACCGGTGGCCTCTTCTGATC
>Ga0123329_1003410_pt1 | contig 13195 bp, 11 predicted proteins | sample BioC12SIPDNA_FD_89703 | JGI IMG/M metagenome (GOLD analysis project Ga0123329, IMG submission 89703) | Anaerobic biogas reactor microbial communites from Washington, USA - Biogas_R1_B C12 SIP DNA | ecosystem: Engineered > Bioreactor > Anaerobic > Unclassified | place: Washington, USA | collected... | reverse complement strand
AGTAGTGCGCCGAGAGCTTGAGCATAGCGATCTCTTCGTCGGACTTGATGACCCGCGAGGGCGCGACGAGGTCCTCCTCGACGACGGTCGGGAAGAGCGTCGTGAGCCGACGGTAGGTGGCGAGTCCCATCTGGTCGACGGCGACGGTCTGCAGTGGGCCGAAGGCCTTGCGCAGCATCGACCCCAGGGCGTCGTAGAGGTCGGACCCGGCGGCATAGTTGTCCTCATAGGCGTCGACTGCGGCGAAGTGCTCCACCTTGCGCGCCTCGTGCGCCTCCATCGCCGGCGTGAGCGCGACGAGCGTGCCGTCATGGTGCACGTAGAGGATGACGGGCCGCTTCCCCGGGTGGTAATAGAGGCCCAGGTAGAAGACGTTGAAGGGGTCGAAGACGAGCGCGCCATCGACGCCGCTCTCGCGAATGCGCGCGGCGATGCCGTCGATGCGGCGATGGTACTCTGCGGGTGTGAAGCCTCTAGTCATGATGTCTCCTTCTTAGTGTCTGTCTCCCTCCCCACGTTCCGACGGGGGGAGGGCAAGCCGTTCTGACGGCGGGGAGGGGGACTCTGCGACTGCGCCGGAGCCCGGACCCCCCTTTGTGTTTCCCCCCAGCCGCGGACGGCTGGAGGGAAAGCAGATGCTATGCTCGCGTGATCTTGGGATTGAGCGCATCGCGGATGCCCATGCTCAGGAAGTTGAACGAGATCACGAACCAGACGATGGCGATGCTGGGAAAGAGCGAGAACCACCACGCCGAGGCGAAGGCGCCGCTGGCGTGTGCGTTGTGCAGGATCTTGCCCCAACTGAAGGTCGTCGGGTCGCCCAGCCCCAGGAAGCTGATGGCCGACTCGGTGATGATCGACGTGGCCATGACGATGGTCAGGTTGATGAGCACCGGGGTCGAGGCGTTGACCAGGATGTGCTTGAAGATGATCGGGCCGGTGCGGATGCCCAGGCAGCGCGCGGCTTCGATGTACTGCATGCTCGAGACCTGCAGCGTCGAGGAGCGTGTGATCCGGGCGATGGTGGGCCAGGAGAAGAGGCCGATGATCACGGCGACGGTGTTGATGCTGGTGGCGTTGGACACCGCCGTGACGATGATGATCAGCGGCAGCATGGGGATCGTCAGGAAGATCTCGACGAGGCTCATGCCGACCGTGTCGACCAGGCCCTGGAAGTAGCCCGAGACGAGGCCGATGGGCACGCCGATGACGGTGGCGGTGAGCACGGAAAGGATGGCCACCTTGATCGAGGCGCGGGTGCCCCACACGACCTGCGAGAAGAGGTCGCGCCCCATATCGTCGGTGCCGAAGGCGTGGGACGTCGAGGGCCCCGTGAGGCGCTCCTCGAAGATGCCGTAGCCGCCGACCGGCTCGGCGATCACCGGCGCAAAGATCGCCACGAGCAGCACGAAGGTGACGCCCGCCAGGCCGATCACGCCGATGGGATGGCGGAAGAAGGCCTTGATCTCCTTCTCCCACTTGCTGAATAGACTGGGTCGCTGGTTCATAGGCTTCACTCCAGCTTGATCCGCGGATCGAGATAGACGATGGCGATGTCCGTGATGATGTTCATCACGATCACGCTCAGGGCCAAGATGATGAAGGCGCCCTGCAGGACCGGGTAGTCCTGCTGGCCTACAGCCTGGTAGATCATCCGGCCGATGCCCGGGAAGGCGTAGATGGTCTCGGTGAGCACCGCGCCACCCACGACCTGGCCCAACATCATGCCGGCCATCGTGACGGTGGGGATCATGGCGTTCTTGGAGGCGTGCTTCCAGAGCACGCGGCGCTCGCTCATGCCCTTGGAGCGCGCGGTCTTGATGTAGTCCTCCTCCATCACGTCGATGACGCTGCCGCGGGTGTAGAGGACGTAGTTGGCGAGGTAGATGACCATCAACGTGGCAACGGGCAGGACCATGTGTGCGCCGATATCGAGGATCCGCGCGAAGCCCTCGGTGCCCACGTCATAGGCGCCCCCGACCGGGAAGATGGGCAGCTTGAAGCCGAAGAAATAGAGCAGGGTGAACCCCAACCACGGCACAAAGACCGAGACCCCGAAGATGGCAACGGCGTTGACGATCTGGTCGAAGACGGTGCCGCGCTTGTAGCCCGAGTAGATGCCCAGGGGGATGCCCACCACCATGGTGAGGATCTCGGTGGTCACCATCAGGAGCAGCGTCCAGGGGAGCTTCTCCTGGATGATCTCCATCACCGGGCGGCGCTGGTAGAAGGACATGCCCAGGTCGCCCTGCAGGAGGTTGCCCAGGTAGATGAAGTACTGCTCGAGCAGTGGCTTGTCGAGGCCGAAGCGCTCGATGAGGGCCTGGCGCTGGTCCGCCGTGAACATCTCGCCCAGCATCATCAGCGCCGGATCCGAAGGCAACAGGCGCAGGATGAGGAAGGTGAGCGTGATCGTGATGAGCAGGGTGATAACGCCCTTGAGGACGCGGCTGAGCACATAACGCGTCATGGGGCCACCTCCGCGGAACAGGTGTGGCAGCGGACCCAGTGCCCGCCGAAGTCCACGAGCCCCGGGTGCTCCTCGGTGCACTCGGGCTTGCAGCCCGGGCAACGCGTGCTGAAGCGGCAGCCCACAGGCACCGCGGTGGGGCTGGGGATGTCGCCGTCCAGGATGATGCGATCCTTCTTGGCGGTGGGGTCGGGGATGGGGATCGCCGAGATCAGGGCCTGCGTGTAGGGGTGGAGCGGGTTGGCAAAGAGCTCCTCCTTGGTGGCCAGCTCGACGATCTCGCCCAGGTACATCACGGCGATGCGGTCGCTCAGGTAGCGCACGACGCTCAGATCGTGGGCGATGAAGAGGTAGGCCATTCCGTGCTCGGCCTGCAGGTCCTTGAAGAGGTTGATGATCTGGGCCTGGATCGAGACGTCGAGCGCCGAGACCGGCTCGTCGGCGACGAGGATCTCGGGCGAGACGGCGAGCGAACGCGCCATGCTGATGCGCTGCTTCTGCCCGCCGCTGAACTCATGCGGGTAGCGATAGTAGTACTCGGCGCTCAGGCCCACGTCCTCCAGGATCTGGCAGGCGCGCTCGGCAGCCTCGCGGGGGGTGGCCATCTTGTGGGTGAGCAGCGGCTCGGTGATTGCCTCGCCCACGGTCATGCGTGGGTTGAGCGCGGCGTAGGGGTCCTGGAACATCATCTGCAGGTGCTTGCGGGTGGCGCGGAGGCGCTCGCCGCGCAGCGTGGTGATGTCGGTGCCGCGGTAGATGACGGCGCCGGCGGTCGGCTCGATGAGGCGCAGGAGCGCCCGGCCCGCCGTCGACTTGCCCGAGCCGCTCTCGCCGACCAAGCCGAGCGTCTCGCCCTTGTAGAGGTCGAAGGAGACCTCATCGACGGCGCGCGCCATCAGGGGCTTGCCGAGCGTGCCCCCCTTGACGCGGAAGTGCTTCTTGAGCCCTTTGACTTCGAGGATCTTTTCCATAGCGTCCATCCCTTAGCCCGATGCCTCGTCGACACGCAGCCAGCAGGCCACCTCGTGATCCGGCGCGATGCGCATCAGCGGGGGCCGCTCGGCAAGGCAGCGGTCGTGCACGAACTCGCAGCGCGGCGCAAAGCGGCACGCCTGCGGGAAGTTGCGCGGCGAGGGCACGGTGCCCACGATGTTGTAGAGCCGCTCGTCGCTCGAGTGCAGCATCGGCAGTGACTTGAGAAGCCCGGTGGTGTAGGGGTGGCTGGGCTCCTTGAACAGGCGGAGCACCGTCGCCTTTTCGACGACGTCGCCCGCATACATCACGACGACCTCATCGGCCATCTCAGCCACGACGCCCAGGTCGTGGGTGATGAGGATGACCGACGAGTGCATCTGTTCCTTGAGCGTTTTCATCAACGCCAGGATCTGGGCCTGGATCGTGACGTCGAGCGCGGTGGTGGGCTCGTCGGCGATGAGGATCTTGGGATCGCAGGCCATGGCAATCGCGATCATCACGCGCTGGCGCATGCCGCCCGATAGCTCGTGCGGGTACTGGTTGACGACCTTCTCCGGCGAGGCGATCGAGACGAGCTCGAGCTTGCGCACGGCCTCGGCAAGCGCATCCTGGCGCGTGATGTCCTGGTGAAGCTGGAGCATCTCGGCGATCTGGTCGCCGACGCGGTAGACAGGATTGAGCGAGGTCATGGGCTCCTGGAAGATCATGGCGATCTCCTTGCCCCGGTAATGGTTCATCTCGGAGGGCGTCAGGCCCAGGAGCTCGGTGCCGCCGTAGGTCACGGCGCCCCCGGTGACGACGGCGGTGCGGGGCAGCAGCCCCATCACGGTGTGCATCGTGATGGACTTGCCGCAGCCCGACTCGCCGACGATGCCGAGGATGTGGTCCGCGGGCACGTCGAAGGAGACGTCGCGCAGGACGTTGATGACCTCCTTGGTCTCGCTGTCGCGAAAGCCGACGCTGAGGTTCTGGATGCGCAGGATCGGGTCGGTCATAGCCCCCCTCCTACCTCTCCCCCAACGGGGGGGAGGATGAGACGGAAACACCGCCGCTAGCGGGAGCGCTGAAGTGCTCGTAGTGCACGTGATCGGCGAGCAGAGGCTTGGGGCGCGGCTGGCCCTCGACGGCGCCGAAGCCCACCGGCAGCACCGCGATGGCCTCGTGCGTGTCGGGCAGGTTCAGGGCCTCGCGCAGCTCGGGCTCGCGGAAGCCGCTGATGTAACAACTGGCCAACCCCAGGTTGACGGCGCCGAGGAGGATGTTCTCGATGCAGGCGGAGCAGTCCAGGTAGATCAGGCTCTTGATCGCCTTCTCCCCGTAGCGCGCGGCGCTCCTGGCGCGGTTGGCGACGACGGCGATGAGGACGGGCGCTTGCATCAGCCATTCCTGGTGTGCCGTGCCGTCGAAGTCATTGCCGCGGAAGGTCGTGTCGACGATGCGGCGGCGCTGCGCAGGATCGCGGACCACGATGAACTCCCAGGGGTGCAGGTTGCCAGCGCTCGGCGCCTGGTGCCCGTAGGAGAGCAACAGCGTGATCACATCGTCGTCGATGTCGCGGTCCTCATAGGACCGGACGCTGCGCCGGCGTGCGATGACCTTATCAAATTCCATACGTTCTCCTTCTGACTCTGCCCTTGCGAGGGTTTCTGCCGCGTTCCGACGCGCTCCCTCGCAAGGGTTCTGCGATCGCCCGCGGTCGCGCTATCCGGAACCCCTCGCAGGGCGCGGAAGCCCTGCGAGGGGAGAGATGCCCATGCGAGGGGCGGGAAACCGTCGAATTATAGCCGAATGTAGAGATCGTCAAGGTTGCTCACCCGGCCCGTGCGGAGCTTGGGCGGGGTGGCGAAGGCGGTCTTGGAGTGCATCAGGCCGCTGCCGACGAGGGCCTCGGCGATCTTGAGGCCGGTGAGCGACGGGTTGACGACGGGCACGCCCACAGCCGCCTCGATCTCCTTGGCGACGTCGAGGAAGCCCATCGACATGCAGCCCAGCGCCAGCACGTCGGCGCGGTCGCGCTCGACGGCGAGCTTGCCTGCAGCCACGATCTTCTCCATCGAGGCGGCCCGGTCGGTGGCGAGCTCGAGCACCGGGATGTTGACCGAGACGACGGACGCGAGCTTGGCCAGCACGCCGGCCTTGTAGGCAAGCTCGTAGCTGCTGGCGATCATGCTGTCCTCGATGGTGAGCACCGAGAAGCGGTGCCCGAGCATCGCGGCGACCTGGAAGCTGGTCGAGCCAGGGCCGACGACGAGCATGCGCGTGGTGATCTCGCGCGCGGCGTCGAGGCCGGGGTCGCCGGCGCAGCCGAGGATCGCGGCGTCGTAGCCCTGCGCCTGAGCGGCGTAGATGAGCTTCATCGCTGCGGGAATCGACAGGAACTCCTCGTACATCGACTCGATCGAGGCGGGACCCTCGGTTGCGCAGTCGATGTCGACCTCGGTGCCGGGCGCAGCCCAGCTCCGCAACAGTCCAACCCGGCGGTTCAGCTCCTGGCGGTCCATCGGACCCGGAACGGCGTAAAGGATCTTCATGACTTCCCTTTCTTCGGTTAGATTTCGGTGAGTAAGGGTTCGGAAAGCAAGGGCGACTACCAGACCTCGCGCAGGACGCGCAGGACGTTCTGGCCCACAACCTTGGCGATGTCGGCGTCGGAATAGCCCTGGCGGACCAGGTAGCGCAGGATGTTCTTGGAGCCCTCGGTGGGGTTCTCGATGCCGCGGACGTACGGGACCTCGTTGAAGGCCTTGGCGTTGCCCTGGGTGCCTTTGGTCGAGAGGTGGGCAGCGAAGGCATGGTGCAGGCCGACGTGGTCGCCGTAGAGCGTGTCGGGGCCGAAGGTCACGTGGTCGATGCCGACCAGGTCCTTGACGTACTCGAAGTGCTCCATAAAGGACTCGATCGAGTGCTCCGTGGTCTTCTGCGTGATCGTGGTGTGGGGCGCGGCCTCGATGCCGATGACACCGCCCTTGGCTGCGCAGGCCTTGAGCACGTGGTCGGGGGCCAGGCGGCGGCTGTCCCAAAGCGTCTTGGCGCCGACGTGGCTCATGAAGATGGGCTTGGTGCTGGTGTCGATGACGTCGAGCGTCGTCTGGATGCCGACGTGGGAGCAGTCGATGGCCATCCCGAGCTTGTTCATGCGGGTGACGACCTCGCGCCCGAAGGCGGTCAGGCCGCCGTCGCGGTCTTCCTTGAGGCCCGAGCCCAGGGCGTTGGATTCGCTGTAGGTGATGCCCATCAGGCGGACGCCGAGGCCGTAGAGGATATCGACGCGGTCGACCTCGTTCTCGATGGGCGCTGCGCCCTCGATGACGAGCACCAGGGCCAGCTTGCCCTCGGCGTGGGCGCGCTCGATGTCGGAGACGCGCTCGGCCTTGATGATGAAGTCCTGGTGGGCGATGTCGGAGAGGCGCATGCCGATGTCGTGGATGATGGAGTCCCACTTCCACCCGGCCTTGGAGTGGATGGTGCAGGTGCCGTCCATCATATTGTCGAAGACGCAGTCCCAGTTGCTGCGCGCCAGCTCGGCGTAGGCCGTGGCCTGCCGACCCTCGCGGTTGTACTCAAAGACGTCACGCGCGATGTCCTTGGGGAACAGCACCGGGTGCTCGTGCAGCGAGATCATGATCAGGTCGGAGGCCAGCTTCTCGTAGCGCGCCTCCTGGTCCGCTGACAGCGGGATCAGGGATTCGGGGAAGATGGCGTCGCCGACGCACAGGTCGAAGGCGCGGTAGTCGGTGCCCGCTTCCAGATACTGGTAGGCTGTGTAGCCGTCGTATGCTCGTTTCTTTGCCATTCTGAGTCTCCTTGAGTTGGTGGTGGTGATGATGGATGCTGGTCCTAGACAGCCTCGGCATAGAGGTGGCAGCGGGCCTGTTGGCCGGGCGCGACCTCGAGCCAGGGCGGTGTGACCTCACGACAGATGGGCATGGCCTCGGGGCAGCGGTCCTGGAAGCTGCAGCCCACGGGGCGGGTGAGGGCCTGGGGCACGCCCTCGCGGATGCGCGGCGCCGGCGGACGCAATGTCGGGTCGGGCACCGGGACGGCAGAGACCAGGGCCTGGGTATAGGGATGGCGCGGCTGCGCGATGACTTCGCGGGCCGGGCCCAGCTCGACGATCTCGCCGAGGTACATCACCGCGATCCGGTCGCACGTGTACTGCAGGAGCGCCAGATCGTGGGAGATGTAGATGGTCGTGAGCCCCATGTCACGCGTGAGCCCGCGCATCGTGTTGAGGATGCCCGCGCGCACCGAGACGTCGAGCATCGAGACGGGCTCGTCGGCGACCAGGAACTCGGGGCGCAGCACGAGGGCGCGCGCCAGGACGATGCGCTGGAGCTGCCCGCCCGAGAGCTGGTGCGGGTACTTGGGCAGGAAGCTCTCGGCGGGATGCAGGTTCACCGCGACGAGCGTCTCGAGGATGCGCTGCGTGCGCGCGGCCTCGTCGTCCCAGCCGTGGATGATGAGCGGCTCGGCGAGCGAGCGCGCTATGGTGAAGCGCGGGTTGAGCGCCTCGAAGGGGTTCTGGAACATGAGCTGGGCGCTCGCCCGGAACTGCTTGAGCTGGGGGCCGCGCAGGTGGGCGATGTCGTCAGCGCCAAAGCGGACGCTGCCCTCGGTGGGCTCCAGCAGGCGCACGAGCAGGTTGCCGGTGGTCGTCTTGCCGCAGCCGGATTCGCCCGCCAGGCCGAGGCTCTCGCCGCGGTGCAGGTCGAAGCTGACGCCGTTGACGGCATAGACGGTCCGGGGGCCCTTGCCGCGGGCCACGGAGGCCAGCCCACCGTGCAAGCGGTAGTGCTTGGCGAGCCCGTCGACGTGCAGCAGGACGTCGTCCGGGGCCGGCGTCGGCGCGGCCTTGGCGGGCAGGGGCCGCGAGGGCGCGGCGGCCTGGAGCACACGCGCGGCATCGGTGTCGCGCCAGGTGGCGGGGTCCGCCGCACGGGCACGCAGCGCCCCAATCTCGCCGGCACGCAGGCAGGCGCTGGTGTGGCCCGCGCCGACCTCGACGAGTGCCGGGTCGGTCTGCCGGCACGCGTCCACCGCAAAGGGGCAGCGGTGCGCAAAGCGGCAGCCTGTGGGCGGCGCGATCAGGTCGGGGGGATAGCCCTCGATGGCGACGAGTTCGCCCTTCGGCTGGACCAGGTTGGGGAAGGCGTTCTGCAGGCCCAGCGTATAGGGATGGAGCGGCTCGCGGAAGATCGTGAGCGCCGGGGCCTGCTCCATCACGCGGCCCGCGTACATGACGGCGACCGCGTTGCAGACCGAGGCCACGACCGAGATGTCGTGCGTGATGAGCATTACCGTCAGGTGCAGCTCGTCCTCGAGGCGCTTGAAGACCTCGAGCACCTGGTGCTGGACGACGACGTCGAGCGCGGTGACGGGCTCATCGGCGATGAGCAGCGACGGGTTGAGCGCCAGCGCCATCGCGATGACGGCGCGCTGCTTCATGCCGCCGGAGAACTCGTGCGGGTAGGCGTTGAGGGCGCCCGAGGTAAGCCCCACCAGGTCGAAGAGTTCGACGGCGCGGCGGCGCGCAGCCCCGCGATCGAGGCCGCCGCGGACGGTGAGGACCTCGACGAGCTGTGACCCGGTGCGCTGTACGGGGTCGAGCGAGTCCATCGAAGCCTGGGGGATGATGGCGATCTCGCGCCAGCGCAGGTCGCGCATCTCCCGCTGCGAGAGCGCCAGCAGGTCACGGCCCTTGAACCTGATCGTGCCCGACGCAATGCGCCCGTTCTTGGAGATGACGCGCATCACCGAGCGGGCGAGCGTCGTCTTGCCGCAGCCCGACTCGCCGATCACGCCGAGGTGCTGGGCTTCCTGCAGGTCCATCGACACACCGTCGATGGCGCGGGCGGTGCCGCGTTGGGTGGTGTAGGTGACCACAAGGTCACGGATTTCGAGCAATGCCATGGCGCGCCTCCTACTGCCTGCGGAGCTGGGGGAAGAGGACTTCCTCGAATCCCCGCCCGATGAAGAAGCCGGCCATCACCGCGAGCATGATGCAGACGCCCGGGGGGACGATCCAATAGGTGGCGCCGCGTGACATCGCCTGCGAGACGAAGGCATCCTGGAGCATATAGCCCCAGCTCACAGTGTTGGGGTCGCCGAAGCCCAGGAAGCTGACGCTGGCCTCGGTGAGGATGGCCCAGCCCACGGCAAGCGAGCCGTAGAGGAAGGTAAGCGGCAGGATGCTGGGCGCCACGTGGAGAAACATAATGCGCAGGTCGCTGGCCCCCGAGACGCGGGCGGCCTGGACGAAGGCCTTCTCCTTGACGAGGAGGACCTGGGCGCGGATGACCCGTGCCGAGTCGCGCCAGAGCAGCCCGGCCATCGCCAGCACGATATTCCAGATGCTGGGCTTGAGGAAGGCGACCAGGATGATGATCAGCGGCAGGAACGGGATGCCAAAGGCGATGTCGGTCAGGCGCATGAGCACCGTATCGATCCAACCGCCGAAGTAGCCCGAAACGAGGCCGACCAGCGTCCCGATGAGGGCGACGGCGACGGCGGCGGAGAAGCCGACGAGGAGCGCGCTGCGCGTGCCGAAGATGAGCTGGGAGAAGATGTCGCGCCCCAGGTTGGTGGTCCCCAGCCTGAACTGCTCCGAGGGCTTCTGGTTGGAGAGCCAGATGCCGACCTCGTCTTGAACGACCTCGAGCTCGCCATAGGGGGCGATGAGCGGGGCCGCCAGGGCCACGAGGATGAGCACGACATAGATGATCGCGCCAGCCAGCGCCAGGCGATCCTTGCGGAAGACCTCGAGGCTCACACCGATGGCCTGGGCGATGGGCGACTCGCGCTTGCTCACCGGCTGGTCCAGAGGGGCTTGAACGTCTGTGAAGGTTTCGGCTTCCATGGTCCTAGTCCCTGGCGCGCTGGGAGGCGCCCACCCGTGGATCTAGCAGGCCGTAGAGCAGGTCTGCGACGAAGTTCATGACGATCATGATGACAGCGGTAAAGAAGAAGGCACCCTGGGCGAGCGGGTAGTCGCTGCCGGCAACTGCACTGACCAGGAGCCGCCCGATGCCGGGCCAGCCGAAGACGTTCTCGATGACGACATTGCCGCCGATCGAGTAACCGATGCCCAGCGCGAGCGCTGTCACGACGGGTAGCAGGGCGTTGCGCGCGGCGTGGCGTACCATCAGGCGCCAGTTCGAGTAGCCCATCAGGCGGCCCATGGTGATGAAGTCGTCCTGCATCACCTCGAGCATGTTCGAGCGCATCAGGAGCAGCGGTAGACCGTGCAGGTAGAGCGCCATGGTGAGCGTGGGCAGCACCATGTGCGCCCAGAAGTCGCCCGACGTGAGCTTCTGCCACTCGGTGGCATAGACAGTGCCGGCGCCGGTCGCGCCCGATGAGGGCAGCCACCCGCGGTTGAAGGCGAAGAAGGTGAGCGCGATCATGCCCACCCAGAACTCGGGCGCCGAACGCGTCATCAGGGTGAAGGTGACCCCGACCTTTTCCAGCGCCGTGCCGCGGAACCAGGCCAGGACGATACCGCCAATGGCACCGATGAGATAGGCCAGGATAAGGGCGACGAAGTTGAGGTAGAGCGTGTTGGGCAACACCGTGAGCACCATCTCGATGACCGGTTTGCGGTGCATGAAAGAGTCGCCGAATTCACCGATCGCCAGGTTCTTCAGGTAAATCAGGTATTGGACGCCGAGCGGCTTGTCGAGGCCGAAGCCTTCGAGGAGCGCCTTCTGTTGCTCCTCGGTGAAGGTCACGTCGATGTAGGCCGCGACGGGATTGCCAGGCGCGAGCCGGAAGATCAGGAATAGCAGTGTGACGATGACCCACAACACCAACAGCGCCTGGAGTAAGCGTCCTCCCAGGTAGCGCAGGGTTCCGGTCTTCATGGGTGGTCTCTTTCTCTGGAGTCTGTGGGGAGGGGGGTGTTGCCCCTCCCCACTCGGACACGGAGGTCTACTCCGCGGGCATCAAAAGGTTGCCATCAGCATCCCAGGTGTAACCGGCCTCCGACAACACCTGGCGGGCGGTGTCGAGGCTGTAGGGGTACTGGGGCAGGTCCGGGTTGTGCCAGTAATCGATCGCTTTGGAGACGTAGGAGTCTGCCGGTTCGGCATAGCCCTTGAAGATGTTGGCGATGATCGCATCGACCGGGATCGCGTGCTGGAGCGCGCGGCGGAAGGCCGGGTCATCCATGGGCTCGAGGCGCATGTTGACGGCGATGAAGCGGAATCCGAGGTCCGTCGTCGCGACCAGTTTGATGTTGGGATCGGACGCTGCGGCATCCTCGAGGATCGTGGCATCGCCCATCCACTCCATCAGGAAGTTGATCTCGCCGCTCTTGAGCTGGCCCAGGGCCGACTCGACGTTGGGGATGATGCGGCGGATCCAGCGCTCGGGGACCGGCGGCTGGAAGTGATCCTCGTAGCGGACGAGCACGACCTCCTCGGAGGCCTTCCAGTTCGAGAAGGCGTAGGGGCCCGATCCGATGGGGGTCTCTTCCTGGACGCTCTCGGCGTTGTCTTCGACCGTCAGCAGGTCCGTGATCAGGGGTTCCCAGATGTGCTTGGGGACCATGTTGACCTTGGCCAGCGAGGCGGTCTCGAAGGCCACCCACGGCTCGGACAACGTGAAGCGCACGGTGAGGTCATCGACCTTCTCCATCGAGGCGACCTTGGAGACGAAGGGCGCGTACATGGGCGCCTCGCCCGTGGTCGGGATCTCGTAGGAGTAGATGACGTCATCGGCGGTGAAGGGCTCGCCATCGTGCCACTTCTGGTCCGGGCGCAGCGTGACGAGGATGTTGAGCTCATCTTCCCAGACGACCGACTCGGCTGCCCACGGCACGGGCAGGCCATCGGCTCCGACGCGCATCAGGCGGTCCCAGATCAACTCGGTCACGCGGGAGTCGGAGTCGCCCGAGATGTAGAAGGGGTTGATCGACTTGACATCTTCGCTCGTGTTGACGATCAGGTCCTTCTGATCGGTCAGCGGCGTGGCCCCGATCCAGGTCCAGAAGTTCTTGATGCCGATGCCCTGCGCTTCGACGATCGAGGAGGGGTCCCAGATGTCGGCGCGGTAGGCGTAGGGCAGTTTGGGGTGGGCGACGTAGAGATAGGCGGCGTCGTTGGCGATCATCTCCTGGAGCTTGTAGATGGCTTCGCGGCGCTCTTCCTTGTCGGTCATTGCGCGCTGGGCCATGGCCAGCTCATCGTACTCGGGGTTGTTGTAGCCGACGAAGTTGTAGCCAGTCTCGGCGGTCGACGAGTGGAACAGGTTGACGATGAACTCGTCGGGGTCCATGCGCTCCGGGCGACCGACCATTCGCCAGCCGCTCATCTGCCAGGTGTCGCGCTCGAACCAGACGATGTCGGAGTACTGCATCCAGGGCATGGGGCGGTGGACCGCGGGAATGCCCAGTTGCTTCATGCTTTCGACCATCAGGCGCGTGATCTCGAACTCGATCGGGTCAGCGGCCTGGACTTCCGAGAGGATCTCGATCTCAGGAACCGGAGCACCCGCGGCGGCGGGCTCGGTCTCGGCGGTCGGCTCAGTGTCGCCTTCCGCTTCAGTCTCAACGACGGCGGGCGAGGTTGCCGGTGCCGCGGTCGGGGTTGCCTGATTGCAGGCGCTGATCAACAACATCAACGCCACGAGCAGGCTGGTAAATCTGGACCAATGTGCGTGTTTCATCGAACTCTCTCCTCCTGGAATCTGACTTTCCTTTGGCTTACGACGGACTGCTGCGTTGTCTGTGCATCTTCCGCGATGACATCACCT
>Ga0123329_1003409_pt1 | contig 13195 bp, 10 predicted proteins | sample BioC12SIPDNA_FD_89703 | JGI IMG/M metagenome (GOLD analysis project Ga0123329, IMG submission 89703) | Anaerobic biogas reactor microbial communites from Washington, USA - Biogas_R1_B C12 SIP DNA | ecosystem: Engineered > Bioreactor > Anaerobic > Unclassified | place: Washington, USA | collected... | reverse complement strand
CGCCGTCGGGCGAGGGCGTGAACAGCAGGTCGCAGACGTGGTCGGTGACGATGCGGTTGATCTCCTCGGGCATGGTGCGGTCGCCGCTCCGAAGCCCGGCCTCGACGTGCGCGACCGGGCGCAGAAGCTTGGCCGCCACGAGCGCGGCGGCGACGGTGGAGTTCACGTCGCCGTAGACGAGCACCCAGTCGGGCGCATAGGAGTCGATCACCGGTTCGATGCGTTTCATCACGTCGGCAGTCTGGGCGGCGTGCGTGCCTGAGCCGACGCCGAGGTCCACGTCGGGCGCGGGCAGGTCGAGTTCCACGAAGAAGATGCGCGACATCTTCTCGTCGTAGTGCTGCCCCGTGTGCACGAGCTGCTGTTCGGCGCCGCGTGCGGCGAGCGCGCGGTGGACGGGCGCGGCTTTCATGAAGTTGGGGCGTGCGCCGACGACGTGAAGGACCCGCATCAAGACCTCCTCCGGCCGGGCCGGGCGGCGTGTTCGAGTATGCGCAGCATGCGCGTGGCCAGTGCCCGCCGGTCGTAGTGGGTGCGGACGGCGCGCCGGCCGCATTCGCCCATCCGGCGGGCGAGTTCGGGGTCGGCGCGCAGCCGCAGCACGGCGTCGGCCAGCGCGCGGGGGTTCTCCGCCCCTACGTAAATGCCTGCCTGGGAATCCTCTACGATGCGCCGCGCCTCGCTGTCCACCCCGAGGATGATCGGCCGGCCGGCGGCCATGGCCTCGAAGATCTTCGAGGGGATGACCGTCGTGAACAGGTCGCTCCTGCGCAGCAGCACCAGGCTCGCGTCGGCGGCCAGCAGGTAGCGTTGGGCCGCGTCGCGCGGCACCTGGCCGACCATCTCGACGTTGTCCAGCCCCATCGCGCCACGCAACTGCTGCAGGCGCGCAAACTCGGCGCCGTCGCCGACCGTCACGAACCGGACGCCGTCGTCCCTGAGCAGGCGCGCGGCCTCCAGGAGCGTCTCCAGGTTGTGCGCCATCCCGTGCGTGCCCACGTAGGCCGCCACGAAGCCGTTGTTCAGCCCCAGGGACGCCCGGAGCGCGCCGCGGTCGGCGTCCGCCGGCCAGCAGTCGGCGTCGACGCCGTTGGTCACCACGTGCACCTTCTCGCCGGGCACGCCGCGCGCGCACAGGTTGTCGCGGAACGCGTGCGTCAGCGCCACGATCCCCGCCGCGTCGCGATACAGCGACAGCTCCACGTGCTCGAAGAACCGCAGCGCCGCCCGTGCCGACACCGCACCGACCGCCGCCACGGAGTCCGGCCACAGGTCGCGCAGCTCGAACACCCACGGGCGGCCGAACAGCTTCGACACCAGCCCGCCCGCGCAGGCGCAGAAGAACTGCGGCGATGTGGCCACGATGACGTCCGGACGCGGCAGCCGGGGGGCCGCCGCCGCAGCCGAAAGCATGAAACTGACGTAGCCGATCGTGCGCCGCCAGACGCCGCGGTTCGGCGCCACGTGCGTCCACACCCGGTGCACGCGCAGTCCGTCCACCGTCTCATGCTGCACGCCGAATCGCGTGCGGTATCCCGGGTAGACCCGCCCCTGCGGATGGCTCGGCACGCACGTCAGCACGTGCACCTCGTGCCCGGCGCGCACCCACTCGCGGCAGTGCTCGTGCGTGCGCACGGCCGGCGCGTTGACCTCCGGCGGGAAGTAGTGGCTCAGGAACAGGATACGCATGTCAGTGCCCCGCCGCCTCCAGTTCCGCCCGCAGTTCCTCCAGCGGCACCGTGCGCCCGCCCTCGCGCATCGACCGCACGGCCGCAAAAGTCGCCAGCGTCACCTCCTCGACCTCGTCGTAGGGGATCGGCGCCGGGCCGCCCGATGCCACCGCCCGCAGGAACGCCTCGACCGCCCCGCGGTGGCCCTTGTCCTGGCGGCGCAGCACCATGCGGCGGAAGCGCCGCCACCCGTGCCCGCGCAGTTGTCGGAAGTTGTTCAGAGCAAGTACCTTGCCGTCGCAGAATGCCTCCAGCCGCTCCTTCGGGTACGCCTTGTGCCCCGAGGCGAAGTAGTTGATCACGCCCAGCGAGCCGTCCGCGAAGTCCAGCACCAGCGCCGTCTTGTCCTCGTCCACACCGTCCGGGCTGCCGCTCACCGCCGCCGCGCGCACGCGCTCGATGCACGCGCCCGCCAGGAAGCGCAGCGTGTCCACGAAGTGGCACCCCTCGCCGATGATGCGCCCGCCGCCGACCGCCGGGTTCTGGATCCAGTGGTCCGGCGGGATCGCCCCGGCGTTGACCGTCATCGTCATGCTCAGCGGCCCCGTGCGCGCGGCCAGAAGCTCGCGCATGCGGCGCGCGTGCGGCGAGAAGCGCCGGTTGAACCCGGCCGTCACCCAGCCGGCCGCCCCGGCCAGCGCCTCGCGCACCCGCCGCACGCCGTCCAGGTCGATCGCCAGCGGCTTCTCCACGTGCACGCACTTGCCCGCCGCCAGCGCCTCGGCCGCGATCGGCGCGTGCAGATGGTGCGGCACGGTCACGAACACCGCGTTGACCGCCTCGTCGGCCAGCAGCTCGCGGTAGTCCGTCCCGGCCGTCTCGAACCCGAACTTGCCGGCTGCGTGCCGTGCCGCCACCGGGTCCAGGTCGGCCACGCGCAGCCGCCGCGCGCCCGCGCGCTTGAGCAGCGGGAACTGCACGTAGCGCGCAAACTGCCCCGCGCCGATCGCCCCCACCACCGCGACGCCGCCTGCGTGGCCCGGCCCCTGGCCCTGCCGGGCCAGCCCCCGGCCGGGTGTCACGGCCACCGCCGTCGCCCGGTCCGGCTCCGACTCGCCGTATGTGAACACCGTTCCGATCGCCCGGCCGCCCGCCAGGCGCCTGTAGGACTCTGCCGCTTCGGCGAAGGGCATCCGCTCGGAGACCAGCGCCTCCGCGTCCAGCCGGCCCTCGGCCATCAGCGCCAGCACGGCCTCCATATTGCGCCGCTCCGTCCAGCGCACGAACCCGTACGGGTAGTCCCGCCCGCCCTGCTCGTAGGCCGGGTCGTAGCGGCCCGGGCCGTAGGAGCACGAGACCTGGAAGCTCAGCTCCTTCTCGTAGAAATCCGCCCGGTTCAGCTTCAGCCCGGCCACGCCCACCAGCACCACACGCCCGCGCTGGCGGCTCATCTTCGCCGCCTGGCGCACGGGCGCATCGCTGTCGGTCGCCGCGGCGATCAGCACCGCGTCCATCCCGCGTCCGGCCGTGGCCGCCATGGCCGCTTCCACGGGGTCCGCCTCGGCGGCCAGGTCCACCGTCTGCGCGCCGAACCGCTCGGCCAGCGCGCGGCGTTCGGGCACGAAATCGGTCCCCATCACGCGGCAGCCGTTCGCGCGCAGGATCTGCACGGCCAGCAGGCCCACCAGCCCGAGCCCCAGCACGGCCACGTGCTCGCCCACGGCCGGTGCGGCCAGGCGCACGGCCTGCAGGGCGATCGACCCGGCCACGGTGAAGGCCGCCGCCTCGTCGCTCACGCCCTCGGGCACGCGTGCGCACAGGTTGCGCGGCACGCACACGACCTCGGCGTGCGGGCCGTTGGACGCCACGCGGTCGCCCGGGCGCAGGTCGTCCACCCCGGCGCCCACGTCCAGCACGACGCCGGCGTTGCAGTAGCCGAGCGGCATGGGCTCGTCGAGTCGGGCGAAGACGGCTTCGAGCGTGGGCAGCAGGCCGTCGGCGCGGATCTTATCGAGGACCTGGCGGACCTTTTCGGGCTGGCGTCGGGCCTTGCCGATCAGGCCGGCCTCGGAGAACTCGACGAGCATGCGTTCGGTGCCGGCCGAGACGAGGCTGGCGCGCGTGCGGATGAGCACGTGGCCGGGCCGGACGGCGGGGCAGGGGAGTTCGGCCAGTTCGGTGGCCCCGGACTTGAGGTTCTGGAGGATCTGTCTCATTGTTGGCTTGTCTCAGCGGGTGCGGGTTGTGGGGGCTCGGTGTGCGCGCGCACGTCCAGGTGCTGGATCATGTAGCGGTACTTGCCGCCCTCGGTCGGCGGGATCTCGGCCACGCGCTCGATGGTGAAGCGGCATTCGCCGTCGCAGATGGCCTCGAAGCCCCGCCGGATCTGCTCCAGCTCCTCGGCGGTGGCGCCGGCCGCCTGCACGACGCGCAGTATGGCCGCCCCCGGCTCGCGCTGCTCGAGCTGCACCTTCTCCATCTGCGTGTACTCGTCCATGTGCGCGCCGAACAACATGCCCGTGATCGGGATCAGGCGGCCCGACTGCGTCACCACGTGGTCCTGCTCGCGCCCGGCCAGCTTGTCGATCATCGGATACTGCCGCCCGCATGCGCAATCGCCCTCGCCCCAGGCCGCGCGGTCGCCCATGCGGTAGCGGATCAGCGGCATGGCGCGGTTCATGAACCCCGTGCCCACCAGCTCGCCGACCTCGCCGGGCGCGCACGGGGCGCCGTCCGGCCGCACGATCTCCGTGACGCCATACTGGGGGTAGCAGTGGTAGCGCGCGCCGTGCTCGCATTCGCCGGCCAGGATCACCTTCTCCGTCTGGCCGTACCAGGAGTAGACGCGGCAGCCCAGCACCTCCCCGATCAGTTCCCGCTGATGGGGGAAGATCTGCTCCGAGCCGCAGAGCACCGCCTGCAGGGGCGGCAGGTCGGCGCCTGCCTCGCGCACCAGTTGCGCGAAGCGCGCGACCGCCGACGGGTAGCCATGCACGAACCGCGGCCGGAAGGCCCGGAACGCCGCCAGGTAGTGCGGCAGGGCCTCGCGCGTCAGGTGATAGATCGAGAAGCAGCGCTCGTGGTAGACGGGATTGTCCCGGTGGAAGCGGTCGGGGCGCACCTCGAAATGGCGGCCGCGGAACGTCGCCTTGCGGTCGCCGGGTCGGAAGCCGACGCGGCGCCACTGGTCGAGCATGAAGGCCCATTCGGTGCCGTAGCAGTCGTTGTGGAAGTGCAGTCCGAGCGGTTCGCCGGTGGAGCCGGCCGTGGTGGCGAAGTGGGTGCGGCGGGGCGGCACGCAGCGGGCGCGGAGATCGTCGGCATGGCGGCGCACGTCGTCCTTGGCCAGCAGGGGCAATTTCGGCAGGTCGTCGACTCCGGCGAAGTCGGCGGGCGACAGGCCCAGCCGGTCCATGGTGCGGCGGTAGTAGGGCACGTGCTCGTGGGCGAAGGCGACGAGTTCGCGGACGCGTTCGTCCTGAAGGGCGCGCAGTTGGCCGGCCGACCAGCGTTCGGACGCCTCCAGCAGGCGCCGGGTGCGGCGATAGGGCGCCCCCAGCCGCCAGGCGTACGGCACGGCGGCATAGGCCCGCTGCAATCCCCCCGGGCTGCGCAGGTACAGCGCTTTCAGGCGGTTCAACATGCGGGAGGGATCACCTTTCGATTCCCAGGTCGTGTTTGAGGCCCCGCTGGCACGTGATCTGCAGGTGGTCAATCCCCGCGTGTACATTCACTTCGATCACCACAGGCCCGGAGACCGTCAGCGCGACGTCCCAACCGAGCAGCCGGCTCTTCGGGAACAGGCTCGCGGCCGATTCCAACAGGCCGCGCACAGCGTCCTTCAGGGGCAACTCCTGCGTGAAGGGCAGACCTGTGTCCGGATGCTCCGCGTAGTCGGCTACCGGGTGTTCCGAGTGCGCGGGCCCACGGAGCCTCCAGGAGTCCAGGTCGACCTCACAGCTCAGTCCTCCTTGTGCGCTGTTGTCCACCATCGTCCCTCCACGGCCCATGCGGAGGATGGCGACCAGCGGGCAAACGGCCGGGCCTTCCGTGCGCGTGAGGATGCGCAGCGTGTTGACCGAGCGCGGGTGCAGCCTGTTGAGTTCTTCGACTTGCTGCAGTCCCTCCTGGACGACGAAGTCGCCTTCAGAGCACAGGCGGCCCAGGTAAGGGGAATCGAGCACGTCCCCGTTGCCATTCTCCAGGACACCCGCTGCGGTGCGTGTGAAGACGCGGATCCCCTCGCCGCCCATGCCGCCGGCCGGTTTGACAAAGACCCGGGTGCAGGGCTGAAGCGCCCCTTCGGCGCGGGCCGGGTCCAACGGCGAGCAGGTCGCATCGAACAGGCCCCCCCCCTCCGTCCACATCAGGACGTTCGGCGTCGGCACCCTCTTCATGGCCAGCATCTTGTGCAGCATGATCTTGTTCTGGAGCAGCGCAGTGTAGGCCGGGTCGTGCAGCTTGGGGAGGAACACATGGTAGAAGTAGAACTCCGGAATGTACTCCCTCAAGTCAGCACGGGTCTGCCCGCGCCCTTCATACAGGCGGTACCGGAAGTAGTGAAACGGGAACATGCGCCAGTGGGCCCACAGGGCCAGCACGTCCGCGAAGACCGTGCGCCAGGGCTTCCGTTGCCGTGAACGCACGCACCCCCAGATCGCCGGTGACTGCACGACCAGGTAGTACCAGAACCGTGCGGTCAGTAGAACAGGCCGCAGAACCCGACTGTCCTTGATCGTCGTCATGCCCTGTGAAGTGTCAGAGATGGTGTGGCATACTGCCTTGGGCACACCGTGCAACTCCGCGCGCTGCACGCAACATCACATCATGGCATCCTGAGACGACACCGCGCCGGTGAGTCGGTACTCCCTCTTCTTGAGGGAGATCATGAGGGAGAAGAATAGCTTAAGGAGTGCGTAGTCCAGACCTGCTCTTCCGTCCAGAAATCCCAGGCGGAAAAAGAAACGATACAGAAACAGCAGCAAGGGGCCGCATGGCACCCATGGCCACACCCGCTCGAAAAGGAACCGGCGCCAGGCGACCTTTCGCCCGGACGGCGCGCCCGTTACCTTCTCCTTCCGGCGGAAGAACTCGATGGCCTCCATGGTGGAGTAGCGGTTGTGCCGCCAGACCCAGGCGCTGATGCCCTTGCGGTCGTCGTGGATCAGGGGCTGTTTGAGGGAGCGCACCTCGCCGTCGACGATCAGTTGCTCGTTGACAGACCGGTCCTCGAACCGCCCGCGCCCGGTCCGCCAGATACGTATGCTATGGACCTTCCGGCATGTGTGCTTCAGCCACTTGCCCATGAAGATGAACTTCCACCAGAGCGTGAACGCGGCGACCTCCCCGCGGGCGGTCTGGATCGCCGCCGCGATCTCATCCCGCGTCTTCTCGGGCACGGATTCGTCAGCCGCCAGGATCATCACCCACTCCGTCTCGATGGGCAGGTTGTCGAGCGCCCAGTTCCACTGCTTGCTGTAGTTCTCGAAGGGGTGCTCGAAGACCTGCACACCCTCGTAGGATCGAGCGATGCGGACCGTGTCATCGCTGCTGAGCGAATCAACGACAAACACCTGCGCGGCCCAGCCAAGGACGGACTCGATAGCACGATGTACGTTCATCGCCTCGTTGAGCGTGGGGATGAACACGGCGAGATCTGGCCTCGCGATTGCACCTGATTGTGTTGACATACCGGTTCTCCCTTCGGCCACAGCGAACAGAGCGACGTTCTGACACGGCAGCGGTTACGTGCCGATTTGCCGCTCACTGCGGCTCGTGAAGCTCGAATCTCAGCGACAGCACGCGTCCACAGGAGGAGCACGTGAGGCGAAGAAGGTCACCGGCGCCGTGGATCTTGCGGAGCTCCCGTCCACACTTGCACGCGAAGCTTTTGAGCCGGGCGGGATTCCCCAGCATCACCGAGTAGGGAAGCGTGTCTTCGGTCACGACAGCTCCGGCGGCTATGAGCGAGTACTCTCCGATGGTTACGCCGCAGACAATGGTTGCGTTTGCCCCGATGGAGCAGCCCTTCCTCAAACGTGTCGGGATCACCTTCCAGTCTACCGGGAACGCACGCGGGTAGAGGTCATTCGTGAACGTGCAGTTGGGGCCGAGCAGAACATCATCCTCTACCTGGACGCCCGCGTACACGGAGATGCCATTCTGTATCTTGACACCGTTGCCTATCTTCACGCCTGCATCGATGTACACGCCCTTGCCGAGGTTACAGTTCTCGCCGATTTCCGCGCCGCTCCGAATCTGTGCGTAATGCCAGACCTTCGTGCCCTTCCCGATTGCCGCATCTGCAGCGACTTCAGCAGTCGGGTGAATCTGTACTAGGGGGTGCATGGGACTACTCCCACAAAAAGGGTGTCACTTGGTCGCCTTCACGCCGATGACGCGCTTCACCGTCTCGAACGACCGATGCCTCTGAAAGTGTGCTTCCGCCGCTCCTGCGAAATCGCGCTCCAGTTGCTCCTCGTAGAGGTTGTGCGAGCGCCAGTATCGAAGAAGCGAATCGACTGAGTCAAATCGGAGCGGATTGACGAAAGTGGATATCTCAACGTGACGAAAGTATGCCCCAGCCATCTGAGGCGCCTTGTCTTCCATGAGGACGTGCACCGGGTCGTCCTCAAGCTCCGTACCCCGGAGGGAGCAGATGAAACGCAGGAGCTCGGCGTTGTTTCCCCGGCCCGGGCCGCAGAAGAAAAAGAGCCCACTCGGTCGAAGAACGTCCTGCACTGTCTGGATGACCGCGTAGGGGTCTCTGGCATAGTACAGGGAGTAGCTCGCCAGCGCGCGGTCGAAGAGCTCCTTGCATGGAACGCACCGAAGGTCGTCCAGACTGAGGGCCCAGAGCCTGATCTGCCCATCGACTCTGAGTTCCTGAGCCCGGCGTTGCAGCGCTCGGAGTGCCGTCTCCGCGATGTCCACTGCAACAACCGTCCCCTCGGTACCGACCATCCGGGCCAGCGGTAATGTCTGCTTCCCTGTGCCGCAACCGAGTTCCAGTATGGACAGACCCGCATGGATTTCCATCTGCTGGAGAATCCACTCGTTGATGTCATAGAGGCCGTAGCGCACATGCGCGTCTATCCTCTGGGCCAGAGCTTCCGAGTCTATGTCGAACTTGCCCGGCTTCATGCACAGTGATCTCCGTCTCGAACCTGCCCGCCGCATGCAACACCAGGCCAGGCCGAGGCACAAGGTGTGTCCAGCAGCCGAAGTATCTCGTGGACGTGGCGTTCCCAACTGAAGTCCGTGCTGCGGCGGCGGCCCCGCTCAGCCAGTTCGGCGCGCAGGGCCGAGTCGGCGAGGACTGACTCCATCCGGTCGGCCAGGGCCTCGGGCTCGAAGGTGTCGAAGTAGACGGCCGCGTCGCCGCACACTTCGCGATGCACGGCCGTGTCGGAGGCGATGACGGGCAGCCCCGACGCCATCGCCTCCACCAGCGGCATGCCGAAGCTCTCCAGGTAGGAGGGGAAGACAAAGACGTCCGCCGCCGCGTACAAGTTCCAGAGTTCCGGCCACGGGACACCTCCCAGGAACACGATGTCGTCCTGGAAGCGGCATTCGGCCAAGGCGTCGCGGGCTCGATGCCCGCCCGGTGTGTCCAGCTTCTCCTTGGGGAACGTCAGGAGGAGGCGCCCGTCGTTGCCGCCCGACCGGAGAACGTCAAACGCGCGCAACAGGGTGTCCACGTTCTTGTGCTCGCAAAAGGCCGAGACGAACAGGAGGCGCGGCACGCCGGGGGGGCAGGCATCCAGCATCGCCCGCTGACGTTCGTTCAACGGGCGGCCGTTCAGGAACGCGACGCGGTCGAATCCATGGTAGACGGCCTGCCAGAGTTGTCCATCGCGCGGGGGACACTGCGCCCGCGCCGTGTCGAGCATCGCTTGCGTAGGCGCAATCACCACGTCCGCCTGCCGGATGGATCGGCGCGCCATGCGACGGCGGACGGCCGCCCGCAGCCGAGCCGTCCTTGTGGAGTACTCGGCGAATCGCCGCCGATACGTCTCGTCGAAGTGGATCGCGTTCCGGAGGTTGAGCACCTGCCGTCCGGGGAACCTGGGGACGGCAAAGACCTGCGAATACAGGCTGCCGGCGCCTTCCCTGCGAGCCAGCCGCTTCAGCCCGTGACGGTCGAAGTAGAGGCGGTGCAAAGCGGATCGCTTGGTCCAGGCGAGGACACAGTATTCGACCTGCGGCGTCGCCGGCCAGGCCTCGAACCGGTTCCAGGCGTCCGAGCAGAGCAGTACGAGGAACCGCCCGGGGCAATCGACGCGGGCAAGCTCTGTGCAGACGTTGCGTGCATACGTGAGCGCGCCCCCCTGGTCTGCGGCAACGAAGTTGAGTAGAGCGGTCATCCCATGGGGGCCATCCGAGCAGATCACGGAAGAACCTCCTCGTACAGAGCCAGATAGTCGGCTGCAATGCGTTCCGGCCGGAAGCGCCTCACGTTCTCCAAGCCTGCGGCAACCAGATCCTCTCGGTACGCGGAGTCGGCACACACTCGAAGCACACCCTCACGGATGGAAGCCACGCTGAACGGGTCGACGAGGCAAGCACCTTCCCCAGCGACTTCGGGCATCGAGCAGATGTTGCTCGTCACAAGCGGCCGTCCGGTAGCCTGAGCCTCGAGGATCGGCATGCCGAACCCTTCATATGTAGAGGCGAAGACGACCATGTCGCACTGCCTGTACGTCGCAAGCAACTCTTGATCCGTCAGGCCATACGATTCACTCCAGTCGATGCGGCATTCCGCGAGGATGGCCCGCTGCCTTTCATCGACGCGGCCGACAACCTCCAAGCGGCAGGTGATCCCCTCGAGTGCCCTGGCGACACGCTCCAGATTCTTGTTCTCCTTCGTGCCAACGTGCAACAGCACAGGCTTCCTGGTGTCGAACTTGGCTGAGCAGGGTTCAAAGCCGCTCGGAAGAGGGTCGTGGACGACCCGGATCTTGTCCGGGTTGGCATCAACGTTCTTGAGTAGCTCATCTTTCGAGAAGCTGGAGATGGTCGTGACGAGCGCGCAGCGGCGTATGGGCAGGCTGTACCAGAAGAGCTTGAGCACGTCCCTGCGCAACCCCTTCAGGCGATTCAACGAGACGCAGTCATGGATCGTCAGAATCGTCCGTCCCGCGGGCAGGGCGAGAGCCACGTAATGCACATCGCCGGTCACGTGGTGCAGTTCGCCCCGGATGCGCGCCGCATGGGCCATGTTGTGTAACCGCGGCAGAACGCCCCGGCTCGGCCGTGGGCACTCTACGCCCTGGCAGACCACGCGCTTGGGCATGGCGCTCCGCACGGCGGCGAATACACGCTCAATGCTGCGACCTGCACCGCGTTTGCGCTGGTGGTATGCGACGCGCATTGGCTCTCGTCCAAGCCTCCTCGAGGGCTCCTACGTCCTGCAGATGCGCGCTGTTAACACGGCTTGTTCGATTGCCTGCGCCGCTACAGGCACGTCCTGCGTTTCGGCGATCTCAAGGCTACGCTGGGCCATGCGCGCGTACTCAACCGGATCGTCCATGAGGCGGGTGATTGCTGCGGCCAGCGCCTTTACGTCACCACAAGGGTACACGATCGCATTCTCGCCGTGACGGGCCGTGTCCGTTGGCCCCACGCACCCGGCACGGTCGGACACGATGACCGGGAGGCCGCAGGCTGCGGCCTCGGTGACCGCTAGTGGGTGGTTGTCACGGTCAGAGGACAGCACGAGAGCATCGCACGACGCATACATGGTCGGGATCTCCGACTGATTGATGAAGCCGGTCCAGGATATCTGCGCCGCTATTCCCCCTTGCTCTGCGTAGCGCTTCATGTCCTCCAGCAATGGGCCGCTCCCGACCATGAGAGCTTGGACGACTCGGCCTTGGCCCTTGAGCCTGCAGACTGCTTCCAACACATCCCGGGGCCGCTTGATGGACGTCATCTTACCCGCGAATCCCACAACGAACCCACTGCCCGCCGGCAACCCGAAGCGTTGCCGGCGGATCCCCTGCCGGCGTTCTTGCCAGTCGCCTTCCAGAACCTGCCTGAATCGACCGATATCGACGGTCAGTGGGCATCGGATGATGCGTTCCGGCGAAGCACCATACTGCAGAAGATAATCAATGTTGCGATCACCGACGGCAAGGAAGACCGACACTCTGCCGAAATACACCTTGAGCGCGATCCTCTTCAGCATGCGTCTTGCGAACGAGCGATTCTGGATGACATTCGTGTCGCTGAAGTACAGAATGCCTTTGCGCTGCATTCTGGCCCAGTTCCATGCGCGCCACTGCATGCGTGAGGCATAGCCGTACAGCAAAACGACGTCGGGGTCGTATCGGTTGAGTTCCTCAGTCAGGCGGGGGGAGTTCAGTCGGCGGGAGTGTGCACCGCCCACGGGGGCGCCGGGAGTCAGGATGACGGAGTTATAGCCACTCAGCAGGTCGATGTCCCATTGGACATCGCGACCGAATCCTCTGTCGTGGAAGCTCCGAGCACCTGCGTCGGAACCATAGAATACGCGAAGACCGATATTGTTGCGCGATGCAAGCTCCAGGTACACGGGCGCGAAGTGCTGGATGGGGTGGCTGATCACAACTCCGAGTCTCGGCCGCATGTCGTACCATCACTCCTTCCCGAAATGGTCTCCTGGTTGCTCCCCATGCTGCTCCCGAAACCACTGCACGATGCGAGTGGCTCTGCCGTCAAGACTGTTCTCCGCAACACACCGCCGATGGCCGGCGAGCCGAATGGCCTCCCTTTCCTCCTCGTTGTCAAGGTAATAGCGCGTCTTCTCAACCAGTTCCTCTGCCGATCCGAAACAGGCGACCTCCTTTCCCTCGTCATAGAACTGCAGCAGTTCGTGCGTGCGCTCGTGCAGCATGAAGCCCCCGCTGGCGGGTATGTGGAAGGTCCGCGAGGTGGTCAGGTCGCCGGAACTGGCCCCTTCGCGCTGCTCCGACAGAATGGCAATGTTGATACGCGACGCTCCTATCGCCAGCGGGTACGTGTCGCCAAGGAGATGTCTTCCACCTACGACTCCACGGATCTGGGGGGCCGTTGCCTTCTCCCACTGCGAGCCCCATATTCTCAGCCTAATGTGGGGGGACACCGCAGCCAGCGAAGCCAGCATGGCTTCCTTCTTGGGCGACCAGGTGCCAATTAACGATGCATCGGCACCCAGGGCCTCCATGTCGTCAGGTCTCACGCACAGGGGTCGGTGGATGTCAGGGTCGAAACCATGGGGAAGAAACTCTGCTGACTCAAGACCCAGGATGCGCTGCATATCCGCGATCCCGAACGACTTGGTCGTGAAAATGTGGTGGTACAGGGCAAGACCCTCTCGCACGTCTTTGCCGTGGCACAAGAAGCTGACATCCGGGTAGAAGTTGACAAGACAGAGGCCACGCGCGCGCAGATCCCGCAGAAGGGCAGGGGATACGCCGTTCCCCTTGAAGACCAGAACACAATCCGGCCGGAAGACCTCGACTTCATCGAGCACTGCCCGCTGGAACGCCATGTGACACATAGGG
>Ga0123329_1003404_pt1 | contig 13217 bp, 12 predicted proteins | sample BioC12SIPDNA_FD_89703 | JGI IMG/M metagenome (GOLD analysis project Ga0123329, IMG submission 89703) | Anaerobic biogas reactor microbial communites from Washington, USA - Biogas_R1_B C12 SIP DNA | ecosystem: Engineered > Bioreactor > Anaerobic > Unclassified | place: Washington, USA | collected... | reverse complement strand
TGCAGGATGCCGACGATCTGCTCCTCCGACAACCGCTTCTTCTTCACTTCGGACCTCCTTGAGCCGTCAGTTGCGCCGGCCATCCTAACATCTCAAGTGGTCCAGTTTTCGGGGGGCATTCCCCTGGCAGAAGGCACGGCGGGTGGTGGCCAAGGTCGAGTCGCACCTGGGAGAGCTGTTCCCTCGCGTGGGCCTCATCGTGACCAACCTGAGGTGGTGGTCGAGGAATGTGGTCGACTTCTGCAACCGGCGCGGGACCGGCGAGCAATGGATCAAGGAAGGCAAGAACGCGCTGAAGTGGACGCGCCTGTCCTGCCACCGGTTCATGGACAAAGCGGCGTGGCGTCAGCTTCTGGCCCTGGCCTACAACCTGGCCAACTCCATGCGACGCATAGCGCTCCCGGAACCCGTGGAACACTGGTCGCTGACGGTGCTGCGGGAGAACTTGGTGAAGATCGGGGCGAAGGTGGTCAGGCATGCCCGTTACGTCGTCTTCGAGGTGGCCGAGGTGGCCGTCCCGCGGGAGCTGTTTGCCGCGGTAAGGGGTCGTATCCGGCGGCCTTCGCCTGCGCCGCCCTGACGTGGACTCGCGAATGCCGCAGAGAAACGGGGTGCTATGCGTTCGCCGACGGGGAGGCTGCTTCGGAGAGGGCCGGTGAAAGCCAAGGCGGCGCCCACAGTGAGGGTGCGCACCCCCCGCTCTCATGCGGAGAGGGTCTCCTCCAAAGGCTTGACAGGCGCCTCCTGGAGATGTGTAATGGCCGGAAGGACGCGAAGCCCGGGCTTCGCGACGACAAATGGGAGATCCGCGGTGAGGTCTGCGGCATGGCAGGGTCTGACACGACGGGAGGTATGTGAATGGACCAGAAGAGTCACAGTGAGGTGAACCGGGCGGCGTGGTCGCATCCGGCGTACTACGATGCGTGGTGCAAGCACTATGGTGCGCCCAGAGGCGTCGCCGCGGAGATCGCGCGGGATCCCTGGGGACAGTTGAGGCGCTACCAGCCCCACCTTGGCCAGGTCGACGGGAAGCGCGTCGTCAACCTGCTGGGGTCCATTGGCCGCAAAGCTGTGCCTCTTGCGATGCTTGGCGCTGACGTGACCGTCGTGGACGCCTCGCCAGTCAACGCGCGCTACGCCGAGGAACTCGCGGATGCGGCGGGCGTGACCATCACGTACGTCGTCTCCGACGTCTTGCAGGTGGAGCCACGCGACCTGGGCGAGCCGTTCGACATCCTCCTCACGGAAGGCGGCGTCCTACACTACTTCCTCGACCTCCGCCCGTTCGCCGATCTGTGCCACAACCTGCTGCGCCCCGGCGGCCACCTGATCCTCGGCGAGCACCACCCCATGCGCAAGTGTACCCCGACCGAGTACGGCAGGGCTGTCCTGTCAGAGGACTACTTCGACGGCACCATCCATGAATGCGAACTCCCCCTCGCTCACCTTCTGTCCGACGACGTCCGCGCCGAACTCCCCTCGGTCCGGTGCCGTCACTGGACGCTGGGCGAGATTGTCACCACCTTCGCCGAGGCCGGCTTCCTCATCCAGGCCCTCAAAGAGACGCCCGGCATGTTCCACCTGATCGCCGAACGGGGCGACAGCAGTTGCGACGTCGTGCAGCCAGATCAAGGGGCTCTGGGAGCAGGTGAACGCACTGCTGGAGATGAAGCCGACGGCGCTGGAGGAGAAGACGCTCCAGATCGCACCCGTCGATCCTGAACTTGGCTGCGGTTTCTATGTCCTCACGAAGGGCCTGGTTTTGCCAGGCCCTTCCTCTACCTTGCACAGGAAGAGGCGTCTCGAAGAGAACGGCCCACTGACCGAGGATCAGCGGCCAGTCCACGGCGGAAGCCTGAAGGCGCAGGTGCACGCCTTACGCTTCCTAGCAGCCTGTTGAACAAGTCCTTTTGTGTGGCACAAGCGCCCCGCCCACCCCGGCGGGCGGGCGGCTGTTCCACACTCAATAGGACGCACAGGCCGCAGAGTCGGTGCGGAACACAAAGGCGCTAGCGGCGAGGGCAGCGAAGAAGACAGCCGGCGTGGGCGAGGAGGAGACCGTGGATGCGTTCGTCGCGCTGAACAACGCCGCCGCGCCGTCGACGCCGTCCTGGCCGGCATGAGGCAGACGGCCGCCGCCGTGGCGTTCGGCGTCACCCGCCAGGCCGTCGGCAACTGGATGAATGCCTATCGCCGGGGCGGCCACGCTGCCCTGGCCGCCCACAAGCGGGGTCCCAAGCGCCCGCGCCGAAAACTCATGGGCTGGCAGGCCGCCGCCGTGTGCAACAGGATCCGGGACCGCTATCCCGAACAGATCAAGCTGCCCTTCTTCCTGTGGACTTCGGATGCCGTCCGGCAGGTGCACATGGCTTCAGTGCGCGGCGAGTTCACCGGGCCGGAACGGGGATTCCCATTGTCGCCGGACGGGAAATGCAGCGGACGTTGTGCACTCGCTGATGAAACGCCTGGTGCTGGGGACGCATCAGGCGCGCGGCCGCGCTCGCCGCGACCGCCAGCTTGAGCGACGGTCGCGGTGACGGCGTGTGCCCGGATGGCTTCGGGACGGCGGCGGGCGGCGTCTGCCCGGGTCGTTCAGCGCCGGCCCTTCAGGTCATCGAGCCGGATGATGCGGTCGCCGTCGGAGCCGCCCGGTCGGACGATCTGGTCCTGCTCGGCGGCGTGCAGTTGCCGCAGCCGCTGCTGGACGTGCTGCTTCACTTCCTCCAGCTTGGGGCGGGCGAGTTCGGTGTAGCGTGCGAAGGCGTCCTGGATCGTCTCCGCCTCGATTTCGAATGAGACCGGTATCTGCTGAATCCCCATCGGGGTGTTCATGTTCAGCGCGGCGCGCCCGATGAAGCGCGGCGGACCTTCGGGGACCGGCTCGAGCCGATCGACCTGCTTGATGGGGAATTCCTTATCGTCCTGATCCTGCTGCACAAACTCGTCCTTGCGGTAGATCATGCGGGCCTTCCCTTCGTGTGGCGTCTGCGGCGGTGCGGATGCCGCCTGCTGAACAGGCCAGTAGAGCACACCGTGCGTCCGGACGCAAGGAAGGGGCGCGCCCTCCTTGCAGAATCGGGCGATTTCCCGTAGATTCCTTTCGGGGTCGGGCGCGGTCCGACCCGATCGGCCGTTCCTTCTGCCGGGGTCCGTTCCATGCCAACGTCAGCACGAATCAACACGTCGATGGGGACAATGACCCTCGAGTTGCACGACGTGAAGGCGCCCAACACCGTCGCGAACTTCGTGCATCTCGCCTCGAAGGGATTCTACGACGAGCTGAGCTTTCACCGCGTCATTGCGGGCTTCATGGTCCAGGGCGGATGCCCCTCGGGTGACGGCCGCGGCGGGCCGGGGTGGAACTTCGCGGACGAGTTCGTGCCGGACCTCCGGCATGACGGCACGGGCGTGCTGCCGATGGCCAACGCGGGGCCGAACACCAACGGGTCGCAGTTTTTCATCACACTGGCGGCCACGCCGTGGCTGGACGGCAAGCACGCCGTGTTCGGGCGTGTGCGCGAAGGTCTGGACGTTCTGAGGAAGATCGGCTCGGTCAAGACCGACGGGCGGGATCGGCCGCTCAAGCCCGTGACGATCCGGAGCGTGGAGATTCTCCGGGACGGCCAGCCGCTCACCGGCGTGCAGCCCATGCCCGAGGTGCTCTGAGGTTCACAGGCGACACGCCAGGCAGGCCAGGCTGAGGGCGGCATGGACGTGCAGGTCGGCGACCTCGGCCACGTCTGCCTCGAAGCGGGCCCGGGCCGCGCGATCGTGCCACCACCCGGCGATGGCTCCGGGCGCCGTATAGGGCGTGAGTTTGCGCGCCATGGCGTTGTAGGCGTTCTCGGCCATCAGCAGGGCAGCGTCCTCGCTCCAACGGGGCAGAAGGGCGGCCGCACGGTTCAGGAACCGGGCGGCCGCGCGCTGGCCGTGCTGTGCGCGGCGGGCCGTCCGCTCCGCGCACAGCCAGTCATGGTTTCCGCATTCGGGACAGAACGCGTCCCATCCCAGGCGCTCCTGCCAGGCGGCGTACAGCTCGCCGCCGTATGCAACGCCGTCCTCGGCGCAGTACCCGTTGGCCACCTGGGAGGCATGGCGGAGGGCGTCCCGGAGCGCCTCGCATCGTGAGAGGTAGCGGGTCGCCGGCCGGAGGATGTAGAGCCGCATGGCGTCGGGCGGTTGCGGGTCGAGGCGGACGGGCCACTCGGGGAGGAGCGTCCAGCCGTGCTGCGACGCAACGAGCACGCCGTCGCCGGCCTTGAGGGCCTGGCACGCGACGCGACGGGCCTGTTCGGGCGTCAGAGGCTGGGGGAGGGCCTCAACGGAGAAGCCCAGCGCATTGCCCAGGAACTCCAGGCGGGCATCGCTCCCCACGTCCATCCAGCAGGAGGCGCAGGTCTCCTGGCGGCGGAGGGCCGGGGAGAACGAAGCCCCCGACAGGCCCGCGATGCACTCGTAGGGGACGTGCTCGCCCCAGCGGGAGAGCAGGGCGCAGAGACCGGCCGAGAGAGAATCCGGCGTCTGGCAGTCGACCTGGATTTCCAGCATATGCGTCTTCGACCGCTTCGTCGGGGCAATGCCAAGGACAGACGGCATGGACCTTCTCTCTTCTATGTTAACGCACGCGGGGACCGTTGGCAATCCCTTGTCGGCCTTCAAGTGCCTGATCGGCCGGCGACCTTGGCACGAGCGCGGCGGCGCCCTTACAATGGGTCGGATGGGCACCGAGACCAAGGGAGAGCGTTCCGATGGCTGATTGGCCGGCCCGCGATGAAGCACTGAGCGTCCTGCATGAGTGGACGGAGAACAAGAACCTGCGGAAGCACGCCTACGCGGTGGAGGCCGCGATGCGGGCATATGCACGCCGCCTGGGAGAGGACGAGGACAGGTGGGGCGTGCTGGGGCTTCTGCACGATTTCGACTACGAACGGTACCCGGATGCGGCGGATCACCCGGCCCGCGGGGCCGAGTATTTGCGTGCGCAGGGGTACTCGGAGGAACTCGCCGAGGGCGTCATGGCCCACGCCGAGCACACCGGGACGTCGCGGGACACGGCCATGAAGCGGGCCGTCTTCGCCGTGGATGAGCTGACGGGGCTGATCGTGGCGGTCGCACTGGTTCGGCCGTCCAGGAAGCTGTCGGACGTGACGGTGGACGCCGTGATGAAGAAGTGGCCGGAGAAGCGCTTCGCGGCGGGTGTGGACCGGTCGCTGGTGGAGACGGGCGCCCGCGAGATGGGCGTGTCGCTCGAGGAGCACATCGGGATCGTCCTGGAGGCGATGCAGGAGATCGCGGAGGACCTGGGGCTCTGAGCGGAGGGACTGAGAGGCCGGCCATGAGAGTCCTGATGACCCGGCACTCCGGGGGATACGAGCACGCCTACCTGCCGCACGCCGAGGTCGCGCTGAAGCGCCTGGGGCGCCGGTCGGGCGTGTTCGAGGCGGTGACGACCGCACGCAGCGCCCTGATCACGGCGGAACGCCTCGCCGACGTCGACGTGGTCGTTCTGGCGACGTCCGGCGATCCGGGCTGGAGCGACGAGCAGAAGTCGGCGTTCATGGAGGCGGTGCGCGGCGGAATGGGCGTCGTCGGCATCCACAACGCGACCACGACCTACGGGGACTGGCCGGAGTTCGTCGAGATGATCGGGGGCCGGTTCATCGGCCATCCCTGGTGCCAGGAGTTCACTGTGCGCGTGGAGGACACCGCCCATCCGGCGGTCGCCATGCTCGGCGAGTGCTTTCGGGTCCGGGACGAGATCTACGTCCACGACGACTGGGACCGCAGCAGGACGCACGTGCTGTTGTCGCTGCAGAACGAGTCGGTGGATATGTCCAGGGGTCCGCGGGAGGATGGCGACTACGCGCTCGGGTGGTGCCACACCTGGGGCCGTGGCCGGGTCATCTACTCCGGGTTCGGGCATTTCGAAGACCTGTGGGAGGAGCCCTGGTATCTGGAGCACCTGCTGGGATGCATCCGTTGGGCCGCCCGCCTTGCGTGAGTGCAGGGACGGCGGGTTCCGATTCGTAGCCCCTCCGAAGAAACGGCATTGCCGATGACGACCGGTACGAACATGCGGGGCGGACGCCCCACGATCGCCTGCACGCACGGAGTCGTGGCCTCACGGCACTACCTGGCGTCCGAAGCCGGCCTGCACATCCTGCGTTCGGGCGGCAATGCTGCGGACGCTGCGGCCGCCACGGCGTTCGCGTTGACCGTGCTTGAGCCGCATCAGAACGGATTCGGCGGCGAGGCCCCGGTGCTGATCCACAGCGCCGCCGAGGGCCGCGTCTGCGCCGTGAGCGGTCACGGAACGGCCCCGGCCGCCGCCACGATCGAACGCTTCCGGGAGCTTGGAGTGGACGAGGTCATCCCGGGCGACGGCTTCCTGGGGGCGGTGGTGCCCTCCGCACCTGCCACGTGGATCGCCGTCCTCGAGCGGTTCGGCACGATGCGCCTGGCCGACGTGATGGCGCCGGCGCTGGAACTCGCGGCGGGCGGCTTCCCGGTGGGCCAGGCGTTGAACCGGGCCATCGCCGAGCACGCGAAGCGCTTCCGGGAGGAATGGCCGTCCTCGGCGCGGGTCTTCCTGCGCGACGGGGAGCCGCCGCGGCCGGGCGCGGTGTGGCGGCAGCCGGAGCTGGCGGCCACGTTCCGCAAGCTGATCGAGGCCGAGCGCGGCCACTCCGGCCGGGAGGCCGGCCTGCAGGCTGCCCATGCGCGCTTCTACAACGAGGACATGGCGGCGGCGATCGTGGAGTTCGGGGCCGGAACGCCGATCCGCGATGCGTCGGGACGCGCGCACACCTGCCTGCTGACGCGCGAGGATCTGGCCGGCTTTCGCGCGCGCATCGAGGAACCCGTGCGCTACTCCTACAGGGGCATCGAGGTGCACAAGTGCGGGCCGTGGACGCAGGGGCCGGTGATGCTGCAATCGCTGAGCCTGCTGGCCGGCTTCGACTTGCGCGCGATGGGGCACAACTCCGCCGACTACATCCACACCGTGACCGAGTGCATGAAGCTGGCGTATGCGGACCGGGAGTTCTACTACGGCGATCCCGAGTTCGTCGAGGTGCCGTTCGACCGCCTGCTCAGCGAGGGCTACGCGGCCGAACGCCGGGCGCTGGTGGATGCCCGCACGGCGTCGCTGGAACTGCGCCCCGGGGGCTACCCGTCCCTGCGGGCCGAGCGCGCGCACGACGTGGCGCGCGCCATGGCGTCGGGCGGCCGATGGTCGGACCCCCGGGGCGATACCACGAAGTTGGACGTGGTTGACCATGCCGGCAACATGGTCTCGGCCACGCCGAGCGGCGGGTGGCTCATGTCGTCGCCGATCGTGCCGGGGCTCGGCTTCCCGCTGGGCACGCGCGGGCAGATGTTCTCGCTCGTGCGGGGGCACCCCAATTGCCTGGAGCCGGGGAAGCGTCCGCGCACCACGCTGACGCCCACGCTGGCCCTGCGCGACAGCCGGCCGTACATGGCCTTCGGAAGCCCCGGCGGGGACTGCCAGGACCAGTGGGGGCTGCAGTTCTTCCTGAATGTCGTCGAGTTCGGCATGTCGCTGCAGGAGGCGGCGGAGGCCCCGACGTTCTTCACGAAGCACTTCCCGAACTCCTTCTACCCCCGCGCGGCCGAGCCGGGCACGCTCTGCCTCGAGGCACTTGTCCCGGAGGACGTTTGGGCGGACCTCGCGGGCCGTGGGCACGTCGTCCGCTCCGAGAATGCCTGGTCCTCGCAGAACGCCGTGTGCGTGCGTTCCGAGGGCGGCATCCTCAGCGGAGCGGTCTCACCGCGCGGCGAGACAGCGTACGCGCTCGGGTGGTAGCTTCCGGGATCGCCCGGCGCGGACGGTGTGACGAACGAACCGGACAGGACCGACTTCTGCGGAGGATCGCGATGGCATCGGCACGGCGGGTGGCGTCGATCATGCTGGCGGCGATGGCCGTTCTATGGGCGCCGAGCGTTTCGGCCGACGGGCTGCTGGAGGAGAACTGGTATGCCCTCTACCTGATGGGGCAGAAGGCGGGGCACCAGCACGAGACGTTGGCCGAAGAGGAGGGGCCGGACGGCCCTCTGTACCGGACGACCGTGGAGATCGCGTTCACCGTCAAGCGGCTGGACATGCCGATGACGTTCGCAATCGAGACCGGGATCCTGGAGGACGCGACGGGGCAAGTTCGCGAGTTCCGTCAGTCGATCGAGGGCGCACTCTCGTTCGTCCAGGAGGGCCGGCGCGAGGGCGACGAGATGCTGGTCAGCCGGCGCGCCGGCGGTGTCCCGACCGTTTCCCGAATCGCTGCGCACGACGGACTGGGGCCGTGGGGACTGCGTTGCCTGCAGGAGCGGATGGGCCTTGAGCCCGGGACGACCTACACGGCCGAGGCGTTCGTCCCCGACGCGCCCGGGCTGCCCGTGCCGGTGCATGTGACCATCCGGGGGCAGGAGGACGTGCAGGTCTTCGAGGTCCGCAAGCACCTGCATCGGGCCGACACCCGAATGGACCTGATGGGCGGCCTGACGTCCTCGACGTGGTTCGACGGCGAGGGCACGGTATGGCTGGCCACCGTCGCCATGCCCGGCAACATGACGCTCGAGTCGCGCAGGACCACCCGAGTGCTGGCGCTGGGAGAGAACGACCCGGCGGACATACTGGCCGCCTCGTTCGTGCGGCCGGACAGGCCCATACCGAACCCCCGCAGGGTGAAGCGCCTGCGCCTGCGTCTGACCTCCCCGACCGGCGAGGCGGCGACGTGGGGGCTGGAGTCGGGGCCGTTCCAGCAGGTGGAGGCACGCGAGGGCGGATGCGAGGTGACGCTGCGGCAGGCGACGGGGTCGCCGGAGCGCAGTTACGCACTCCCTTACGCCGGCGCCGAGTATGCGGATCTCCTGCAGGCGAATGTGTGGATGGAGACCCGTGACCGCCTCGTGCTCCGCATGGCCCGCAAGGCGGTCGGCGCGGAGACGGATGCACTGGCGGCCGTCCGGCGGATCGAGGCGTACGTGCGGGAGGCGATCACCGGGAAGAACCTGAGTCTGGGGTTCGCGACGGCGGCGGAGGCGGCCGAACAGAAGGCCGGCGACTGCACGGAACACGCCGTGCTGGCGGCCGCGATGGCCAGGGCGGCCGGCATGCCGAGCCGTGTGGTCGGCGGGCTGGTCTACGTGGACGAGCTCCCGGGCACCGGAGGCGGCGGCTTCGGCTACCACATGTGGACGGAGGTCTTCGTGGGCGAGTGGTTCCCGATCGATGCCGCGCTGGGCGGGCACGACGCCACGCACCTGGTCCTCGCGCGAAGCGCCCTGAACGGGACCGACGAGTTGTTCATGCTCTCCGCCGCAATCTCGCGCGTGTTCGGAGGGTTGGCCGTGGAGGTTCTGGAAGTGGAGTGACGGACAATGAGGCATGGAGTGCCCGGCAGCCGCCGGTGGAGGCATCGATCGGTCATCGCGGTGGTTGCCGCTGTCGGCGGAGTCCTGATCGCCATGGTGGCGCTCCGGATTCTGGCCGCAGTGCTGGTCGACTACTGGTGGTTCGACTCCCTGGGCTGCGGATCGGTCTACGGCCGAATCCTGCTGGCCCGGGTCGTGCTCTGGTGCGTGGGGTTTGCGGCATCCTTTGGGGCGGCGGCCTCCGGGTTCCTGATCGCGCGGCGCATCGCACGGAGCAGCGACCGGGGGCGTCCGCAGTGGGGACGCCGGGCGTCTCCCTTTGCCCCGCTGCAGCAGATGGCCTGGCCCCTGTGCTGGGCCGGCGCTGCCTTCGCAGGCGTGGTCGGCGGCAGCATGCTCTCGTTGATGTGGCACCGCGTGCTGCTCTTCCTGTATCGGATGCCGTTCGACGTGGCCGATCCCATCTTCGGGAAGGACATCGGCTTCTTCGTGCTCGTTTACCCGCTGGCCGTCCTTCTCCGCCGCATGCTGCTTGCGCTCGTGTGGGTCTCGCTGGCCGGAGCGGCGGCGTGGCACACGGCATCGGGTGCGTTTCTGGGCGGGCGGGACGGGCTGCCCGCGGGGGTGTTCAGCCATCTGAGCCGCACGCTGGGCGTCGCGTTCCTCCTGGTTGCAGCCGGGCATCTCCTGGATCGATACGGCCTCCTCTACAGCACCGCCGGGGCGGCGTTCGGCGCCGGCTACACGGACGTGCACGTGCGGCTGCCCGGGCACTGGCTGATGGCCGCAGCCGCCCTCGTCGCGGCGGTGCTGCTGCTGCGCGCCCGTTCGGTCAGGGACCTGCGGTCCGTCCTGATCGGCCTGGGTGCGTGGCTGGGCTGCGTGGTGCTGGCCGAAGGGCTGCTGCCGCCACTGGTCCAGTCGCTGCGCGTGACGCCCAACGAGCTGCGCCTCGAAGAGCCGTACATACGGCACGCGATCGACTTCACGCGGCGCGCCTACGCTCTGGACGCGATCGAGGAGATCGAGTACCCCGTCGTCGACGACCTCCGCTACGAGGACGTGGCCGCCGACCGGGCGACGGTCGACAACGTGCGGGTATGGGACTGGCGGCCCCTGCGCGAGACCTTCCGGCACCTGCAGACGATCCGGTCGTACTACGAGTTCCTGGATGTGGACGTCGGGCGTTACGAGACGGAGGGCGGCACGACCCAGATGCTCCTGTCGGTGCGGGAGATCGCGCCCGACCGCCTGCAGGCGAGTGCGCAGAGCTGGGTCAATCTGCGGCTGAAGTACACCCACGGCCACGGCGTGTGCATGAGCCCGGCCAACGCGTTCACGGAAGACGGCTTCCCGGTCCTGACCGTGCGGGACATCCCGCCGGTGACCCCGGAGTCGATCCCGCTGGACCGCCCGGAGGTCTACTACGGCGAAGCGACGAACGGCTACGTGTTCGTGCGGACGAATGAAGACGAGTTCGACTATCCCATGGGCGACGAGAACGCCTGGACGCGGTACGAGGGCTCGGGCGGCGTCCCTGTGGGGACGTTCCGGCGGCGGCTGGCCTTCGCCGTTGAGTTGCGGGACCCGAAGATCCTCCTCTCAACCGACCTGACCTCCGAGAGCCGCATCCTCTACCGACGTCAGGTGGTGGAACGCGTTCGCCGTCTGGTGCCGTACCTCACCCTCGACCGCGACCCATATCCGGTCGTGCACGCCGGGCGGATCTTCTGGATCCAGGACGCCTACACGCACACGCGCCTCTACCCCTACAGCGAACCGGCGGCCGGCGGGCGGCTCAACTACGTCCGCAACTCGGTCAAGGCCGTCGTTGACGCGTATGAGGGGACGGTGACCCTCTACGTCGCGGACGGATCGGATCCGCTGGTCCGCGCCTATGCCCGGATGTTCCCGGGACTCTACCGGCCGCTGGAGGAGATGCCGGAGGGGCTTCGCCGCCACGTGCGTTACCCGGTCGACCTCTTCGAGATTCAGGCGGAGAAGTACAACGTCTACCACATGCGGAGCCCGCAGGTCTTCTACACGAGGGAAGACATCTGGGAGGTCGCCCAGGAGAAGTACCACGGCCAGCGGCAGATGGTGGAGAGCTACTACGCCGTGATGCGCCTTCCGGACAGCGAACGGCCCGAGTTCCTGGTCATGCTGCCGATGACGCCGCGCGGGCGGGCCAACATGATCGCCTGGCTGGGCGGCCGCTGCGACGGAGAGCACTACGGCAAGCTGGTGGTGTGCGTGTTCCCCAAGGGGAAGCTGGTCGACGGCCCCCTGCAGGTTGAGAACTACATCGACCAGGACCCTCTGATCTCGGGGCAGGTGACGCTCTGGAATCAGAGCGGCAGCAGCGTGCTGAGGGGCAACCTGCTGGTGATCCCAATCGCCGGCGGCCTCCTGTACGTGGAACCGCTCTACATCCGGGCCGACGCCGAGGCGATCCCCCAGATCAAGCGGGTCATCGTGGCCGCCGGCTCCCGGGTGGCCATGGCCGAAACCCTCCAGGAGGCCCTGCGGCAGTTGTTCGAGGTCAGCGGGCCGCCCGATCTCCCCGCCCGCGACGGGCCGGCATCCCCGCCCGGGCGGGACGCACCGGCCGTGTCCGCCGCCGTGGCGGAGGCGGTCCGGGCGGCGAACGCCGAATACGGCGCCGCACAACGTGCGCTGCAGGAGGCCGACTGGCAGCGCTACGGCGAACACATGAACCGGCTGGAGGTCCTTCTCGGCCGGCTGTCGGAGGCCATGGCCCCGGCCGGCGAGTAGGCCGCCCGGCCCGTAGTCCGGAGACGCCCCCATATGACTCTGCCGCACATCCTGCTCATCGCGGTCGGCCTGGCCGCCGACGCGTTTGCCGTCTCGCTGGCCGAGGGAGTCGCCCTCCGGGAGGTCAGCGTGGGACACACCACGCGGGTGGCCGCGCACTTCGGCGTCTTCCAGGCGGCCATGCCCGTGGTCGGCTGGCTGGCGGGCAGCGCCATGCAGAGCTGGCTGGCCTGCGTCGACCACTGGGTGGCGTTCGGGCTGCTTGCGCTCATCGGCGGGAAGATGCTGCTGGACGCGGCAACGAACTTCGAGGCCGAGAGGGTGCGGGAGCCGAGCTGCGGCGCGCGGCTGCTCTGCCTTTCGGTCGCCACCAGCATCGACGCGCTGGCCGTCGGCATGAGCCTGGCCATGCTGCAGGTGCGCATCTGGGTTCCGGCGCTTGTCATCGGGTTGGTTACGGGGGGCCTCAGCGCCCTCGGGGTCCAGATCGGCGACCGGGTCGGGCGGCGTCTGGGGCGATGGGCCGAGGCGGCGGGGGGCATCGTGCTGTGCCTGATCGGGTTGGAGATCCTCGTGCACCACATGCGCTGACCCGGACCGGGAGAACGCGCGCCGGGCAGGGGCTTCCGGCCGCTTGATTGCCGGGCGTGCGAACGCGATAATGCCGGGCCGGGGCAGACCAGGTGCATCGGCCGGAGGCAGCGCCGGCCGCACGGCGAGGAGACTCGATGATCGTCCGAACAAGGGCCTACGCGCGTGTCGGATTCGTTGGCAACCCGTCCGACGGCTACCACGGTAAGACCATCGCCTTCACCATCGGCGACTACTGGTCCGAGGTGGTCCTGTATGAGAGCCCGGAACTCGAACTGCGTCCCAGCCCGCAGGACCAGGCCGTCTTCGGCAGCCTCCAGCAGTTGCTGGACGACGTGCGGCAGAGCGGCTACTACGGCGGCATCCGCCTCCTGAAGGCCGCCACGAAGGTCTTCGCGGAGTACTGTGCGGAGGCCGGCGAGGCGCTGCCCGACCGGAACTTCACCATCCGCTACCGCACG
>Ga0123329_1003399_pt1 | contig 13238 bp, 13 predicted proteins | sample BioC12SIPDNA_FD_89703 | JGI IMG/M metagenome (GOLD analysis project Ga0123329, IMG submission 89703) | Anaerobic biogas reactor microbial communites from Washington, USA - Biogas_R1_B C12 SIP DNA | ecosystem: Engineered > Bioreactor > Anaerobic > Unclassified | place: Washington, USA | collected... | reverse complement strand
TTTCATCTGTCCCATATAGACGTTTTGAGTGTAGATGATATCTTCGATGGCATCAAAGCGGTAGCTGCTCTGAGGATAGGTGTTTATCAATTCGTTCCATAACCTGATGGCTTCTTTATCCTGCTCAGTTCCACCAGCGGCATTTGCTGTTGAGCGTTCCTGAGAGCTGAAGCCAGCCTGTACCAGACCTTCGGCTCGAAGACTGAGAGCTTTGTAATAAAGTGCTTCATCTTTTGCAAAGCCGTCCCCAGCCAGGTAGCGGTCAAAGGCTTCAATTGCCAGGGGATACTGCTCCATGTTGTAATTAATAATGCCACGTTTGACTTCATCCACTGTCTCACCAGCGTCTATCAGGGTGACCAAAGCCGTATAAGCATCATAAGTAAAGGGGTAATTATTGACTGAATCCTGGAGATAGGTATAGGCTTCCTCGCTGTTTCCCTGATCGATCAAAATCCAGGCGATCAACAAGTTCATTTGCGCTTTTGTGTATTCACTGGTCGTGTTGTACAGAATTTCTTTGTAAATCCCCAAAGCAAGCTCATCCTGCCCAAGTTTTTGATAAATTGAAGCGAGTTTTATGGCTGCTTCCGTGTTTGTGGAAAGTTGAGGAGCCAGATATGCCGCGCGGTAAGCCTCCAGCGCTGATTCGTTCTGGCCGTTCTTGCTTAGCAGATCGCCGATTCGTAAATTGACCTCTGCATCAAGCATCCCGGCTCTCTGATCACGATAGGCTTGGTAATAGGTCAATGCGTCTTGCTCAAGTTCCTGCTCCATACTGATCAGTGCCAGGACAAAATTTGCACGTTTTGCGGGCAAAGAGTCTGGGTATTGGGAAACTAACTGGGTCAAGTTCCTTTTAGCCTGAAAGAGGTCATTTTGTTTGAAATAGGTCAATCCAATCCCAAACTGTGCCGCAGCTTGCAGGTCTTCATCAGCTCGGGTGGAAATGCTTTGATACAAACGCATTACCTCAGAATAATCCCCAAAGGATAGATTCAGATCCGCTTCGGCTATGCTTGCCTCCCCTGCGGGAGTGGATTCAAACACCACCGTTGGCGAGGGAGTAAGTAAAGGTAAGATCGTGCTGGTTTCCGTCGGGCTGGGTGTGATCTGTGGTGGGGTGGCAATTTCCGCGCAGGCACTTAATAAGATCAAAGAGATCAAAAAGGTCAAGGTCAGGTTTCTCGGGAAGGGTGATCGCATGCTTGACTTATAATGGAAAGCCGGGTGATTGTCAAATCAAGCAATGCCCGGCTTTTTACTCAAAAAGTAATTTTTTCTTCTGTAATTTAGTCTGCCTTACAAACTTTTAAGGTAGGCAAGGATTCTCTCGTGGATCGCGTCGAAAGTGTTCAGGAAGGCCATATATTTTTCTTCCTCACTTCCCTGGACTTGGGCTGGATCTTCAAAACCAAGATGCACAGCTTTGCCTTTGCTGAGCCAAAGGGGGCAGGCCTCACGAGCCTGGTCGCAAAGCGTTATGACCAAGTCGAAATCCTTGCCCTTGAATTCTTCCAGGGATTTGGAGCGGCCGTTGTGAATGATGCCAGCTTCCCGTATCGCCTCCTGAGCCATGGGATGGACGTATCCACTTGGGTCACTGCCAGCAGAAAAGGCGATCCACTCATCGCCAAGCTCGGAATTTACGATCGCTTCTGCCATTTGGCTCCGGCAGGAATTGCCAGTACAAAGGAAAAGGACCCGTTTTCGTGTTTCAGGCACTTCCTGGAAAGTCTGGTCAATCTGCTCGATTGTGGCTAAGTTTTCATCCACCAAAATCTCATTGGCAAACTCGCCTTCTTCCATGGCGCGCAAGATCAATAAGGCTTTGGATTCATCCTGCTGATCTACCAGCACGCCAACTTCGCCCAAATCGCCCACTGTCAAGCCGTAAATTTGTCCTAAAGCGTTTTGGTCTAAATAAGCTTCAATTCCCTGAGCTTCCAAAAAAGCTTTGATTATCTCGGCGTCTAATTTGCCGTGGGCTTTATAAACTTTTACCAGCTTAGGGTAATCAGTAGGGCTCATTCATACATCCAATCTTCAGTACAGCGCTTCCAATCCACCAACTCTTCTGGTTTAAACCAAAGCCCGATTTCAGCTTCTGCTGTTTCGGGAGAATCAGAGGCATGAACCAGATTATAGCGAGCTTGAAGAGCAAAATCCTGCCTGATTGTGCCTGGGTCGGCTTCGGTTCCGCGCGTCTTTCCCACAGTCTGGCGCACAGCTGCTATCGCATCCGGACCAGTCCAAACCATTGCCATGACCGGGGCGGAAATGATAAAGTCGATCAATGCGGGGTAAAAGGCCTTGCCTTCGTGCACCGCGTAATGCTTTTTTGCCAGTTCAGGGCTGACTTGCATGAATTTTGCTGCGACTAAACGTAAACCACGCTTTTCCAAACGTTCAATGATTGTGCCAATCAGCCCTCGTTGAACGCCATCAGGTTTGATCAGTACGAGTGTTTTTTCCATTTAGTCTCCTTGTGAATTTGTGCTTTGTGCCGGGTTCAGTTCATCTGCCCTTTGCTGAAGCTCATCATACAGGCTCCAAAGAGGCGCTGCCTCTGACCTTAAGAGCAGGTGAGAGCGTAATTGACGGGCAGCCTGGTCCATTTCTTCTGGTGTGCTGGCCTGCGCGCGCAAGAGCTCTGCGGCTTCCTGGTACAAACCTTGTTTGAGCAGGTCTCCCGGATCAGTTTCTTCCAAGTCTTGAGTCAAAAGTTCGGATTGATCGATTGGGGCAGCTTCTAGCGCTTCCTCGACCGATTCAACAAGTTCAGCCGTTTCTTCCACGGGAGCTTCTTCCCATTCAGCCACTTCAGTTTCGTCCAGGTCAACCGGCTCAGGGTTCTCTTCCAGGTGTTCGATCCCAACCGGCGCAGAGTCTTCCCTTACGGCTTCTTGCTTAATGGAAGTTTCTTCCGCAGGTTGGCTGGCAAAATTCAGCAGCCATTCAGGGATGCTTCCGTCCGCCCTGGCTTCGATCCCTTCAAGTTCCTCTAACTGGCTTGACTGGTCGTTTTTCGGTTCCTCGGTTTTGACTCTGATCGGTTGCGTTTGTTCCTGGGTGTTGGATTCTTCGCTCATCTTAGTCTCCCAGGTAATCACGCAGTTTGCGGCGTACAGAAGGATGACGCAAACGTGTCAGCGCCTGGGCTTCGATCTGACGTACGCGTTCCCGCGTCACGCCCATTTTTCTGCCAACCTCTTCAAGCGTGTAGGCCTGACCATCGAGTAAACCATAGCGCAACTGTAAAATGCGGACCTCACGGGGAGGTAAGCCATCCAAAACTTCAACCAGATGCTGTTTGAGCAGGTTGTACGTTGCTGTGTCGTCTGGTGGTGGAGCTTCATCGTCTTCGATGAAATCGCCCAAAACTGAATCTTCTTCATCGTCAGTCGGAGTTTCCAGGGAAAGCGGTCGGCGTGCCACCTGGATCATGTTTTCAACCTTTTTTGGAGTAACCTCGAGGGTTTCGGCCAACTCCTCCACAGAAGGATCACGTCCTAATTTTTGGGTCAATTGATGCTGCACCCGCAGCAGTTTATTGATTTGATCGCCCATGTGAACAGGCACTCGGATCGTCCGGCCTTGATCAGCAATGGCTCTGGTAACTGCCTGGCGGATCCACCAGGTGGCGTAAGTGCTGAACTTGTGACCGCGCTGATACTCAAATTTCTTGGTAGCGCGGATCAGTCCGATGTTGCCTTCCTGGATCAAATCCAAAAAGGGAACTCCCCGACCCATATATTTTTTGGCCACACTGATCACCAAACGGGAGTTGGCTGTAATCAGGTGGTCACGCGCCATGGCGCCATCTTCAATCAAGCCCCGCAGTTCCTGTCGGCGGGCAGAACTGAGATTACCTTTGGCTAACTCAGCTCGCGCTTCCCGACCAGCTTCAATGCGTTTTGCCAAAACCACTTCCTCTTCAATATTGCTGAGAAGTGGCACACGGCTGACCTCCTTGAGGTAAAGCCCGATCGTGTCATCCGTATCGATGTTTGCCAGGTCGTCCCTTGGAAGGGTTTCTTCTTCCTTCAGGGTTTCATTTAGTTCTTCCTCATCCGGTTCTTCCTGGTTAGGGGCTTCTTCCGTATAGTTGATACCTGCGTTTAGCAGGGCGTTGTAAGCCTCCTCCAAAGAGTCCAGATCCTGTTCTGCTTCCGGGAAGAAACGCAGGATATCGTCGTAGGTGACAAAAGTTTTCTTTTTGCCAAATTCTAGGAGTCTTAAGATTGCGTTGGATTGGGATTCTTCTTTTGGAACTGTTGTATTGTTAAGTCGTGCCATGTAGTATTTCGCCTTTTCGTTTTGTCGTTATTCGCATTTCAATAGAGTACAATATTTTTGATCGAATTTCAAGCATTCTTGGGAATTGATGTCATAATGCCAGCAAAATGCGCGTAGCCATAGAGAATTTGACAATAATAAGCCCAGATTTGCTTATATGCGTTTTTTCAGCTTCTTGATTTTGTCTATAATTGATGAAACGTTTTTATTGATTTATTGAGGATAACTTGTTTTTACGAAAAACAGCCAATTATTGGGTACCTTTTCTGATCATTCTATTCATGGTCGGAATGACCTTTTTAAATGTCAGGATCGATCAAGCAACAGATTTGGAAGACCACTTCGCTTCAAGGTGGACAGCAGCCAGTTCCTGGATGAAAGAAGGTTGGTCTCCTTATAGTGAAGAAACGCATTTGGCGACCATTGAGTTGTTAGATTCAACCGGAGATCGCCCTGATGAGAGAAATTTAGATCAGTTTTTAGATCCTGCCTGGTACGTTTTCTTTTTTATTCCAATCAGCTTTGTTCCTTATGGAATCGCCAAAGCAATTTGGATGACACTATCACAATTAAGCGTTGTGGTTTCAATTTATTTGGCTATTCACCTTTCAGGTTTGAAAATGCGACCGGTTGAAATCGTCTTAGCTAGCTTGTTGGGTGCTTTGTTTTATCCATTTGTCCGGGCTGGCTTAAGCGCCAGCATGGCTCCTGTTTTCGTCATGTTTACCCTATTGGCTATCAAACTTGCCTTCGAGATGCAGGGAAATCAAGCAGGTTTTTTCCTGCTCCTGGCATTTTGGATGAACCCGATAGCTTTGTTTATCACTGTTTTTCTGATGATTTATTTGGGCGGCAAAAGAGATTCTTCACTTTTGAAACTGTTTCTGATCGGTCTTGCCTTTTTGCTGGTGATTACGCTGATCCTATTTCCTGGTTGGATCCCGGATTGGTTCGCAAACATTATTCAGTTGAATCCAGACTTAACCTGGCTGGATACTCCCTGGATGGGATTTTCAAGGAGTTTTCCGGGAGCTAGCAACCAAATTTCAATCGGGCTGCACCTGGCAAGCTTCATCATGTTGCTGGTTGAGTGGTACGGACTAAGTGGGAAAAACGAGAGAACGATCCAATGGAAACTGATGCTTACGCTGACCTTGAGCTACTTCTTTAATTTGTTCTCAGAAGGATCTGCCTTTTTGTTGGTTTTGCCCGCGCTATTTACTGTCATGAAATATTTATGTGAAAAATGGCCTCTTTCTGGTAAAATCATCCACTGGGTTAGTTTTCTTTCCGTCGGTATTTTTTCCTGGCGCTTGGTGCTTGACCCACTTGAAAAGTTTCCGAGAGAGCATGCTGCTATCTTAATTTTGGTACCATTTCTTGTTTTTATTGGTCTACAGTGGTTCCGATGGTGGGCTACAGCAAGCCCAAAGGCTCTGGTCGAGTTAAAAAATTAATTGTTTTTAGGAGAATTATGGCTAAGAAGAGAATTGGAATATTAACGGGTGGAGGGGATGTCCCGGGATTAAGCATCGCAATCAAGTCTGTTGTTTTGCAAAGTGTGGATGAGGATATTGAAATTATTGGTATCCGCAGAGGTTGGTTAGGCTTACTGGCCTATGATCTCAATGATTATTCGACCCACGAAACATACATCAGAAATTTGGTTCCGGACATGGTCCGCAAGGTTGACCGCGTTGGAGGTACATTTTTGCACACATCCCGCACAAATCCTTCAAAAGTCCGCGTTCAGGATACACCTGAATTTCTGTTGAATAGTAGTGAAGGCAAAGTTATCGATCCTGAAACGGGCGTCAAGGATTATACAGATCACGTAAAACGGGTCCTGGATCACCTCAAGCTTGATTCCTTGATCACCATTGGTGGCGATGATACGCTGAGTTACTCCGCCCGCTTGGATAAGGAAGGTTTTCCGATCGTAGCCATTCCCAAGACCATGGATAACGATGTCCTGGGGACGGATTACTGCATCGGTTTTTCAACCGCTATTACCCGTGGTGTCAACCTGATCACAAATTTCCGCAGTTCTGTTGGTTCGCATGAACGCATTGGTATTGTGGAACTTTTCGGTCGCAATTCAGGTGAAACAGCCCTGATCACCGGCTATCTTTCTCACGTTGAACGAACCATTATTTGTGAAGTACCCTTTGATGTTGAAAAACTGGTTAATATGCTTGCTGAGGATAAAAGGCGTAGTCCTTCCCATTATTCCATGGTCGTAATCTCTGAAGGAGCGATTCCTATCGGAGGTCAGATCATTGAAACCGGCGAGCCTGATGCCTACGGTCATCGCAAATTAGGCGGCGTGGGAGAAATGTTATCGGAGCAAATTAAAGCTATCTCTGGCTACAACACCATGTACCAACAGTTAGGCTATTTGGTGCGAAGCGGTCCGGCTGACATATTGGACCGGATGGTCTCAATGAACTTTGGGCTCATGGCTTTGCAGATGACACAAAGAGGAGAACATGGCAAGTTGGTGGGTATTGACGACGGGAGATATATCACCGTTCCGCTGGAAACTGTCATCAGTGGTAAACGTCACGTTGATGTTGACAAATACTACGACATCGAGAGATATAGACCCAAGGTGGGTGAAGTGCTTGGGCTTCCGATGTTCCTGCACTAACAGAAATTTTGAGCCCAGGCGCTACAACGCCTGGGCTTGGTCAATCAGATGGGTATAGAAAACCAGGTCATCCAAAAAGACAGATACACCTTGATTCCACGCGTCCTGATCTTCCCCGTGGATGATAAAGGGCATGTTTTGCTGCTTGAGGGCGCAAGCAACAAAAAAATTTGGGCCAACCTCTGGAACGGTCCCGGCGGTCATGTTGAAGAGGGTGAAGGTGTTTTGGAAGCAGCCAGGCGGGAATTGCAGGAAGAAACAGGTCTCAAGGCTGAGAAGCTGATTTCTGTGGCACAAATCATCGTTGAAACGGCTGAAAAACCTGGGATCATTTTCTTTGTTTTCAAGGCCAAAAGCTTAAGCGGTGAACTCAAACAATCCGAAGAAGGGCGTTTGGAATGGTTTACGCAGTATCAAGCCTTGAAACTTAACTTGGTCGAAGATTTATATACCCTGCTTCCCATGGCAATGCGTCATAGAAGCAAAGAAAAGCCCTTTTGGGGCTTTTATTCTTACGATGCTGATAATCAACTGGTCATGCGTTTTTCACGCTGATTTTTCGTAAAAAACCAATAAAGTATCCCCGTATTTTCTTGTATCAAACACTTCGAAGTGTTCTAATTTCAGTTCTTCCCACTCTAGCGGATTGATTTGAACAATGATCTGTCCATTATCGCTGAGCAAGTCTGGCATTTTATCAATCAACCCCAAAGCTTTTTGCCACAGTTGTTTGTACTGAGGTGGGGCAACATAAATCAGGTCAAAGCCCAGCTTACCGGGAGAAGCCAGGTAGGTAAACGCGTCTGTGCGGATTACCTCAGCCTGCTCCGTATAACGGGTGGTTTCCAGGTTTTTTTGGATGGTCCGTATAGCCTGCTGACCTTTATCGAGAAAGGTTACAAAGGTTGCGCCCCGGCTGAGCGCTTCAATGCCAACAGCTCCCGTGCCGCCAAAAAGATCAAGAATCGTATTTTGATCAATTTCGCTTCCAAGAATATTGAATAATGACTCTTTGACGATGTCTGTGATTGGTCTGGTGGTATCACCGGGCACTGTCCTCAGACGCATGCCCTTGGCTTTACCAGCTATTACCCTTAAACTTCCCATCTAAATCGTTTCTGTTGACTCCAGCTTTTTGCGCATGAAGTCAATCGTCTCAACCAGTCCATCACGAATGCTGACAACGGGTTCCCATCCTAAAATGGTTTTTGCCCGGGTAATATCCGGCTGCCGGCGTTCGGGGTCGTCCCCCAGCCGTTCTGAGGCGTTTATGTTCAGTCCTGCCGGGTTCTCACAGATCTCATTGATCAGGGAAGCGAAATCATTGATTGAAATTTCGTTGGGGTTGCCTATATTCACCGGCATATGTTCGTTCGAAAGCATCAGGCGGTAAATACCTTCAATCAAATCACTGACATAACAGAAACTGCGGGTTTGCTCGCCAGTGCCGTAAATCGTCAGAGGCTCCTTGCGCAGGGCTTGCTGAATGAAATTTGGGACGCTTCGCCCGTCATCCAGGCGCATACGGGGACCAAAGGTGTTAAAGATCCTGACAATCCGGGTATTTACTCCATGAAAATTGTGGTAAGCCATGGTCAAAGCTTCCGCAAAACGCTTGGCTTCATCGTAAACTGAACGCACACCCACTGGGTCACAATTCCCCCAGTACGTTTCAGTCTGGGGATGCACCTTCGGATCTCCATAAACTTCACTGGTGGATGCCAATAAAAACTTGGCGCCGTGTTTTTTTGCCAAACCCAAACCGTTATGGGTCCCCAAAGCGCCGGCTTTCATGGTTTGGATGGGCAGATTGGGATATCCCAGGGGGGATTGTTTGCTGGGGCTGGCAGGTGAGGCTAAATGGAACACAACATCCAGAGCTTTGTCAACGGAAATAAATTTGGAAACATCTTGTTCCATAAGTGTGAAGGCGGGATTGCCTTTGAGATGGGCCAAATTTTCACGGTTCCCTGTGATGAAGTTGTCTAAACCAATAACTTCAAAGCCTTCAGATAGTAGTTTGTCGGTCAGGTGGGAGCCGAGGAAACCCGCCGCTCCAGTGATGAGTGCTCGCATTGTTATCCTTTATCTAATAAAAAATCAGGTCGTAGTAGGGTATAATCAAACGACCTTTTGACAGGAAGAATTATAGCATGTCTGAAAACAGTAACGAGAGAAATAATGGGATGGACTCCGCCAAACGCATCGAGGCTTTGTTGTTTGCCGCTCCTGGCTTAACCAGCATCGATCAGTTGGGACAGGTGACTGGTATAAAGAAAAAAGAAATCGAAAACGCCTTGGCTGAGATTCGAAGTCACTATAGTGACAGGCACGGTATCCGTCTGCAGGAAATCAAAGGCCAATTCCAACTCATAACCGCTCCTGAATATGCGGCTGACATCGAAACATTTTTGGGGCTTGAAGTCACATCACGGCTTACCCAGGCCGCGCTTGAAGCGCTGGCAATCATCGCTTACAAGCAGCCCACCACCCGTCCCGAAATCGACAGCATCCGCGGCGTGAACAGCGATGGCGTGATCAAGAGCTTATTGGCTAAAGGTTTGATAGAAGAATTGGGGCGTTCAGAAGCTCCCGGACGGCCGATACTTTACGGCTTAAGCCCTGATTTTTACCAACATTTCGGTCTGGAGAGTTTGGACCAGCTACCTGAAATTGATTTTGAGTCCTTATTTGGCGGGCAATCCGACGCTGAAGCAGAAGACAGAAAGTTATTGAAAGATTAATGGCACAAGAACGTGTACAAAAAGTACTTGCTGCGGCAGGCTATGGTTCGCGGCGAGCATGTGAAAAGCTAATTGAAGCCGGCAGGGTCAAAGTAAACGGCAAAGTCATCCATTTGGGTGACCAGGCTGACCCAGCCAAAGATTCAATCTCAGTTGATGGAAAGCTTATTCGCAAGACCATCGAGAAAATTTATATCGCTTTGAATAAACCCAAAGGATATCTGTCAGACATCGATTTGAACCATCCCAGACCTACAGTCAATGATTTGATCGGTATTTCTGAACCACTTTTTGCGGTCGGAAGATTGGATTTGGACAGCGAAGGGCTGATCCTGATGACTAACGATGGCAAAATGGCCAATCGGCTGACCCATCCGCGTTACGAGCATGAAAAAGAATACGAAGTCTTCGTAATTACCCAACCCGACCAGGAGCAGTTGGATATTTGGCGGCGTGGAGTCGTCATGGAAGATGGCTATCGCACCTTACCTGCCAAGGTGGAAGTGATCAACAACGCCAATAACGGTACCTGGCTCAGGATCACCCTCAAAGAAGGCAAAAAACGGCAAATCCGAAAAGTGGGATCCAGAATTGGGATGCCCGTCGGCAAAATCAAAAGAGTCCGCATTGGACCGCTTAAATTGGGCAAACTCCGTTCAGGTGAATGGCGCTATCTGACGGAGCGTGAAGTTCAAAAGCTGATGGAATACACCACCGTCAAGAAACCAAGCACAAAAAAATAACAAATTTCTACAGCAAAAAAAGCAGCCTCGTAAGTGGCTGCTTTTTCTATGTTGGCTACTATATTTATTATTCTTTTTTGGTGGTTTCCAGAGCGGCAATCAAGGCGGCAGAATCTTCAGGGCTGATGGGATTTTCACATTCTTCCCGGTCTTTCCGACGGATAAAACGTTTCAAATCAGTGATCGGAATTACGGGATAGGGGGCTTCAGAAACATCTCCGATAATAGTTTTTTGCAGCAGGATTACCAATACCGGTTGAATTTCTGGCTGGTTTTCGTAAGGAATACCCTTTTCTGCCAAATGTTTTTGAAGTAACGCTGAAGCATCAGCAACATCTTTTTCAGGGTTGATCAAAGTTTCCTGACCCATCATGCGCTTGATAAAGTTGACTCCGGTATGTTTCCATTTACCGTCGCTGTAACTGATATTGCCCGTGCTGGTCACCAAAATTGGCAGCCACAGGCGGCAAGGACCGGCTAAAAGCAGGGGAACCGGGCTTGAATAAACGTAATAGGTGTATTCGTTGCGTAATTTTTCGAAAGATTGCTTCAAAATTTCGTCATAGCGGGGGGATTGTCCGTAGGTGGACATAAAAAAGATCCCAAATCTTGTCATGATGAAGCCAATGATCAGGCAGAGGTAAGAATAAATCGTCTTGGTCAGGTCTCCGGTGCCGGTCCAGGCCAGGTACAAACCCAGGCCAAGCACACCCAGGCTGGCAAAACTGAGCGTGTTGCCAATAGTTTTGTTGCGTTTGATGTGTTTCTCGTTGATGATTAATTTCATGTAATTACTCCAAAGGTTCTAATTCTTTTCTTAAGTTTTTAAGCAAATCCGATTTTGCCGCATAATAAGCGCGCTCAACCGAACTGACGATCGCTTTCGCGTCAGATCGTCCATGACCCACAAACACCAAGCCATCCACCCCTAAGAGGGGAGCTGAGCCGACTTCAGCCGGATCAAGCAATTTTCGCACGCCATCAAAGGCTGGCTTGGCCAAAAGCGCTCCAATTTTTGTGCGCGTAGTGGACATCAGCTCTGTTTTAAGGGTGGTCAGGATCAGCTTTGACACGGCCTCCACGGATTTGAGCATTACATTGCCCGTAAATCCATCCGTGATGGCCACATCCACCTGCCCACCAAAAAGCTCTTTCCCTTCAATATTTCCCACAAAATTCTTGAGTGCCACCTGCATCATTGGGTTGGCTTGTTTGGTCAGCTCATTGCCTTTGCCTTCTTCTTCGCCATTGGCAATCAGACCAATCCTCGGGTTCTCCACTCCCAGCATCAGGCGTGAATAAACGCTGGACATTTGGGCGAACTGCACTAGGAATTCCGGTCTGCATTCCGCGTTGGCGCCGATGTCCGCGATGACACACTTGCCATCCTGCACAGGGAAAACTGCCGCCAAACAAGGTCTGTCGACTCCGGGGATCATCCCAAAAGTTTTGATGCCAAAGTACATGACCATGCCCGTATTGCCGGCAGTGACAAAAGCGTCTGCCTGACCTGCTTTGACCAAATTCATACCAACCGCCATGCTGTTATCTTTTTTGGCGCGCGCTTCACGGATGTGGTCGTTCATCTCCAGCTTTTGCGGGGCGTGTTGGATGGTGACCCTGCTCTTGTCACCTTCCAGTTTTTCCAGCCCGCTGGTTAAAAGGCTTTCATCTCCAACCAAAATGACATCGATATCAAGCTTATTGGAAGCGATTATGGCACCTTCCAATTCAGGTTGAGGGCAGTTGTCGCTGCCCATCGCGTCGAGAACAATTTTTATTTTCATGCTTGCTCCAATCCAGGCTTTGCTTGACAAAGACCGTAGAATCGTTATAATTTACTCTCACGTTTGCGCTGGTGCTGGAATTGGCAGACAGGCGTGGTTGAGGGCCACGTGCCGCAAGGCGTGAGGGTTCAACTCCCTCTCAGCGCACACAAAAAGAGCAACTTTTAGTTGCTTTTTTGTTTAAGGAAACTCACGCCGCAACCAGGTCAAGGGGTTGACCGGTGTTCCGTGGATGTCTACTTCAAAATGCAGGTGAGGTCCGGTTGAGCGGCCCGTATTGCCGATAATACCAATCAGTTGACCGGGCTCAACCACATCACCTTCCTGGACATTGAAACTTGCCAGGTGCATGTAAACCGTATAAACACCCAAACCGTGATCGATCACGAGCAAATTACCGCGCACAACCTGGTCTGGAAATACGCCCACAACCGTCCCAAAGGCAGGCGCGTATACGTCCGTTCCCTGGCAGTAACCCAGGTCGAGACCAGTGTGGTAATACAGTCCGGGGTCGTCGTTATAGGTTCTGCGGCTGCCAAAGTAAGAAATGATGCAGTCCGCATCCTGGGCAGGTGAATACCAGAGACCGTCCCACTGTTGGACAGGTGTAACCGGGCTTACTACCGCTTGAAAGTCCTCATTTTCCTGTTTAACTTCAGGGGTTCCCACGGTTGCGGGATCGACTTGCAAAGGTTTATCATAAGCAAAATTGCCCGAGTTGATCATAACGTATTGGTCAAAGCGGTAGTTTTCACCATCGCTGTTGCTAAATTCCATCGTGAGCGGATAAATACCCACTTCTGTCAGGGCATGAATACCGCCATAAGCCATTTGAATTCCGTCGCCCATATCCACAAAAACAGGTTCAACCCCCGCCAGGCTGGCACTGACCTGAACTGCTTGCGCGCTGCTGACTTCAATCAGAAAAGTGTCGCCTTGGATCAAGGGTAAGTTATCGATCACGATTGATTTCAAACCAGGGATCGCCAGATTGTTGGGCGAGTCCACCTCAGAC
>Ga0123329_1003395_pt1 | contig 13254 bp, 9 predicted proteins | sample BioC12SIPDNA_FD_89703 | JGI IMG/M metagenome (GOLD analysis project Ga0123329, IMG submission 89703) | Anaerobic biogas reactor microbial communites from Washington, USA - Biogas_R1_B C12 SIP DNA | ecosystem: Engineered > Bioreactor > Anaerobic > Unclassified | place: Washington, USA | collected... | reverse complement strand
TGACGGAAACAGCCATGTGGGCAGGAAGCCGACACGAGGTCTGCGCAGGATGCGCTCACCCAGCCTGCCAGGACCGAAAGAAAGAGATCACGCAGAAGAGCCGACAGCGATTAAGTTCAACTCGGGTGTCCAACGGTGCTTGTCAGCGAGTGTCAGACCTGTTAACCTTCGTCTGCCCGGTGAAACGGAGTCGGGCTCTGCTGGCGAGCAACCCGACAAGGGATAACCGGGTCGAGGGTGAGCCAACGGCGTTACCGGCCCCCGGCAGGTTCGCTTGCCGGGGGCAGCCCCTTTCTTGCCCTTGGACACCCGAGCCATGCCTCGAAAAACGCACGCTTCCACTTCCTTCGCGTCGACCGCACAAGAGCGATTGCTTCCATCTTCACCATACGCTTCGAGCGGATGAACCAGAAATGAGTGGGGGCTCCGATCATACTGGAGAAACGTGTTTCCCAGTTTGTTGAACCGCTTGGCAGTTGGTGGCCTTGGTTGGCCTGTGTCGGAGCCCCCATCGTGAGTATACCGAAGTCCGTGGCAGAGACAATTGAGAATCATGTGCTCCTGGAAGTCGAAGGAATTGACCGGATGTACCTGAACGTCTATCAGCCGAAGCTTCAGCACGGCAAGGGGGCGTCGGGCTTCTTTCGCTTTCATCGGGGCGAGGATTTCGCCACGGCCCTGGTCATGTCGCGAATGACTCGCAAATTCGTGGCCGGCATCGAGCGTTTTGTGGGCGAGAACGACATCCCCATGATTGCTTTTACCAAGGGCCAGCGAAAGGACGACGTTGCCCTGGATTATTACGCCGACTTCGATCAGGAGGAAGGCGTCGTTTTCGTTGGCAAGGCCCAGGAAAAGGCATCCGTTCATCGTACCGAGACTCGCCGGCATCCCGAGTCGGGCCAAACCTATCCCTGGCTGGTTCGTTCGACGGCCATGGTCAACCACTACTATTTCTACTGCATCGACAAAGACTTCGGTCCCTTCTTTCTCAAGTTCTGCTCCTACTTCCCGTACACGGCCCGATTGTGCATCAACGGCCACGAGTATCTCAAACGACAACTGGCCCAAAGGGGTATCGACTTCGAACCGCTCGACAACGGCGTACTGTCTTGTTCTGACCCGAAGCAGCTCCAGGCGATTTGCGACCACTTGTCCGCGGAAAAGATCGACCGACTCTTGCGTAAATGGCTCCGGCGACTGCCGCACCCCTTTACGGCCAAGGACCGCCAGGCCGGTTATCGCTACGATCTCTCGATCCTCCAGGCTGAGTTTGCCTTGACCCAGGTACTCGACCAACCCGTGGCAGGTCGCGTCTTTTTCGAACAAGTGATCCGCGAAAATCTCGACGTGGGCCGCCCCGACAAGGTGCAGTTGATCTTCAACCGCCGGGTGCAGCGCAACACGCAGGGCCGATTTCGCACCCGCCTCATCACTCGTGACGTCATACCCAGCCTTCACATCGATTACAAGAATACGCGGATCAAACAGTACCACAAGGAGGGTCGCACGCTGCGAACGGAAACGACCATCAACAATACGCGTGATTTCGACATCGGGCGCCGGCTGCAAAATCTGCCTGCCCTCAGGCAAATCGGCTTTCAGGCCAACCGACGTCTCTTGGACGTCCAAAAAATCAGCCACGACCCGGCACTTGGCGAAACCGCGTTTCGGCAACTCATCGAGCCTGCCGTAGTTGACGGACAGCGTACCAGTGGAATGCGTTTCGGCGATCCGGCCGTGTTAGCCTTGTTCTTGTCGTTGTTGCTCTTTCGTCTTCTCCCAAACGGGTTTTCCAATCGTGACTTGCGCAAGCAGTATGCGCTCCTGTTGGGCAAGCAGCCCGACGTAATCACCCCGGGCCAGATGACGTACCAACTCCGACGACTGCGCTTGCGCGGCTTCATCGTCCGGATTCCCAAAAGTCATCGCTACGAGGTCACCGACGCCGGCATCCGCACCGCCGTCTCCTACGCAACCAGCCTCTCGGCTATCCTCCGTCCCCTGACCGCTACCAACTCAACAAAACCGCAATCTGACAACGAAACTCTTCCGAAAACACTCCGCAAACTCCAGAGGCTCCTTGCCGAAATCCCTGAACTACAACACGCCGCCTAAAACTTGACTCAAACGCAACAACTTTAGGCAACTGAGTTGCCTCAGACAATCCGTCCGTCATTTTCCTTTCCCCATTTTCTTTTCTACCCCAGCGTAATCCACACCACAAAGCCCGCAAGCAACCCTCTTTGCCCCCTCGCGTGAAACACTCTCAGGCATTGGCTGTACCGCATCATACTCGGTGCGGCAAACACCACTGAGAACGAGGAGCATCGATTCCTTCATTTCGCCGTTTGTCACCCCTTGTTCACTATTCTGCGGTTTCCCTCCTACGGCCGGAAATCGTCTTCCACTCGGATGCTCTCTGCAAACCGGGCCAGCAGATCGGCCGCGCGGTCGATGTCGTCGAGCGAGATCATTTCGACCGGGCTGTGCATGTAGCGGTTCGGGATGCTGACCAGCCCGGTGGCCACCCCTGCGCGGTTGATCTGAATGGCGTTGGCGTCCGTGCCCGTGGGCCGGCCGTCGGCCGCAACCTGATGCTCAATCTCCCCTTGCTTGGCAACGTCGAGCAGCCGGGCAACCACCTTCGGATTCATGTTCGGCCCGCGATAGACGACCGGTCCCTTGCCCAGGCAAATATCGCCTTGTTCTTTCTTCTCGATCGTCGGGCAGTCGGTGGCGTGGGTCACGTCGACGGCGATGCCGACCTGAGGGTCGATCCCGTAGGCGCTCGTCCGTGCCCCGCGAAGACCGACCTCCTCCTGAACCGTCGAAACGGCGTAGAGCGAGCAGTTCAGCTTCGAGGCGTCGGCCCGGCGCAGGGCCTCCATGACCACCCAGAGCCCGCACTTGTCGTCCATGGCCGGGCAAGCCACGCGGTTGTTGCGTAGCTCACGGTATTCCAGCTCCACCGTGACCGGATCGCCCACGCGTACGAGTTTCTGGGCCTCTCCCTTGTCTTTGGCGCCGATATCGAGCCAGAGGTCCTTGAGTTTGGGCACTTCTTTGCGTTCCTCTTCAGTCAGCAGGTGGATCGGTTTCCGGGCGATCACGGCCCGCACCGGCCCGTTGTCTGTCCAGACGGTCAAACGCTGCCCGATGAGCATCTGGGGATCCCAGCCCCCGAGGGAAAGCACATAGAGAAACCCTTCGTCGTCGATGTACTGGACGATCAATCCGATCTGGTCGCAATGGCCGGCTAACATCACTCGGACCGGGGCGCCCGGATTCCTGACGGCAATCAGATTGCCGTGCAGGTCGGTCGTCACTTCGTCAGCAAACGTGCCGACGTGGGCGCGAACCTTCTTCTGGAGCTCCGTCTCAAACCCGGAAGGGCTGGGCGTTTCGAGAATTTGTTGAAAGAATGCGAGAGCGGCAGATTCCATGGATGGGGCCCTTCGGGAGAAAGAAACAAAACCGGAAGATCGGCCCGGAAGCAGCCGATTCTTGAGGATTGACCTGGATGTCTCAGTATTGCATCAGCGAGAAGCGGTTCAAGTCACCCCAAAATCCCGCGCGGTTGGTTCACGACGCCTTTCGGGGTTGATGGACAGACGCGATTTGGGGGGGATCGCCTTGACGGATCGGCCTAAGCCCTCCTAGGATAAGGGGTTCTCGCAAATCTGTAGCGGCAAGTTGGGTCGAATAAGCGATGGAAACAGTCAAAGTTGCAGTGGTTGGGTTCGGCACCATCGGGTCGGGAGCGGTCAAGCTCCTCCTCCAGCAGCCCGAGAGAATCGCCCGAGCGACGGGCAAGAAGGTCGAACTGGCCTATGTGGTCGATAAGGACCTAACCCGGTCGAGGGGCGTTGACGTCCCCAAGGGAAAGCTGGTCGACGACCTGAACCTCGTTCTCAACGACCCCGAAATCCACACCGTCATCGAGCTCGTCGGCGGGATTGAACCCACGCGAGGCATCGTCCTCAAGCTGCTGGAAAACGGCAAGAATGTGGTGACCGCCAACAAGGCCCTCCTGGCCCACCACGGGCCCGAACTCTTCGCCATGGCCCGCAAAAAGGGCCGGTCCATCGCCTTCGAGGCAGCCGTCGGCGGCGGCATCCCGATCATCGCCGCCATCGGCCAGTCCCTCACCGCAAACCGGATCGAATGCATTCACGGGATCCTCAACGGCACGAGTAACTTCATTCTCACCCAGATGGAAGAACTCGGGACGGACTACTCCGCCTCCGTGGCCGAGGCCCAACGGCTCGGCTATGCCGAAGCCAACCCGGCCATGGACGTCGACGGCACCGACGCCGCCCAGAAACTCGCCATCCTGTCCCACCTGGCGTTCGGCGCCACGCCCGACTGGCGCAAGATCCCCCGGACCGGCATCGACACGGTCCAGACGGCCGACATCCGTTGCGCCAACGAACTGGGTTACAGCATCAAGCTCCTGGCCGTCGCCCAACTGACCGACGAGGGCCTGGAACTGCACGTCTCGCCCACGCTCACCCGCCACCACACCCCCTTGGCGGAGGTCCGCGGAGCCTACAACGCCGTCCGCGTCGTCGGCGATGCCGTGGGAAGCGTCTTCTTCCACGGCCTCGGCGCCGGCCAGATGCCGACCGCCTCGGCCGTCATCGCCGACCTGATCGACACCATCGTCGGACGAGCGGCCATCACCTTCAAGACGCTTGCCCTTTGGGACAAGGACCGTTCGGCGCCCGTTCCCGTCCGCGATCCGGGCAAGATCGCCGATCGGTTCTACCTGCGACTGAGCGTGCAGGATCGGCCGGGCGTGCTCGCCGAAATCGCGGGAGTATTCGGAAGACACAATATCTCCATCGCGTCCGTGCTGCAGCACGAGCCTGCCGGACTAGACGACGGCTTCGTGCCCCTGGTCATTATGACCCACTCGGCTTCGGCCGGGGCGCTGGACGACGCCCTGAAAACGATCGACAGCCTTCCCTGCGCTCACCCCGGAACCGTCAGGATGCGAGTACGAGACTGAGCTATGAAATACGCGATCATCATCCCCGACGGCTGCGCCGACGAGCCCCAGGAGACCCTGGGCGGCAAGACCCATCTCCAGGCGGCAAACATTCCCGCCATGGACGCTGTGGCCGCCGAAGGCATCGTCGGGCGTTCCGTCAACGTGCCCGACTGCCTGCCCCCCGGCTCCGACGTGGCCAACCTCAGTCTGCTGGGCTACGACCCCCTGGCCCACTTCACCGGCCGGGCGCCCCTGGAAGCCGCGGCGCAGGGGATCGCCATGGGCCCCAACGATTGGGCCGTCCGCTGCAACCTGGTCACTATCCAGGACCAGGTGATGAAGGACTTCACCGCCGGCCATATCAGCACCGCGGAAGCCACCGAACTGCTCAAGTCGGCCCAGGAGCACCTCGCCGCCGAGGGCGTCGAGTTCTTTCCCGGCGTCAGCTACCGGAACCTCATGCTCCTGCGGACCAACGATCCGGCCGGTCCGTTCTCGCAGGATACCCGCACGACACCGCCCCACGACCTGACCGACAAATCGGTCCTCGACGGCTATCCCCGCGGCCCCGGCAGCGAACTGCTGAGCCGGTTGATGGACGAGAGCATGACGCTGTTTGCCGACCATCCCGTCAACCAGGCCCGCGTTGCCGCCGGCAAACTGCCGGCCACGAACGTCTGGCTCTGGGGGCTCGGACGGGTTCCCCAGTTGACGCCGTTTCAGGAACTTTACGGCGTCCGAGGCGCAATGATCACGGCCGTCGATCTGCTTCGCGGTATCGCCTCCCTCTTCGGGTGGAAGCGGATCGAAGTGCCCGGGGCGACCGGTTACACCGATACCGACTATGCGGCCAAGGGCCGCTATGCTATCGACGCCCTCAAGGACGTCGATCTGGTCTGCGTCCACGTCGAGGCGACGGACGAAGCGTCGCATGAAGGCGACACGCCAGCCAAGATCAAGGCCCTGGAAGAAATCGACCGGCACATCGTCGGGCCCGTCCACGAGGCCCTCAAGGGCTATGGCGAATACCGCCTGCTCGTCTCGCCGGACCACCCCACGCCGGTGAGAACGAAAACCCACGCCCACGGCTTCGTCCCTTGGGCCATTGCGGGCAGCGGAATCCAGCCCGATGGCGCCGCGGCCTACGACGACGCCACGGCCGCCCGCAGCGAAACGGCCTTCGTCGAGGGTTGGAAACTGATGGAATTCTTTCTGGGAAAAAACTAGTTAGTCGTCACCAAGATGTAAGTGGCAGTCAGAATGTCAATCATCGTTCAGAAATTTGGCGGCACGAGCGTTGCCGATAGTCAGAAGATCCTCTCCGCGGCGCGAAAGGCGATCCGCGCGAAGAACGAGGGCAACCAGGTGGTGATGGTCGTCAGCGCCATGGGCAAAACCACCGACGTGCTGGTCGACCTGGCCGGTCAAATAAGCGACGATCCTCCGGCCCGCGAAATGGACATGCTCCTGTCGACCGGCGAACAGGTGACCGTGGCCCTCATGGCCATGGCCATCAATTCGCTCGGACACGAGGCCATCAGCATGACCGGCGGGCAGCTCGGCATCCGCACCGACAGCACCCACACCAAGGCCCGCATCCACTCGATCGACAGCCAGCGGATCCATGCGGCCCTCGACGGCGGGAAGGTCGTCATCGCCGCGGGTTTCCAGGGCGTGGACGAATCGTCGAACATCACCACCCTCGGACGAGGCGGCAGCGACACGACGGCCGTGGCCATTGCCGCCGCCGTCGGCGCGGCGAGCTGCGAGATCTACACCGACGTCGACGGCGTCTACACGACCGATCCGCGACTGGTGCCGGAGGCCCGCCGCGTTCCGCGAATCAGCTACGACGAGATGCTCGAGCTGGCCAGCCTGGGCGCAGGCGTCATGCACAATCGCTCGATCGAGTTCGCCAAGCGGTTCGGCGCAACCGTCCACGTGCGCAGCAGTTTCAGCGACGACGCGCCGGGCACCGTCATCAGTTCGCAGCCCGAGTCGCTCACCCGGCCCGTTTGCGGAGCGGCACTGATCAAGGACGAAGCCTGGGTCACGGTCCAGGGTGTGCCGGACCGTCCCGGAGCGGCGTCGACCATCTTCTCCAAGATCGCCGGGAAGAAGATCGGGATGGATATGATCGTCCAGAACGTGGGCGCCGAAGGCCAGGCCGACATCTCCTTCAGCGTCTTCCGCGCCGACCTGGCGCGAACGCTCAAGGCGGTGGAGGAAGCATGCGAGGAACTCGGGGCCGGCACCTACACCTGCGACGACAACGTTTCGAAGGTTTCCGTCGTCGGCCTTAATATGGCCACGCAGACGGGCGTGGCCGAACGCATGTTCCGAGCGCTGGCCGAGAAGGGGATCAACCTGCAGATGATCACCACCAGCGAGATCAAAATCTCCGTTCTCGTGGCTCGGGAATATGCCGTCGAAGCCTTGCGAACCGTACACGAAGTTTTCGGACTCTCCCAGCCGCCGGAAGACGCCGAGGAGACCCAGCCGGAAGAACCGCTGGCCGACAAGGGACGAAACGGCGTCCTGGCCCGCCTGCACGGCATGGAAGATCTGATCATCGACGAGATCTCCCTCGACGTTTCCCAGGCCCGCGTTACGCTTCCCGGCGTGCCCGACACGCCGGGGCTTGCCGCTCAGGTGTTTGACGAGATTGCCGAGAGCGGCACGATCGTCGATATGATCGTTCAGAGCATCGGACGACAGGGTCAGGCTGCTCTGAGCTTCACGGTCGCCAAAGAACACCTGGAAAAGTGCCTCGGGATCGCCACCTCGCTTGCCGAGGGCTTCGGCGGACAGAAGCCCACCAGCAGCCCCGAAGTGGCAAAACTCTCCGTCAGCGGCATCGGCATGCGCAGCCACACCTCCGTGGCCCAGCGCACCTTCCAGTCGCTGGCCGACAACGGCATTAATATTGAGATGATCAGCACCAGCGAAGTCCGCATGAACGTGGTCGTCGACGGCCAGCACGGACACAAAGCCCTCGAACTGCTCCAGAAGGAATTCAAAGAGGCGATGGCGTAGAAACTCTCCCAAAGCGGGGCAAGCCCGCAACCCAACCTTCACAAAAACATGTGCGCACCATGCACACAAATCCCGAACCAAGACTCTAAAGCGTGTCGCGTGATTCTCGGAGGAATGCGAGGGTTCCAACACCGTCATTCCCGCGCAGGCGAGAATCCAGTGCCTTCCGTCAAGTGCCTGGATTCCCGCCTTCGCGGGAATGACGGGTGGGGCGGCGCGGCTACTGCGTGAGGGGCTCTAAAGCGGCCCGCTGATCCCGCCGTCCTTGCGGATCCGCCAGAAGTGCAACGCCATTGCGAACGCCGCCGCCAGCGGAATGGCAACGCAGTGGAGCACGTAGAAACGAACCAGCGTTTCCTCGCCCACGCTGCGCGCCCCCAGCAGGACGAAACGCGAGTCGGAGGCGTCGGTGATCAAGTCGATGCCCCCCACCGAGAGAAGCTGTTGGGCGGGCCCTTCGCTCCCCAGCAGCGGAACGGCCCGGGCCATGTTCGACCCGACCGTGATCGCCCAGATCGACAACTGGTCCCAGGGCAGCAGATAGCCCGTAAACGAAAGCAGCAGCGTCATCACGAGCAGTCCCACGCCGACCACCCAGTTGAACTCGCGCGGCGGCTTGTAGCTACCCGTGAGAAAAACCCGCAACATGTGCAGCATCACCGTGATGACCATGGCGTGGGCCGCCCAGCGGTGAATCTCGCGCAACACGCCCCAGGAAACCACGTCGCGCAACGCCAGCATATCGTTGTAGGCCCATTCCAGCGTCGGCCGGTAGTAGAACATCAGGAGCACGCCGGTGATCGTCTCGACCACAAACAGGAAGAACGTGATCCCCCCCATACACCACGTGTAGTTGAGTTGCACGGCGTGCTTCGGGATCGACACCGGATGCAGGTGCAGGATCAGATTCGTCAATACAACGACGATCCTGTTCCGCCGGTCGACGGGCACCCCGTGCCGAAAGATGCTCTTCCAGATCTGCGAGTTCCGAATTCCAGAACCCAACCCCATTAGTGATCGCCTTCCTGCCTGAGTACCGTTTGGAGCATACCGATTTCTGGTATTCGGATTAGTCTCGGATTTCGTGTTTCGTATTCCGGATTTGCTGCTCTCGCCCCTTGCCCTTACACAACCACAAAACTGTCAGGATCGCTCCACTCCCCCAATTCTTCCTGAAAGATGCGGCCGCGATCAATCTCGAGTTGCCCGTCGTCGGCAATCCGAATCGCATAACGTTCCAGCGGACGCGGGGCCGGCCCTTCAAAGTTGATTCCGTCCATGTAAAATCCGCTGCCGTGGCAGGGGCACTTGAACTGCCCTTCCGATTCCTGCCAGATCGTGATGCAACCCAGGTGCGTGCAGACGGTCCCGAGGGCATAGATCTGCGATTGCCCCCGACACTCGCCGTGCACCACCCAGACGCCGTGTTGTTCCTTGAACCGCGTCTCCACCCGCCCCGGTGGATAATCGCTCGGATAACCGACCTTGAACCGCCTGGGCGGCTCGGTCACCACGTTCGGCACCAGAAACCGCCCCGTTCCGGCCGTCCACAGCGCCACGGCACCGCTCAAGAACGCCATCCCGGCTCCAAAGATCGCACGAAAGAAACCCCGCCGCGGCTTCCCGTCGGATCGGGCTTGTTCCAACTTTTCGGCCGTTTCGTTAGGACACATGAGAATCGCACACCCTGAACCTTACGGGCGGGCAGTCGTCTGTTGAGCGTAGAATCCCGCCTCTTTTCCCGTTATCCCCACCCGAACGACAGAAGTCAACCACTCGCGAGCAGGGCCGGCAGGCGAACCGAACAGCCACTTCCGAAAACGCCTCCAGCCCTCTAAAATCGGTCAGAACCACTTCTATCCTACACCATTCCCATCGTGTGCCACTGCTTGCTCGCAAGCAGTGCCGCGAAATCAGAACACTGCTTGCGAGCAAGCAGTGGCACACGGCCTATGTGCAGAGCCAACAGCCGCAAGGAACGATCGCAGAATGAACGTCTTGGTCATCGGCAGCGGAGGGCGGGAACACGCCCTGGCATGGAAAATCGCCCAGAGCCCCCGAGTGAAACGGGTCTTCGTGGCACCGGGCAACGCCGGCACCGCCGCCGATGCCGAGAATGTTGCCATCTCCGCCACCGACTTCCCTGCCCTGATCCGCTTCGCCAAGCAGAACGAGGTGGGATTGTCGATCGTCGGGCCGGAGGATCCCCTTGCCCGGGGCATCGTCGACGCCTTCCAGGCCGAGGGGCTCAAGGTCTTCGGGCCCAACAAGGCTGCCGCCGAACTGGAGGCGAGCAAAGTCTTTTGCCGCAATCTGCTCCGCAGAGCCGACGTGCCCGGCGCCGACTACCACACGTTCAAGGACGCCGGCAGCGCGATCCGTTATCTGAGCGAGCGAGAAGACACGCCGATCGTCGTCAAGGCCGATGGGCTGGCGGCCGGCAAGGGCGTGATCGTCTGCGACAACCGCAATCAGGCAATCGACGCGGTCAACGAAATCGCCCGCAACAAGGTCTTCGGCGAGGCCGGCAATCGCCTGCTCATTGAAGAGAAACTCGTGGGCCAGGAAGCCAGCGTGCTGGCCATCACCGACGGTCAGACCATCGTCACCCTGCAGCCGGCCCAGGACCACAAACCGGCCAACGACGGCGACACGGGCCCCAACACCGGCGGCATGGGCGCCTACTGCCCCGCTCCGCTGGTCGACGACGACAAGCTCCATTGGATCGAGGAACATGTGCTCGTTCCCACGGTTCACGCCATGAAAAAGGCCGGCCGCCCCTTCCAGGGCGTGCTCTACGCCGGGCTGATGATCACCAATCAGGGCCCCAAGATGCTGGAATACAACGTCCGCTTTGGCGATCCCGAGTGCCAGCCGCTGCTGATGCGGCTCAAGACCGATCTGGTCGACGTCCTCGAAGCGGCAGTCGATCGGCGGCTCGATGAGATCGAACCGCTCGAGTGGGATCCCCGCCCGGCCGTCTGCGTCGTCATGGCCAGCAAGGGCTATCCCGGCTCCTACGAAAGGGGCTTCCCCATCCGTGGGCTCGACGAAGCCGCCACGCTCCCCGGTGTCAAGGTCTTCCATGCGGGCACGGCGTTGAAGGATGGCCGGGTCGTCAACGCGGGCGGACGAGTGCTCAACGTGACCGCCCTCGGCGATTCCATCGCCAAGGCCAAGCTCAACGCCTACACGGCCGTCAAGGCCATCCGCTGGGACGGCGCCTGGTGCCGCAAGGATATCTCCGACAAAGCCTTCCGGTAGGCGTTCCGCCCTGGTGGTTGACCAAAGGCTGGCCGTGCGACTTCCAGGACAACGGATCGCAAAGCCTTCCGAGAATGGACGCCCCAGGTGGCCCCAGGGTCGCCTCGCCCAGGAATAGCCAGGGTGAAAAACCAGAACAAACCGACAGAAAAGCCCGACGTAACTCGTTGCTACGTCGGGCTTTTCGTTCTTAGTCGGGGTGACTGGATTTGAACCAGCGACCTTCTGACCCCCAGTCTCATTTTGACGGCATTTCGTCAGATGTTCCACTATTCACAATGATTGACGGGAATTGAACTTACTGCTATCCTTCGGTTAATGGTGCTATGTCCAGATTGACGGTTTTTGACCCCAAACCTAGCACCACACATAGAACCGGGGGAATCATGGGCAAGTCTGATCGATCAGAGAATCGGCTACTTTTCAACAAAAGTCGCCTGGAATCCATAGCACCGCCTAGCACCGGACGGGCGGTCTATCACGATGAGAAAGTCCGCGGCCTGTGCCTTCAGGTGACCGCCAGGGACCGGAAGACGTTCTACCTCTACAAGTGGTTTGAGGGGAAGCCGGTCAAGTACAAGATCGGTCGATTTCCGGGAACCACGGTTGAGACCGCGCGGAAATCGGCCAAGAAGCTGCTGGCCAAGATGGCCGATGGTGAGAACCCGCAAGCCGCCCGAACAGCAGCCCGTGGGGAGATGACGCTGGATATGCTCCAGGCCCGATGGTTGGCCGATGCCAAGCTCCGCAAGAAGACCTGGAAGGAAGACGAGCGGCAATACAACGTGTTCCTGAAACGCTGGGGCGGACGGCGGTTGTCCGAAATCGACAGCGGCGAGGTTGTGACCCTCCATGCCAAGATCGGCGAAAAACACGGACGATACGCCGCTAACCGGGTTCTGGCGTTGCTTCGCGCCATGTTCAACTTCGCGCTGTCGCCTCACGAATCGGTCAAGTGGAAGGGGATCAATCCGACTGCCGGGGTCCGCAAGTTCACTGAGAAGTCACGGGACAGGTTTATCACGCCGGAGGAGATGCCGGCTTTCTTCCATGCCCTGGGCGAAGAGGAAGAGACGGTCCGGGACTACTTTTGGCTGGCGTTGCTGACGGGTGCCCGAAAGTCCAACTTACTCGAAATGCGATGGGACCAACTGACGGTAGAGGGCATGTGGAGAATCCCGGAAACAAAGAGCGGGGAGGTTGTGGTCCTGCCTCTCGTCCAGCAGGCCCAGAACATTCTCCGAGCACGTCGAGAACGATACGGCCATCAACCCTGGGTGTTCCCCGGACCGGGGAAAGCTGGCCATCTGGTCGAAGTCAGGAAGGCGTGGCTGCGCATCTGTCGACGGGCCGGACTGCAAGACCTGCGGATTCACGACCTGAGACGCACCCTAGGAAGCTGGCAGGCGTTGTCTGGTGCGTCGGAGATCATCATTGGCAAGTCGTTGGGGCACGCGGCCGGAAGCAAGGCAACGGCCGTCTACGCTCGCCTGGGAGTCGATCCTGTCCGGGAGTCGCTCGACGTGGCAACCGGGAAAATGATCGCACTTCAGAACGGAAGCAAGGAGGGTGCTGGCGATGGACAGTGAGCAGGCCTCCCAGGCAATTAGCGAGCTACTGCGATCCGTGACGGCAGCCCTGCACCGACCAGGCGTCCTGGAAGTCGACTTTCGCACCAACATCGTGAATGAAGAGGTCTTAAACGAGTACCATCGGGCGAGTGAGGAGTATGCCGAATGGCAAAATTCCATCCTCGACGCGAAAGCTAAGTTGCAGGCTTCCGGGTTCGTGGTGCCTGATTCGTGGGTACGCGCCGCGATTGTCCACGCCGTGAAGCTAAGGCGTCGGCGAGACCGAGGCTATTGGATGGTAATTCGCCACGATGAACGCGAGGAAATGGAGAAACTGAAGGCCGAACTACTGTTAGCAGGAAGGCGTCTGCAACTGGAAGGCGGCGC
>Ga0123329_1003394_pt1 | contig 13255 bp, 6 predicted proteins | sample BioC12SIPDNA_FD_89703 | JGI IMG/M metagenome (GOLD analysis project Ga0123329, IMG submission 89703) | Anaerobic biogas reactor microbial communites from Washington, USA - Biogas_R1_B C12 SIP DNA | ecosystem: Engineered > Bioreactor > Anaerobic > Unclassified | place: Washington, USA | collected... | reverse complement strand
TCGCATCCCAGAAGGAGAGGTCTGTCTTTGTCAACAAACATCCGGTTCAGCAGACCAGAAGAGACGGGAACACGACTCCCCTGACAAGACACGACCCCCCCTCACCCCGCGTAACGAAGGAGAAGCTGCATGGCTGTCGCCCACCCGCTTGAACCGCGCAAAGTCCTTGGCAGGATCCCCGACCGGATCGACCTTCCCGACCTCATTGAAATCCAGACGAAGTCCTACGAGGAGTTTCTCCAGTGGGACCTTCCGCCGGACGAGCGGAAGCCGCAGGGGCTTCAGGAGGTCTTCCAGGAGATTTTCCCCATCAGCTCCCCGAACGGGCTGACCAAGCTGGACTTCGTGCATTACGCGTTTACCCCGCCGAAGTACACGATCCAGGAGTGCCAGGAGCGCGGCGCGACCTATGCGGCGTCGCTGAAGGCGCTGCTGCGCCTGACGCGGTACGAGGAGGTGGGGAACAACGAGTTCCGGGAGAAGCTGCTGGTGGAGCAGGAGGTGTTCTTCGGCGAGCTTCCGCTGATGACGCCCGTGGGCACGTTCATCATCAACGGCGCCGAGCGCGTGATCGTGAGCCAGCTGCACAAGTCGCCCGGCGTCTCCTTTGAGAAGCGCCTGCACACGAACGGCAAGACCATCCTGAGCGCGCGGGTCATCCCGTACCGGGGCGCGTGGCTGGAGTTCGAGTACGACCTGAACGACTACCTCTGGGTCATGATTGACCGGCGCAGCAAGCTGCCCGTGACCACGTTCCTTAAGGCCTTCGGGTTCGTGGAGCCCGAGGAGATCCTGTCGCTGTTCTACACGTTCGACGAGGTGGCCGTCTCGCGGGGCAAGTTCAAGGTGAACGGCAAGCCGGCGGCCCAGGAGGAGCTGGTGGGGCGCTGGGTGGCCGCGGACGTGTTCGACCCGGAGACGGGCGAAATCTTCGCGGACGCCGCCCAGGTGCTCACGGAGGCCGCGCTGAACCGCATCCTCAACTCCCACGTGACGGAGTTCCGCCTGCTCAACCCGGTGGAGGTCCAGAAGGACCAGGCCATCGTGCACACCCTGAGCCAGGACAACATCATGACGCAGGACGCGGCGATGCAGGCCGTCTACGCCAAGGTCCGCCCCGGCGACCCGGCGACGCCCTCCACCTACCGCACCTTCTTCCAGAAGCTCTTCTCCGACCCGGCGCGCTACGACTTCGCGGCCGTGGGCCGGTACAAGATCAACCGCAAGCTCGGCCTCAACATTGACCAGGCCACCCGGACGCTCACCACGGACGACATCGTCAAGACGCTCCAGTACCTGGTGCGGCTGCGCGGGGGCGAGGGCGTGCTGGACGACATTGACCACCTGGGCAACCGCCGGGTGCGCGCCGTGGGCGAGCTGCTCGCCAACCAGTTCCGCACGGGCCTGGCCCGCATGGAGCGCACGGTGCGCGAGCGCATGAACTACACGGACGAGGAGCAGCTGACGCCGCAGAACCTGATCAACCCGAAGCCGGTGGGCGCGGTGGTCAAGGACTTCTTCGGCCGCAGCCAGCTCTCGCACTTCATGGACCAGATCAACCCCCTGGCCGAGCTGACGCACAAGCGCCGCCTGAGCGCCCTGGGCCCGGGCGGCCTGAGCCGCGAGCGGGCGGGGTTCGAGGTGCGCGACGTGCACCCCACGCACTACGGCCGCATCTGCCCGATTGAGACGCCGGAAGGCCCGAACATCGGCCTCATGGCCTCGCTGTCCACCTACGCCCAGATCAACCGCTACGGTTTCCTGGAGACGCCCTACTACAAGGTGGAGTCGGGCAGGGTCTCCACGAAGGTGGAGATGCTCTCGGCCTACGACGAGGACAACTACACCATCGCCCAGGCCAACGCGCCGCTCAACGAGAAGCGCGTCTTCGTGAAGAGCCTCGTGTTCTGCCGGCGCCGGGCCGACTACCCGCGCGTGGGCCCGGGCGAGGTGGACTACATGGACGTGTCCACCAAGCAGCTCGTGAGCGTGGCCGCCGCGCTGATCCCCTTCCTGGAGCACGACGACGCCAACCGCGCCCTGATGGGCTCGAACATGCAGCGCCAGGCCGTGCCGCTGCTGCGGGCCGAGTCCCCGCTGGTGGGCACGGGGCTTGAGCACGTGACCGCGCGCAACTCCGGCACCGTGGTCCGGGCCGAGCGCGAGGGCGAGGTGGTCTACGCCGACAGCGAGCGCATCCGCGTGAAGGTGAGCGAGCGCGGCGACAACCCGTTCCGCCCGGACGAGGACGAGTACGTCCTGCGCAAGTACATGCGCTCCAACCAGAACACCTGCATCAACCAGCGGCCGATCGTGGAGCGCGGGGTCAAGGTGGGCAGGGGCCAGATTCTGGCCGACGGCCCCGCGGTGGACCGCGGCGAGCTGGCCCTCGGCCGCAACGTCCTCGTGGCGTTCATGCCCTGGCACGGGTACAACTTCGAGGACGCCATCATCATCAGCGAGGACGTGGTCAAGGACGACGTCTTCACGTCGGTCCACATCTCCGTCTTCGAGATGGAGGCGCGCGACACGAAGCTGGGCCCCGAGGAGATCACGCGCGACATCCCGAACGTGAGCGAGGAGGCCCTGCGCAACCTGGACGACGACGGCATTGTGAAGATCGGCGCCAAGGTGGGGCCGGGCGACATCCTCGTGGGCAAGGTGACGCCGAAGGGCGAGACCGAGCTGGCCCCCGAGGAGAAGCTGCTGCGCGCCATTTTCGGCGACAAGGCCGAGGACGTGCGCGACGCGTCGCTCACCCTGCCCCCGGGCTCCAGCGGCGTGGTGGTGGACGTCAAGGTGGCCAGCCGCAAGGACAAGGCCTCGGACGCCCAGGCGAAGAAGAGCATCACCCAGGAGGCCAGGAAGATCGAGCGCGGCTACGAGGAGCGCATCGCCGACATCCGCTCGACCTTCGAGGAGCTGGTCCACAAGGACATGGTCGGCCTCAAGATCGTCGAGGACGTCATTGACTTCCGGACGGACAAGCTGGAGCTCGAAAAGGGCAAGCGCGTCCGCCCGACGCACCTCAAGTCCCTCGACTACAGCGTCCTGTCCCGCCTGCGGGTGGAGGACCGCGACGTGCAGCAGCGCTTCACGCGCCTGATCAACATGGCCGCCATGGAGGAGGCCAAGCTCATCGCCTACCGCGACGCCCGCATCGAGCGCCTGCGCAAGGGCGACGAGCTTTCCCCCGGCGTCATCAAGGTCGTCAAGGTCTTCGTCGCCAGCAAGCGGCGCCTGTCCGTCGGCGACAAGATGGCCGGCCGCCACGGCAACAAGGGCATCCTGTCCCGCATCGTCCCCCGCGAGGACATGCCCTTCCTGCCCGACGGCACGCCCGTGCAGATCATCCTCAACCCCCTCGGTGTGCCCTCCCGCATGAACGCGGGGCAGCTGCTGGAGACGCACCTCGGCTGGGCGGCCCGCGCCCTCGGCATCAAGGTGGCGACCCCGGTGTTCAACGGCGCCTCCGAGGAGGTGATCCGCCAGCACATGCGCAAGGCCGGGCTTCCCGAGACGGGCAAGATCCAGCTTCGCGACGGCCGGACGGGCGACGCGCTGCACCAGCAGACCTGCGTGGGCCAGATCTACATGATGAAGCTGAACCACCTGGTGGACGACAAGATCCACGCCCGCGCCATCGGGCCCTACTCGCTGGTGACGCAGCAGCCGCTGGGCGGCAAGGCCCAGTTCGGCGGGCAGCGCTTCGGCGAGATGGAGGTGTGGGCCCTGCAGGCCTACGGCGCCGCCTACACCCTGCAGGAGCTGCTGACCATCAAGTCCGACGACATCCAGGGGCGCACGCGCTCCTACGAGGCCATCGTCAAGGGCGAGCGGGAGATTGACCCCGGAACCCCCGAGTCCTTCAACGTGCTGGTCCGCGAGATGCAGAGCCTCTGCCTCGACGTGGTCAAGCTCGTGAAGAAGGAAGGTTTGACGGAAACCGAAGAAGAACTCCTGGAGGACTGAGTCTTGGCCAAATACATTGCGACGACCGGCGACCGTTTTGACGCCATCCAGATGCGCCTCGCCTCCCCGGAGGAGGTGCTGAAGTGGTCGCACGGCGAGGTCAAGAAGCCGGAGACGATCAACTACCGCACCTTCAAGCCGGAGAAGGACGGCCTGTTCTGCGAGCGCATCTTCGGGCCCGTCAAGGACTGGGAGTGCGGCTGCGGAAAGTACAAGAAGATCAAGCACCGCGGCATCACCTGCGACCGCTGCGGCGTCGAGATCACGGAGTCCAAGGTGCGCCGCGAGCGCATGGGCCACATCAAGCTGGCCGTGCCCGTGGCCCACATCTGGTTCTTCAAGACCTCCCCGAGCTGCATCGGCTACCTGCTGAACCTCTCCATCCGCGTCCTCGAGCGAATCATCTACTTCGAGAACTACGTGGTCCTCGACCCGGGCACCACCCCGCTCGCGCGCATGGAGACCATGACCGAGGACCAGTACCAGGAGGCCCGCGCCCAGTACGGCCCCGAGGCCTTCACCGCCAAGATGGGCGCCGAGGCCCTCAAGGACTTCCTCGCCGAGCTGGACCTGGAGGCCCTCAGCGCCGAGCTGCACAACGAGTTCGCCTCCTCCAGCTCCGTGCAGGCGCGCCAGAAGGTCGTCAAGCGCCTCAAGATCGTGGAGGCCCTGCGCAAGTCGGGCAACAGCCCCTCCTGGATGGTGCTGGACGCGCTCCCCGTCATCCCGCCGGACCTGCGGCCGCTGGTCCCCCTGGAGGGCGGGCGCTACGCCACCAGCGACCTCAACGACCTCTACCGCCGCGTCATCAACCGGAACAACCGGCTCAAGCGCCTCATTGACCTGCGCGCCCCCGAGGTCATCCTCCGCAACGAGAAGCGCATGCTCCAGGAGGCGGTGGACGCCCTGTTCGACAACGGCCGCCACGGCCGCACCGTGCTCGGCACGGGCAACCGGCCCCTGAAGTCCCTCAGCGACATGCTCAAGGGCAAGCAGGGGCGCTTCCGCCAGAACCTGCTGGGCAAGCGCGTGGACTACTCGGGCCGCTCGGTCATCGTCGTCGGCCCGGAGCTCAGGCTGCACCAGTGCGGCCTGCCCAAGCGCATGGTCCTCGAGCTGTTCGAGCCCTTCATCATCAACCAGCTCAAGGAGCGCAACATCGCCACCACGATCAAGGCGGCGAAGCGCATGATCGCCCAGGGCAAGGACGAGGTGTGGAACGTCCTCGAGGACGTGATCCGCGACCACCCCGTCATGCTCAACCGCGCGCCGACGCTGCACCGCCTGAGCGTGCAGGCCTTCCAGCCGGTCCTCATCGAGGGCAAGGCGATCCGCCTGCACCCCCTGGTGTGCCGCGCGTTCAACGCCGACTTCGACGGCGACCAGATGGCGGTGCACGTGCCGCTGTTCCCGCAGGCGCAGCTGGAGGCGCATCTGCTGATGATGTCGTCCTCCAACATCTTCTCCCCGTCCGACGGGTCCCCCATCGTCACGCCGAGCCAGGACATCGTCCTCGGCATCGCCTGGATGTCCAAGATCCGCAAGGGGGCCCGGGGCGAGTGGCGCGAGGAGTGGACCGGCAAGAACGGCGAGATCCTGCAGCCCGGCCGCGTGTACCCCGGCCCCGGGCCGGTCGTCCTCGCCCACGAGGCGGGCCTGGTGGGCATCCACGCGCGCATCAAGGTGCTCGTGGAGGGCGAGGTCATTGACACGACGGTCGGCCGCGTGCTGCTGGCCGAGCACCTCCCCGAGGGCATCACGGTCAAGGACGTCAACACGCAGCACGACCAGGGCACCATCGGCAAGGTGATCGCCGCGTGCTACGCCAAGTACGGCCACCACAGGACCGTCGAGCTCCTCGACGCCCTCAAGGCGGTCGGCTTCAAGTACGCCACCGTCTCCGGCATCTCCATCGCCATCGTGGACATGGTGATCCCCGAGCAGAAGCAGGCGGTCGTGGCGAAGGCCGAGGAGGAGGTCGCCCGCATCGAGTCCATGTACCAGAACGGCCTGCTGACCTCCGGCGAGCGCTCCAACAAGATCATTGACGTGTGGACGGCGGCCTCCGAGGCCGTGGCCGCGGCCATGCTGAGGTCCATGGAGGACAACGAGCAGGGCTTCACGGGCATCCACCTCATGTACGAGTCGAAGGCCCGCGGCAGCAAGTCGCAGATCCGCCAGCTCGCCGCCATGCGCGGCCTCATGGCCAAGCCCTCGGGCGACATCATCGAGTCCCCCATCCTCTCCAACTTCCGCGAGGGGCTCACCGTGATCGAGTACTTCATCTCGTCCCACGGCGCGCGCAAGGGCCTCGCGGACACGGCGCTCAAGACCGCCGACGCCGGGTACCTCACCCGCCGCCTGGTGGACGTGGCGCAGGACGTGGTCATCGAGGAGGACGACTGCGGGACCCTGGAGGGCGTCTACCTGGAGGCCCTGATGGACGGCTCCGAGATCGTCGCGCCGCTCAACGAGCGCATCGTCGGGCGCCACGTGCTCGACGACGTGTTCATCCCCGGCGAGAGCGAGCCCGTGGTCGCCGCGGACGGGGAGATCACCGAGGCCAAGGCGAAGCGCATCGCCGAGTCCGGCCTGCAGGGCGTCAAGGTCCGCTCCGTGCTCACCTGCCAGTCGAAACAGGGCGTCTGCGCCAAGTGCTACGGGCGCAACCTGGCCACCGGCAAGCTTGTGGAGATGGGCGAGGCCGTCGGCATCATCGCCGCGCAGTCCATCGGCGAGCCCGGCACCCAGCTCACCATGCGCACCTTCCACATCGGCGGCGCCGCGAGCCGCCAGGTGGAGAACACCGAGATCAAGGCCAACGAGGGCGGCCGGGTCGAGTTCCGCAACATCCGCACGGCGGTCAGCCGCGACGACAAGAACGTCGTGGTGAACCGGGGCGGCGAAATCGTCATCCAGAACGCGGAGGGCAAGGAGGTGCAGCGCGCCCTCGTGCCCACGGGCTGCGAGATTTTCTGCGAGGACGGCCAGAAGGTGCGCAAGGGCCACCTGCTCTACCGGTGGGACCCCTACAACATCTACATCGTGGCCGAGGTGAACGGCACGATCCGCCTCGAGGACATGGTCAAGGGCGTGACGATCCGCCAGGAGGTCAACAAGGAGACGGGCATCGAGGAGATCATCGTCACGGAGCACAAGCACGACCGGCACCCGCAGATCGTGATCTGCAGCCCGGAGAAGTCCTCCGAGATCCTCTCCTTCAGCACCATCCCCCCGCAGACCCACGTCATGGTCAAGGACAACGACATTGTGCGCGCCGGCGACATCCTCGCGAAGACCCCGCGCCAGTTCACCAAGACCAAGGACATCACGGGCGGCCTGCCGCGCGTCGCCGAGCTTTTCGAGGCGCGCCAGCCCAAGCTGCCCGCCATCATCAGCCACATTGACGGCACCGTCGAGCTGAAGACCGCCGCCAAGGGCATGCGCCAGATCGTGATCAACCCGCCGGTCGGCAAGCCCCGCGAGTACCTCATCCCGCCCGGAAAGCACCTCAACGTGCAGTCGGGCGACCGGGTTTACGCCGGCCAGCGCCTCACCGACGGCCCCATCATCCCGCACGACATCCTCGAGGTGCAGGGCGAGGACCATCTCCGCCGCTACCTGCTCGACGAGGTGCAGCTGGTCTACCGCATGCAGGGCGTGCGCACCAACGACAAGCACATCGAGGTCATCGTCCGCCAGATGCTCCGCAAGGTCCGCATCAAGGACGACCCGGGCGACACGCCCTTCCTGGCCCACGAGGAGGTGGACAAGCTCCGCTTCGCCGAGGTGAACCAGGAGACCCGCATGCGCGACGGCCGCCCGGCCGAGGCCGACCCGGTGCTCCAGGGCATCACCAAGGCGGCCCTCAGCACCAGCAGCTTCGTCGCCGCCGCCTCGTTCCAGCAGACCACCCGGGTGCTCACGGACGCCGCCATCAGCGGCAAGCGCGACTACCTGTCCGGCCTCAAGGAGAACGTCATCATCGGCCACCTGATCCCCGCCGGGACGGGAAGCCGCCATTACCAGGCCTCTCGGCCCGTCAGCGCCGTCAAGGAGGACTTCTCCGAGGAGCTCGAGATCGCCGACCTTTCAGAGCCGTCGGCCGCGGGGGAGGCCGGCTGAGACGCCCCCCCGCGGGGGCGCCGCGACAGCGAAACGTTTGGCGCGGCGCCCGCCGGGCGGACACGTCCGACCGGCGGGGCCGCGCATGCTTGGGGGCGGGTCCACCGCCGCAGGGAGAGTTTCGGATGAAGAAAACGCGCCTTTCTCTGGTTGCCGCGGCGCTGGTTGCCGCGGCGCTGGTCGCCGGGTGGGCGGGGGCCGCGCCGGCCCAGTCCCGGCTGGTGGACGGGGTGGTCGCCGTTGTCGGGCGGGAGCCCATCCTCCAAAGCGACCTGCTGCAGGACATCGGTCCCCAGATTCAGAGCATCCGCAAGACCGCCGCCACCCAGGAGCAGTTTGCCGCCGAGGTGGACAAGGCCCTGGCGCAGGCCCTGGAGGCCGCCATTGAGTACCACATCCTCTACCGCGAGGCCGTGGCCGCGGGAATCGAGGTGAAGGACGGCGATGTGGAGAGCCGCCTGAACACCATCCGCCGCGAGTACGAGACCGGCGAGGCCTTCGCCGCCGCGCTGGCCGAGGCGGGCACCACGGTCGGCGAGTTCCGCGAGCGCGTGCGGCGGCAGATCATGGCCTCCGCCGTGGCCATGAGCAGGCGCATCCAGTTCGAGAAGGAGGTGGCGGTCACGGAGGAGGAGATTTCGAGGCATTACCAGGACCACAAGGCCGACTTCGACCATCCCGCCCGGCTGCAGGTCCGGCGCATCTTCCTCCCGGCGAACATGGAGACGGACGCCCGCGCGCAGGCGCGCGCCCGTCTGGAGACCCTGCGCGGCGAGCTTGACCTGGGCGCGGACTTCGCAGAGATCGCCCGGGCGCATTCCGAGGGCCCCGAGGCCCAGGAGGGCGGGCTTGTCGGCTGGGTGAAGGCGGGCGACATGGTGGCCGAACTCGACACCGTGCTTTCCGGCCTCAAGCCCGGCGAGGTCAGCGGGGTCGTGGAGACCGAGTTTGGGTTCCACCTGCTCAAGGTGGAGGCGCGCGAGGACGCCGGCACCACGCCCTACGACAAGGCGCGCCAGGAAATCGAGCCCCTCCTCCGCAAGCAGCGCGTGGAGGAGCGCTACAAGAAATGGATGGGCACCCTGCGCCAGCGCAGCAGCGTGCGGATCATTGCAGCCCTCTGACCATCCGGCCGCGGCGGCGCCTCCGCCGCCCGAAAGGGGCTTTCCGGCCGGGCTGTGACCGCCCGTCCGCGAAAATCTTGATTTCGGCGGCGAAAACGAGGATCATCATAACCGAGGTCTCGGGGAGTTATTCTTCCCCTGGAAAAGCCGAGAAGAAGGTTTCCACAGGTGTGTTGTGGAAACGAAGTCAGCCCGGGGGCGCCCCCCGCGGCGCCCGCAACCCGTAAACAGCAGAAGGACTAGACGCACATGACAAGGATTGCCGACATCAAAGCCCGCGAGATTCTGGATTCCCGCGGAAATCCCACCGTGGAAGTGGACGTGTATCTCGCCTCCGGAATCCGGGGCCGCGCCGCCGTTCCCTCCGGCGCCTCCACCGGCGAGAACGAGGCCGTCGAGCTCCGCGACGGCGACGCCAAGCGCTACATGGGCAAGGGCGTCACCAAGGCCGTGAAGAATGTGAACGACGTCATCGCGCAGGAGCTCATGGGCATGGACGGCCTGAACCAGCGCGAGATTGACAAGACCATGATCGCCCTGGACGGCACCCCCAACAAGGGCAAACTCGGCGCCAACGCGCTGCTCGGCGTCTCCATGGCCGTCGCCAAGGCCTCCGCCGAGGTGCTCGACGTGCCGCTCTACCGCTACCTGGGCGGCGTCAACGCCCACATGCTCCCCGTGCCGATGATGAACATCCTCAACGGCGGCAAGCACGCCGACGGCACCGTGGACTTCCAGGAGTTCATGGTGATGCCCGCGGGCGCCAAGACCTTCCGCGAGGCCCTGCGCATGGGCGCCGAGGTCTTCCACGCGCTCAAGAAGGTGCTCAAGGAGAACGGCTACAACACGTCGGTCGGCGACGAGGGCGGCTACGCCCCCTGCCTCAAGAGCAACGACGAGGCCCCCGAGCTGATCATGAAGGCCGTCAAGGCCGCCGGCTACAAGGCGGGCAAGGACATCTACCTCGCCCTCGACCCGGCCGCCAGCGAAATGGTCAACGAGGCCGAAAAGCGCAAGAAGAAGGGCTACTGCTTCTTCAAGTCCGACCCCGGCCGCTTCGCCTCCAGCGACGAGATGATCGCCCTGTGGAAGGGCTGGTGCGCCAAGTACCCCATCATCAGCATCGAGGACGGCCTCGGCGAGAACGACTGGGCCGGCTGGAAGAAGCTCACCGACGAGCTGGGCGCCTCCGTGCAGCTGGTCGGCGACGACCTCTTCGTCACCAACACCGTCTACCTGGCCAAGGGCATCAAGCAGAACACGGCCAACAGCATCCTGATCAAGGTCAACCAGATCGGCACCATCACCGAGACGCTGGACGCCTGCATGATGGCCCACCGCGCCGGCTACACCACCGTCATCTCCCACCGCAGCGGCGAGACGGAGGACGCCACCATCGCCGACATCGCCGTCGCCGTGAACGCCGGCCAGATCAAGACCGGCTCCGCCTCGCGCAGCGACCGCGTCGCCAAGTACAACCAGCTCCTCCGCATCGAGGAGGAGCTGGGCAGCCAGGCCTGCTATCCCGGCATGGCCGCCTTCAACCTCAAATAGCAACCGGAGCGCGCCGGGGCGGGGGCATCCCCCCCGCCCCGGCCTTCCTTTCAATGCTCAAGGGACTGCTCAAACTCCTGCTTGTCTGCGCCGTGGCCGCGGGCTTGGCCTACCTCTATCAGCGCCACCGCGACTTTGACGGGCGCATGGAGACCCTCGAGCAGAACCGGCAGTCCGTGGAGGACCTCCGCAGGGAGGTCCAGGACCTGCAGCAGCGGCTGAACGAGGCCACCGAGCGGGTCCGGCGTCTTGAATCGGACCCCGTTGAGCGGGCCGCCGTCGTGCGCCAGATGCGCAAGTTTGCCGGGGACGACGAAAGGGTCTACCGCATGGAGGGGGAAGGGGCCGGCCCCGACCCCGTCTCCGGGGCCCCCGCCGCCCCGGCCCAACAGGCCCCCTAGCGCTTGTCCGGGGGCAGGGAGAACACGTCCATGGATGCCTTGGAGGCCCTCCGAACCCGCCGCTCTGTCCGGCGCTATGACCCCGCGCGGGACATTTCCCGGGAAACCCTCGGGCAGATCGTGGACTGCGGCCGTCTGGCCGCCTCCGCGCGCAACACCCAGCCGTGGGAGTTTGTCGTGGTGACGGAAGCCGCCCGCCGCGCCGAAATCGCCGCCCTGGCCACCCACGGCAGGTTCATCGCCGACGCCTCCGCCTGCATCGCCGTGTTCTGCCGCGACGGCGACTACCCGCTGGAGGACGGCTGCGCCGCCACCCAGAACATCCTGGTCGCGGCCCGCGCGCTGGGTCTCGGCACCTGCTGGGTCGCCGGCGCGCGCAAGGACTACGCCCCCGCCGTGGCGGCGCTTCTGGGCGCTCCCGAAGATGTCCGGCTGGTCAGCCTGGTCGCCGTGGGACACCCCCTCGACATTCCCTCCCCCGCAAAGCGCCCCCTGGCCGAAGTTCTCCACTGGGACACGTTCTGAGCCCCTGCGGCGCGCCCGGCGGCCGCATTGAACGCTTCCTTTTTTTTCGCCGATGGTGTAGAATGCAGCGGGGTGCGCGCGGTTCCCGGCCCGATACCACCGGGACACTGTGTACTCTTCCCGGGCATGGCGGTCCGGGGCAGGAGGAGAAGTCTGATGTCGTGGGGCGACACAAAGGCTGGTCAGCTTCCGGCGGGCTCCGGAGACGGCGCGGGGGTCCGCGCCGCCATGTTTCCCCTCGGGCGTTTCGAGCGCCTGCCGGTGCTTGTGTTTGTGGGCGGACTGCTGCTTGAGCTGGTCGCCTCCTATGTCGCCACCCTCTACCTCAAGCGCCCCTACAACACCATCGACGAGCTTACAAGCCTGACGGCCACCGGTGTCATGTGCGCGGGCACGCTGATGTACCTGAGGGCCTTCCGCGCCGTCTCCTGGGACGCCGCGGCCGCGTCGGGCCTGATAATCTTCTCCAAGGCGCTGGACATGGTCCGCGAGATGCGCGTGTTCAACACGGTGCCCCTCGTCGGCATGGACGACCCCCGCAGCATATCGGTCAAGTCGGTCCTCTTCGCCGCCGGGGGCGCGCTGATCATCATCGCCCTGTTTCGCGCCGTGCGGACCATCGCCCTCGCCGGCTGGAAGCTCGAGCGCCAGAACCAGATACTGGTGCGGGAGCAGCACGAGCGGGAGCGCGCCGCCGCCGCCCTGCGCGACTCCGAGGCCATGCTCCACCTCGTGATCGAGAGCATTCCCGAGGCCGTCTGGTGGAAGGACCGCGACTCGCGCTACATGGGGGCCAACATGCAGCTCGCCGAGATTCTCGGCGCGGCGTCGCCAGAGGACCTTTTCGGCAGGCGCGACACGGACTTCCCCCACCTGGGCGGGCTGGCTGAGCGGTATCTGGCGGATGACCTTGATGTCATGCGCAAGAACGCCCCCGTGTTCAACATCGTGGAGGAGGTGCGCTATCCGGACGGGACCGCCCGCAACGTCCGGACCAACAAGGCGCCCCTTTACGACGCCGACGGGGACATCATCGGCACCCTGGGCTTCTGCCGCGACATCACGGAGGACCGGAAGCTCGAAGCGGAGCGCGCCCGCCTTGTTGCGGCGCTCAACCAGTCCGAGGAGCTGGTGCTCATCACCAACCCCGACGGGGTCATTGAGTATGCGAACCAGGCCTTTGAGAAGGTTTCCGGGTTCTCCTCCGCCGACGTCTACGGCCGCGACCTGGACGCGACCCTGAGCACGGACCATCCGCCGGAGCAGTACCGCGCCCTGGTGGGCCAGGTGATGCGCGGCGAGGTGTGGCAGGGCCATCTGACCAATCTCCGCAAGGACGGCTCCGTCTACGAGGTGCTGGCCACCATCTCCCCCGTCCGCGATGAGGAGGGGACGCTCATCAACTACGTTATCCTCGAGCGCGACGTGACCGAGGACCGCAAGGTGGAGCTGCAGATCCGCCAGGCCCAGAAGATGGAGGCCCTGGGCCAGCTCGCCGGAGGGGTGGCCCACGACTTCAACAACCTGCTCCAGGTGGTCAGCGGGCACATTGAG